>Ga0187765_10000018_pt1 | contig 71385 bp, 54 predicted proteins | sample 0216_QUI02_MP05__3_FD_133018 | JGI IMG/M metagenome (GOLD analysis project Ga0187765, IMG submission 133018) | Tropical peat soil microbial communities from peatlands in Department of Meta, Colombia - 0216_QUI02_MP05_10_MG | ecosystem: Environmental > Terrestrial > Soil > Wetlands > Peat ...
CTTGAGCCCGGACGGAAACACCACCGTCGTCAGCTGGCGCGTCTTGTTGTTGTGACAGGCGATGCAGGTAATGACGGTACCGACCGGCGCTGGATGATCGACGACGCCGATGGCGCTTCCATCCGCTCCCAGGTAATCGAGAAAACCCGGCGTCGAGTGGCATCTCGCGCATTCGACCGGAATGACGCCTTCCTTGTTCCAATGATTGAAAGCCTCCGCCGCGCGGCTGGCATGAGGCGAACTTGCCCAATCCGAATAAAACGGAATGTCCGTATTCGCGGTGAAGCCGGGCGGCGCCGCCGGAGTTGCCGGAGCATTGTCCTGGGCAAGCGGCGTTCCGCTGACAAGCAATACGAGTCCGATTGAAAGCGCGGATGATGAACCGGCAGCCGCAAGGAGGACGACGGTCTTCGCCCAGTTTCGCTTTGACGGTTCCATTGTCAAACCCTCCACACTAATCCGAATGTCTCATTGTGTTTGCCGGCCAAGGCCGGACCCGTGAATAAAGCTCGTGCTGGGCGGCACCGGCGCATGGACCAAGTTGAAATGACAATCGATGCAGGTCATTCGCCCTTCCAACAAGAGCGCATGCGCGGCGCGGCCACGCTCGCTCGCCGGACGCACGACTGTCGCATCATGACATGAACGGCAGGTGACGCTGTCCTGCGATCGCATTTCCTCGCGTACAAAATCCGCAAGCTCCTTTCGCCGCGCCTCCCAGACGGCGGCGTCGTCATAATTGTGAGAAATTTGAGCAATCACGTCTTTTGTACCCTTGATGACGTGGGTGTAAGTCTCGACGAACCAATTGGTCGCTGGGATATGACAATTCCCGCAGCTTGCCCGCACGCCTGCGGAATTGCTGCGATGCACGGATTGTTTGAAATTCGAGTCCGCCGCCAGACTAGCCATGGCGTGGCACGAAGTGCAAAATGAGTCCGTCGAAGTATGTCGATTGCCTTCAACCGACACAATTATGGCAATCGCTCCCACGATCGCGCCCGCTATCACCGGCGTAGCAAATGCCAACCATCGCCGTTGCCGCATCGTGAAATTCCCAAAGATGCAAAATATCTGTCATGGCGACCTCGAATCAACCGCACCTCCATCGATGGTTGCCACTTTCGAGTGTACTGTTAACTTGCGTCGATGCAACGGGAAAGGAAACCGATCCCTCGTAGTCTTACGGATACCTACGCAGGGTAAAATCTCCGTGTCGATTGCACGCCACCCAACGTCATGAATCTATCGTCCTGGATCATGGGGGCGCGGCCACGCACGCTCACGCTTTCGGCGGCACCGGTGGCGGTCGGCACCGCCGTCGCCTGGGCGATGGAAAGAAAGGTTCTTTGGATGGCGGTCTCGGCGGCTTTTGTCGCCAGTGTTTGCATTCAGATCGGGACCAATCTGCACAATGATGCGGTTGATTCCGTGCGCGGCGGTGACGGGCCGGAGCGCCTCGGACCACCGCGAGTGACGGCGTCGGGTCTATTGAGCGCCCAGGAGGTCAAACTTGGCGCGCTCGTCTGCTTCGGCATCGCCGCGCTCCTGGGACTTTATCTCATAGTCATCGGAGGCTGGCCGATCCTGCTCCTCGGACTGTTGTCGATTCTGTCCGGTTGGGCCTACACCGGCGGCCCGCTGCCGATCGCCTATACTCCGCTCGGAGAGGCATTTGTCATGGCGTTTTTCGGCTTGGGCGCGGTCTGCGGCACATATTGGCTCTGCACTGCGGAACTTGATTCGGCCCCGATCATCACGGGCATTGCGATCGGCTCGCTGACGAGTGCGGTTCTCCTGGTCAACAATCACCGTGACGCCAAAACCGATGCGCGAGCCGGGCGAAAAACGTTGGCGATTCTGGCCGGGCCCGCGGCAACGAGTTGGATTTTTGCCGGGCTGATGTTGCTTCCCTTTGCATTGCTCATGCCGCTGCGTGACGCGCTGTCTGCAGGTCATGTATGGCCGTCGCTGCTGGCACTACCGCTGGCGCTCCTGGTGATTTATCGCTTTGCCCACGAGCCGCGCGGCCCGGTCTTCAATCAAATTCTCGTCCAGACTGTGCAGGTTCAATTCCTGTTCGCAGTCTTCCTGTGTCTCGGACTAATACTTTGAGTCGAAAAACCGCTCGCTAGCGGCATCACGATCTGTGCTTGAGCTTCTTTCTTTCTAGCCCGCGCAACAGCAATTTGCTACATTACATCGACTGCTTTGTTGCACCAGTGTCTTGAGGCCGAGCATGGCAGTACGCACGGGCGTGTATATTGTTCCGACACATCGCTGGTATATCGAACGGACCGTCTGGCTGATTGCTGGCATCGTGCTGCTCACCGGCACGGCGTTGGCGCTTCTCGTACAGCCGCTGTGGATATTGTCCGTAACGGCGACCGGGCTCATTTCCATCAATGTCTCCCTCACCGGATTCTGTCCGGTGGGCAATCTGCTGCGGCTGTTCGGCTTTACGCCAATGCTCGGGGACCTTACCCCGATGCGCTGGAATTTGTATTTCATGCAGACGGATCGCTGGTATCTGGAACGACGCATCTACCTTGCGGTCGGAATCAATATTTCCGTCGCATCGGTTTTGGTGCTGGCGCATAGCCCATGGTGGACCCTCTTTACGATCTTTGTCGGCGGCGCAATGGTTTGGTTTGCCGCAACAGGCTATTGCATCATGGCCAACGCCTTGTACCTGCTCGGCGCGGAACCACGCCTGAATCCCGACTCCATGCCTTCGGGTCGTTGTGACAAGTGCGCATTGTCGCCGGTCTGCGTCAGCGGACACACCAAGCACGCTTGAACCTGCCGCCGGTCCGCAAAGGCCGGTTTTCGATCAGCGAATACCGGGCTTGTCGCGCCGAGCGGTCGACGCCGATAAGGAAGCTCCGTACAATTGTTGCGCTCGGTGTCTGAAGGCAGCCACCATTGCTTCGGCCTGCTCCGCCACTGTTGCTCCGATCAACATTTGCAGCAAGCGCGATCGGAAATCGTAATCGACACGATATTCGACATCCGTGCCGCCATCGTCCAAAGGCTCGAATTTCCACTGCTGTTCAAACCGCTCGAACATGGGATCATGACTGCTGATGTCGATTCGGCGCGGTCGATTAAGCTGCGCTACCGTTGAAAATCGCCGGCGAAGAAAACTTGCTCCCATCGTCATATCCACCCAGACCGTATTCTCCTGTCGCCGTTGAATGCGCACCGCGATGACCCATGGCACAAACTCCGGATAGCTTCCGACGTCTGCGACCAAATCAAATAATTGCGTTGCCGAATATTTCAGATGAGCGTGTTGGCGATAGTGCGTCATGTGTCGACGGCTGCTTTGGAATTCACATATCGGATTACCGACACGCCTGATCGGCAGCTGGGAGCCAGTCGGGCCGATCTGCCGACTATCATCCTTCGCCGTTGCAACACCGGATCAGACCGTTCACCCGTCAGCGGTGGCAATCAGGCGCTCGGGCACAAGCAACAGGGTCGGCAGGATCAAGGCATAGACCGCTGTGGTTGCGAACACGCAAGCAGCAAATCCTCCATAATAATCATAGAGATTCGTCCCCAGAATATCGCCAAATCGCGCGGCGATGAAATAGAGGCTGCCGGACATCATCAGTGTCGTCCCCTGCAAGCCGCGCGGGCAGGATCGTATGATCAGGTCCAAATAGGCGGCCGTGGCGACACCACCCATGAGCCCGATGGGCACCGCCGCAATCAAAGCTCCCGTCACAGAATGAATAAAGAGCAAAGGCACCAATTGTGGAACCGCGATCACGGTTCCCCAGAGGAGCAGCGTCTTCAAAGGAAAGCTTCGGCAGAGCACGCCGAATACCATGAAAGTCGGAATGAAGGAGGCCGCGAAAATGGCATTCCACTGACCCCAGTGCGCGTCGTCGGCGTGGAGCGTGTTCTGGAGAAAGTACTGGAGCGACGTGGCTGAGCCAGGAGCGAAATTCCATAACAGCCAGATCAGCAGCGCCGGATAGACTGGCCAATGTAGCACCAGCCGTTTGAGATCGTTCAGCGGATGTGCGGCGGTCCCTTGTTCATAGCGGACGTTGTCAAACACGCTACTGGGTTTCCATACGGCGTATGCGGCGACCGAAGCCGTTGCCGCCGCACCGATCAGAAACAGGATACGGGCGGCCTGATCAACGTTCCGCTCTTCGAGCAGGTCGCTGAGCGCGCCCCCGATGAGGAGAGCCGCAACGGTAGGGATCGACGCAAAGATATTCCATACCGCGCTGATCTGGCCGGATATCGCATGCTGCTGCCCGATCGTCGAAGTCAGTCCATTCTGTGCGCTTGCGACGAATAGGAACGCCGTCGTCAACAGCACGATTGCAATGAGAAGCGCAACATATGTAACCGGGGTGAAAGCAAAATAGAGGTAGAAGCCGGCCGTGATTGCACCGAACAACATCATGTATCCGCGGTCTCGCATTCCGAAAGGATTCCAGGTATCGCGGATAAATCCGAACACAAAGGAAAGATAGAGTGGAATAGCGGACACTACCCGGAATATTGCAACCTCATGCGCCTGCAAGTGGAGTTTGTTTTTGAGAAAAAAGCTTATTGGAATATCGATCAGCCCGCCGTGCGGGGAACCGAAGGCCAGCAGAATGATCAAGACGCCGAGGTAGAGGAAAATCCTCTGCCGTATCGACTGCGGTAAGGAAGCGGAAGCCGTGGCGGCGGTGACCACGGCGGCGGCCGCTGGACGATCAGTCATCATCGCGCGCAAGGCACCCCTGGCGACTTGGATTTCGGCGATTTAGGTCAAACACAAGGCTCAATTTGAACCTAATCTTATTGCTTAAACTCTCGCAAGGAACTGGTTTGTGAGCGAACGAGACTGGCTGCCCGCCGTGGTACGGAGTGCTGGCGTTGAGCGCCCCCTCGAGGCTGGCGAGACCTTGTTCCGACAGGGCAGTCGAACCGTCGGCCTGTACGAGGTCATCAGCGGGAAAGTGCGGCTGGCACGGGTGGATCGTTCAGGGCGCGAGGCCGTCCTTCACTCGGCCTCGGTCGGCGAGACGATTGCCGAAGCGTCTTTGTTCTCGCCCACCTATCACTGTGATGCGATTGCAACCACGAAAGCGGTGGTTCGGCTCTATCCCAAGGCCGCGATTTTGGCGGAGTTCAAGCGCAATCCGAAGGCGGCCGAGGCTTTTATGGCCATGCTCGCTCGCCAAATCATGGATCTGCGGACACGCCTCGAACAGCGCAACATCCATTCCGCACGCGACCGCATTCGTCATTACTTTGCTGTCAATCTCGGCCCGGACGGGCGAAGCGTCGCGCTGCCCGGTTCGCTGAAGGAATTCGCCGCCCATCTCGGACTGACCCACGAAGCGCTCTATCGGACGTTGGCGAAAATGCAGAAGGATGCCGAAATCCAACGGGACAAGGGAAAAATCCGCCTCCTCAGACGTTTGTATGATCATGATCATACGTGAACGATGGTCGTTGCGCGCAACTGATATCCAGGGGCACGTATCATTTGCAGCGGGTCTCTGAATGTGAGACGGCCTGCCATATGAACAGCGAAGGATTTTTCAATGAGCACGCGCAACAAACGGATCGGCATCGCAATTGCAATCGTTCTGGCAATCGCAATCGGCTCATATGCGTTCAAGGCCTCTTCTCAGGAACGCGGCCACGGCTTCGGCATGATGTTCATGCATGGCATGGGTCACGACATGATGGCCGCCGGCGTCAATTCTGCCACCAAGTCGGAAATGGATATCATCCATGAATTGATCAGCAACCACGATCTCATCAGACGCACGGTGACAAACCTGCCCGACGGCATCCGGACCGTTACTGAATCGGACGATCCGCGCATCGCTCAGTTCATCAAGGAGCACGTCGCCAGCATGGGAGAACGCGTGAGTACCCAACGCGACCCCGGTCTGCCGATCGAGAGCCAAGCTTTGCACATGATCTTCCGGAACAAGGACAAGATCAAAACAGTAGCTGAAACAACCGAAAAGGGCGCGATCGTAACCCAGACATCGAGCGATCAGGAGACGGTGGTCGCGCTCCAACAACATGCGTCGGAAGTCAGCGATCTCGTGCGCGACGGCATGCTGGCGGTGCGAACGGCAATGATGAGGAACGGGATGATGCACGACCGGGGCATGCATATGCACGGCGGCCCGATGGGAAACATGCCGGACCGCAGCGGCATGCCGAGCGCGCGGTAGGCTGAGTTCCGTCCAAAATGCAGGCGTATCTGCGGGTCGCCGGCGGAAATGCGTTAACCGTGCTCATGACCGGGTCTGCGTCGGCGCCACACGACGAGCCTGAGGTTTGATTTAGATCAAGGCCTCACCCCAAACGGGGCATATTTTTCAATAGCCGAGCACATCCACTCCCCTCTTCCCCTCAAGCTCGGCAGCTATGGCCCCGGTGTCCCTCCGGGGCCATTTATTTTGTCGTCCGTAACGCTGCGACCGATGTCGTTTTTGATGTGGCTCAATTGAATGGCCCCGTCCTTGGTTATTATTCATCGAAATGCATAGGAGCACTGCCATGAAAGCCAGCGATGTCATGACCCCCGATGTTGTTTCCGTGACGCCGGATTCCTCGATTTTGCATGCCGCACGGTTGATGCTGCTGAAGCATATCAGCGGGCTGCCCGTGATCGACGCAGCCGGCAATCTTGTGGGCATTGTCACCGAGGGTGACTTTTTGCGCCGGGCCGAAATCGGAACGCAGCGCCATCGCACGCGCTGGATCGAATTCCTTGCGGGACCGGGAAAGCTCGCCGATGAATATGTACACAACAGCGGGCGGAACGTAAACGAGATCATGACTTCGGATGTCTACACGGTTTCCGAGGATGCCTCGCTGGAGGAAGTCGTTCATTTGATGGAGCGGCGTCATGTCAAGCGGGTTCCCGTCATGCGCCAGAAGCGAGTCGTCGGCATCATCACGCGCGCAAATCTGGTCCGCGCCTTGCTCAACGTGTCACGCGACGTAAAACCCGTTTCCCAGGGCGACCAGGCGATCCGCGAAAGCTTGCTCGCTGAGTTGAAGAAGCAGCCGTGGGCGCCAATCGCATTGATTGACATATTCGTCAGGGACGGCGTCGTGACGCTCTCAGGCGCGGTAACCGACCCGCGGGAACGCGACGCGTTGCGCGTTGCGGCTGCAAATATCCCCGGCGTGAAAAATGTCGTGGACGAATTGGTTTGGGTCGAACCGATGTCGGGCATGGTGGCTTAGATCCGATTGATTCACATCAATGTCGTCAGCCCGTCAGTCGCATAATCGTAGCAAACTTTTCGTTCTTAGGGTGACGGTGCCGAAACCCGCTCCCGCTCAGGTGAAGAAAATAGAAATAAAAGCGGCTGCCTGATGGAGCGGAAGGAAGCGCGTTCCGTGGCCACTCGCGGAACGCGCTTTTCATTTTTTGGCACGAGCACGCGGAAAAGCCATGGACAGGCGCCGATGTGCTTCCGAAGACCGTTTTGATCTGTCTCAAAGCGAACTTGCCGTGTCTGAACGATTTTACCGCAAATACTGATTTGTGCGTTCGGAGGAAGCCATGGCTATTGCAGAGCGATCATCCGCGGCCGTTGTGTCGCCGACGAAGCAATCAAGTTGGATCGGCCGAAATTGGGGACTCTTGCTCGCGATTGCGACGCTCACGGCCGTACTCCTGATTCCGACGCCCGCAGGATTGCCGATTGCAGGCCATCGCATGCTCGCAATTTTGGCATTCGCCGTCATCGTCTGGATGACTGAATCGCTTGATTACGCGGTTTCAGCCATCGTCATTGCCGCGTTGATGGCGTTCCTGCTGGGATTTTCCCCCAATCCGGCAAATCCCAAAGCACTCATGGGAACCAGCGCCGCGCTCACGCTGGCCTTCGGCGGATTTGCCAATACGGCGCTGGTGTTGGTTGCTTCGGCTTTGTTTCTCTCTGCGGCGATGACCACAACCGGTCTCGACCGCCGGATCGCGCTCAGCATTCTTTCGCGTGTCGGCACCGAGACCCGGAATGTCGTGATTGGAACGATTCTGGTCGGGTTTGTGATCGCCTTCTTGGTGCCGTCCACCACCGCACGTGTCGCCTGCCTGGTCCCCATTACGCTCGGCATCATCGCCGCGTTTGGCGTCAGCAAGAAAAGCGCGTTTGCCGCAACGCTGATGATCACGACGGTGCAGACCGCAAGTATCTGGAACGTCGGGATCAAGACCGCGGCAGCCCAAAATATGGTCGCCATCGGTTTCATCGAGAAGGCCTTCGGCCGGACGATCACATGGCTCGAATGGCTGATAGCAGCGGCGCCATTTGCAATTCTGATGTCGATCGCCCTTTATTTCGTGATGACACGCATGATGCCCCCGGAGCTGAGGCAATTTCCCGGCGGACGCGAGGCGATCCGTAAAGCGCTCGCCCACCTCGGCCGCATGAAGGCGTCCGAAATGAAACTTCTCACGATCTCGCTCACGCTGCTGGGGTTCTGGGCGACCGAAGGCGTTCTCCACACATTTGACACCAGCACGACGACCATCACGGCAGTCGCACTCATGTTTTTACCCGGCATTGGCATCATGACCTGGAAAGACGCTCAGCCGAAAATTCCATGGGGTACGGTCGTACTGTTCGGGATAGGCATCAGCCTTGGCACGGCACTGTTGCAGACCAAGGGAGCAGTATGGCTCGCCGATATCGTCGTGGCGGAATTCGGCCTGAAGCAGGCAACGGCCTTGTTCATTCTCGGCACGATGAGCCTGTTCTTGATCGTCATCCATCTCGGCTTTGCGAGCGCAACAGCGCTCGCCTCGGCAATGATACCGATTGTGATCGCGGTCCTGCAGGGTGTCGGCACGCCAGGAATCAACATCGTCGGCATGACCATGCTGTTGCAGTTCGTGGTCAGTTTCGGATTCATCCTTGTGGTGAATGCGCCGCAGAACATGGTGGCCTATGGAACCGAGACGTTCGAGGCGCGCGACTTCGTGCGCACGGGCTTGGTCCTGTCGCTGATCGCGTTCGTTCTCGTTATGGCTTTGGGCGCAACCTATTGGCGCTGGCTCGGATACGTGTGACGAAAGACGAAGTAATGTTCGTCGAACTTGCGGCGGGAGCGGCCGTTAGATACACGGTTCCTCCGGGCGGTGCATAAAGTCTCTATTATGATTCGCTGAGATGTCGTCCGGGGCGATTTCCAACCCGGATCAGATAGCCTATCGTCCAATTCCCCCGGCCATGCCTGACAACGCAACCGAACAATTCTGGCAAAGCTCCATTGATTTGCTGTTCGACCGCCTGTCCTGCAGCGCTGGCGGTCTGACGACGGAGGAGTCGGCAAAACGACTGGCGCGTTATGGACCAAACGCGGTCGCAGACCTTCCTCACCGGCGGATTGCACTTAAAATTGCGAAACGGTTTGCGGAACCGCTGGTCGCGATTTTGTTGGTGGCTGCGGCAATCGCAGGATTCACCGGAGACCTCACCAGCTTCGTCATCATCCTGACTGTCATTGCGCTGTCGATCATTCTCGACGTTGTGCAGGAGCACCGGGCGGAGGTCGCGGCCGATGCATTAAAACGTTCGGTGGCAATTCATTCCGACGTTTATCGCGATGGCAAAATTGTATCTATTCCCGTCGAACAGGTCGTGCCCGGCGATGTGGTTGAATTGAGGGCCGGCGATCTTGTCCCTGCCGATGGTGTGGTCATCAAGAGCCGCGACGCGCATGCGAACGAAGCCTTGATGACGGGCGAACCGTTCCCAACGGAAAAGCGCGCCGGTCAGTGTGACGCCAAACTTCCCGCAGATGCCTCTAACGCCCTGTTTGCAGGCACTTCGATTGTCACTGGCGAAGCAACCATGCTCGTCGTTGCAACGGGCGGTTCAACCCGCTTTGGCGGTATTGCGGCCGCTCTGGCCTCAAACGAAGTCCCGAGCGCTTTCGAGCGCGGTATCCATCGGCTTGGACTGCTGATTTTGAGGTTGACCCTTTTCTTGGTGCTCTTCGTCCTGCTCGTGCATCTTGCCTTCGGGCGGCCGGTTCTCGATTCATTTTTATTCGCGGTCGCACTGGCGGTTGGACTGACCCCCGAACTGTTGCCGATGATCATGACCGTGACGTTGTCGCGTGGAGCATTGCGTCTGGCTACCAAATCCGTCGTCGTGAAGCGCCTTGCCGCGATCCATGACCTTGGCGCCATGGATGTCCTGTGCACCGATAAAACGGGAACATTGACCGAGGCGCGAATAAGCCTTGTCGGCCATCCCGGCCCGGATGGAAAGGACAGCGAGCGCGTCCTCCTGCTCGCTGCCGTGAATAGCTGCTTTGGCAGCGGTATACGCAGCCCGCTTGATCAAGCGATCATCGACCATTGCATTGACCGACGATTTGACGAATGGAAAAAGATCGACGAGATACCTTTTGATTTCATGCGCCGGAGCGTGTCCGTTCTCGCGGAGCGCGCAGGCGAGCGAATTCTAATAATTAAGGGTGCTCCGGAATCGGTATTGGCGCGATCGAGCGCGCTTGATGATGGCAACGGGTTGGCGAAACCGCTGGACGTCACGGGTCGCACCACGCTTGAGCGAATGCAGGCCGATCAGGCCGCTCTCGGCAACCGAGTTTTGGCCGTGGCCTGGAAATCGATGCCGAAGGATTGCCGGGAAATTCAAATCGAAGACGAAAACGATCTGGTCTTTGCCGGATTTTCCGTCTTCGTTGACCCGCCGAAAGCCAGCGCAGCCTCTGCCATCGCCCGCTTGAATGCCGCCGGCGTGCGCGTGATGGTTATTTCGGGCGATCACGAGGCCGTCGTTCGCCATGTCGTGAATATGCTCAAAATCCCCGCTGGAGACGTACTCACCGGGGCCCAAATCGCCGATCTGACGGACCCGGCGCTTGCGGCGCGGGTGGAAGAAATCAATCTATTTGCGCGCGTGACGCCCGATCAGAAGACCCGCATCATCCGCGCGCTTCAAGTCCACGGTCACACGGTCGGCTTTATCGGCGACGGCGTAAATGACGCTCCGGCCATCAGAGCCGCGGAGGTCGGCCTATCCGTCGAAGGCGCGACCGATGTTGCGCGCGGCGCAGCCGACATGATCATGCTTGCGCCGGACCTGGGCGTTCTCGCCGACGGCGTCGACGAAGGCCGGCGCACATTCACAAATATCCTCAAATACGTCCGCATGGGGACGAGTTCCAACTTCGGTAATATGCTGTCGATGGCGTTGGCTTCGCTGGTGCTGCCGTTCCTGCCGTTGTTGCCCGTTCAGATTCTTCTCAACAATCTGCTCTATGACTTTTCAGAAATCGGAATTCCATTCGATCAGGTCGACGAACGCGACCTTTCTCGCCCCCAGGCTTGGAATATGGCCGAAATACTTCGCTTCACCGTGATCATGGGCGCGCTGTCCTCAGTCTTCGACTTCGCGACCTTCGGAATCCTGCTGCGCATATTCCATGCAGATCCCGAAACGTTTCGCACCGCGTGGTTCATCGAATCAATGGCAACGCAGATCCTGGTGATTTTTTTGATTCGTACACACAATCGTTTCTGGACCAGTCGAGCTCATCCATTCCTCGTCCTGAGTTCGCTTGCGGCACTCGCCGCTGCCGTCGGGATCGTCACGAGTCCCGTAGGCTTTGATTTCGGATTTGTCAGCCTACCGATTTCAATATTTGGCGTGGTGATAATATTGGTGTTCGTCTATCTCGCCGTCGCCGAGATCACCAAGACATTCGCTACGCGCACCTCGTCGAATGTCCGATGACGCTTGGCGCGCGTTGAGACCTTGGATACGCGCCTTGCGAGAGTAACAATTGCGGTTTGATCTGAATCAATAGCAACCCGCGTCGCAGCGATTAATCTGTCCATGAAACCGGAGGAAGACATGTCACACTATTTTTCTGCATTTCGCCTTTTCGTTGTCGGCATGATTGCGCTCGTCTCGTTTGCTTCGCCTTCGTTTTCGCAAGCGCCGCCATCCGGCACGATTCGCATCGAAATCGTCAGCGGAGGCCTCATTATCGGCGCAGCCGGCGGAAACGGCTCTCTCTTCTATCAGGGTCGAGAATATCCGCTTGGCATCGGAGGCCTAAGCCTGGGCGCCACGATTGGATTGGCCAAGACCGAGCTTATTGGACGGGTCTACAATTTAAACAATGTCTCGGACTTGGCGGGGACGTATACCGCCGGCGAAGCCGGACTGGCCATTGCCGGAGGTAAAAAATACGCGAGGCTGAGAAATTCCAGAGGCGTTGTGCTGCGGCTCCGCGGTAGACAGATCGGGCTTGAAGCAACCATCGATTTGAGTGGGTTGGAAATCTGGCTGAAATAACCAACTAAGAGCGTACATGCTGGCGCTGACCGCGCCGGCATAACCATCATAGAATGAACTATGAGCGTACCAGCACTTCATTCGACTCGTCGCACGCGGGATATCAGACCCTCGGTGGCATCTGCACCTGCGCCGTTTCGTCCCAAAGGCGGGGAACCAGCGGTCGCCGACACTCAGACTGACATTCGCGATTCCTACGCGGTTACCGCGTTTGCCGACATTACGGATCGCTCGCTGCATGCAGCACTCGCCAGGTTTTCGGCCGGACTGTCGCCGGCCGCGCTGGCTCATGCCTATTTGGATTGGGCAACCCACCTTACCTACGCACCGGGCAAACGCGTTCAATTGGTGGACAAGGCGGTTCGCAAGGCGGTTCGCTTCGCCAATTATGCCTACCGCTGCGCGATGCAGGGTGGCAAAACCGAATGCTGCATCGAGCCGCTGCCATTCGACAAGCGTTTTGCCGACGACGAATGGCAGAGATGGCCGTACAACTTTATCCATCAAGCCTTTTTGCTGCAGCAACAATGGTGGCACAACGCCACGACTGGCATCCGCGGCCTCTCCAAACAACACGAAAACATGGTCGAGTTCGCGTCGCGACAGATCCTCGACATGGTGGCGCCGTCGAATTTCGTGCTCACGAATCCCAAAATTCTTCGGCAGACCCTCAAAAAGGGTGGAATGAATCTGGTCCGTGGATTCCAGAACCTGATGGAGGACTGGGAACGCGCGATCAGCGGCAAAAAACCGGTCGGCAGCGAAAAATTCGTTGTCGGACGCGACGTCGCGGTCACGCCGGGAAAAGTTGTTTATCGCAACCGCCTCATAGAACTGATCCAATATGAACCTGCGACCGAAAAGGTTCGGCCGGAGCCCATTCTCATCGTTCCCGCCTGGATCATGAAATACTACATACTCGATCTCTCGCCGCAGAATTCGCTCGTGAAATATCTCACCGAGCAGGGATACTCGGTTTTCATGATCTCGTGGAGGAACCCGGGCCCGGAGGAGCGCGACCTCGGCCTCGACGACTATCGGACACTCGGCATAATGGCCGCGCTCGAAGCCATCAACAGCATTGTCCCCGATGAAAAGGTGCATGCTGTCGGCTATTGCCTCGGTGGAACGCTGCTTGCGATCGCGGCGGCTGCAATGGTGCGCGAAGACGACGACCGGATTAAAACAGTTGCATTGTTTGCCTCGCAAACCGATTTCACGGAGGCCGGCGAGTTGATGCTTTTCATCAATGAAAGTCAGCTTGCCTTTCTCGAAGACATGATGTGGGAGCAGGGCTTTCTTGACAGCCGGCAAATGGCCGGCACGTTCCAGTTGCTGCATTCGAACGATCTCGTCTGGTCGCGCGTTGTTCACGAGTATTTGATGGGCGAGCGCCAGCCGATGAGCGATCTGATGGCGTGGAACGCTGATGCCACGCGCATGCCTTACCGCATGCACTCGGAATACCTGCGGCAGCTTTTTCTCGACAACGATCTTGCGGAAGGCAGGTTTCTGGTCGAAGGAAAACCGATCGCGCTCTCGGACATACGAGTGCCCATCTTCGCCGTTGGCACGTTGCGCGATCATGTCGCGCCGTGGCGCTCGACCTATAAGATCAACCTTCAGACCGACACGGAGGTGACATATCTGCTTACCACGGGCGGGCACAATGTTGGCATCGTGTCAGAGCCCGGCCATGGAGGTCACAGCTTCCAGGTGATGACGAAAAAGCCCGACAATCACTATCTTGACCCGGAAGCATTTTTGGCAAATGCGCCGCAGAAAGACGGCTCCTGGTGGCCGGAATGGGTCGCCTGGCTCGATGCGCGCTCGGGTGCGCCAATTGCCCCAAGCGGGCTTGGTGCCCCGCAGGCCGGGTATAAGCCGTTGTGCGATGCGCCGGGAACTTACGTGCTTCAGGCGTGAGATTCGGGAGTGGTTGATTCAAATCAAAACGAACTGCCTTAATACCTTGTAGATAATGCTAAGCGGGAATTATCCTTATTGATGCAGATGCCAACTTCCGGTGAGTGGAGTTGAACATCGCGGAGGATGTCATGACGCAGTCTCAATCGGGCGAACATGCAAAAAAGGACAAGTACAGGACTTGGAGCATTCATCCTGCACCGATGATCGACGCAATGATCGACCTGCAGAAACAGGTCCTGGAATATGCGGCCGAACTGAACCAAGTATGGACGACGCGAGCGCAGTCGGAGTCAAAACTGGCTACGGATTTGGCGGGCAAGCTCGCCGCAGCGCGCTCCATTCCGGAGGCTGCGTCCGCTTGGCAGGAATGCATGCAACAGCAGATGCAGCTCAACGCCGAAGATGCCCGTCAACTGCTCGATCAGAACAAGAGAATCATGCAAGTTGGCGCTGAACTGTTTTCGAATGGTGGGACGAGCCTGACCACGTAACGCAGTACATCGTTGCCTTTCAACGGCGGCTATCGCGATGGGCCTAATGAGAGGGTTGTCAGCAAGCGCTCGATGAACACTTTTTGACTGGCGTTGATCTTCTTCATCGCGGCGTCCGGCGAGAACCACTCCGCGCGATCGACCTCCGGAAAGCTCGCCCGCCGTCCGCTGCGCGGAGGCCACTCCATCTCGAACCGATTTGAAACAAGCGCGTCGGCCTTGAGATTGCCCTCGATCGCAAAGGCGCAGATGATTTTTCCGCTTTTTTGACGCGCCTCGCCGAGCGAAATGGCGTCGCCCTCGACGGCCGCTCCGGTCTCTTCCCGAAATTCGCGTCGCGCAGCCGCGAGCGCATCTTCAGCCTCGGCAACCTCACCCTTTGGGATCGACCAGGCGCCAACATCCTTCCTGGCCCAATAGGGTCCACCGGGGTGCACCAACAAGACTTCGATGCCATCCGGCCTGTGTCGGTACATCAATAGTCCTGCACTTCGTTTCGGCATGGTCGAGAGGTTGATGCAGATCAAAGCGTTAGCAAGCATTTCGCGAGATTTTACCGCAGATTTTGCAGCCGCCTAAGCTTGCAGGACAGCATTCGATGAACGAGCAGCTCGCACCGCGACCACCCAAGCCTGAGAACCGCCCACAGCTGGTCCCGTTTCCATCGGCGAAAGCCATGCAAACCGGCAGACGGGCGTTCAGCAATTATTGGCTGATCGGAGGGTTGGCCGCGCTGCTCGCACTGGCGGTTGCCGTCATTTGGTGGATTGCCGCACCGGGCAACGCGGTTCGATACACCACCGCACCCGTTACGCGTGGCGCTATCACTCGTACGGTCACTGCCACTGGCACCGTCAACCCCGAGCTCACAATCATCGTGGGCACGTACGTATCCGGCGTCATTCAAGAACTTTATTGCGACTACAATACGGAGGTAAAGAAGGGCCAAGTCTGCGCCAAAATCGATCCGCGGCCGTACCAAAGTGCCGTCGATCAAGCCAAAGCAAATCTGGCAGTGGCAAAGGCGCAACTCGAAAAAGACAAAGCCAATCTCGGCTACACCAAAATCAGCTACGAACGGGCCACCCGCCTCATCCAGACCAATGCGGTTTCTCAGGATGCTGTCGATAGCGCGAAAAGCAATTTCGAACAGGCGCAAGCGCAGGTCATATTCGACGAAGCCACGATCGACCAGCGCCAGGCAGCCCTCGATGCGGCGCAAGTTAATCTCGATTACACGAATATTGTTTCTCCGGTGAATGGAATCGTCGTCTCTCGCAGCGTGACGCAGGGGCAGACGGTCGCGGCGAGCTTCCAGACGCCGACATTGTTTCTCATCGCGACCGATCTGACCAAGATGGAAGTCGACACTAACGTGTCTGAGGGCGACATCGGCGGCGTCAAGATCGGAAATGAGTCCGCATTTACGGTGGATGCGTTCCCGAAACGCGCATTCAAGGGCACGGTCACACAAGTCCGCCAATCGCCGCAGACCGTCCAGAACGTCGTCACCTATGATGTCGTGATCGGCGTCAACAATACGGACCTTGCCCTCAAGCCCGGCATGACGGCGGCCACGCGTATTGTCGTCGATCAGCGTTTCGACGTCTTGCGCGTGCCAAATGCTGCTTTGCGTTACACGCCGAGCGGCACTGTCAAACGCGCACCGGAAGACCAGGCTCAAATTTGGGTTTTGCGTGACGGAAAGACGATTGCCGTTCCCGTTATCACCGGCCTCGACGATGATTTGTTCACTGAAATCGTAAGTGGAGCGGTCAGACCGAACGATCGTGTCATCACCGCCGAGCAGAACATTACGAGCAGGACGACGACACTGCGATTACGGTTCTAAAGCTTACGCTGAGCGGGCTTCGGAACGAGGCAATTATGGCTGAGCCAATCATCAGGGTCGATAAGGTCACCCGGACCTATCATCTCGGCGAAGTGGACGTGAACGCGCTGCGCGGTGTAAGCCTTGTTGTCGAGCGCGGCGAATTCGTTGCCATCATGGGTTCGTCCGGATCGGGAAAATCGACCTTGATGGCCACTCTCGGCTGCCTCGATCGGCCAAGCAGCGGCGATTATTATTTCGAAGGCATTGACGTTGCGCGATTGAGCGAGCCTGAACTTGCGCGCATCCGCAGCGAGCGCCTGGGCTTCGTGTTCCAAAGTTTCAATTTGCTTGCTCGCACCAGCGCGATCGAAAATGCCGCCTTGCCGCTTTTTTATTCCGTTTCCGACTCGGTCGATCGAGCGACGCGCGTTGAACGAGCGCGTTCGGCTTTGGCCCTGCTCGGTCTGAGCGGACGCGAGCGTAATACGCCTGGGCAACTGTCCGGCGGCGAACAGCAGCGCGTCGCCATCGCGCGCGCGCTCATCAACAACCCGAGCGTTTTGCTTGCCGACGAGCCGACCGGAAACCTCGATACGCGAAATTCGCATGAGATCATGAATACGCTTCGGTCGCTTAATCGCGATCGCGGGGTCACCATTGTTGTCGTCACGCACGAAGCGGATATCGCGGACTACGCCGATCGCGTGATCACCATGCGGGATGGCGAGATCATATCCGATGTGCAGAAGCGCAAGCCGGAACAAGTGCGCATATCCGACGTGAGAGGTGAGACTGGGCGTGCGACCCCGGCGTCGTCTTCCCAGACAATGGCTTTCGTCATTCGGCGTGGGGCAATCGGAGCCTTTGTGATGATGATTGCTGGCGCGGCCATGCAGGCGCTCATGCGCAACAAGATGCGCTCGATGCTCACGATGTTGGGTGTTTTCATCGGCGTTGCAGCGCTGATCGCGATGGTTGCCATCGGCCAGGGTGCCAATGAGGCCGTGCGCAAGCAAATCGAAAGTCTCGGAACGAACTTGCTGGTCGTTGTGCCCGGCGCCGCCACGATGGGCGGTGTGCGCGGCGGCTTGGGAAGTGCTTCCACGCTCACGCTCGCCGATGCCGAGGCGCTCCGGCGTGAAGCGTCGGCCGTCGGCAGCGTCAGTTATCTCATTCGCCAGTCCGGCCAAGTCCAATACGCCAATCAAAATTGGACAACGAGTATTCAAGGCGTAAGCGCGAATTACCCTCCGATCACCAATTGGCAGATCGCCGAAGGACGCGGGATTTCGGCGGAAGACGATAGCGATGCTGGATTGGTTGTGGTCCTTGGTCAGACTGTCGCACGGCAGTTGTTCGGCACGAGCGAAAACCCGGTCGGCGCCGTGATCCAGGTCAGGAGCGTGCCGTTGCGCGTCATTGGTCTCCTCGGCTCAAAGGGGCAGACACCGTTCGGGATGGATCAGGACGACGTCATCATGGTCCCGTTTTCGACGGCGGAGCGCAAAGTCCTCGGCGTCGCTGCGCCCAGCCAACAACAGGTCCCGATCAATTGGGTTTATCCGGAGCCGCCCAATCCTTATAATCTACAGCGTCGATTGCTCGGCTTCGTGAATCAGATTTATGTCCAGGCAACGAGTCCCGACCAAATACAGGCAGCCATCGGCCAAGCGACGGAGATTCTGGCGCGTCGGCATCGCATTCGGCCGGGCGACGCAAACGACTTCTCGGTCCGCAACTTAAGCCAAATCGCCGAGACCGCGGAGAGTAGCAGCAAGATCATGGCACTTTTGTTGGCCGCGGTTGCCTCCATTTCGCTCGTCGTCGGCGGCATCGGCATCATGAATATCCTGCTGGTTTCGGTGACGGAGCGCACACGCGAGATCGGGCTGCGCATGGCGATTGGCGCCCGTAGGCTTCACGTCTTGCTGCAGTTCCTGGCCGAAGCGGTTTTCCTGAGCGTAGCCGGAGGAATAGCCGGCATCATAATCGGGATAGCGCTTTCCAAAACAATCTCGCTGGCCGCTGGATGGCCCACGCCGATCTCCACGATGGCGATTGTGGGCGGGTTCTTATTTTCCGCCGCAGTCGGTATCTTTTTCGGGTACTATCCCGCACGCAAGGCAGCCCGTCTCGACCCCATCGAAGCGCTGCGCTATGAATGACGCCCCCTACCGCGCACGGTCTCCCTCGACCGCAGCGTCCAACAAAGATTGACGAAGCAAATATGAAAAAGATCCCGATCATCGTCTTCTATTTCTTCGCACAAATGGTGCTGACGGATTCCTCGGGATGGGCAGCCGATGCCAGGCATGGCGAACAGCTAGCCCACCGTTGGTGCGCGGACTGTCACGTCGTGGCGCCCAACCAGCATCGCCCGACAACTGAAGCCGCACCATTTGCGACCGTTGCACGCCGCCCCGGTTTCACTGCAGAGCAGTTGGCATTTTTCCTGCTCTCTCCGCATCCGAAGATGCCGGACATGTCATTGACGCGGACGGAAGCGAGCGATCTCGCGGCTTATATAAAATCTTTGGCAAGATAGTTTGGCGCAGTAGGAGTTTATCGTTGGATTTCCGCCATTAGCCCCGGGCGATTCGCCGGCTCAGCGGGGCGCGCTCATCGACCGGGTGGCGAGCCCAAATATTGAATTGATCTCCCTCAAAGCAGCGAGGCGAAAATCCCGTCATTTAATTGAATAATCAAGTGCTGTAACCGCAATTTGGGTTAGGAATTAGGAAATCTGATTGAACACGGAACAGGCCGATGTCCCTTGAGCGTATCCTGCGATCGGCTCTGGCTTTGATCGTCGTTGCGGGATTGGCCGCGGGAATTTTCTCCCACGTCTCCGGCAGACCGGATCTTGCCGATTTATGTTGGACGATTGCGACCATTCCGGTGGTGGCAGGTCTTGCAGTCTCAATCGTGCGGGATTTTCTGGTCGGACGTTTCGGTGTCGATGCGATTGCGCTCGTGTCGATGATTGCCGCGCTCGCGCTCGGCCAGCCCTTGGCCGGCGCCGTCGTGGCGCTGATGTATTCCGGCGGCAACGTTCTTGAGGACATCGCTGTCGCCCGTGCTCAGCACGATTTGCGCTCGCTGGTCGATCGCGCGCCGCGCGGAGCACATCGCCACGTCGACGACGGCATCGAGGACGTCCCCATCGGCGCCATCGCGGTGGGCGATCGGCTGTTGGTGCGAGCGGGTGAAGTGGTTCCGGTCGATGGCATCATCACATCAGATGCGGCAACGATCGACGAATCGGCGCTAACCGGCGAACCGATCCCGGTTTTCAAGGCAAGAGGCGCTGCAACCTTCAGTGGCTCGTTGAACACGGGCGAGACGTTCGAAATGACTGCATCGGCGGTGGCCGGCGAAAGTACCTATGCCGGTATCGTGCGTCTCGTGACCGCAGCGCAAACCGCTAAGGCGCCGTTCGTGCGAATAGCCGACCGCTACGCGCTGGTGTTTCTGCCGGTCACTCTCTTGGTTGCCTTCGTTGCCTGGTTGATTTCGGGTGATCTCATTCGCAGCCTCGCCGTACTCGTTGCGGCCACGCCATGCCCGCTCATTCTGGCGGCGCCGGTCGCCTTCATTGCTGGTGTGGCCCAGTCGGCCCGGCGCGGCATCCTGGTCAAGGGCGGCGGGCCGCTTGAGGCGCTGGCGCGCGCTCACACCATTCTGTTTGACAAGACCGGGACGTTGACGATCGGCGGCGCGCGTCTTCTCTCCATCGAGGTGGCGACAGGCGAGAAGCCCGAGGAGGTGTTGATGCTCGGCGCTTCGCTCGAGCAGGCCTCGCACCATGTTCTTGCCGGCGCCATCGTACAGGCGGCCGCCGAACGCGGTCTGACCCTACAGGTGCCACAGGAGGTGAAGGAAGCATTGGGTTCGGGGCTGCACGGCGTCGTCGAAGGCAGGCGCGTGAGCGCAGGTTCACGCGATATGATCTTCGCGCACCAACGCACTCCCGAATGGGCTCTGCGGGCAATACGGCGGGCCTCGTGGCGATCGGCGCTCATCGTATTCGTGGCCATGGAGGGGCGACCGATCGGCGCGCTGCTGCTCGCCGATGAGCTGCGGTCGGACACTCCACGTGCCATCCGTATGTTGCGCGAAGCGGGTGTGGCGCGCATCGTCATGATCACCGGCGACCGCGCCGCCACCGCGCAGACAATCAGCGCAGCGCTCGATCTCGACGCCGTGCTGGCCGATCGCGTCCCCTCCGACAAGGTTGACGCCGTCCGCACCGAGCAGCGGCTCAGTCCGACCATCATGGTCGGCGACGGCATCAACGACGCCCCAGCCCTGGCGGCGGCCGATGTGGGAATCGCGCTTGGCGCGCGCGGTGCCAGCGCCTCATCTGAAGTCGCAGATGTGGTGATCCTGGCGGACCGTCTTGATCGCGTCAGCGATGCCATCGTGATCGCGCAACGTGCACGTCGCATCGCCGTCGAAAGCATTGTCGCCGGTATGGGCTTGTCGGCCCTCGCCATGCTGGCGGCGATGGTTGGATGGTTGGCGCCGGTACCCGCGGCGATCTTTCAGGAGGTGATCGACGTCGTGGTCATCCTCAATGCCCTGCGTGCCCTGAACCCGGCGGGCGGTCGCGTCCGGCGCACAATACCAGCGGCCGTTGGGCGCGAGATGCATCACAACCACGTGGCGCTCGTGCGTGGTCTGGACCGGCTGCGATCGATTGCCGACGAACTCGACGAAATTGCCCCCGAGAACGCATCGGCTCTGATCATCGAAGCGAATGCCATCGTCCAGAAGCAGGTGGTTGTGCACGAGCGCGACGATGAGGGCACTGTTTATCCGCGGCTTGCGAAGATTCTCATGGATGGCCACGGTCTCTCTGCCATGAGCAGGGCACATCGCGAGATCCTCCATCTCGCGCGCTTGCTCGCCCGTTTGGTCGAGGACCTGCCGTCAGAAAAGATCGATCGCTATCTCGTCCGTGATGCCCAGCGCATCATCGAGGCGATCGAGACCCTCGTACGCATTCATACGGCGCAGGAAGAAGATATCTACGATGCCGTTGTGGCCCATTAATGCCTGTTGGCTGCTCACTCGGAATTCGCCATTCATATTGAAGCTTGCCGCGTCAGCATGAGCGATTGCCCGCCGTCGCTTACGCGCGACCGTACACCGGCACAACCGCCCCGCTCGTGACGCTGTTCGCCGGCGAGGCGAGAAACAGGATCGTCGCCGCCACCTCCTCGACTTTCGGCCAGCTGGCATGGTCGGCATTGGGCATGTCCTTGCGATTGGCCGGCGTATCCATGATCGACGGCGCGACCGCATTGACGAGGATTCCTTCCTTCACGACTTCCTGCGCGAACGCAGTGGTGAATGCCGCCACCGCGGCTTTGCTGGCAACATACGCCGCCGTATTCGCGCCCATGCGCCACTCGAGCGCCGCCCGTGCCGCCACATTGACGATTCGTCCGCCACCAGCCGTACGCCCGATCGCAGCCGCCGCGGCGCGACAGCACAAAAAACAAGTGAGAAAATTCTTGTCGAGCTGGCCCGTAACATCGGCCTTGCTCGCCTTGGCGACCGGACCGAATGCAAAACCACCGGCTAGATGGATCGATGCCCACAAACGAGGCACGCCGTCATAGATGCGTGCGACGACGCCTTCGTCGGCCAGATCGCCGCCCGCGATGAGCTTGACTCGTGGATGCGTGCGGTGGGCAAAACGCTCAGCTTCCGCCGCCACGAAATAGGGAACATGGCAATGCGCCCCGGACGCCAGCAAGGCCCCCACGACGGCAGTGCCGAGCGCGCCGGTACCGCCTGTCACGACAACATGCCTATCGCGAAAATCCATGGCCCCTCCTCGCCGCGCGTGTCCGTTTCGTTATCAAGCGAAAGTTACCACCCGGCCCGCGCGCTGGAGATACCGTTTTTGCCGCTACAATGCGAGGGTGCTATGGGGGCATGGAACGACCGCGCACTGCGGGCGCAGGTCGCCACATTCGCCGCCATCCCTCATCGACGTGCCAGCGGCACCGGTGATTTTCAGTGAGGAGGTGCATCATGAGTGATCTCAGGCCGCCGCCACGCCCGGCATCCTACGACAAGAAGGTCAGCCTCGTGCTGCAGGGGGGTGGCGCCCTCGGCAGTTACCAAGCCGGCGTCTATGAGGCACTCTCCGCCTCCGAATATTTGCCCGATTGGGTCGCCGGCATTTCGATCGGCGCGATCAACGCGGCGATCATCGCCGGCAACGCCCGCGATAAGCGCGTGCCGCATCTGCGCAAATTCTGGGAGGAGATTACGGCACCGACGGCGTGGTGGCCTGAAGGCCTGAACGGAACGCTCGCCGCCTGGCAGCGGATGACCGGCGGAGTCGCCGCGCTGATGTTCGGCCAGCCCGGCTTTTTTGCCCCGCGCGCGATGCAGGAATGGTTCGGGGTGACATCGCCCACGAGCTACTACAACACGGCAGCGCTCAAGGAGACGCTGGAGCGGCTCGTCGATTTTGACCGCATCAATGATGCCAAGGAAACCCGTCTGAGCGTCGGCGCGGTCAATGTGCATACCGGCCAGTTCAAGTATTTCGACAGCGCGCATGAGCGCATTCGCACCGAGCATGTGATGGCGAGCGGCGCGCTGCCGCCTGGTTTTCCGCCGGTCGAAATCGACGGCAAGTTCTACTGGGACGGCGGGCTCGTCTCCAACACGCCTCTGCAATACGTGCTCGATTACAGTCCGCGCCGCAGCCGCCTGACCTTCCAGGTCGACGTGTTCCAGGCACGCGGACCGCTGCCGACCAATCTTGAAGAAGTCAGCGAACGCGAGAAGGACATCCGCTACTCCAGTCGCACCCGCATCACCACCGAAAATTTCCGGCAGCGGCACGAAGTGCGCCATGCGATCAACGAGCTGATGACAATTCTGCCGCCCGAGGTCCGTCACTCGGAACAGGCCAAGCACCTCTACGAATTCGGTTGCGTCACCGAAATGGACATCGTCCAGCTCATCTATCGCCCGCACGAACCGCAAGGCGTCTACAAGGACTACGAATTCACCCGCAGCACGATGAACGAGCGCTGGCAGCAGGGACTTAGCGATGCGCTCACGACGCTGACCGCCGCCCCATGGCTCGCGCCCATTCCAAAGGACGTCGGCGTGCGGGTGTTCGATGTCGTGCACGACATTCTCACTGGCAAACACAAACCTGCTCCTCAGCAAGAACCGCCGATGGAGGATGCTCCGCCGCAGTTTTTACAAGGATATCGAAAACGCGCGTGATCGGAGTGATCTTCGGTGGAACCGGCCGACGTCGTCAAAAACGCCTTTGCGATGCCGCTCACGAGCCCGTCGTTCGCGCGCGGGCCCTACCGCTATATCAACCGCGAATACCTCATCATCACCTATCGCACCGATCGCGCGGCGCTCGAAGAAGCCGTGCCCGAGCCGCTCACGTTCGACGAGCCGCTGGTGCGCTTTGAATTCATGCGGATGGAAAGCAGCACCGGCTTCGGACGCTATTCGGGCGCGGCGCAACATATTCCGGTGCGGTTCAACGGTCAGCCTGGCTCGTATACCCACATCAGGTATCTCGACGTGTATGCGCCGATCTCGGGCGGGCGCGAGCTCTGGGGTTTTCCGCAGAAACTTGCGAAACCGAGCCTGGCGGTGGAGCATGACACTTTGGTCGGCACGCTCGATTACGGCCCGGTCCAGGTGGCGAAGGGCACGATGGGCTACAAGCACCACTCGGTCGCCGAGGACGCAGTCTTGCGGACGATCGGCGAAGCCAGATTCCTGCTCAAGATCATACCGCATGTGGATGGCAAGCCGCGGATTTGCGAGCTGGTGCGCTATTTTCACCGCGACATCGTGTTGCATGGCGCTTGGACCGGGCCATGCGCACTTGAATTGCATTCGCATGCGCTCGCGCCGCTGACCGATCTGCCGGTGCGCGAGGTCGTCTCCGGCATTCACATGATCACCGATTTCACCTTGCCGCATGGTGAAGTCGTCCACGATTACCTTGCTTGAGAATATTGGAACGATGAAAGCCGACGCGGTTCGCAATAAAGCCTTCTCGATGCCGCTAAATAGCCCGACCTATCCGCCCGGGCCATATCGCTTCGTCGATCGCGAATTCATGATCATCACCTACCGTACCGACCGCGCGGCGCTCGAGCGGGTCGTGCCGAAGCCGCTGGAAATCGTCGACCCGGTTGTTAAGTACGAATTCATCCGCATGCCCGACTCAACCGGCTTCGGCGACTACACCGAATCCGGCCAGGTCATTCCGGTGCGCTTTGCCGGCGAGATGGGCGGCTTCGTGCATGCCATGTTCCTCGACGACGATCCGCCCATTGCCGGCGGCCGCGAACTGTGGGGCTTTCCAAAGAAACTGGCGTTCCCTTCTTTGCGCGTCGAGCGCGACACGCTGCTCGGCACGCTCGACTATGGTCCCGCTCGCATCGCCACCGGCAGCATGGGCTATAAGCACAAGCCGGTGGCGCGCGAAGCGGTGTTAAAGGCGCTGGCCGAGCCCGGGTTCCTGCTGAAAATCATCCCGCACGTCGACGGCACGCCGCGCATCTGCGAACTCGTGCGCTACCGGCTTGGCGATGTGTCGCTGAAGGGCGCCTGGACCGGACCGGCGGCGCTCGAACTTTATCCGCATGCGCTGGCGCCGCTGACCGATCTTCCGGTGCTGGAGGTGATCTCCGGCGTCCATCTAATCGCCGATCTCACCCTCAATCTCGGCGAGGTCGTCCACGACTATCTCGCCAAATAATCGACGCACACAAGGAGCAGCATCATGAGGCGTTTCGAGAACAAGGTTGCCATCGTCACCGGCGCCGCGAGCGGCATCGGAAACGAGATCGCGCACTGCTTTGCGCAGGAAGGCGCGAAAGTGGCGATCGCCGACCTGAAACAAGATGCCGCCGATGCAGCCGCGCGTGAAATCACCGCCGCGAACGGCGTCGCCATGGGGGTTGCCATGGATGTCAGCAACGAGGCTCAGGTCAACGCCGGCATCGACGCCGTGAAATCGGCCTATGGGAAGATCGACATTCTCGTCAGCAACGCCGGAATTCAAATCGTTCACCCGATCGAGGAATTCCCCTTCTCCGAATGGAAGAAGATGCTCGCGGTCCATCTCGACGGCGCATTTCTGACCACCAAGGCCTGCCTGAAATACATGTATCCCGCCAAATCAGGCTCGATCATCTACATCGGCTCGGTCCACTCCAAGGAGGCCTCTGTACTCAAATCGGCCTATGTGGCCGCAAAACACGGCCTCCTTGGCCTCGCGCGCGTGGTCGCCAAGGAAGGCGCGAAGCACAATGTGCGCGCCAATGTGGTGTGCCCGGGCTTCGTGCGCACAGCACTGGTCGAAAAGCAAATTCCCGAGCAGGCGAAGGCCCTCGGCATCACCGAAGCCGAAGTCGTCAAGAACGTGATGCTGAAGGAAACCGTCGACGGCGAATTCACCACCGTTGAGGACGTCGCCGAAGCGGTGATGTATTTCGCCGGCTCCAAGACCAATGCGCTCACCGGGCAATCCATCGTCGTCAGCCACGGCTGGTTCATGGAATAGCATTTCGAACGCCGCTTGGGCGGCGATCAAATCCGTATTCCTTTCAGGTAGTTAGGACGGCTCAGCGGGCTTTGCGACGGGCCGCCAAGTCGACGATCTTGCGGCGCCCGTTCTTGTCGTTCTTCGGCAGCTTCTCGGCGATCCCCATCAACCGCTCGCGGTACTTCATCTCGTCCCAGACGTGATGCGGCTTCACGCCGGCGGCAACCCAGAGCACGACAAGATTGTAGAGCAGATCGGCGCTTTCCTGCACCACCGCGTCGCGATCGCCATCCATGGCGTCGATCACGACCTCGACGGCTTCCTCGGCGAGCTTCTTGGCCATTTTGGCGCGGCCGGCGCGCAGCAGTTTTGCGGTGCGCGACTCGGATGGATCCGCGTGCTTGGCGGCGGTGACAGCTTCATAGAGTCGCGCGAGCGAATCACTCATGTCATTCAGCATAACCGATTTATCCTCAAGATGTGTTGACGTTGTACGCGGCTCGGCGAAATTATTCGGCATTGGTTAAAAAGCTGCTCTTAGCTCCGCCCCAGGCGCCATGGGTAAACACGTCATTTCCAAAATGGCTTGATGTCTTCAAACTGAGCGTATGCCTTGACGGCGTCGGCGAGTAATTGGTCACGCCGCGCCTCCTGATTACCGGTCACGAGCCCGGCCGCGAAGGCACGATCGCGGCCGTCTGCCCCATTGGCGCGTGACTGCTGGACGAGGAGATCGGCACACAGACCTTTGCGGGTTTTCACGTCATTGAGCCCGCCGAGCGAACTCTGCAGGCGTTTCAGGCTGCTGAGAATTCTCGCGCTGCGTTTCGCAGATTTCTTGTCGTGGAAAAGGCTGGCAAAGAACTCCGTCGCATAGCGGGCTTTTTTGACCTGTATTCGCAGCTTGTGTCGGCGTTCTGGATCCAATTTTTCCAACTGCTTGCCTTTTTTTCTGATCCTCTTGCACCGACGGGAGAGCTGTTCGGAGGCATAAGACTCGATCGGCCAATCGCGGCGCAGCTGTGCCAGTTCGTCCGTGGTTGTGGCCCATTCGCCGATTTCGACCCACGCCAGGGTTTCAACCAGCAGCCGGCAGAATCGCAGGGAAAGAACGGCATTTTCCGCCCGTTTGTAGCTTTGCAGGCGCTGACGGGCGAATGTGAACGAGAGGCTTCTCAACCCCCGATGGTCGGGATGTTCCTGGCGCAGCGGCATGAGCGCTTCGTCATGCAAGGTGTCCTGATCGCGGGCGGGCGAAAGCTCCTTGCCCAGCCATTTCAACTCGGTCTTGATCCGATCGATCTGGCCGTCGCGCACGATCTCGGCAAACAGCGAGATCGCGGTGCGCAGGCGCCGCAGTGCGATGCGTATCTGATGCAGCGCTTCGGGGTTGCGCCTGTGTACCAGCGCAACATTCGAGGTGAGCTGACGAAGGCAGCCGAGAGCCACGACCTGAAAGCTCTGTTCGGCGGTCATGCCCGGAACCAGCTCCATGTCCTCGGCGTGGACGGATTGCTGCGGTTTGTCCTCGGCCAGCTGGTAGGCCCGGTCGGACTTGGCCTCAAGCGTGACCTGCGCGGGGATGACCTCAACGATCATCCGTGCCAGTTCGAATAGGGCGGCGCGATAGCCGAACTTGAGTTCGAGCTCGATCTCGCAAATCGGCAGCGTACGGTTGCCGGCGACGATTTCGCCCTGATCGTAGGCAAATTCGATCTGCCAGGCGCTGTCGGCAAGGTGATAGTAGGTGCGCCTTACGCGTGTCTCGAATACCGGCCGCAATGCGGCGCGCACGTGCGCAGTAAGAACCGGCTCGAGAGCGGTACCCGCGGCGGCGTCGAGATCCGGCTGACCGCCTTCGAGTTCATGTTCCCATTCCCCGCGCTCGAGGATGCTGCCGGAAGGCGGCACAGATTTGATCGTTTGAATGAACTTGTCGCCGGAGCGGCGCACCCGCAGCGTCACGCCATGGTCGCGCAGGTCGCGCTGGTCAGTGTCGAAATACACCGAAGTCAGCGTCTCATGGCTGACCGGACTCTCGAGCAATTCCGCGAAGGTGGGATGCGCCTTAAGCGCGGCAAAATCTGCCGGCGTCAGAGCCAACTTGAGCTCGATTTCCCTCGCAACGTTCCGCATCGACCGACTCGAACATAACGCTTCGCTGGACTGCCCTTAAGTAGACACGGATGCCCCCGGTCTGGCACCTATATAATGGCTGCTGCCGTTACATAATTGTCATAATTCACCGCCCGGACTATCGGCTGATGACGCATAGCTGCCCATCTGGCCGATTATTCTCGTAATCCCTGGAAGCGCCCATCACCGGGTCGCGATCATGGGTTCGCGACCAATCAGGCGAGCGAGCTGCCTCAATCGCGAGAACACGCGATCCCCGGCAAGCGACGCATATTTTCCCTCAAGATGCAGGACGAGACGGCGTTTTTCGACCTTGAGCGGGGCCTTTGCGAGAAGACCGGGTTGTGATGCCGAAACCAGATAGGCGACCCGCAACGCCGCGCCGAGCACGCGGGCGCGATCGATCATGCGGGTCGAGGCGAGCTCGCGCAACCGCGGTGACAGCTCCTCGTCGTGCATCACGCCCACATGGCGGAAAAAAACCGAGAGCGCCAGGAACGCACGTTCCGAATGGTCGATCCCGACAAATCCGGCATACGCGATGACATTGAGCGATTGCTCGCCGCGATAGTCGGGATGTGCGCGCCACCCGATGTCGGCGAGCAGGCAGGCCGCATGCCGCAGCCGCTTTTCATCCCGCGATTCCTCAAGGCCGGACGACGCCATGAACCGGTCGGTCCAATCGATCAGTTCCAAACCGTGCTCGGGCGAGCGCGATCGCAACCGGTTGAGGTCTTCCGCGGCCGCGATCAGCGGATCCCTTTTCCGCTCCTCTGCATCAAGCAGCGAGTAGAGCAAACCCTCGCGCACGCCCAGCGCTGAGAAAACGACTTCTTTCGGCTCCCCCTTGCGGACGATGTGTTCGAGCACCAGCGCCGCATAGGCAAGCAGCGGCCGGCGGGCATCGGCGACCACCTCGATCTGCGACAGCGTGTCTGGACTGACGCGGCCCACCAGCCGCGAAAATTCGAGCGCCTCTTTAGCGCGCACTTCGTAGCCGTGCATGACGTGCAGCGGATAGCCGGTCTGCCACATGTGCAGCCGCGCCAGCGACCGCCAGGTGCCGCCGACCGCGTAGAACGTGCGCCCTTTCAGGGATTTCAGCAGCGACACCTTGTTGAGCGTATTCTTGACGATCTTTTCCGCCTTTTTGACCGACTTATCTGAGCGATCGATGAGCGCCAGCCCACCGAGCGGCAAGGTCGCGCCCATCCCGATACGCGCCCCCTGCACGCGGGCGAGTTCGAGCGAACCGCCGCCGAGGTCGCCGACCAATCCGTCGGGCCGATGAAAGCCGGATACCACTCCGAGGGCCGTGAGCTTGGCTTCCCGCGCCCCGGAAATCAGCTCGACCTTCACCCGGCAGATGCGCTCGGCCTCCGCGACGAAAGCCTTGCCGTTGCGGGCCTCTCGTGCGGCCGCGGTCGCGACCACATAAAGGTCTTCGACGCGCATGACATCGCACAAGGCGCGAAATCGCTTCAGCGCCTGCAGCGCCTTGTCGACCGCGTCGGGCATCAGCAGACCTTTGCTTTGCACCTCACGGCCAAGACCGGCGAGTATCTTTTCGTTGAACAGCGGGGTCGGACTGCGCGAGAGACCCTCATAGACCACGAGGCGCACCGAATTCGACCCGATATCGATGACGCCGATCGGCGGCCCGATACCGAGTCGCCCCTGGGCGAAATTCATCGCGTGCGGTCGGGCATCACGCCCGTTCGGCCCGGCGAACGAGACTGCGTGGAGACGATTCTTTGAGAGACTTTCCACGTCCGGACAGGCTCGGGTTGGTCATGAAGTATTTATGGGCGTTGAACGGCTCCTCGCCGTTCGCCGCCTTAATACGGATCGACGTGCCATCCGGCAAGAGCTTCCAACTTTGCTCGTTATCCTTGAAGTTTGCGACCATGATCTGGTCGAGCACCTGCTCGTGCACGGTCGGATTGAGAATCGGGCAGAGCACCTCGACCCGGCGATCGAGGTTGCGCGGCATCATGTCGGCGGAGGAAATATAGACCGCCGCCTTTGCGTGCGGCAGGCCATTGCCCGCGCCGAAGCAATAGATGCGGCCATGTTCGAGGAAGCGGCCGATGATCGACTTGACCCGGATATTTTCCGACAGGCCCGGCAGGCCGGGCCGCAGGCAGCAGATTCCACGCACCACGAGATCGACCTGGACCCCGGCGCGCGACGCCGTATAGAGATCGTCGATAATCTCCGGGTCCACCAGCGCATTCATCTTCATCCAGATCGCCGCCGGCCGCCCCGCTTTGGCATGCGCGATTTCCTGCGTGATATGATTGCGGATGCGCGTGCGCAGGTTGACTGGCGAGATCGCAAGTTTTTCCAGTTCCGCCGGTTCGGCATAGCCGGTGATGAAGTTGAATACACGGCCGACATCGCGCGCGATCACCGGATCGGACGTGAAGAAAGACAGATCCGTATAGACCCTCGCGGTTACCGGATGATAGTTGCCGGTGCCGACGTGCACGTAAGTCGCAAGTGCGCCGCCTTCCCGTCGCACCACAAGCGAAAGCTTGCCGTGGGTCTTCAGTTCGATGAAACCGAATACGACCTGCACGCCCGCCCGCTCGAGGTCGCGCGACCAGCGGATGTTCGCTTCTTCGTCGAACCGCGCCTTGAGTTCGACCAGCGCCGTCACCGACTTCCCGGCCTCGGCCGCTTCCGCCAAGGCCTTGACGATCGGCGATTCCGCCGAGGTGCGGTAGAGCGTCTGCTTGATCGCGACCACTTCCGGATCGCGCGCGGCCTGCTGCAGGAACTGCACCACCACGTCGAACGATTCGTAGGGATGATGAACGATCAGGTCCTTTTGCCGAATGGCCGCGAAGCAATCGCCGTTGTGATCGCGGATGCGTTCGGGGAACCGCGGATTGTACGGGACGAACTTCAAGTCCGGCCGATCCAAATTGACGATCTGTGCAAGCTCATTGAGCGCAAGCACCCCGTCGACCAGAAACAATTCGTCGTCGGCGACACCGAGCGCCCGCTGGACAAAGCGCCTTAGCTCGGCGGGGGCAGCTGCTTCGAGCTCAAGCCTGATGACCGACCCGCGGCGCCTGCGCTTGAGGACGTTCTCGAACAGCCGCACAAGATCTTCCGCCTCTTCCTCGATTTCGATTTCCGAATCGCGGACGACACGAAACGCGCCCTGGCCCTTGACGATATAGCCGGGGAACAGCCGCCCGATGAACAGGCCGGTCACCTGTTCGAGCGTGATCAGCCTCGTCACGCCTGCATCCGCGACCTGCGGCAGACTGATGAAACGCTCGACCTTATGCGGCACGCGGATCAATGCGTTCATCGCCTTGCCGTCGCCGGACCGCACAAGATGAAGCGCGATCGTAAAGCCCAGGTTGGGAATGAATGGGAATGGATGCGCCGGATCGATCGCAAGCGGCGTGAGCACAGGATAGATGTTGCGCAGGAAATAATCCTCGATCCAGGCTTTTTCCGCTTTGGTCACATCGGGACCGTCGATCAACACCAAGCCCTTCTCCGCGAGCGCCTCGCGCAGCTCGCGCCACTGACTCTGCTGATCGCTCGCCAGCACGGCAACCGCTTCGGTTATGCGCGCGAGCTGTTCGCTGGGAGAGAGCCCATCGGGACTTTTCGTGGTGATTCCAGCGCGCACCTGGCCCTTGAGGCCGGCGACGCGGACCATGAAAAACTCGTCGAGGTTGTTAGCCGAAATCGAGAGAAAGCGCAGCCGCTCGAGCAACGGATGGCCCTCGTTGGCGGATTCCTCCAGCACGCGGCGATTAAAGTGCAGCCAGGACAACTCCCGGTTGATGAAGCGGTCCGAACTGGCCGATAGGTCGAGCGGCATGGCCGCCCGCGTGCCCCCCTCGGGTCCCGATGAACGCGAAGTTTCCTCTTTCAGGACAATGACTTGGCTGCTTTCAGACATGACCGATGGCCGCAAGATCCCGGGCGTGATGATCGCTACCTTTCGTAACGATTCGATGACTTGATGGGGCGTCGTAGGTGGCAATTCCGCCGCTTTATTTAGCGAAGCGTCAAGACACCCCGCAATGATATATCTACGAAATGCAGCACCGTGAGGCCGAAGGCTGGCGCCGCAAAGCGCCGTGTACCGGCCACGCGAACGAAATCTCAAAGCTTTCAGTGAATCGTACGCCGTAATCGGCGCCCTTGAAATCGGGCGCGCTAGGCAAGGCGCAAAGCCTTTGTTATACGCGCCCTATCGCCGTGCTTCGTGTTCCCCGGTAGCTCAGCGGTAGAGCAACCGGCTGTTAACCGGTTGGTCGCTGGTTCGAATCCGGCCCGGGGAGCCACTCCTTGATCCTTATCCGCGTCCATTCCGCATCGCGCGCCACACCCGTTCCGGTGTCGCCGGCATTTCGATGTGGCGGACGCCGTATTCCGACAGGGCATTGACGAGCGCATTGGCCACCGCCGGCAGTGCGCCGACGCAGCCGGCCTCGCCCGCGCCTTTGGTGCCGAGCGGATTGGTTTTCGTGGGCACCGGATTGCTCTTCACCTCGATCGGCGAGAAGTCGCTCGCGCGCGGCATGGCGTAATCCATGAACGAGCCGGTGACGAGCTGGCCTTCGGCATCGAAGGCGATGTCCTCTTTGAGGATCTGGCCGGCGCCCTGCGCCACGCCGCCGACGATCTGTCCCTTGAGCAGCAGAGGATTTAGCACCGTGCCGACATCGTCCACCACGCTATAGCGCACGATCTCGACGTGGCCGGTATCGGGATCGATCTCGATCTCGCAGATGTGGCAGCCGTTCGGGAAATTCTCCACCGGCGCGGTATAGACCGCATTGGCGTTGAGACCGATCTCCAAGTTCTTTGGCATCTTTGCCGGGTTCACCGCCGCTTCCGCAACCTCCTTGATGGTGATCGTCTGGTTGGTCTTGGTGCTGGAAAAGATGCCGGCGGCGAAATTCACGTCGGCGACATCCACCTTGAGATTGTGCGCGGCGATGATCTTGGCCTTGCCGACGATCTTGTCGGAAGCGTTATGGAAGGCCGAGCCTGACATTGTCGCGGAACGCGATCCGCCGGTGCCTTCGCCGAAGAACACCTTGTCGGTGTCGCCCTGCAGATACTCGATGTCATTCGGATGGATGCCGAGCCGGTCGGCGACGATCTGCTTGAGCACGGTCTCGTGACCCTGGCCCTGATTGATGCTCCCTGACAGCATCGTGACCGTGCCGGAGCGGTCGAAGCGGATTTCGGCGCCCTCAAATCCCGCCGCTGCCGCGCGCTCGATCGTGTTGGAAATGCCCAGGCCCCGCAGCATGCCGCGCTTCTTCGACTCCGCGCGCCGCTTCGGGAAGCCCGCCACATCAGCGAGCTTGAGCGCCATGTCCATGCCCTTCTCGAACTCGCCGGAGTCATAGGTGAACGTGAGGCTGGTTTTGAACGGCATCGCTTCCGGCGCGATATAGTTCTTCCGCCTGATCTCGGCCGGATCCATCTTCAATTCAGCGGCCGCAAGATCGACCATCCGCTCGATCACGTAGGCCGCCTCGGGCCTGCCGTTGCCGCGATATGGCCGGCATGGATGCGTGTGCGTGAAGACCGCCGTCGACTCCACATACATGGCGGGCGTGCGATAGACGCCGGCGAGCGTGCCGAGATTGCCGGTGTAGGCCTGGAAGCCCGTTTGCAGATAGGCGCCGGCGTTGACGGTCGAGAACACCCGCAAGCCCAGGAACGTGCCATCCTTGTCGAGCGCAAGCTCGGCGTCCGTGACGTTGTCGCGCGCCTGTGCGTCGCTCAAGAATGCTTCCGAGCGCGTGCTCATCCACTTCACCGGCCGCCCCGTCAGCTTCGAGCCGAGCAGCACCAGCGCCACTTCATTGTAGATCGCCGATTTCATGCCGAAGCTGCCGCCGATGTCGCCTGCAACCACCCGCACCTTGTGCTCGGGCACCTTGAGCATGAATTTCGCAAGCTCGGCGCGATAAGGATGCGCCCGCTGCAGCGTGGTGTAGATCGTGTAGTGATCGGCAGCGGCATCATAGTCGCCGATCGAGCCGCGCGGTTCCATCGAAGCGGTGGTCACGCGATTGATCACGAGGCGCTGCTTGACCACGTGCGCGGCCTTCGCGAAGGCGGCATCGGTCGCCGCCCTGTCGCCGTGGATCTGCACGAAGCAGATATTGTCCTTGCAATCCTCCCACACCAGCGGCGCGCCCGGCTTGGCCGCATTCGCAGTGCCGACCACGGCAGGCAGCGGCTCGTAGTCCACTTCAATCAGTTCCGCCGCATCGGCGGCCTGATGCTTGCTCTCCGCCACCACGAAGGCCACGTAGTCGCCGACCCAGCGTACGCGATCCTTCACCAGTGCCGGATACCGCGGCTTATAATTGGGCGAACCGTCGCGGCGCTTCATGCCGCCCGGTACCGGCAAATCGCCCCAGCCCGAGGCGGCCCACTCGGCCCCCGTGAGCAGCGCCAGGACACCCGGTGCGGCCCTTGCTGCGGTCGTGTCGATCTTGCGGATGCGCGCGTGTGCGTGCGGCGACCGCAGCACATGCCCAAACGCCATGCCGGGCAGCACGATGTCGTCCACGTAGCGCCCGCCTCCCCTGAGCAATCGCGGATCCTCGAACCGCGAAACCGACTGACCGATCGCGAATTCACCCATTTCACCCTCAGTGCCTACATGATGATCTTGCTGAAATGATCGGAGTTGCCGTTCGGAACGCGGCGCTCATATTGGCTTTTCGCCCATGATGGTCACGCGCCGCATCAGCCGCCGCTCGGTGGCGCTGAAATCCGTGCGGGCGTGCAGCGTGCAGCGGTTGTCCCACATGAGCAGGTCGCCGGGGCGCCAGACATGCGTATAGATGAATTCCGGCTTCTCCTGATGGTCGAACAGGAAGTTCAGCAGTTCTTCGCTTTCGGCTTCCGGCAACCCTTCGATCCGCACCGTCATCAGTCGGTTGACGTAGAGCGCCTTGCGGCCGGTGACCGGATGGGTTCGCACCACCGGATGCACGCACGACGGCACGCCCGACGCCAGCCGCGCCGCGCGCAACGTTGCGGCATTGTCGTAGTCATAGGCGTTGAGCGCCCTGCGACCCTCGATCCGCCCCTTGATGGCTGCCGGCAGGGATTCGTAGGCCATATAGCCGTTGGCGAACAGCGTATCGCCGCCTTTGCTCGGCACTTCGAGGGCATACAGCATCGAGGCGCGCGCCGGCTTTTCCTGGTGGCACTGGTCGGTATGGAAATGCATTTCGCCGTCGGGCAGCGCGCCGATCGGCTTGCCGTCCTTGCGGATGTTCGAGATCAGCATCACGGCCGGGTGGTTGCGCACGAATTGCGGGGTATGGATGGTCGCCAGCGGACCGAACCGTTGGGCGAACCGCACTTGCTCATCCTCGGTCAGTTGCTGGTCCCGCAACAGAATGACCAGGTTTTCATGCCAAGCCGCCAGGATCCCCGCAAATCGCGCATCATCCAGCTCTTCGCGCAGATCGACGCCGATGATCTCGGCGCCAAGCGCCGGCGAAAGCGGCCGCGTCGCGACCCGCGCGGGTACGGACTTTGCGACGGCAGCAGCGGAAATGTCTATCGATTCCATTACGGACCCCACTTTTCCCCATGATAGGGCGCAAGCGTAATGCGGCTCAAGCCCGCCGCGCACGGCAGACGGTTGACGCACTCTCCCCGATATTCTCAGATGGATAATCGCGACGTCGCAGCCAGGAGATGCAGATGAAATTCGGGATCGGGCAGCCGGTGCCGCGGACGGAGGATCCGCGCTTTCTCAAGGGCAGCGGTCGCTACACCGACGACTTCGCGCCGCCAAACCTGGCCTACGGCTACGTGCTGAGGTCGCCGCACGCGCACGCCCGCATAAAATTGATCGATGTCGCCAAGGCCAAGACGTCACCCGGCGTTCTTGCAGTGCTGACCGGCGTCGACGTCAAAGCTGAGAATCTCGGCAATCTTCCCTGCGGCGCCCCTCCGATCGCCTTCGGCGGCCCGCTGAAAGTCTTCATGGGTCTTCACCCGATCTTGCCGCATGACCGCGTGCGGCACGTCGGCGATCCGGTGGCCTTCGTGGTTGCCGAGTCCTTGAACCAGGCACGCGATGCAGCCGAACTCATTCGCGTTGACTATGAGGAACTGCCCGCCGCAATCGTAACCGATCAAGCTGCCAAGCCCGGCGCCCCTCTGGTGTGGGACAGCGCGCCCAATAACATCTGGTTCGCCATGGAGCGCGGCGACAAGGCCAAGACCGACGCCGCATTCAATAATGCCGCTCACACCGTATCGTTGCGCTTAGTCAACAATCGCCTGTCCGCTAATTCCATGGAGGCGCGCACGTCGCTCGGAATGCATGACGCTGCAACCGGACGTTCGACGCTCCACAGTTCCTCGCAGGTGCCGCACAAGATGCGCGCGGTTCTGGCCGGCGCCATCTTCCATGAACCGGAGGTGAACTTTCGTGTCGTCTCCGCCGATGTCGGCGGCGGCTTCGGCATGAAGGGCGGCGTCTATCCCGAGGACGCGCTTGTGGTCTGGGCCGCCCGCAAGATCGATCGCCCGGTCAAATGGGTCTCCGACCGCGCCGAGGCCATCGTCAGCGACAGTCACGGCCGGGATTGCGTCAGCGAGGCCTCGCTCGCGCTCGACGCCGGCGGAAAATTCATCGGCCTACGCGTGTCGACCGATTACGCGCAAGGCGCCTATATCTCAGCCAGCGCCGCCGTACCGGCCGGCTTGGGCTCAATGGCCTACACCAATGTGTACGCGATTCCGACCGCACATATCAGCCTGCGCGCCGTCTATACGCACACGACCCCCACGGGCCCCTACCGTGGCGCCGGCAAGCCGGAAGCGGTTTACGTCATGGAGCGCCTTGTCGATCAGGCGGCGCGCGAACTGAGCATCGACCCTGCTGAATTGCGCCGGCGCAACTACATCACCGCGCCATCCGTCCCTTACCAAACGCCGCTTATGCTCGTGCATGACGCCGCAAACTACGAGGCCGTGATGGATATGGCGCTCGAAGCCGCCGACCTGCGGGGTTTTGCCAAACGGCGCGCGGAGTCGAAGAAGAGCGGCAAGCTGCGCGGCCGCGGCATGGCTTTTTTCATGGAAATCTGCGGCCCGTTCAACGACCGCATGGAAATACGATTCGACGAGAACGCCACAGTCACGATCGTCTCCGGCACCCACAGCCACGGCCAGGGCCACGAAACCGTCTACGCGCAGATGGTCGCCGACTGGCTCGGCGTGGATTTCGCGACAATCCGCATGATCCAGGGCGACACCGATCAGGTCGGCTTCGGCCGCGGCACCTACGGTTCGCGCAGCATGACCATCGGCGGTTCGGCTCTGAAGAACGCCGCCGATGTGCTGATCGAGAAGGGCAAGAAGATGGCTGCCCACGTTCTCGAAGCTGCAGCCGGCGACATCGCCTTCGTCGACGGAAAATTCACCGTCGTCGGCACCGACAAATCGATTCGCCTCGTCGATCTCGTCAAACGCACGTTTGCACCGGTCGGCTGGCCGGCTGAGTTCGGCGTCGGCCTCGAAGCCGTCGGCACGTTCACGCCGGCCCGGCCGAATTTCGCCAACGGCTGCCACATCTGCGAAGTCGAGGTCGACCCGGACACCGGCCGCGTCGAGCTTGCACGCTACACCGCCGTCGACGATTCCGGCATCATCATCAATCCGCTGTTGTTCGAGGGCCAGATCCACGGCGGGCTCGCCATGGGCATCGGCCAGGCGCTGCTGGAGAAGATCGAATACGAACCGAAGTCCGGCCAGCCCTTGTCGGGTTCGTTCATGGACTATTGCATGCCGCGCGCCGAAGACCTGCCCAGTTTCGATCTGCACGAACTTCCCGACCGCTGCCGCAGCAATCCAATCGGGGTGAAGGGCGCAGGCGAATCCGGCACCGTCGCCGCGCCTCCGACTGTCATCAATGCGATTGTCGATGCGCTCCAGGATTACGGCGTCACCGACGTCGAAATGCCGGCAACACCCCTGCGCGTGTGGCAGGCGATGCGGAACGGTGTCCGCTCATCGGCCTGAGCGGGCCTCTTTTTAAGAAGCGTTCAAGCGCGCCGCCGGCAACGCATCTTCGTGTGCGGGAACGATCTTCAGTCCCATTTGGCCGGCCCACATGTGCGCGTATTACGTAACCGTGAACTTTATTGACGCCTCTATACTTTCTGTCCTTCGCTGAGCGGAATGTCGCGCATCGTGCTCGGCGCGAACAAATCCTCGATCTTGAGCCGCCGCGCCGACAACCCCTGTTCGTGGGTGTACTGCAGCAGCGCCTCGATCGAGGGCTTGTTCTGCGCGATGCCGTAAGGATACCAGTCACGACCGATGATCGACTGCTCCTCCTCGATCATCGGCTGCAGCCAGGCAAACGATGCTTTCGGCGAACCGGTTTCCACGAGATGCTGGTAGCAATGTTCCTTTGCCAGGCAGAGCGCCTTGTAGAGGCTCGTAGCCGCCCACGGATCGCGCTCGTAGATGTCGCGTCGGATCACCACCGTGTGCATGATCGGATAGATCTTCGTGCGCCGGTAATAATCTTTCTCCATCTCGGCGTAGTTCGGAAACAGCCGCTGCACGTTCTTTGCTCCGCGCCGGAATGACAGCGGATTGTTGGCGGTGATCAGAAAATCGATCTCCCCGCGCTCGAGCAGATCGCCAAGCTCAGCGCCGGCCGGAGCCTGCGTGAGCTTCACATCCGCCGGCAGCTTGCGGCCGAGCCGATCGGTACGGCCCTGCACCCATTCGACGTCGCTCGGCTTCACGCCGAATTCGTGCTGCATGAGCCCGCGCATGTAGACCGCGGCCGTCATGCTGTATTCCGGCACGCCGCCGCGTTTTCCCTTCAAATCCGCGCCGCTCCGGATGCCCTTCGTGGTATTGATGAAGAAATAGCCGTGGCGGAATACGCGAGACGGGAATGCCGGCACCGCGATGAACGGCGGATTTCCTTCACTCACGAGCGTCGTATAGTTTGATAACGACATCTCGGAAGCATCGAATTCCTTGAACTGCAGCATCCGCCAGAAAATCTCCGCCGGCTGCAGCGTGAGATAGTTGAGTTCGATGCCTTCCGGCCTGATCGTGCCGTCGCGCAACGCCTGGGTGCGGTCGTAGGGCCCACAGGCGAAATTCAGACGAAGACTTGCCATGAGAAATCCGTGGACGATGAAGGCAAATACCTGTCGGGCCCGTGACAAGCTGTCAAGATAATCGACCGAATAATATCGTGATGCGGACCACCCTCATGGCAGAAGCCCACTCCGTCAAATCGATCAAAGACGCTCTCGCGCAACGCTTCGGGGAGGATTTTGCTGTCGACGAATCCTTGCCGGGCCTCGACGAAATCGCACGCATTGCGGGCCATCGCGTGACGCGGAAATATCTCGCACGCGCCGTCGAGCCGTCGCTGCTTCGGCTCCTCTGTGCCTGCGCGCTTTCAGCGCCGACCAAGAGCGATCTGCAGCAGGGCGACATCCTAGTGGTCGCGGACGCCGACAGGCGCCGCATGATCGCCGATCTTATCCCCGACCAGCCGTTCATCCGCACCGCGCCCGCATTCCTGATTTTCCTCGCCAACGGTCGCCGTTTGCCGGCAATCTCGAAATTGCGCGGCAAGCCGTTTCCCAACGACCACCTCGACCTGTTCTTCAACGCAGCCGTGGACGCCGCGCTGGCGCTCGCGACTTTCGTGCGCGCCGCCGAAGCGGTCGGGCTCGGTTGTTGTCCGATCAGCGTGATCCGTGATCACTCCGCCCGTATCACCGAACTGTTCGCGTTGCCAGCGCGTATAATTCCCGTCGCCGGACTATGCGTCGGCTGGCCCGCGGAAGCCGGCCACGTCAGCCCGCGGCTTCCGCTCAGTCTCACCGTCCATCAAGACCGCTACGACGAAGGCGACCTTGCCGCCCGCATCGACGGCTACGACCGCCGCCGCGCCGCGATCCATCCCCATAGGCCGCGTGATCCGGTACGCTGGGGTACAGCGCAATTCTACGGCTGGTCGGAGGACAAGGCACGGCAGTACGGCGTGCCGCAACGCGCCGACTTCGGCGCCTATGTCCGCAAACAGGGTTTCTGCTTGGACTGATCTGTCCCTGCATGCCTTGAATGAAATAAGGCCGCTCGACACGGCCGCGTTCTCTCCTATAAAAACCAGCGCCAGAAGCGTTTTTCGGGGAAACGTCATGGCAGTTCCGCAGCTTCTCGTTCACGACAAGAAAGACACCGTCGGCGTGGTAGTGGTCGAGGGCCTGAAAAAAGGCACCGACATGCTGTGCGTGGTCACCGCCGACAATTCGTCGTTCAAGCTTAAATCCAAGATGGACGTCCCGATCGGCCACAAGATCGCGCTCGTCGACATCAAAAAGGGCGACACGATTTGGAAATACGGGCAGGACGTCGGCGTCGCCAAGGCCAAGATCGCCAAGGGCGAGCACGTTCACGTCCATAACGTAAAGACCAAAAGATGGTGAGCACCATGGCGCGAAAAAAATCAAAGGCAAAACCCAAGGCGAACGGCAAAACAAAAAAATCCCTGACCGCGAAAGGGAACGGCGGGAGCCTGAGTTTCTGGGGCTGGCGGCGCGAGAACGACCGCGTCGGCGTACGCAACCATGTCATTATTCTGCCGCTCGACGATCTGTCCAACGCCGCCTCCGAGGCGGTCGCCAACAACATCAAGGGCACACTGGCACTGCCGCACGCCTATGGCCGTCTGCAGTTCGGCGCGGATCTCGAGCTGTTTTTCCGTACCCTGATCGGGACCGGCTCGAATCCGAATATCGCGGCTTGCGTCGTCATCGGCATCGAGGATCAATGGACCAAGCGCGTGGTTGACGGCATCAAGAAGACCGGCAAGCCGGTGATCGGCTTCGGCATCGAGGGTAACGGCGATCTGATGACCATCGCCAAGGCCTCACGCGCCGCCAAAGACTTTCTGCAATGGGCTTCCGAACTCAAACGCGAGGAATGCGCCATTTCGGACTTGTGGGTCTCCACCAAATGCGGCGAGAGCGACACCACCACCGGCCTCGCCTCCTGCCCGACCGTGGGCAACATGTACGACAAGCTGATTCCCCAAGGCATCTATGGCGTCTTCGGCGAAACCTCGGAGATCACGGGCGCCGAGCATCTCGCCAAGGCCCGCGCGATCAACAAGAAGGTCGGCGAGAAGTGGATGAAGGTTTGGCAGGCGTACGAAAACGAGGTCATCCAGGCCCATAAGACCGACGATCTCTCCGACTCGCAGCCGACCAAGGGCAATATTGCCGGCGGCCTGACCACCATCGAGGAGAAGGCGCTGGGCAATCTCGAAAAGATCGGCCGCGCGTGCAAATACATCGACGTGCTCGCGCCCGCCGAGGCGCCGCGCAAGGGCGCCGGCCTCTACTACATGGACACCTCATCGGCTGCCGCCGAGTGCGTGACGTTGATGGCGGCCGGCGGTTACGTCGTGCACACCTTCCCGACCGGGCAAGGCAACGTGATCGGCAATCCGATCGTCCCGGTGATAAAAATCAGCGGCAATCCGAGAACCGTCCGCACCATGTCCGAGCACATCGATCTCGACGTGTCCGGCATCCTGCGCCGCGACATGACCATCCCGCAGGCCGGCGACGCGCTGATCGACATGATCGTACGCACCGCCAACGGCCGCCTCACCGCCGCGGAAGCGCTCGGTCACCGCGAATACGTGATGACCAAGCTGTATCGGAGTGCGTGATCCCCTCGCAAAACTCACGCGGCATATGCGCCATCAACCTAATCCTTTCCCCTTGAGCGGGAAGGAAACGTCACTCCAGCGCGTCGGCGCAAAATCGCGGAGCTATGCGCCCGGGTTCGCCCTTTCTGCCGCGGTTGCGGTGGTTGCGGTCGTGTCCGCGCCCCATGTGGCCCGCGTGTTTCCGATCCCCGCCATGGTGATCGCGCTGATTGTCGGCATTGCGCTCAATCCACTCGCTCGGCGGCCCGCCTTCGAACCGGGCATTTCGTTCTGCGTGAAAACACTGCTGCGCTGGGCCGTGGCGTTGCTCGGCCTGCGGATCGCGCTCGGCGAAATCGCGGCGCTCGGCGTGCTCACGGCGCTTATCGTCATGGTGGCGATGGCCGCGACGATCGTGTCGGGAATCCTGATCGCGCGCGCCTTCGGCCAGCACGATTACTACGGCGCGCTCGCGGGCGCCGGCACCGCCGTCTGCGGCGCCTCCGCGACGCTCGCGACCGCAAGCGTGCTGCCGCAGTACAAGGGCAAGGAGGCCGATACCGTTTTTGTCGTGGTGGCGGTCAATGCACTTTCAACTCTTGCCATGGTGCTATATCCGCTTATCTGTCTCGCGCTCGGATTTTCGCAAACGACGACAGGCGTGATGCTCGGCGCCACGATTCACGATGTGGCGCAGGTCGTCGGCGCCGGCTACGCCGTCTCCGAACCAGTCGGCAACACCGCGATCATCGTGAAATTGTTTCGCGTGCTGCTCTTGCTGCCCGTGGCGCTTGGCATCGGCTATTGGTTCGCGCGGGCCGATGCGACGACGGGTCAGGCCAAGGTGCCGGTGCCTACGTTCGCCTTTGTTTTTCTTGCGCTATGCCTCGTAAACAGTATTGCGCCATCGTTCGGCGGCTTCGCCGCGATTTATGCACCGGTGAAGGCATGGCTGCTCGAATTTTCCACATGGGGCCTGATGATTGCGATCGGAGCGCTCGGCCTGGGCACATCGATCACCGCAATCGGCAATCTCGGCTGGCGCCACGTGGCGACCGTCACGGCCACGACGCTGGTTATCCTATCCGTCGTGACGGCGGGCCTGCTTCTGCAGCGCTGAACCTCGTCAAGAAACGGCGTTCTGTTCCGCGCCCTGTACCGCTTTCCCCTGCAGCGGCAGGGGCTGATCGCCGAGCATGCCTTGCAGCACGACACGCCGCGCAGTATCCACATCGAGTCCGTGCTGCGCGATCAGGTCCGCGGCATCTTTCACGATTGCATCGGCGTCCTGCATCACTTTCAGATGCTTGTAGTGGTCGTCCTGCTTGATCCCCATGCTCTCGCCGATGATCTCAAGCACATTGACGATACGGAATGGCCAGTCGCGCTCGTGCGCGCAAAGTTCGCGGTGATCGGAATGATAGACCGCGACCAGCGCATCAACGCCCGCCGCGCGCGCAGCCTCAAGTTCCTTCAGCTGAAGCTCGCGCTTGTAGGTCGGCAGCGTTGCGAGGTTGACGCTCTGCAGACCGACCGCCGGCACGTCGAGTTGGACGATTTCGATTCCGGGCACTGCGCGCAGGAGATCCTCGGCCGCCTCGGCGACTCCCGCCACCCCCGGATGTTTGTGCAACGCGATCCGCATCGCCACGCGTTTGCGCAGGAACGGCCTCAAATCGTCGAGCCGGCCGCGCAGAAATCGCATGTACGGCGTCATGTCGAAGGGCTTCTCGCCGGTCGCGCGTTCGAACGTCGGCAGCATATTTTCGGAGAACTGCACGAAGCAGCTCGGGCACCATGCCAGCACCTGTCCGCTCTTCGATTGCGCGAGCTTGCCGATCGTGTTGCCGGCAAACCGCGACGACGTTTCAGTATCGCCGGCGCGCAGTTGGATCACGCCGCAGCAGTGCGACGGCCCACCCATGACACGATAGCTCACGCCGAGCCGATCCATGATATCGAGGCACAGTAATGCGATGTGCGGGGTCTTGAGCACGTTGCAGCCGGTGTAGAACACCACATCCGGCAACTCGTCCGGCACCGGCTTGCGCGACGGCTTCTGCCCGAGCCGTTCCAGCGCCTCATCGCTGAGCTGCAGTCGCGAAAGTATCCCGACATCTTCGGCAAGCTTGCGGAACACCTGCACGCCTTGCTTGCGCCGGTCCGACGGCTCGTTTGCGTGCTTCACCATTTGCACCCGCGCAACCGCCAGCAGAAATCGCGGATTCACGCCATAGTCGCACGCCTTGATGCACTCCCCGCTCAGCATGCAGGCCTTTGCCCATTTCTGCGACTGTTCGGGGCCTTTGCCGAGCTTCACAATGTCGAGCACGCCTTCGATCACGGCTTTCGGATCGGCGCCGCCGAGCCCGGCCGGCTTGGTGATCGGGCAGGCGGTAAAGCAGGCGCCGCAACGCGTACAGGCATCAAGCATATCGCTGATGCGGCCCGCGAAAGCCTCTTCGAATCCGGCGTTGTTCATTTGATAAATGATATCGCGAAATCAGAATTTAGGCGAGGGCGCCGCAGCTGTAACTTCATTTCGAGATTACTGCCGCCGCCTTTTCCGCGACACTCTTCGGGGTTTTATAGAGATCGACCAGCAATTCGTCGATTGTTGCGGCCGCGACTGGCGCGATCTCGTACCGCCCCTTGTCCGCTTCGGCGAGAAACTCCGCATCTTTCATGGTGTCATCGAATGCCTTGCGCAACGCGGCCTTGCGATCATCCGGAATTCCCGGCGGCGCCATGAACGGCCGCCCAAGCACGAGACTTGCGAACACCAGGCGCAGGATCTGGCGCTGCTCCTGGTCCTTGGCGAGATCGAGCATGAAAGGCACATCCGGTATATCCGGATGCTTCGCCATGCCGAGCTGAACCAGCACGTTGATTTTCTTGTCCTTCAGCCAGTCGGTTTTCTGGCTCTTGATGCTGCTCCATGACCAGCCGCAACGACCGTCGACTTCGCCGCGTTCCATCGCGAGGTTGATGTCGTTGCCGCCCGGATAGCCGGTGACCAGCCGCATCTTGGCGCCGAACACGTTGCGCAGCAGCAGCGCAAACGTATCGGTCTCTGAGCCGGCTGAACTGCCGCCCATGGTGAATTCCTTCGCCGTGATGTCGGTCCAGGTTTTGATCGGCGACGTGTGCCAGGTCGCGCAAACGCTCACTTCGCTGGTGATGCTGCCGAGCCAGACGAACTTGGTCGGATCGAATTTGGCGTCCCCCACCAGCAGTGGATCGGTTGCCATGCCGCGGCTGACAATGCCGATGATGCTGCCGTCCTTTGGCGCCGTGCTGTAGAGGTAGTTGGCCAGTTTTAGACTGCCGGCACCCGGCATGTTCTGCGGCACCAGCGTCGGATTTCCGGGAATGTGCTTGCCCATGTGGCGCGCGAGCATGCGCGCATAGAGATCGTATCCGCCGCCCGCGCTATAGCCGATCAGCACCTGCACCTGCTTGCCGCGATAGAAGTCGGCGACCGGCTGAGAGCGTGCCTGCGTCGTCAGCGCCGCCAGCATCAGCAGCGCAACTGCGCCAGCTCCTGCTTTCCACGCCATACGTTCCTCCCCGTGCCGCGGAACGCGATCAGCCGCGACCCGATATTATCTGAACAGTAACGATTTGATAATGACGATCACCACATTCGTCGCCTCGATCACGGTGCTCACGTCCACGTAATCGAATTGCTTGAGCTGCACGCCGTCGATAGCCACCACATTGCCGCCCGGCGCGATCTCGAAATGAATCAGGCGGCCGAGGCTCAATCCCACATCCCCGTCGATCAGCAGGACGAGTGCCCCGGCCTGAACCGACTTCGGCAATGCACCGCATAGTCCTCGCGCCAGCGCCGCAAGCCGCGCATGCGACGGTTCGCCCTGCCACCGGAACGCCAACGCAACGGCATCCGCGCCATCCGTCAAATCCGATTGCGCGAGCGCCTCCCGCACCTGCACCGCCACGGCATCGGCGTTGATCGTGCCGGAAAGATCGAAGCGGCATGGCAGCACCGGCAAATTGTGCAGCGGCAGCAGTCTCCGATCCGAAATCATGATCGTGTTGCCGCTGGTCTGTACCGAGAATTGCGCCGCCCCGATCACGGTTGCGCGGATGCCCTGTCCCGGATCCCAAATCGCGCCGGCGACGCTGTTATGCGCAAGCGCCTGCCGCAGCTCATGGGCAAGATCGAATCCGAGATCGCCGAATTTCTCCGGCTCGCGGCCATAGAGATATTCCGCGACGCCGCCTGAAAACGTGACGGCATCGATCGGCATATTGGCAAGCTGTCGCGGCCACGGCTCGGTCACCAGCAGTCGCCCAAAGAGCGCATCCGGCGGCACACGGTTCATGGCATCGACGATAAGCTCACTCATGCGCGCGACGATCCGCGTTCGGCCGTCGGGCGAAAGCTTCTGCCCGAGTTTCAGTTCGATTCCGAGGCTGCGCGCCAATTCAATCGCGGGCTCCTCGATGCGCGTGAGCCCATGCTCACCCTCGACGATCAGCCTCCCGCCGATCGCAATCGCCATGGTCGCAAGCAATTCACCGTTCTTGATCAGCGCGAGCTTGGTGGTGCCGCCGCCGATGTCGACGTTGAGCACGGTCTTGGCGCGCGACGCTGAAAGCTTCACCGCGCCGGAACCATGCGCCGCCAGCTGGCATTCCATGTGGTGTCCGGCCGACGCGCAGACGAACTTCCCGGACTCCTCGGAAAACAAATCCGCAATCGCCCGCGCGTTCTTGCGCTTGAGCGCTTCGCCGGTGAGGATGACCGCGCCCGAGTCGATCTGCGCGCGCGTCAGGCCCGCCGCCGCATAACTGCGATCGATGAATTCTGCCAACGCGCCGGTGTCGATCGTGAAATCCGGCAGATAGGGCGTGAACAGGATCGGCGACTGCCAGAGGATTTTCCGTTCGACCACGACGAAGCGGCTCGAAAGCCCGGTCGCAAGCCGCGACAGATGCACGCGCGCGAACATCAGATGCGACGTCGAGGAGCCGATGTCGATCCCGACTGTCGTCAACTCAACGTTGTCGGCCGCCCAGATCGCCTCGCGAATTTCGCGCGTCTCGGCCGCATCATCGACGTGGACGTGCTCAAATTCGAGGTCGTGCACTTACTTACCCCTTCCCACCGCGTCGCTGCGCTCCGCGGGTGGAGGGTGGAGAAGCTCCTTACTCATCTACGATTGCCCGTTTCACGCCGCCTCGTTGATGTACTTCGCCATACCGGACTTCACGCTGTGCTTGGCGAGCTCGGCCAAAAAGATCTTATGGATGCGCGGATCTTGGTTCTCGTATTCGATCTGGCAGCCGCCATCCTTCACGTTCACGTCCATTCCCAGGAACACGCGTCTTTTGTCCGTCGTGAACGGATAACGCAAGGAGCCCATGGCGACCGCAAGATAGCGCGCGGGATGGTTCGACGTATTGAAATGCTGGTGGAACATCTGGTCGGGCGGCGCGAACACCACGCCATGCTGCCAGTCGACCCGGCGGAAATCTTTCTCCCCCTCGTACCACAGCAGCGAATAACCGTGTCCGGTGACGGCAAACACGTGGAAGTCGGCCCCGTGGCGATGCGCTTTCTTGTAGGTGCCGACCGGCATCTGCGAGGAATGCGCATGGATCGTGCCTTCCGCCAGCACGAACATCATGCTCGATCCGCCGGCCCCGCGCTCGGCCCAGGTCTTCAGCTCGAACGCGGCGAGATCGGGAATGAAATTCGTCTCCCACATGTTGCGGCCCGAGCGCACCGGCACGAAATTGCCCTCGCCGGCGAAAAAGTTCGGCGCGCCCTCTCGATCCTGAAATTCATATGCATTGTCGAACACGAACCTTTCGTTGTGGAACAGATTGAGCATCGTCGGCAGGCTGTTGGTCGAGGCAAGCCTGGCACGTTCGCGTCCGCTCGAATTGAAATGCTGGTAGCGGCAGTTGAGCGGTAGCGCGAACAGGCTCTTCGGCCCCCACTCAAAGCTGTGCTTGTGGCCGCCGCTGGTTTCGACCACCGTGCTGCCGTGTCCCGCGAGCACATACACGACTTCTTCGTACAGATGTTTCTGCGGTTCGCTTTTTGCGCCGGCCGCGAGATCGAGCACGAACACCGAAACGAAATCGCCGCGCCCTTTCAGATGCACGATGCCGCCCTCGATTCCGAGGCGAGGCCAGCGTTTCGTCGGCACCTTCAGCAGATCGACGCCGAAATCCTCGGTGATGGGCACGCCCTCGCGCTCCGCCCAGGAGAGATAGGGGTCGAGCAGCAATTTCGGCTTCGTTGCGTCGTCCATCATGTCCTCCACAGCGCGCGGACATCATAGACCCGCCAAGCCGATTGTGAAGTAGCGCCCTTTATCGCGCGACGGCGCGCACCGGTGCGGATTTGCCAATTGCCGCATTGACGCGCGGCATGACCTGTTCCGCCAGGAGTTGCATCGAGCGCTTGGCCAGCGCCGGATCGACCCAATCCATGCCGGCGTAGACCAGTTCGCCGAAATCGCCGACCTCCTCGCGCAGCGCGAGAAGGGCATCCACCACCTTGTTCACGCCGCCATGAATGACGCAGTGGTTCATCACGTGATCGATGGTGATTTCCTCATCCGGCTGGTCCTTGTGGCTCTTGAACACATACAGCCGCTTGCCGCGTTTCATTTTGGCGAGCATCTGCTCGTAATAAAAAAGATACGGACTATTCGCATCCGTACGGCCGTAACGTGCCGCGGTCTTGTCGTCGTCGGCGACGAAAACCGCACGCGCCACCCGCCAATCGGCGACATCGGGCTCGACACCGGCTTCGGTCTTGCCCTTGCAATAATGCTCCCAGTGCGACTTCAAATGCTTGGAGAGCAGGAAGTTCGCCGACAGCGGATGGAAATCGCGCTTGCCCATCAGCACGACGCCCGGCGAGAACGGCGCCACCACCGTGCCGACGATCTCGGGCCGCGGCTTCTGGTAGGGCTTGCCCATATAGCCCACCCCAATGGGGAGCGCCTGCGTGCGCATGGTGGAGACCTTGTAGCGGTTGCCCGGAAAGTCGATGTCGTATGGCGCCTCGTTCTCCCAGATCGCGAGGATCACGTCGATCGCCTCCGCGAACATCTTGTTGCGGTCCTGCTCCAGGATGCCGAGCGCCTCGGCGTCCGACGTGAGTGCTCCGGGGCTCACGCCCAGGATGAAACGCCCCTCCGCCATGTGGTCGAACATCGCCGCCTGGACCGCGATCAGCACCGGATGCATGTGAGAGAGATTAGCGGTTCCGGTCGCAAGCTTGATCGTCTTGGTCTCCGGGATCAGGGAGGCATGAAACATCATGCTGTTGGTGATGTTCTCGCACTTGTCGGTCAGGTGCTCCCCCACGAAGGCATCGTGGAAACCGAGCTTATCGGCGAGGATGATGGCTTCCCGATCCTCTTTGAGCGTTTCCACCCAGCTCCGGTGCATGGGGTGCACCGGCATCGTGAAGTACCCCAATCTCATCCTCGATCTCCGCTTTGCGGTCGGCTAGGGTAACCAAGACGCCAGGCGCGGCAAGTCCTTTGCATGCGCTTGAGACCCGTGCCGGGGACTCTCAGGGACAACGCATGCGCCATTTGGCTCCGCTCGCAATCGCTTTCGCGCTCTGTTCCGGTTATGCCGCGGCCGAGCCGACGCTCGTGCGCGTCAACACCTTTCCCAATGCGCGCTCGCTACCGTTTTTCGTCGGAATCGAGAAGGGCTTTTTCAACAAGCATGTCATCAAGGTCGAATTGGAGTTTACCGAGAACTCCAAGTCTCAGCGCGCGGGCCTCGCGGCCGGCAAGTTCGAGCTGGTTCATTCCGCCGTCGACAATGCGGTCGCCATGATCGATGTCGCCAAGGTCGACGTCGTGATCGTCTCCGGCGGCGACAGCGGAACGAACGAATTCATCGTTCAGTCGAATATCAAATCGTTCGCCGATATCCGCGACAAATCCGTCGTCGTCGATGCGCCGAACACCGCTTACGCCTTGCAGGCAAAGAAAATCCTGCTCAAGAACGGTCTGAAGGACGGCACCGATTACAAGCTCAATCCGGTCGGCAACGGAAATTACCGCTTCAAGGCCATGGTCGAGAGCAAGGACAACGCCGCCGGCGTGATGAATCTGCCTTACTCCGCGCAAGCCATCGAACTTGGCATGAAAAGCCTCGGCCGCACCGTCGACATGCTCGGCCCCTATCAGGCCGGCGGCGCCTACGTGCTGCGCTCCTGGGCGAAAGCGAATTCCGACACGCTTGAGCGCTACATCGCCGGTTATGTGGAATCGCTGCGCTGGGTGACAAATCGCAAGAACCGCGCGGAGGCCGTTGCGTTGCTGATGGAGAAGCAGAAACTGTCGCAATCGCTTGCCGAGCGCAGCTACGATCTGATGATCGATCCCTCATTCGGCTTCGCCAGCGACGCCAGGTTCAACATGGCTGGCTTCAAGAACGTCCTCTTGCTGCGCCAGGAGGTCGAAGGCGGCACTCTCAATCCGCCTGAACGCTACATCGACCTCACCTACTATCAGAACGCCATGAAGCGGCTCGGCCGCTGACGGCACACGGTCGCCATTGAGGAGCAGCAGCGGCAATGCCGAAAAATATTCTCGATGGCGGCCAGGTCATCGTCGATTATCTCATCCGGGAGAAGGTGCCTTACGCCTTCGGCCTGTGCGGCCATGGCAACATCCAATTCATCGACGCGCTCTACGAGCGCAAGAGCGACATCAAGACCATTTCCGTCCACCACGAGACCGTCGCCGGTTTCATGGCCGATGTCTACTACCGCGTCACCGGCCGGCCGGTGGCAACCTTCACCTCCTGCGGTCCCGGTTCGACCAATCTGCCGATCGCGCTCGCCAACGCTTATCTCGATTCCGTGCCCTTTCTTGCGGTTACCGGCAACGTGCCGACGAGCCAGTTCAATCGCGGTGCATTTCAGGAACTCTATCGTCAATTCCAGGCGGATTTCCCATCGACCGTGCGCAGCATGTGCAAGAAGGTGTTCCAGCCGACGCGCGGCGAGATGGTACCGCTCGCGGTGCGACAAGCCTGGAAGACCATGGTCACCGGACGGCCCGGCCCGGTCGTGCTCGACGTACCGTTCGACGTGTTCAAGGAAGCGGCAGCCGAGGAAACGCCCAAGCCCGAGGAGTGGAACGCCAATATCTCCTGCCGTTGCGGCGCCGATCCCGAAGGCGTGAAGAAAGCCGTCGACCTGCTGCTCGCCGCCGAGCGGCCGGTCATCCTCGTCGGGCAAGGCGTGAAATATGCGGGTGCCGCAGAGGATCTACGCGCGCTTGCAGAGAAACTGCAAATCCCGGTCGCGCATTCCATGAGCGGCATCGGCGCGCTCGACACGCATCACCCGCTCGCCCTCGGCCTGCTGTCGCGTGGCGGCGCCTATCAGGCCAATCACGCGGCGCGGCAGGCCGATGTGCTGCTCGCGCTCGGCGTGCGCTTTGACGACCGCACATCGAGCTCGTGGATTCCCGGCTATTCCTTCACCATCCCGCCCACCAAATTGATCCATGTCGACATCGATCCCGAAGAGATCGCGCGCAATTATCCGGTCGCGCTCGGGCTGATGGCCGACGTGCGCACGTTCCTGCGCCAGGTGCTCGCGGAGTTGGACAGCCACAAGAATGTCGTCGGTGCGGCCGCGACGCGCAAAAAATGGCTGAGCGCCATCGACGGCTACCGCAAGGAATGGGAGAAATTCATCGCGCCAGGATTCGCCGATGATTCCACACCGATCCACCCGCAGCGTGCCGCGCACGAAATCGATCAAGCGCTACCCGCCGACGCCATCATGGTCAGCGACATCGGCGTGCATCACAATTGGCTGCTGCAGTTCTGCAAGCCCAGACGCCCGGACTCTTTCATCGGCTGCATGGGTTTCGGTCCCATGGGCTTCGGCGTCGCCGGCGTGCTCGGCGCGAAATTCGCCGCTCCCGACCGGCCATGCGTATCGGTCTGCGGCGACGGCGCCTTCTTCATGCACGCCAGCGTGCTCGGCACCGCGGTCGAATACGAGCTGCCGGTGGTGTGGGTGGTGTGGAACAATTACGCCTATGCGTCGATCCGCGGACTGCAGCGCGGCTATCTCGACGGCCGCGAGCTCGCCACCGATTTCAAGCACCCGCAGACCAACGCGCCCTATAATCCGGATTTCGCCGCCATGGCGCGCGCCGCCGGCATCGCCGGCGTGCGCGTCGACCGCGCCGGCGATCTGCATGACGCCGTGAAGATGGCCATTGCCGCCAACAAGCCGTATCTCATCGACGCCAACATCGCCGCCGACCAAAACCCCGGCGGCGCGGGCGTCTGGGAACTTCCGGGCCTCGGCCAAAGCAAACCCGCCTTCGGCGGCCGTTATCAGCCGAAATAAAAATCTGTTTGGGAGTGAACAATGACGACTTTCCTCGAAGAATCCAAAAACTTTCGCCTGCTCGGCCACGATCCGTCCGCTGCCTGGGGCTGCGGCAGCCTGGTGCAGATTCACAAGGGCTTTGCCTATGTCGGCTCGGTCGGCACTTCGAGCGGTCACGCGCCGGAAGGATTCACCGTCCATGACGTGCGCGATCCGAGGAAACCGCGCAAGGTCGCCGAGGTGAAATCGCCGCCCGGCGTGCATTCGCACAAGCTGCGCGTGGTCGACGGCGATATCCTCTACGTCAATTCCGAACGACTCGGCGGCGACGCCGGCCGCAATGCCCGCACCGGCCTTTTCATCTTCGACATCAGCAAGGGCGGCGAGCCCAAGCAGGTCGGCTTCTACGACACGCCCGGCACCGGACCGCACCGCTTCGGCGTCGACAACAAGCGCAAGCTGGCGTTTCTGCCGAACAACGCCCACGGCTGGAACGGCCGCGTGATCTGGACGCTCGATATCCGCGATCCACTCAAGCCCGAGATCGTCAGCCAGTGGGGCCTGCCGTGGATGAAAGCGAATGGCAAGGGCGAAGAAGGCGAAGCTGCCCCGCACGAGGAGGCCGTCACGCTGCATGGGCCGCCCATGATCCGCGGCAACCGCATGTATTGCGCGTGGTGGGGCGGCGGCATTTCGGTGATCGACTGTTCCGATCTGCGTAACATGAAACTGGTCGGCCACCTCTCGTGGGCGCCGCCGTTCCCCGGCTCGAACCACACCTGCTGGCCGATCGGCGACAAACCCTATCTTGTCGTCACCGATGAGGCGCGCGCCAAGCAGAAATATCGCGACGCCCAATTCATGTGGATCATCGACGCGCGCAAGGAAGACAAACTCATTCCGATCGCCACCTTCATGCCCGACCGTGACAAATATTTCGATCGTCCCGGCCGCTACGGCGCGCACAATATTCTCGAATATCTGCCCGCCGACGGCCCGTGGAAAGACATCGTGTTTCTTACCTACTTCAACGCCGGCCTGCGCGCCGTCAACGTGAGCGACCCGCTTCAGCCGAAGGAAGTCGGCTGTTTCGTGCCCGCGCTCGACGGCGACCGCAAGGCGGTGCAGTCGAACGATATCGGCTCCGACGAGCACGGCCGGCTCTACCTGATCGATCGCGCCGGCGCCGGCATGCACATCCTGGAGTACACGGGGTAACCCCAGTCCAATTTCTGTCATGGCCGGGCTTGTCCCGGCTTGTCCCGGGCATGACGTTGAGAGGGATGGCATACATGGATCTCGGACTCACCGGCCGCGTCGCGATCGTCACCGGCGCAAGCCGCGGGATCGGACGCGCCTGCGCCGCGGCACTCGCCGCCGAAGGCGCGCACGTAGTGATTACCAGCCTCGATCAAGCGCGCAACGAAGAAGCCGCCGCCGCAATCCAACGCCAGGCAAAGGGCCGCGTTCTTGGCATCGCGACCGACGCCACCAAGGATGACGCCGTGCGCGCGCTGTTCGACCGCACGCTCGACGAATTCGGCCGTCTCGACATCCTGGTGAACAACGCCGCCTTCGTCGGCTCGGGCGATTTCTTCACGCTCGACGAAAAAAAGCTTGCCGAAACTTTCGAGCACAAGCTCAATGGCGCCGTACGCGCAACGCGCTATGCCGTCCCGCCCATGCGCGCGCGCAAATGGGGCCGCATCATCAACATCGCCGGCGGCGCCGCCTGGCGTCCGCAGCTCGGCGCCATCACGGTGGGCCTCAACAATGCAGCCATGCTGAATTTGACCGTGGCGCTGGCTACTGACCTGGGCAAGGATGGCATCCTGGTCAATGCGGTCGTGCCGAACAGCATCCACACCGAACGCCACGAGGACAACATCCGCACCGCCATGCAGAAGACCGGCAAAACCGAAGCCGAAATTCTAGCACCACGCATTTCGCGCATTGCGCTCGGTCGCATGGGCAAGGTGGACGAGGTCGGTGCGGTGGTTGCGTTCCTCGCCTCCGAACGCGCAAGCTTCGTCACCGGCAGCATATGGCCGGTCGATGGCGGCGCCTCGTCGCGTCTCTGAGAAGGAGCACCCGGTGCGCAGACTATTCATTGCGCTTCTGGCCGCCGCAGCCTCGCTCTTCGCATGCGGCGCCATCGCCGCCGATTACCCGACGCGGCCGGTCACCATCGTCGTGGCTTTCCCGCCCGGCGGCCCGAGCGACGTGCTCGCGCGCATCGTCGGCCGCAAAATGGAGCAGCTTCTCGGCCAGCCGTTCGTGATCGAAAACCGGCCTGGCGCCGGCGGCAACATCGCGGCCGAACAGGTCGCCCATGCCTCGCCCGACGGCTATACGCTGCTCAACGGCAACAACAGCATCCTCGCCACCAATGCGGCGCTCTACAAGAAAATCAACTTCGATCCGGAAAAGGATTTCGTTCCGCTCAGCCTGATCGGCACGCAGGGCAGCATCCTCGTCGTGAATCCGAATGTCCCGGCGAAATCGCTCGGCGAGCTGATCGCGCTTGCGAAGGCCAATCCGGGAAAGCTCAATTTCGCTTCCTCCGGCTATGGCGCCGCCGCGCATCTCGCCGGCGAATTGTTCAAGACCCAGGCCAAGATCGACATTGTGCATGTCGCCTACAAAGGTGCAGCCCCCGCCCTGCAGGAGCTTATCGGCGGCCACACGCAGATGATGTTCGCGACCGCGGCGTCCGTCGTCGGCCATATCAAGAGCGGCACCGTGCGCCCGCTTGCCGTGACGACGCTCACGCGCATGTCTGCGATGCCGGACATTCCGACCATGGACGAGCTCGGCCTGAAGGGCTTTGACGCGAACACGTGGCACGGCCTTGTGGCGCCTGCCGGCACGCCCAAGGACATCGTCGACAAACTCAGCGGCGCGATCATGGCAGCGCTCAAGGATCCGGTCGTACGCAAATCGCTCGAGGATCTCGGCGTCGAAATCGTCGGCAATTCACCGGCGGAATTCGCCGTCTACATCAAGACCGAAATCCCGAAATGGACCGCGGTGGTGAAAGCCTCCGGCGCTCACGTGGATTAGGCAAGGTCAGAGCAACTTGAGCTGCCGATCCTCCGGTTTGCGCTGCGCGAGCTCCGGCTGTTGCAACTTCACCAGCTCGCTTTCGATGTCGGCGAGGAACGGCGAGGCGGCCAGGTTGCGTAACTCTCCGCGCCAGTGCCGCTGTACCGCACGGCTGAGGATGAGCCGGTCTTTTGCTCGCGTCATGCCCACGTAGAACAGGCGCCGCTCCTCGGCGAGCGCCGCCTCGTCGCGTTCGTCGAACCTGAGCGGCAGCAAGCCATCCTCGAGCCCGACGATGAACACCACGCGGAACTCGAGCCCCTTCGCCGCGTGCAGCGTGAGCAGCGACACCCGGTCGGCGCGCGGATCGAAGAAATCCTCTTCGCTCGCGACCGCGACCGCGTCGGCCAGCCGCCCGCGATCAAGCCCGCAATTCGCCGCTAGCGCGGTCAGCCGCTGCCAAGCCATGATGATCGCGGCATGATCGGTTGGCGCACGCTCCTGCTGCAGCCGTTCGGCGGCGTTGTGAAGCTGCTCGGTCAACGGCCGGCTGGTCGGCTCCTCATTGAGAGCAGCCAGCAGCGCACTCACCACCGGTTCAGCCGCGAACGGCGCGTGCGCGTGTTTCTTGAACGGGATGCCGGAGCGGATCAGCGCCTCGCACAGCGCCACGGATTGCGCATCGGCGCGGTAAAGCACGGCAAAATCGGCAAACGATAGATTGACCTGCTCGCCGCCGCTCGCACGCCCGCTGTCGATCGAGAAAAACGAATGCCCGCCGATCATCTGCTCGATGGCCTTCACCACGTGCTCGGCCTCCGCGCGTTCCGTCGGCGCGGCGTGGATGGTGACACGTTCGTGCATATCGCGAACGATTTGCGTCGCCCCCTGCTCGCGACCGGCGGCGATGACCTGCGCCGCTGCGCTCGCGATCGTGCCGCTGGAGCGATAATTGCGCCCGAGCGTGACGATCTTGACGGCGGGATAATCCTGCCGGAAGCGTTCGAAACATGCGGCATCCGCGCCGCGGAATCCGTAGATCGCCTGATCGGGATCGCCGATGACGCACAGGTCCGCATCCGCCGGCGCAAGCAATGTCATCAATCTGTATTGCTGCGCGTCGACGTCCTGGAATTCATCGACCGAGATCGAGCGCCAGCGTCCGCGCACCCGCCCCGCAAGAGCCGGATCGTTCGCAAGCGCCTGCACGGTCAGGCCGACGAGATCATCGAAATCGATCCAGTTTTCGAACGCCATCTCGCACGCGTAGGCCTTCGCAACTTCGTCACTCTCGGCGCCGAGCGATTGCTGCATGCGCTTCGCCTTCGAGATCGTCTGCAACAGCTGCCCAGCCCTCCGCTCACTGACGTTCATGGCCGCAGCCAAGACCGCGGCGCGTTCTGACTCGCTCGCCACGCGGAAATCGCGATGCAGCGCGGCGGCTGAAAAGTTCTCACGCAGAAAGGCGAGCCCGAAGGAATGGAACGTATGGATAGCGACCGCCTCCGCGCGCTCCGGCAGCAGCTGCGCGAGCCGCTCGCGCATTTCCGCCGCGGCCCGCCGCGTGAACGTGATCGCGAGGCAGTTTTCGGTGGCAACACCGCGATCCGCGATGAGATGCGCGATGCGGTGGGTCAGCGTGCGGGTCTTGCCCGAACCGGGGCCGGCCACGATCAATACCGGACCGCCAACCGCCGAGGCCGCGGCGCGTTGGTCGTCATCGAGTGCGGCGAGAACGCCGTCACCGGACTTTACCTCCCCTTGCAAAGGGGAGGTCGGCGCCCGGAGCGCCGGGTGGGGATCAACCTCAGGCAGACCCCCACCCGACCGCTTCGCGGTCGACCTCCCCCTTTCAGGGGGAGGAACTTTAGTGCGCGGCGCATCGAACAGCATTCCGCCGGCCGTCATCCGCTTCAGTTCGTCCTCCTCGAACAGCCGGATCACACCATATTCCCCGTCGTAGCCGGCCTCGCGGATCACCCTGCCGGCGCGCAGCCGCGCGATCGCCTCGGCGAGCACGCCGGACCCTGCGCGCGCGATATCCTCGACCGGCACGCGCTGGAGAATGTCGAGCTCGGCCCCAAGCTTGGCGATCGCCAGATCATAGCTCTGCTCGACCGCTTTCGATCCGGTGCCGCTTGCCGTGATCTCCGACAGCATTTCCGGCAGCGGCACCAGACTCGACACCGCACCGGCGGTCGGCGGCGGCTTTGCCTCTGCTTCGCTGCGGTCGGCCAACGCCTCGACGCGATGTTCGACCCCGATCGTCAACGTACCGCCGCACACCGGGCACAGCCCGCCATGCGCGATTGTCTCTTTCGGCGTCAGCCGCACGCCGCACTTGCGATGCCCATCGAGATGATATTTTCCTTCCTCGGGAAAAAACTCGAGGGTGCCGACGTAACCCCGGCCCGTCTCCAGCGCCCGACGGATTGCAAAATAATCCAGGTCGCAATCGAACGTGGTCGCCTCACGGCCGAGTTTGCCGGGCGAATGCGCATCCGAATTCGATGTGAGCCGATAGCGGTCGAGCATGGAGAGCCGCCAATTCATCCCCGGGTCCGACGACAACCCGGTCTCGACCGCGAAAATATTATCGGCGAGATCGCCGTAGCATTCGGTGATCGAATCGAACCCGCCCATCGCGCCGAGCGCCGCGAACCACGGCGTCCAGATGTGTGCCGGCACGAGATAAGCATCAGGGCCCGATTGTAGCGTGATCTCCAGGAGGTCGCGCGAGTCGAGACCCAAGATCGGGCGCCCATCCGACGCAATATTTCCGATGCGGGCGAGTGCCGCCGACATCCGATCGACGGTCGCCAGGTCGGGCGCATAGATCAGATGATGAATCTTCCGGGTCTTCTCACCCTTCTTGTAGATCGTGGAAATTTCCACCTCGAGCAGGAAGCGCACCGGCTTGCGGCACGCCGGCGGGAGCTTCGCCGCGATTGCGGCCTCGATCTCGGGCTTGAGCCGGAACAAACCCGGTTCCGCCGGCACAAGTTTCGCCCCGAGCTCGGCGCGCCAAGCCGGATGACAAAAGTCGCCGGTCGCGACCACGCCGATGCCCTTGCGTGCGGCCCAGTAGGCCAGACGCTCGAGATCGAGATCCCGGCTGGTCGCCCGCGAATATTTCGAATGGACGTGCAAATCCGCGTGGAAGCGCATGGGGTACCACGCTTGCAACCGGTTGCGATATCGCTGGAATCACGCAGGACGAGCGGCCAGTATAGGCCGCCGGCGGCGGGGCGCGCGACGGCACCTGTGGACAGGCGCGAGCTTGTCGCAAAGCCAGCGGACTCAAACGGCCTGGCGCAAGGGATTGCGCTCGAACCGCCGCAAGCAATAGCATCGCATCCAGCCGCTGAAAGGCGCAAAGGACCGGCTTAACACAGGCCCAAAGACGGAGTTGATGTCATGCAAGAGGCAGTCCGAATGAAGAAATCGGAGCCTGCGGCGGATCGGCCGCGCGATTTGCGCGAAACGCTGGATTGGCTGAAATCGCAGGGCGATCTCATCGAGTCGGACAAACCGGTCGATCCCGATCTGCAGATCACGGGCTTGCAGAAACACCTCGATGGCGGCTGCCCGGTGCTGTTCAACGACGTCAAGGGCAAGCCCAATCATCGCGTCGTCACCAACCTGTTCGGCGACATGAATGTGATCAACAAGATGTTCGGCTGGGCGAACGACGTCGAGCGCACGGCCAAGCTCGCGTATGCGCTCTCGCATCCGCTCAAGCCCGTGGAAATTTCTCAGAACCAGGCGCCGTGCCAGGAGCACGTTGTCAAGAATCCCGACGACGTGAACAAATACATGGTGCCGATCCGGCACACGACCTACGAGCCCGAACTCACCGTCGGTTCCGGCATCCGCTGCGTCACCGGCGCGCAATTCGACGGCGGTTCCGACCTCGGCTACAACCGCATGAACTTCCGCTGGGGCAATGTCGGCACGTTCCAGATCTCGCCCGGCTCGCACATGTGGCAGGTGGTCAACAAATACTACAAGGCCAACGAACCGGTTCCGATCACCATGTGCTTCGGCGTGCCGCCGGCGTGCACGCTGCTCGCAGGCGCCGGCTTCGATTACGCGGTGCTGCCGATGGGTTGCGACGAAATCGGCATCGCCGGCGCGGTGCAAGGCACACCGATCCGCCTGGTGAAGGCACGGACGGTGGACGCCATGGCGCTCGCCGACGCCGAAGTCGTGCTTGAAGGCTACGTCAACCCGCGCGACCGCCGCTTCGAAACCAAGGAAGCGGAAGACGCCGGTGTGCAGGGCCGCTTCCATTTCCACCCCGAGTGGGCGGGTTATATGGGCAAGTCGTACAAGGCGCCGACCTTCCACGTCACCGCCGTGACCATGCGCAAGCCGGAGACCAAGCCGATCATCTATTGCCTCGGCGTGCACATGCTCGACGACCACAACATCGACACCACCGTGCGCGAGTCGGCGATCTTCGAACTGTGCAACCGGCTGCAACCCGGCATCATTCAGGACGTGGTGATCCCCTACTGCATGACCGACTGGGGCGGTTGCGTCATCCAGGTGAAGAAACGCCACCAGATCGACGAAGGCTGGCAGCGCAATTTCCTCGCCGCCATCCTTGCGTGCTCGCAGGGCATGCGGCTTGCGATCGCGGTGTCGGAGGACGTCGATCCCTACTCCATGGACGACATCATGTGGTGCCTGACCACGCGCGTGAACCCGAAGACCGACATTCTCAACCCGATCCCGGGCGGGCGCGGTCAGACCTTCATGCCGGCCGAGCGCATGACCGCGGGCGAGAAGCAATGGACCGCGTCGAACACCCAGTTCGAAGGCGGCATGGGCATCGATGCCACGGTTCCGTTTGGCTACGAGAGCGATTTCTTAAGGCCGGTCTATCCGGTCGACAAGGTCAAGCCCGAGGACTTCTTCTCGAAGAAGGACATCGAGAACGCCAAGTCCCGTATGGTCGGCTGGGTGAAGTCGCTGGCGCGGTCGGGGCGGTAATCTTTCTGTCATTCCGGGGTGCGGAGGAAACCCGCGAACCCGGAAATCCATGACCCCGGAGTGGTCATGGATTCCGGCTCGCGCTCGCTTTGCTCGCTCGGCCGGAATGACGAAGAAATAATTCCACCAGCGCCTTGCGGTCGAGCTTGCCGCGCTCGGTTTTCGGCAAGGCGTCGCTCAGCACGATGCGTTTCGGCGCCTTGAAGGCGGGCAGCACGGCGTTGCAATGGCTCAAGATGTCCTCGGCGCCGGCACTTGAGCCCGCGCGCAGCACGACATAGGCCACGACCTCCTCGCCATAGACCTGATCCGGAACGCCGATGGTCGCGGCTTCCGTCACCTCGGGGCTCCGCATCAGGATCGAGTCGATCTCGACCGGCGAGATGTTCACGCCGCCGCGGATGATCAGCTCCTTCTCGCGGCCGGTGAGCCGCAGAAAACCATCGGCGTCGAGCGAACCAAGATCGCCGGTGCGGATGCGGCCGCGGCTGTGCACTTTCACGCTGCCGTCCTCGGCGAGATAACGGTAGTCGTTGTCGACAAATCCGCCGAGCTCGACTTGCCCGATTTCGCCGGAGGGCAAGCGGCGACCTTCCGAGTCGACGATCGCGAGCGCGTGATATGCGAGCGGCCGGCCGACCGTGCCATGCCGGCGCGCATCTCCGGTCGCCGCGGCGATCCATCCCGTCTCGCTCGAGCCGTAGCCTTGCGCCACCGGAATGCGGAAGCGTCCCTCGAACCGCCGCCACTCCTCGACCATAAGCGGCGCCGAACTGGACGTGATGTAGCGCAGCGACGGCACGTCGTCGTGCGTTACGTTGTCGTCGCCATTGAGCAGGAGATTGATCGTGGTCGGATTGCCGGTCGCGATCGTCGCGCCGTATTGCCTGACGGTATCGAAAAATTTGCTGCGCGAGAATCGCCGTCCCAGGATCAGCGTCGCGCCGCAATAAAGCGGCGGCAGTGCGCTCAATGTCTGCGCCGAGCACCAATTGAACGAGCGGAAATCGTAGATGCGATCGGCTTCGCTCATCGCGAAACCTTCGGCGGTCGGCTTCACGTTTGCGATCAGCTCCCGAAAACTAAGCACCACGCCTTTCGGGTGTTCGTTCGTGCCGGAGGTGAACAGGATCACCGCATCGTCGGTCGGCCCTGCCTCGACGGATGTATCGCTCGGCGCACAACGCGCCACCGCATCATAAAATGTGTCTGCTGCCGGCTGATCGAACGAGCCAAGCAGGAAACGAGGCGCCGACACTTGCGCCAGGAGATCGTCGAGCCCCAACCCCTCCTCGTAGATCACAAGTCTTGGCTTCAGCCGCGCGAAAATATTGTCGAGCTGGTTGCGGTTCATCTCCACATGCACGGTGCAGATCGTCGCGCCATAAGCCATCACGCCGATGTAACAAACCAGGTGTTCGATCGAATTGTTCGACAGCAATGCGACGCGGTCGTTGATACCGATGCCCTGCGTTTGCAGAAATGCTGCCATGCGGCGCGTGAGTTCCCGAAGTCCGGAGTAGTTGATCGCACGCCCGTCGTCGGCCGAGATGATGAAAGGCTTATCCGGATGGCGCCCCGTGGCCCGGTCGATCCAATGGCGTAACAGCCGCGGACCGGCCTCGTTTGCGGATACCGGGTCTGATATGGTCATGGCACGATTTTTAAGGCATCACGGTCGCAACTCAAAGAACTGAAGGAAACGCCCGCGCAATGGCTGCCAACATCAATCCCAATCCCTTCACGACTCGGCCCGAGATCGAGGGCACCTTCGGTGTCGTCGCGTCGACCCATTGGATCGCGACCGCGGTCGGCATGTCGATCCTGGAAAAGGGCGGCAATGCCTTTGACGCGGCGGTCGCCACCGCGTTCACGCTTCAGGTGGTCGAGCCGCACCTCAATGGCCCCGGCGGCGACGTCCCGGTCCTGGTCCATGATGCACGCAAAGGCCCCGCCAAAATCGAAGTCCTCTGCGGCCAGGGCCCCGCGCCCGCAGGGGCGACCATCGCACATTACAAGCGCGAAGGCCTCGATCTCGTCCCCGGCACCGGGCTTCTTGCCTGCTGTGTGCCCGGAACGTTCGAAACCTGGATGCTTCTCCTGCGCGATTACGGCACCATGCGGCTCGCCGATGTACTGTCGCCCGCGATCGGTTATGCGCAGAACGGCCATCCACTGGTCGAGCGCGCCAACGCGACGATCGCGACCGTCAAGGATTTGTTCAAAGAGCATTGGCCGACTTCGGCGGCGATCTATCTGCCGAGCGGAAAAGTGCCGGAGAGCGGAACGCTGTTCACCAACAAGACCCTCGCGGCCACCTACGCCCGCGTGCTGAAGGAAGCGGAAAGCGCCGGCGCCAATCGCGAGCAGCAGATCGAACGCGCGCGCAAAGCCTGGTCGCAAGGATTCATCGCCGAGGCCATCGACAAATTCTGCCGCACCCAGCAGATCATGGATTCGAGCGGCAAGCGCCATCGCGGTGTCCTGCGTGCCGACGACATGGCGCGCTGGCAGCCGCGCATCGAGGCGCCGGTCACGCTCGAATATGGACGCTACACCGTCTGCAAGGGCGGCTTCTGGAGCCAGGGCCCGGCGATGCTGCAGCAGCTCGCGCTGCTCAAGGGATTTGGCCTCGACGGTGCCGAACCGAAGAGCGCCGACTTCGTGCACACGCTGGTCGAATGCGCCAAGCTCGCCTTTGCCGACCGCGACACGTTCTACGGCGATCCGGATTTCGTGAAAGTGCCCGGCGAGACGCTGCTGTCGGAGGCCTACAACGCCGAACGCCGCAAGCTTGTCGGCACCACGGCGTCGATGGATCAACGGCCCGGCAAAATTCCCGGCTACGGCATGCCGCTTGGCATCCGCGTGGCCACCGCCAAGCGTGTGGCCGCCGGAGCGGGCGAGCCGACGGTTGGACGTCAACCCTGGACCCATGACGACGCGGTCGATCCGAGCCTCGTGGTTGACGGCGCGAAGCTCGAACGCACCGGCGTCATGCGCGGCGACACCGTGCATTTCGACGTGATCGATCGCGACGGCAACATGGTGTCGGCAACGCCGTCCGGCGGCTGGCTGCAATCCTCGCCGACGATCCCGGAGCTCGGTTTCTGCCTCGGCACGCGCGCGCAGCAGTTCTGGCTCGACGAGGGTCACCCGAACGCGCTCGCGCCGGGCAAACGCCCGCGCACCACCTTGACGCCGACCATGGCGCTGCGCGACGGCGAGCCGTATCTCGCCTGGGGCTCGCCCGGTGGTGACCAACAGGATCAATGGACTGCGCAATTTTTCGTGCGCCACGTTCACTGCAACATGAACCTGCAGGAGGCGATCGACGCGCCGGCCTGGCACAGCGAGCATTTCGCATCGTCGTTCTGGCCGCGCGAGGCGCGCCCCGGCGTGGTGCTGGCGGAGGGCAGGTTCCCGGCGGACACAATCAAAGAACTTCGCCGCCGCGGCCATATCGTGGAAATCGAACCCGATTGGTCGGAGGGCCGGCTGACGGCTGCATCGCGTCTCGGACCGCGGCGGCGCGCCGCCGCCAACCCGCGCGGCATGCAGGGCTACGCTGCGGGACGATGACGCAACCCGAGCCCGCACGGCTTTACTTTGTGCGCGCGATTCATCACAAACGGATACGCAAACTCGACAGTTTTGGTGGTAGGCCGGCATGGCTTCGGCAGCGTTGAACAATGCCGCGATCGTTGCGGAAAATGCGGCCAAACTGTTTCTCGACGGTTCCGTCGTCGCCTTTCGCCAATTGTCCCTGCAGGTTCGCGCGCAGGAAATCATGTGCATCGTCGGCCCGAGCGGGTGCGGCAAGACCACATTCCTGCGCTGCATTGCCGGACTGACCGACCTGAGTTCCGGCTCGCTGCTCGTCGGAGGCAAGCCGGTTGTCGGCCCGCCCGATGGCGTGGCGATGGTGTTCCAGCACTTCGGCCTGCTGCCGTGGAAAACCGTGTACGAAAATGCCGCCTTCGGCTTGGCCATGGCCGGCACGCCGGCAGAGAGAATCCGTCAACGCGTCGGGCACTATCTCGATCTTGTCGGCCTTGCCGGATTTGAGCGGCACTATCCCTATCAGCTCTCTGGCGGCATGCAGCAGCGCGTCGGCCTCGTGCGCGCGCTCGCCATGAATCCGTCCGTCATGCTGATGGACGAGCCGTTTGCCGCGCTCGATGCGCAGACGCGTGAAATCCTGCAGGAGGAATTGCTGCACCTCATGGAACGGCCCGAGGAGCGCAAGACCATGGTGTTCATCACCCATTCGATCGACGAAGCGATCCTGCTGGGCGATCGCATCGCGGTGATAACCGCGCGCCCCGGCCGCATCAAGGAAGTGCTCGACATTCCTTTCAGCCGGCCGCGCGAGGTGGGAACCGTGCGCGCCGACCCGCGCTTCGCCGAATTGCGCGCGCATATCTGGCACGAGCTTCGCGCCTCGGGCCCGAAGGGAGCGCAGGCGGCGTGAGCGACGCGGTTCAAACCAATTTGGCGGCGGCCGCGCTCGATGAAGCGCAGGAGCAGGAGCGCACGCGTCAGGTGTCGGCTGATCGCAGGCGCCGCCGGCAAATTCAAAATCTCGGCATCCGCATCGTCTCGCTCGCGGTTGTGCTGACCATCTGGCAGGTGTTCGGCGGCCGGCTCGATCCCGTACTGTTCACCACGCCGATCGCCGTTGCCAAGGCCGCCGTCGGCATGATCACCAGCGGCGAATTATGGACCTATCTGTGGCCGAGTCTCGTGGTGCTCGCCATTGGCCTCACGCTTGCCGCCATATTCGGCATCGCGATCGGACTTGTGCTCGCGCGCTTCTGGGTGCTCGATGTCGCGCTCGGCGTCTACATCACGTTTCTCTATTCGATCCCGAGCGTCGCGTTGGTGCCGCTGATCGTGCTGTGGGCCGGCTTCGAGACCACGGCGAAAGTCGTCATCCTGTTTCTGTTCGCCTTCTTTCCGATGGCCATCAATACCTACCAGGGTGTGCGCAACGTCGATCCGAAACTGCTCGAAGTCGGCCGCGCATTTCGCTGTACCGAGCGGCAATTGTGGGCGAATATCGTGCTGCCGGCCGCGCTGCCTTTCATCGTGACCGGCTTGAGACTCGCGGTCGGACGTGGGCTGATCGGCATGGTGCTCGCCGATCTCTACACGGCGATTTCCGGCATCGGCTATCTGATCGTGCGCACCGCTTCGACCTATCAGGTTGACAAGATGTTCGTGCCGATTGTCACGCTCGGGCTGCTCGGAGTGACGCTGACCGCGCTGTTGCGCGTGCTCGAACGCGCGGTTGCGCCCTGGACCTCGGTGTTGGAACAGGATTAGGCGGAGGAAACAAAATGACGCTTCTTCTTCGACAATATTGCGCGGGGCTTGCAGCGGCCGGCTGTGCACTCGCTGTGTTTGTCAATGATGCCGCCGCGCAGAACGCGCCCAACTGCACGACCATGCGCAAGATCAACATCGGCGTATCGGTCGCGCCGCCCAACGTCGTCCACACGTCGCCGTACATCGCCAAGGAGCTCGGCTACTTCGCCAAGCGCTGCATCGATGCCACCATCATTCAATTCGAGGGTGGACAATCAGCGACTTCGGCCGCCGCGGCCTCCCAGGGCACCGCCATCGTCAGCGTGAGCGATGTCGCCATCGGCCGCGGTCTCAAGGTCAAGCAGATTTGGGGCCTCGCGCCGCGCATGCCGCAAGCCTACGTGACATCGCCGGAGGTGAAGACGGCGGCCGATCTCAAAGGCAAGCGCCTGTCCGCGACCGGCGGCGGTGTCGGCGGATTCAATTGGCGCATGGGCCGCGAGGTCCTGCGCACCGCGCACCTGACCGTGGATGACGCCCAATTCATTGCCTCGCCGACCGCCGGCCGTCTCCCCGGCTTGGTCGCCGGCCAGATCGACGGCGTGGCGCTTCATCCCGAGGATGTGTTTCTGGCGAAGAAGCAGAAGCCTTCGCTCAATCTGCTCGTCCAGCTCGTCGACCTGATGCCGCTCTACATGTTCAATGCTTACGGCGCTTCGACCGAATGGATCGGCCGCGACCGCGCACTGTTGCGCGACACTGTCGCCGCCATGATCGAAGCCAATCGCACCATCTACCGGGAAAAGGCCAAGGTCGTGCCGATCATGATGAAGGCGACCGAGAAGCCGCAGGATGCCGTGGAGTATGCCTGGGAGGTGGAGACCAAGAACTGCGTATGGTCGGTCAACGAGGGTTTCACCCGCGAGCGCACCGAATGGTCGGCGCAAAATAGCGTCGACACCGGCGACATCGAGAAGGACAAGAAACCGTCGTTCGATCAGATCGTCGAACTATCGCTCGCGAAAGAAGCGGTCGATCTCGCCGGCGGCCGTCAAACCATCGGCAAGTGCACGGAGTGATGCCATGAACGAACAGCCGCGCCGGCCGCTCGGACCGCAGCCCTGGGAGGTGGTCCGCAGCAAGCTCGACCAGTCGCTCCCGTTCGCCAACATGCGCGGCACGCCTTATTACCGTGACGCGGTCTACGAGCAATTCTCCGCCGCCGAATATGCCCGGCGCTACGCCGCGCTGCGCGCCAAGATGCGCGCGCAAAATCTCGACGCCGTCATCGTCCCGGGCGGTCCGAGCCACTGGAGCTTCGGCGGCGGCATGCTCTGGCTCACCGGCCATTGGGAATGGCACGCGCTTTGTTGTTACGTCCTGGTGCCGCGCGAAGGCGATCCGACCATGATCTATTCCATGGGCGGCACGCATGCCGAAGCCGTCCGCCGTCAAGTCGAGGTCGCGGTCAAGGATGTGCGCCACAGCCGCAACGGCCGCTACGCCGAGGTCATGGTCGAGCGCCTACGCGAGCTCAAGCTCGAACGCGCACGTATCGGCCTGATGGAGATCGACCCGCGCCACGGCGACTACATGCCGGTCAATCAGTTCAACGTGCTGCGCGACTCGTTGCCCGATGCCGAATTCGTCTTCACCAAGGGTTTCCTGCACGATCTCTTGGTGGTTCACAGCGCCGAGGAGCTTGCCTGCGTCCGCAAAGCCGGCAAGCTCTGCGAGGATGCGATGAACGCCATGGTCGAGCGTGCGCGGCCGGGCGTGAAGGAATATGAGCTCCGCGCCGCCGCCGGCAGCGCCATCCTCGAAGGCGGCGGTGACATCGATTTCCTCATCATCGGCTCGACCCCGATGGCCAATCCCGCGCTGATATTCGGCAACCCGCGACCCTCCGGCCGCGTGCTGCAGCAGGGCGACATGATCAACATGGAGCTAGCCGCCGGCTACCGCGGCTATACCGCGCAGATCGGCTCACCCATCTGCATCGGCAAACCAACCGACATGGTGAAGAAATTCTGGGACGAAATCATGCTGCCCGGCTATCACAACATCATCGCCGAGATCGCGCCGGGCAGGACCTGCGAGGCCATCCGCCAGGCCAGCCGCTTCTTCCGCGACAAGGGCATGCAGTCGCGTCCCACGCAATGCCACGGCATTGATCTTGTCACCGACAACCCGCACATCAGCGCCGAACACGTCGCCGGCACCGAGGCCGATGCGGTGCTCAAACCCGGCATGGTGATCATGGCCGAACCCAATCCGATCACGCCCGATGGCATGTTCGGTATTTTCCTCGGGCACACGTTCATTGTGACCGCGGCCGGCCACGAATGCGTCGACAAGTTCCCGCTGGAAATCGCGATCGCCGGCTGAGGAAATAATGGGCGCCAAGCATTTCGGCGCACGGGTGACGCGCAGCGAGGATCCGGCGCTGCTGGCCGGTCGCGCCCGTTATGTGGATGACATCGCACTTCCGGGCACGTTGCACGCCTGCTTCGTCCGCAGTCCCCACGCCCACGCCCGCATCCGCGCGATCAACACCAAGGCTACACTTGCGATCCCCGGCGTTCATGCCGTGCTTGTTGCCGATGATCTGCCGCCGCGCATGGCAACCGGACAGATTCCGATGCTGGTGCCAAATCCGTCGATCAAGACCGCGCGCACCCAGATCGCGCTCGCGCGCGAGGAAGTCTGCTACGTCGGCCAGACCATCGCGGTGGCGGTCGCCGACAGCCGCTACATTGCCGAAGACGCCGCCGCCGCAGTGAAGATCGAATACGAAATTCTGCCGGCGGTGAGCGACCCGCGCGCCGCGATCAGATCCGGCGCTCCGCGCGTACACGGCGATCTCCCCTCCAACATCGCTGCCTTCGTTCCCATGAGCTACGGCGACGTCGACGCCGCCTTCAAGAACGCACCGCATGCGTTCGAGGAGGAAATTTTCCAGCATCGCGGCGGCGCCATGTCGCTCGAAGGCCGCGCCGTGCTCGCGCGCCACGATGCGGCGACCGATAGGCTCGAAGTGTGGTCATCGACGCAGACGCCGCACCTTTGTCGCGGCACGCTCGCCGATCTTCTCGAACGCGATCTGGAATCCATTCGCGTCATCGCGCCTTTTGTGGGCGGCGGTTTCGGCACCAAGGCGCCGTTCTACCCGGAAGAGGCTGTCATTCCGGCCGCCGCCATCAAGCTCGGCCGCCCGGTGAAATGGATCGAAGATCGCCGCGAGCATTTCGTGGCATCGACGCAGGAGCGCGATCAATATTGGAAGGTCGGCATCGCGGTCGACAACCACGGAAAAATCCTCGGGCTGCGCGGCACCATGGTGCACGATACCGGCGCCTACGTGCCCTGGGGCATCATTGTGCCCTATATCGCGGCAACGACATTTCCCGGCCCCTATGTCGTTCCGGCTTACAAGATTGAGGTTACGGTTGCACTCACCAATCGCGTACCGACCACCGTGGTGCGCGGCGCCGGCCGGCCCCAAGCCGTATTCGCCATGGAGCGGCTGATGGATCGCGTGGCGCACGAGCTGCGCATCGACCGCGCCGAACTGCGCCGCCGCAACATGATCAACCCGGAGCACATGCCCTACGCGATGGGCCTCACCTTTCGTGACGGCAAGCCGCTCGTTTATGCCAGCGGCGACTTTCCGAGGGGCCAGGAGCGCGCGATCGAACTTTCCGACTACGCCGGGTTTCGCGCGCGTCAGGTAAAAGCCCGCGCACAGGGTCGTCACATCGGCATCGGCATTGCAAATTACGTCGAGGGTACCGGCCTCGGTCCCTTTGAAGGTGTCACCGTCCGCGTGCTGCCGAACGGCAAAGTCGCCGTCGCCACCGGTGCCACCAACCAAGGCCAGGGCCAGCAGACGACGCTGTCGCAGATCATCGCCGACCGGCTCGGCTGCCGGATCGACGACATCATCATGACTGTCGGCGACACCGGAGCGATCGCGCAGGGCATCGGCGCCTTCGCCAGCCGGCAAACGGTCAACGCCGGAAATTCGGCCATGATGGCCAGCGAGAATGTGCGCGGACAGATCGTGGCGCTCGCCGCCCGCACGCTCGGTGTGCAACCGGCCGACATCGATGTCGAGGACGGCCGCGCCGCTGCCCGTTCCGGCAACAAGCCGTCCCTCACCTTCGGCGAGCTCGCGCGCCTCGCGCAAGGCATGCCGGGATTTTCGTTCGTTGCCGGGCAGGCACCCGGCCTCGAACACACCGCCTATTTCACACCGCCGCAAGCGTCCTATTGCAACGGCACCCACGTGGCGGAAGTCGAAGTCGATCCCATGACCGGCGGCGTGCGGCTGCTCAACTACACCGTGGCCCACGACAGTGGCAACGTCATCAATCCCATGATCGTCGATGGCCAGGTGCAGGGCGGCGTCGCGCACGGCATCGGCAACGCGCTGTTCGAGTGGATGAAATACGACGACGCTGGGAATCCGCTCACCACGACGTTCCAGGATTATCTGCTGCCGACCGCGCCCGCTATCCCGAGCTGCATCATCGAGCAAGTGGAAACGCCGAACCCGCTCAACCCGCTTGGTGTCAAGGGCGCCGGCGAAGGCGGCACCATTCCTGCGCCTGCCGCCATCATCGCGGCGATCGAGGATGCGCTGTCCCCGTTCGGCGTGCACTTCGCCGAGATGCCGCTCACGCCCGCGCGCATCGTCGAGGCGCTGCGCGTGGCCGGCGCTTATGCCAAACTCGATGCCGCATGAGCCCGCCATGAGTGCCGCTGAACAAACGCCCGCGCCGAAGCAATCGCCGTTCTGGCAGTTTTCGCTGAAATTCTACGCCGTGCCCGGCGTGGCGCCGGCCTGCATCGCATTGCAGGATGAAGCCGGCGTCGATGTGAACCTTCTATTGTTCCTGCTCTGGAGCGCGACGCAGCGCCGGACCCTGACCGAATCCGAAGTCAAAGACTTGGACCGGATGATCGGCTCGTGGCGCGATACCGCCGTGATCCCTCTGCGCGAAATGCGCCGTGCGTTGAAGTCCCCGCCGAAAGCGTTCGCGGCTGACGCCGCCGAAGCCTTCCGCACCCGCATCAAGCAGGTCGAGCTCGAAGCCGAGCGGCTGCAGCAGGAGACGATGTACGCGCTCGCGCAATCCGGCCGCTTCCGCCCCACCGCAGCGACGCCGGTCGAAGCCGCCCGTGCCAGCATTGAAGCCTATCAGGCCCTTTTGCGCCCCCTGCCGCGCGCGCCCCTCCAAACCGTGCTTGCGGCATTTGCGCAGATCGCCGCCAATGGCTAAACCGCTTGCAACGGGAGTATTTGACCGATGAACAGCAAGGCTCCGCGGCGGCTCGTGGTTGGCATTTCGGGTGCGTCCGGTACGATTTACGGCGTGCGATTGCTTGAGCTGCTCAAGGGCACCGATATCGAAACTCATCTCGTCATGAGTAAGTCCGCGGAAATGACCCTGGTCTACGAGACCGATCTGAAGCCCAAGGAGGTCCGCGCGCTCGCCACGGTCAATCATCCGATCGCTGACATCGGTGCGTCGATCTCCTCGGGCTCCTTCCCGACCATGGGCATGATCGTGGTGCCGTGCTCGATCAAGAGCATGAGCGAGATCGCCACCGGCGTGACGAGCTCGCTGCTGTCGCGCGCGGC
>Ga0187765_10000019_pt1 | contig 65228 bp, 60 predicted proteins | sample 0216_QUI02_MP05__3_FD_133018 | JGI IMG/M metagenome (GOLD analysis project Ga0187765, IMG submission 133018) | Tropical peat soil microbial communities from peatlands in Department of Meta, Colombia - 0216_QUI02_MP05_10_MG | ecosystem: Environmental > Terrestrial > Soil > Wetlands > Peat ...
ATCGCCAGAATCCCAAAATACGCCGCTTACGCAGACGGCATGCGAGGCGGGCCCAACAATCCCCTCGGGGCTCGCGCGCTTTATCTTTATCGGGACGCGCAGGATACGAATTTCCGCATCCACGGAACCAACGAGCCAAGCTCGATCGGCAAGGCCGCTTCCAGCGGCTGTATCCGCCTCTTCAATCACGACATCATCTATCTTTACGACCGGCTTGCAATCGGAACGTCGGTCATCGTCCAGCACAACGGCATTGAGAGTTCCTGACCGGATTCATCGGAGTATGGATGACCGCGCGAACGTGTTGCCCGCACTGTTACGATGAAGGCTAAAGCAATGACAAAGGAACCCCCGCTTTGGTCCGCGCAAAATGCAAATCCGCGTCTTATTGATGACGCTCGTTTCCGGATTTTTGCGCTGAATGCGACCGCAGAACTGGGTAAGGCGGTTGCACAATCCCTTGGCCAATCGCTTGCGGCCCACGAAGAGCGTGATTTCGAGGATGGCGAGCATAAGACGAGACCGCTCGACGCGGTCCGCAATCGGGATGTGTATGTCGTGCAAAACCTTCACGGAGGACCGACCGAAAGCGCCAACGACAAGCTCTGCCGATTGCTGTTCTTTATCGGCGCGCTCAAGGATGCCGGCGCCGCGCGGGTCACTGCGGTCGCGCCCTATCTCTGCTATGCGCGCAAAGACCGGCGCACCAAACCGAACGACCCGGTGACGACCAGATATATTGCGAGTCTGTTTGAGGCGGTCGGTACCGATGCTGTGGTCACGCTGGACGTGCACAATCCAGTCGCGTTCGAAAACGCGTTTCGCTGCCGCACCGTCACGCTGACCGCTGCCCCGCTTTTCGTCAATTATGCCAAAACGTTGGGCAGTGAACCGCTTTGCGTTGTCTCGCCGGATCCGGGCGGCGTGAAGCGCGCTGAATTGTTTCGGGAGGCGCTCGAAGCCGGTATCGGGCGGCCCGTCGGAAAAGGTTTTGCCGACAAGCACCGAAGCGCCGGTGTCGTGAGCGGCGACCTGTTCGTTGGCGACGCTGCCGGATCGACGGCGCTGGTCATCGACGACCTCATCAGCACCGGAAACACGCTGCTGCGTGCCGCCCGAGCGGCCGGCAAGGCGGGCGCCAAGAGGGTTATTGCCCTGGTGACCCACGGCCTGTTCATGTCAGGGGCGGAAAAAGTCATCGCCGATCCAGCCATTGACCGCTTCGTCGTGACGGATGCGGTTCCTGCCTTTCGGCTCGATCCTGGAATTGCCCAGAAGAAGATCGTGACGATTTCTGCCGCCTCTCTGCTCGCCGAAGCAATTCGACGCCTGCATGAGGGCCAACCGCTCACCGATTTGCTGGTTTTCTAAGCGCCCGCTCAAGGCGAGTAGCGTCTGCCGCAGCAAGATTCAGATAAGTGCGTGCAAGTCGCGGCCATTTTTCCGGCGTCCGCGGATGAGGCTCGAGCAGATGGGCGATTGCCAAGCGTGCACGCAGCGTCGCGCGGTGGCACCGATAAAAGACGAACAAATCTTCGGTTAGACTGTCTTGTAGCGCAAGCATCGTGCGCCGCTTGATGTATTCGCCGGCCCAGCCGCCCCCAAAACGTTCGCATTCGAGGCAAAGATATGCGATCTCATCGAATGGATCGACTGCACGAAGCGTTGGGTTGAATTCGAGGCAATCGATGATTCTGACCTGATCATCCAGCCATATATGCTCGGGCCGCAGATCACCGTGCCCGTCGACGATGTGCCGATAACGCACGCGGACCGCAATGCTGCTCGACCATTCGGACAGAAAACGCCGCTGGACATGGTCGATGAATCCAACCAGTCCTGCCGGCATTCCCAACGACCGATCGAGAAGCACGCGCCGATTGTAGGACAGGCTCCGACGCCAGTTGGATAAATGAATGTCTTTCGAAACATAAACGACATGCGCGCGCCGATAGAAGGCTACAAGGGTTGCCACCAGCCGATCGAGTTGCCACGGCGCCAGCTTGCCGGTGACGAGGGCGTGCTCGAGCGTCCGGCGTTCGTCGAGGCGATGCATGACGACCAGCCAATCGACGATCCGCCCGGGCCCGCCGATGCAAAGGCCCGCCGCCGATTGCATGAGCGGCACGACTGCCTCGTAGACATCGGGCGCCAGTCGTCGGTTCAGCACCAATTCCGCCCGACATGCCGCCTCGCGCCGTTCCAGCGTCGAAAAATCAAGATAGGGGAACCGCACCGGCTTTTTTAGCTTGTAAACCTTTTTTCCGGCGAGAAAGACCCAGGACATATGGGTTTCACGCGTCTCAAGGGCATATACCGGATGCGGATACGAATCCGCCCTGCTGAGGAACGCGACTTTTTCCTCCAGCCCGACCGCATCGGAATTTGTCGGCAAAACCTTAGCGCGCACCGCTCGCTCCTCGACGACTTCTGCCGCGACCGCCGCCATCAACGCGTGAGCGCTTTCCAGGCTTCGGTGAAACAATGGCTCGCGGCATATATCGGGTGACTTCCAGGACGCGAGCGCAAGATTCTGATTATGTCCGCTCTAAGTTGATGTGCGCCCCGTTCAATCGATCCAATACGTCGTCGTCAAGATGCTCCATCAACGCGCCAACGCTGGTTTCTCTGCGCGATTGTTCCTTCCTTATTTTCCACCATGCGTCGGCGCAGGCCTTGCCGAAACTCTCCGCGCCGGAAACGTCGTGGACTCCTGCATAAAGCGAAGTCCCATTTTTCGTGATTCGCAGTTTTACTTTCATCGGTCCCTCCAATAGCCTTGAAGACATCAATTCGATCATCGGCTCCTCTCAACGCATATTTTAGAGCCGTACATTGATGCCAATCAAATAACGCAGCAGCTGGAGTCAATATGCTTGCGCGTCGAAAGGAGCCAAAGTGCTCGCATTACTATCGCTGCTGATAGTCCTGACTTTGCTTGTGCTCTTTCCGTTCTTTTTCGCGGAACTGATGTTTGCGAGCCTGAGCAAGCTGCATTTGGACCCATCGATGGCGCTCGCATTGGTGATCGCCATCTTCGTCGGGGGCTTGCTCAACATCCCCGTCAAGTCCATCGAACATGATCGTGATGTCATCGTGCATCCGCTCGCCGTCTACGGATTTGCTGATTTCTGGCCTCAACTGAAACGCGTACATCGTCGAACGATCATCGCCGTCAACGTCGGCGGGTGCCTGATTCCCACAGGTCTCGTTTTCTACGAGATCATGCATCTATTGATGGCGAGCCCAAAGGTACTGGCCATTGCTCTCATTGGCTGCAGCTTCAATATCGGTATTTGCTACATCATTGCGCGGCCGGTGGCGGGCATCGGGATCGTCATGCCGGGCGTGGTGTCCCCGCTTGTCGCTGTGAGTTTCGCTAAGCTGCTCGCGCCCGATTTGGCCGCGCCCGTCGCATTCATCATCGGTGTCGTCGGCCCGCTTGTCGGTGCCGATCTCATGCATCTCAAGGATGTCGAGACGAGCGAGCTTGGCATTGCGAGCATCGGAGGTGCCGGCACGTTCGATGGCATCATCCTGTCCGGCATCATCGCTGCCTATCTGGCGTGAGACAAAATATCCGGGACGTGTTTTCTCAAAATCTCTTGATCGATCATCACGGTATTGATCCAGATCAAGCCATTGGAGCAAAACACGTTCAAATTAATCGCGTTCATAAATTAAACCAGATGCCGGACGTGAATCCGCGATTGGCGCCGACTCATGAATGGGATATCGCCGCCGGCCATGCCATACTCGCCACCGCAGGCGGAACAGTCATGACGCCAACTGGCGAACCGCTCAGTTACGGGCGATCCGGGGACAATTTTCTCGTTTCAGGCTTCGTTGCCATGGGCGATTACGCCGCAGCTAAACGATCATTGCAATTCCGCACTCCAATTGATCTGGCGGCCATGGATGAATGACACCGACACCGCACTGCTGACAGACCTCTATCAGCTCAACATGATCCAGGCCTATCTGGATCACGGTGAGACAAAAACTGCGGTATTCGAGTTCTTTGTTCGCAAGCTCCCCGCCCGGCGCGGATTCCTGATGGCTGCCGGGCTCGAACAGGCGCTGGATTTCCTGGAGAATCTGCAATTCTCATCCGAAGACATCGCCTGGCTTCGACGGACCGGCCGGTTCGGAGAGCAATTGCTCGATCACCTTGCCGGCCTTCGCTTCACCGGCGACGTGCATGCGATGCCGGAAGGCACGATATTTTTTGGCAACGAGCCAATTCTGCGCGTGACTGCGCCCTTGCCTCAAGCCCAGCTGGTCGAGACGCGGCTCATGAATATTGTGCATTTCCAATCGCTTATCGCCTCGAAAGCGGCAAGGGTAAAGCTCGTTGCGGCGGATAAGCTGCTGGTCGATTTTGGTCTGCGCCGCGCGCACGGTTCCGAAGCGGGCCTGATGGCGGCGCGCGCGAGCTACATCGCGGGATTTGCCGGCACCGCAACCATGTTGGCCGAGAAGATGTTTGGTATTCCCATGTTCGGCACCATGGCCCATTCGTTCATCGAAGCCTACGATGACGAAAGTACTGCATTTGAAGACTTTGCACTCTCGCGGCCGCAGAACCTGACGTTTCTGATCGATACTTACGATACAGAAGCTGCCGCGAGAAAAGTCGTCGCGCTTGCGCCACGGCTAAAGGCGCGCGGCATAACCATCCGCAGCGTGCGGCTCGACAGCGGCGATCTGATCGTGCTTGCAAAAAATGTGCGCCGCATCCTCGATGAGGGCGGTCTCAAGGACGTAACCATCTTCGCCAGCGGCGGGCTCGATGAAGACAACGTCGCTGAAATGCTTCACGCCGGCGCTCCTATCGACGGTTTCGGCATCGGCACCAGCCTGACGACGTCGTCCGATGTACCGGCGCTTGATTGTGCCTATAAATTGCAGGAATACGCCGGAGTGGCGCGGCGCAAGCTGTCCTCAGGCAAGGCGACGTGGCCGGGACGCAAGCAAGTATGGCGCCGTTACGCACCCGATGGCACGATGGTGGGCGATATCCTGTCGACCGAGAATGACAGCCATCCCGGTGAGCCGCAGATTCAATTGGTCATGCAGAACGGCCGGCGCGTCGCTCCACCGCCGTCACTTGCCGAGATTCGCGCACGTGCGACGAGCGACCTCGCCCGCCTACCTGACGCATTGCGCCGGCTAGAGCCCGGCGCCACGTATGAGGTCAAGGTCGCTGATGCGCTGAAGCAGCTCGCCACAGAGGTTGATCGTCGCCTGGCGCAAAAGGTGAAAGTGCGGTCATGAGCGAAAAGATACCGATACGCGCTGGAGACATATTGCTGGTGGTTGACGTCCAGAACGACTTTTGTCCCGGCGGCAGCCTCCCGGTCCCGCGCGGTGACGAGGTCATACCCGTGATCAATCGACTTGCAGCACAGTTTGAACACGTCGTGCTGACCCAGGATTGGCATCCGCGCGCGCATCAATCATTCGCATCCGCGCATCCGGGCAAAAAGCCTTATGAAACGATCAATGTTTCCTATGGTCCTCAGGTTCTTTGGCCGGACCATTGCGTGCAAGGGACTTCGGGCGCCGATTTCCGCAAGGATCTCCAGATCCCCCGGGCGGAGTTGGTATTGCGAAAGGGCTATCACCAGGAGATCGATTCCTATTCCGCGTTCTATGAGAACGACCGCAAGACGCACACGGGACTCGCCGGTTATCTGCGCGAACGTGGCTTTGAACGCGTATTTCTAGCCGGCCTCGCCTATGATTTCTGTGTTCGCTATTCGGCCGAAGACGCTCATCGTGAAGATTTCCAGGTCGTGGTGATCGAAGATGCCTGTCGCGGAATTGACGTGGACGGATCAGTGAATGCGACGCGTCGGGCATTGGCGGTTCTGGGCGTTCATTGCGTGGCTTCTGAGCTGATCGGTTGATTCCGGGTTGCGCGATGGGCACGAAAGCGGTCGATTCGATGGCCAATCAATCAAGGATTTCGGCAGTGGCAGCGGCGGCCGCGAGCTATCTCGCCCGAGGATGGTCCGTCCTTCCCGTACGGGCGCGCGATAAGCGGCCGCTGCTGCGGTGGGAGACACTGCAAACCAAAAGACCGACGGAATCCGATCTCGCGATGTGGTTCCAGCAATGGCCGGACGCCAATATCGGGGTCGTGACAGGAGAAATTTCCAATCTCGTGGTCGTCGATATCGATCCCATGCATGGCGGCGAAGATTCGCTTAAACGGCTGGAGCAACGGTTCGGCGCTTTACCGCCGACCATCGAAGCGAGAACCGGCGGCGGCGGACGACATTTATATTTCGCGCATCCTGCCATGCTGGTGCGGAATCGTGCCGGCTTGGCGCAAGGAATTGACGTCCGCGGAGATGGTGGATATGTCGTTGCGCCTCCGTCTATTCATCCGAGCGGCGGACGATATGAATGGCTGCCGGGCCGATCGCCGCAGGACATGTCGCCCGCGCCGCTGCCGCGATGGCTGATCGGGGTGGCCGGCGTCCGCATCGGCCGCACGCTTGCCGATTGGCGTCGGCTGGTCCACGAAGGTGTGCCGCAAGGTCAGCGCAATTCCACCATCGCTTCCCTGACCGGGCATCTCTTATGGCATGGCGTCGATCCGGCGGTGGCGCTTGAACTGCTGTTGGCCTGGAATCGCATGCGCTGCCGTCCTCCTCTCGAGGATACGGAAGTCGCCCAGGTCGTCGAGAGCATTACGCGACTGCATAACGACGAGAGCGGCTCGACGTTGCGCATCCGGGACTCGGCATGAGCATCGCAATCGTAAACGTCGAAACAAAGTACGACGGATGGGCTCGCTTCCTGGTGGCGGACGTTCGCCTGCCCGACGGGCAGATGGTCCGGCGAGAGATCGAGGATCACGGTGCCGCGGTCGCCGTGCTCGCCTACGACCCGGAACAGAAAACCGCGATCCTCGTGCAACAGTTCAGAGCGCCCGTATTCTTTCGCAGTCGGCAGGAGCAGACCATCGAGGTGATTGCTGGCATCCGGGAAGAGGAGGATGCGGCCGCGACTGCACGCCGCGAGGCGATGGAAGAGGCCGGTCTTGAACTGCAATCGTTGGAACACGTGGCCACCACCTGGACCATGCCCGGAATATCCACCGAACAGATGACGCTATATCTCGCGACCTATCGGCACTCGGATGCAATCAAATGGCGCGGTGGAGTCCAAACGGAACATGAGAATGTTTCGGCCATCGAATTCAAGCTCGCCGAGCTCGACCAAATGATGGAGTCGGGTCAAATTGCCGACATGAAGACTTTGGTGCTCCTGCAAGCATTGAAGTTACGGCACGCCAACTTGTTCGCATGAAACCGTGAAATCTTCTTAGGCGGCCGGTTGCCCGGCCTCCTGCGGCTTCTCGGTTCCAAATCGCTGAAGCGTCTCAATCACTTCGTCGTCGGAAATCTGCCGAAAATCGCGGTAATAATAGCCGATTGCACCCAAAAAATCTTTATCATGGAGGCAGACGATATCGTCGGTATCCGTTTTCAGCGTCGCCAGAGTATCGCGCGGCCCCACGGGCACGGCGAGAACCAGCCGCTTCGGATTGCGCGCGCGTGTTGCCTGCAGAGCCGCGCGCGTCGTTGCGCCGGTGGCAATGCCATCGTCCACCACGATAGCGGTGCGGCCGGCGACATCAACACGCGGGCGGTCTCCTAGATAAAGCTTGCGTCGCCGTTCAATCTCCGCGAGCTCGCTGTCACAAACGCTCTTGAATTCGGCTTCCTCGATACCAGAAAGCCGGATGACATCTTCGTTACGCACGATGACGGGTGCCCTGCCGTCCACCACGGCACCCATCGCCAATTCAGGCTGATAAGGCACGCCGATTTTTCGCACGAGGACAAGATCGAGCGGCGCGTTGAGTACGGCGGCAACTTCGGCCGCGACCGGCACGCCGCCGCGCGGAAGGGCAAGGACAACCGGATGCTGATCCTTATATTTTTTAAGCGCAGCAGCCAATTTCCGACCTGCTTCCAACCGATCCAAGAATTGCATTGTTTTCTCCTATGCCGATCTTCCGCCAATGGCGATCAGAACATCACGAGCGCGCGACCTTTACACGGTTGCCGTCAATTTCCTGGCACCACCCTCGATTTCGAGCCGCCATAGTGGTTCCGCTGCAGGTTCGCGTGTGATAAACCCCGTGAATATTCGTAATTTATGATCTGAAATAAGATTCCAGACTTTGACCTTGGTCAAATCGGCGGAAATTGAACGGCATAACGTCGGCCCACTCAACGGGCCTTAGCGCGAGTACCGGGATATCAATTGTCTATCTGCCGGCACTCTGAAGTCCGAGCATGGAGCTGGTTTATGCGCCTGACATCGAGCGCGATTACCGACGGATCCTCAATTCCGCGCCGCTATACGTGCGACGGCGAAGACATCTCTCCTCCCTTGCAGTGGAGCGATCCGCCGCCGGAAACGCGCAGCTTCGTTCTCCTCTGTGACGATCCCGATGCCCCCAACGGTACCTGGCACCATTGGGCCGCATACGACATTCCGCTCAGGGTCACTTCGCTTGCAATCGGTTCCGCCCGACAGGCCGAACAGCAGGGGTTCAAGCAGGCCATCAATGATTTTCAACGCGCTGACTATGGTGGTCCCTGCCCGCCGCATCGTCACGGGCCTCATCACTATCACTTCCGGTTGCTTGCACTCTCTGTCGAACATCTGCCGGTGCGAAAGAATGCATCATGCCGCGATGTTGAACGCGAAGCGCGCAAGCATGTGCTTGCCGAAACGACGCTGGTCGGGATTTATGAGAGGTGAGTCTCATAACTCGCACTATGATGGGTTGGCGAAAACATATCGCGCGCAATTGACCTGCCTCAAATACGGCTTGTCGACCATGTTTAAACATAGTCCAACAACAACGGTCAGATAGCGGCCCAATTTCAGGAGATGCAAATGCCAGCAAAGCCCGGACGGACGGAAGATCAAGTCAACGACAACGCCCCTTCCCTTACGATTTCACCGGAAAAAGTCTGCTTCATTATCATGAAGGCCAAGGAATTCGATGCCAAAGATGAAATAACCGAACCGGATCCGGGATCAAACCCTTCCGACGATCGGGATGTTTCGGTTCTTGAGGATCATCAAGACGATCCGGTGGTTGAGGAGCTTACATCGCTGATCAACTCCTTGTCGGAAGATGAGCAGATTGACCTGGTGACGCTGGCATGGCTGGGGCGTGACGATTATTCGATCAGCGACTGGCCAACGGTGCGCGAGGAGGCCGCACGCGCTCACAACAATCGCACGGCCAGCTACCTTCTCGGTATGCCCCTTTTGGGCGACTTCTTGGAGGAGGGCCTGTCAATGCTCGGCTATTCCTGCGAAGAATTTGAAATTAATCGGCTGTGAGCCGTCCTGAACGTTTCACGTCCCGTCGGAATTACCGCTGTCCTCAATGAGCTTGGCGAATAACGCAGCCTTGTGCCGAAAATGCAAAGTTTTCGGCACCTCCGTGAGACCCCTTAGGGGCAATATCTGAATTTTCTACTCAGACCGATATCGTTATCCCTGCACCATTCAAGTCTCTCCGAATAGAGGAGGCTGCTCATGGGTCAGGTCTTTTTCCACTGCTCCAATGCGCATGGGGTCATTTTGGATCGGCGCGGAACGGCCGTGGACGATCTCCCTGAATTGCACGAATACGCCGTGCAGGTCATCCGATCGCTCATCGCCACACCAAGTCTGGAAGACTGGCGGAACTGGGTCCTGCATGTCAGCGATGAGACGGGCGACGATCTTTTCGAGATGCCCTTTGCGTCGCTGCTTGGCAAGTCACATTGAGAGGACTGCCATGCGCTCAAAATTTCAGTTCGGCAACGTCGCGACGATTTGGCATGGACTGCTCGAAAGTCTTTTCAACCCCTATCGGCCTGAGCTTCATTATATGCGGGGACCGGGGCCGAAATGGCATTTCAAACATCGCATCCGTATGACGGACATCGATTGATGCTACCGCCGAGGCACTGACGCAAATCAACCTCTCTGAGGCTGTGGTATCGTCATCGGCATGCGATGGATATTGATCCTGGAGCTCTTGGTTCTTCTAACACTGGCGAACGGCACGCCGGTGATAGCAAAGAAACTCCTGGGAACGATTCTCGATCAGCCGCTTGATGGCGGCGTTAAGTTCCTTGACGGACAGCCTTTATTCGGTCCTTCAAAAACCCTGCGCGGCATTGTTTTGTCGATCCTGATAACCACCGCCGCAGCCCCCGCAGTTGGATTGGACTGGAAGATCGGGCTCGTCGTTTCTTGCATCGCCATGGCAGGCGATCTGTTTTCCAGCTTCGTGAAGCGCAGATTGAGGTATCCCCCGAGTACCCGCGCGACCGGGCTGGACCAAATTCCGGAATCGCTATTTCCGGCGCTCGCCTGCCGGACATCCCTGGAATTGACGGTATTCGAAATCGCCGCGGCGGTGGTGATTTTCTTCGTCGGTGAAATTGTGCTTTCCCGATTGCTGTTCAAATTGCGTGTTCGCGACCGGCCGTTCTAGGCCGATATCCCTGCCTTATATCGTTTGCAGATAATGCAGCGTGATCTCTGGTGGACAGTTGAATCGCACAGGAACCACCGACGACCCGACTCCAACCGAAGTATATCCAATCATATCCCGATACGTCCAAGCACCGGCACCCATGCGCCGAGGGAGAACCGAATCAAGCGTGATTGGAATGTGGCCGGGCAGGCAAATCTGCCCGCCATGAGTATGCCCGCTCAAAAGCAGATTGAAACTGGCATAAGTTGCCTGCCGGTAAATTTCCGGCGTATGAGAAAGCAAGATTGAAAACTCGTCATTCGGTATGGAGGATGCAGCCTTTTCGATGTTGTCGGCACGATAGAAATGCGCATCATCGATACCGGCAAGGTAAATGCGCTGATTGTCGCGTTCGATCATCTCGCACTCGTTGAGCAGCATGCGAATGCCCATTTGCTCGAGCCCGGGCAGCATGCGGACCGTGTCGTGATTTCCCAACACTCCGTAAATTGGTTTCTTGAGATCGGCACAAATTTGCGACATGCCCTCAAGTGTCGCTTCGTAGGGACCGAAAGTCTGTCCTCGATAGTCTCCCGTTAAAGCGCACAGATCATAATCTATTTCCCTCAGCACGATCCTGAGACGCGCCATGGCGTCCTGGTTCATGTCCACGTGCAGATCGCTGAGTTGCAGGATGGCGAATCCGTCAAACGCCTTGGGAATCCGAGGCGACCTCACAATATTCCGTCTGATCTCGATCTGTGTCGCGTTCCTGCAGCCGCGTTCGTACAGGCCCGTCAATTTCAGCAATGCCCGAATGACAAAATGCGACGATGTCAAATTCTCGATATGAAAATAATTTATCCCTTGCCCGAACACCTGGGCTTCGTGATCGGCTTCAATTCCCAGACGCAACTTGGCGTGCAATCGTCCAAGACGCCTTTCGAGAAGCTCAGATACGTCCGGGTTCACTAACCGATCCCGATTGGAGATGAAATCCCAGCCGCAAACTCACGGACAGGGATGTCGGAAGCCGTCATAGCCAAGATAGGTCATGCTGTAGGGATCGTAAGACCTGAACCGCCGCATACAATAGGCAATCGCCGCATCACGCGACGGATACGGTCCGTAATATGGCGGATAATACGGATAATAATAGGATCCGTATTCATAAGAGTAGTACGGCCGCTGCGAGGCGATAATTCCACCCGCGATGATTCCACCAATGATGCCTGCCGCGACCCCTGCTCCACTGCCGCCTCTCCTGCGAACCTGGATGATCGGCAGGCCGCCATGATCGAGCTGCCCCGACAATTGCGTTCCGATATGTCCGGGACTCAACGGCAATGCTGATACTGAACCAGGCAATGCAAAACCTAAGGCTGCGACAGCGGCAAGGACTAACGTTGATTTGAGCATAGGCATTGTACGCCCTCCTCTAGAATACGTGCGAACGTTCCTGAACAGAATAAGCAAAGGGAAATCGATTTCGTTGATCTAGCTCAACAGCAGAACGAGAAGTGAGAAAACGCCGCTACGGCGCCTGTCTTCAAGACTTTAAGCCGAGGCAGTGAGATGGCGTTCAAACCATTGCTTGGCATGGTCGATCACGGCGTCCAGTGCTCCAGGTTCCGGAAACAGATGGCTCGCGCCCGGGACGATCGCCAATTCTTTTGGGCAACGCAACCGCGTCAATGCCTGCTCATTGAGCTCGATAACGCCGAAGTCCACACCTCCGACGATGAGAAGCGTCGGCGCCTGCACGATATCAAGAGCACGACCCGCGAGGTCAGGCCGTCCGCCGCGCGAGACCACAGCGCCGACCCGGTCAGGGAGCTTGGCAGCCGCGACGAGGGCAGCCGCAGCGCCCGTGCTTGCACCGAATAGCCCAAGCGGAAGATTCGCGACCGCCGTTTGACCGGCCATCCAATGGACGGCATCGACCAGCCGGTCCGCCAGCAGAGGGACGTTGAACACATTGGCTCGATCCGCTTCCTCTTCCGGGGTCAGCAAATCGAATAGCAGCGTCGCAAAAGCTTTTTCGTTCAAGCTCGTCGCAACAGCCTGATTGCGCGGACTGAGTCGGCTCGAACCGCTTCCATGCGCGAATGCAACAACCGCACGCGCTGCTTTCGGCACCTGTAATGTTCCGGCGAGCCCCATCGGCGAGATGCGAACTTCAAAAGCTTCGGACGCATTGTCTGCATCGTATCGACTGAGCACCTTCGATCTCGATTTCGAAATATTCATGATGAAATTGATATCGCTGTCGTGCCACTTCACAGTTGATTTAGATCAAGATAGGCGGTCGCTTTCGGAGGCTTTCGCCGCGTTGCTTTGACTCAAATCAATGAGCAATATCCGGCGGAGGCACATAAATTTTATTGATGGTGAGGAGGCGTAGGCGTGCATTTTTAAGCAATATCAAACTCACCCGATAATGATGAGGATGGCACCGATGTCGAAAAAACCTATCCCAACCTCGCCATTGGCGACAGCCGATGATGTCAAGCGCATCATTGGCAACGTGGACGAGGGCAAGTTGCTGGATGTCATGGCGCTGCAGCCGACCATTGTCGACATCGAGGAAGCATCGCTGTGGCTTTCCGGAGATAACGATATTTTCGGGTCCGGCAAGCCTCTCAAGGCTGTGGCTGGCGAGATCGTTGCAATCCTTACCGCCGACGAAGAGGAGGAACGGGCGGGCTCGCGTTAGTGCTTCTGCGCGTAATGCAAAGCTTCTGGGTCATATTACCGATCAGACAACGGTGCGAGGTTCTGTTTTGTGCCTCAAGCGACTAACCTGGATAAGTCGGAGAAGAGCGGCAAACTTATTGCGGTCGTGAGCGGGCTGGTGCGTGAACTGCACGCGCAGCGTGGCAGCGAGATTTCCGTCTCGCCAGCGAGTAGGCTCGACCGGGATCTCGGCATCGACAGTCTCGGGCGCACCGAATTGATGTTGCGCATTGAGCACGCATTCCAAGTGCGGCTGCCGTCGGACACTTTGGCGGAAGCGCAAACAGTGAACGATCTCCTGGTCGCTCTCAGGCGCGCCGCCCCGTACGAGCGCCGCATTCGCGAAGAGACGCCTGCACCAGCACCACTGCCTAGCGTTTCCCCCGCCGCTGACGCGGCCACGCTGGTCGATGTGCTGGAATGGCACGCGACCGGAAATCCGAACCGGCTTCATCTGACTCTGCTGGAGGATGACAGGGTCGTGCTCGGCAAAATGACCTATGCCGAGCTTGCTCAAGCTGCACGTGCCGTCGCGATGAGCCTTATCGCACGCGACATCGTGCCGGGCGACCGCGTCGCGATGATGCTGCCGACCGGCATGGATTTCTTTGCTGCCTTTTTTGGTGCGCTCTACGCCGGGGCGGTGCCGGTTCCCATCTACCCGCCGCCGCGGCTGGCCGCGCTTGAGGAGCACATGCGGCGGCAGGCCGGCATCCTCAGTAACGCTGGTGCGCGCATTCTTGTCACCATGCCGGAAGCCCTGCGTCTGACGCCCTTTCTGCGCGGGCAGGTCGAAAGCTTGGAAGCGGTCGAGACCGTGGCCAGCCTGCGCGAACGATCCGCGACACTGCGGTTGCCGTCGATAACCGACACGAACGCAACCGCATTCATCCAATATACATCGGGCAGCACCGGCGATCCGAAAGGTGTTGTGCTCAGTCACGCCAATCTGCTTGCCAATATCCGAGCGATCGGCGGCGCCATTCAAGCGACCTCGGCCGACAAATTCGTCAGTTGGCTCCCGCTCTATCACGATCTCGGGCTGATCGGAGGATGGCTGGGATGCCTCTATTATGGCGCCCAGTTCTACGTGATGTCGCCGCTTAGCTTCCTCCGGCGTCCGGAGAGTTGGCTGTGGGCAATTCACCGCTTCCGCGGCACGTTATCGGCGTCTCCCAATTTTGGCTTCGAATTATGCGTCAATAAGATCGACGATTCGGACATCGAGGGCCTCGATCTCGGTTCGCTGCGAATGGTTGCCAACGGCGCCGAAGCGGTGAGCGTATCCACGCTTCGCCGCTTCATCGCACGTTTTGGCCGCTATGGATTTAAGTCCGAGGCGATGTCGCCTGCTTTTGGTCTTGCCGAAAATACCGTTGCCGTGACCTTACCCCCCTCGGGACGACCGCCCCTCGTCGATCGCGTTGACCGCGAGGAACTGACACGCCGTGGCATTGCTCTCCCATCCAAGCCGGAGGTGGCCAAGGCCGTGGAGATTGCGTCATGCGGCCGGCCGCTGCCCGGCCACGATGTTCGTATTGTCGACGAAACCGGCCGCGAGCTGGCAGAAAGGCACGAAGGGCGGCTCGAATTCCGCGGTCCCTCGGCAACATCCGGCTATTTCCGCAACGAGAACAAAACGCGAGAACTCTGCCGCCATCGCGGCTGGCTCGACACGGGCGATCTGGCCTACATGGCCGGCGGCGAGGTCTACGTCACCGGTCGTGTCAAGGACATCATCATCCGGGGCGGGCGTCACATTTATCCTCAGGAAATCGAACAGGCGGTCGCCGAAATTCCCGGCGTTCTCGAAAACGGCGTCGCGGCCTTCGGCATCGTCGATGCCGCGAGCGGTACCGAACGAACCGTCGTTATTGCCGAAACCATCGAGAGCGATCCGACCAAACGCATGGCGCTTGAGAAACGTGCGCAAGCCATTGTCACTGATGTGCTCGGCGTTCCTGCCGACGAGGTGGTTCTTGCTCTGCCGCAAAGCGTGCCGAAAACTGCCAGCGGGAAGATTCGCAGGAGCGCCGCCAAAGATCTTTACGAGAGCAGACATATCGGCGAGCGGCGCCCAACGCTTCGTCGGCAAATGCTGCGTTTGCTGCTGGAAGGCAGGTTGTTGCAAATCCAGCATCTCGCAAGAACGGTTGGGGTTTTCCTCTACGCCGGCTGGTGGTGGGCCGTGATTGCGACCGCGGCAACACTGTGCTGGTTGGCGGTCATGCTTCTTCCGCGGCTCGAATGGCGATGGGTCGCGGTTCGTGCGCTTGCACGCACCGCACTGTCGGCCGTCGGCGCCTCTCTTTCCACCAGCGGCCTTGAGCGCGTGCCGAGCAGAAATGCAGTGCTTGCATTCAATCATTCGAGTTACGCTGATGCGATTGTCCTCGCCGCCACGCTTCCGGGGATGCCAGCATTTGCGGCGAAGAAGGAGTTGGCCGGGCAGTTCTTTGCCGGCCCGTTCCTGCGCCGATTGGGCGTCTGTTTCGTCGAGCGTTTCGATGTGCTTGATAGCATTGCCGATACCGAAGCCGTGCAGAAGGTGGCGCGCGCCGGTCGCCCCCTGGTGTTCTTTCCCGAGGGCACATTCACGCGCAGGTCCGGTCTCGCCGGCTTTTATCTGGGCGCGTTCAAGATCGCGGCCGAGGAAGGCCTGCCGGTCATTCCGGCCGCCATTCGCGGCACGCGTTCGATGCTGCGCGACGGGCGATGGCTGCCGCGATTCGCCCACGTGAGCGTGGAATTCGCCGATCCGATTGAGCCGACGGGGGCGAATTTTTCCTCAATGGTCAAACTGCGCGACACCACTCGCAATGCGATCCTGGCGCGATGCGGCGAGCCGGATCTTGGCGAGTTGACGAAGCCCGAACGACTTGTGCGGAACGACTGAACGCCAGAACCAAGATTCACACGACCCTAAAACCCACGAATGAGCAATACCGGTTTGGTGGCAATTCGAGTGACTCCTTCCGCAACGCTGCCGAGTATCAGGCGGCGAAATCCGCGTCGGCCATGGGTTCCGATCACGATGAGGTCTGCCGGCCAACGCGTCGCTTCCTCCTCGATTTCCTCGTAAATGCGCTGGCCGATCGCTTTTGCGGTCTTCAGAGTCGTATCGGCCTCGATCCCTGCCTCGCGAACGACATCGGCACACGTCGACAACACCTTCTGGCCTACGGCCTGGAGCGCTTTCTGAAGGTCAGCGACCAGATACGGGGCCTCCGCGTCCATCATCAGATAGGCTGGAGTTTCATCGACCACATGGATAAGCCGAAGCTTGGCTTTTTGATCTTTTGCGAGCTTTATGGCTTCACGCAATGCCAAGTTGGAAGTCTCGCTCCCGTCAACCGCGACCAGGATTTGTTTGTACATTTTGCACCTCCGAACTAAATTCGCGAAACTGCCGGCCGATGACATTGCGAACCTACGCCCATTGAGCGAAGGCTCCGCCAAGCGTGAAGTTGCCGTTGACTCTATCAGCGCCGACAGTACCGGCAACCCAATACGGATCAGACCAAGTCGTCATTCACTTCATTCTCATTCGCCGATTTATCAGAATAACAGTTCCAAGTGGACCAACCGTACGCATGCCATCCGCAACGGGGAAGGAAGATGAGCAACAAACAATCAAGTTCCGACTATCAAGCACAAATTCCTGCCCCTGCCCATCCCGACAGACGACGCGAACCGCTCCCATGGCATCAGCCGAAGCCGGCGGAAGACGATCCCGAAGCTTCGCGTCGTGTGCAGGGACTCCTGCGAAATCCGAATTACCTGCCGGCCGAAGACGACAAAGGTTTCCTCGGACGAGATGAACTTCGTGGCGTGCGCCTGCAAATCGAATATCTGAAACCCGAAATTTTGCTTGAACACCACCGTATCCGCCACACCATTGTGGTTTACGGCAGCACGCGTATTTGTGAGCCCGCCGCCGCACAGCGGAAGATCGCAAAATTACGCACGGCACTCGCCGACGATCCCGGCAATACCGAGCTGGCGGCTCGGATAAAAATTGCCGAGCGGGTTCTGGCCAATAGTCAATTTTACGATATTGCGCGAGAGTTTGGGCGCCTCGTCGGCAAAGCCAACGAAAATCGCCATGGACACCATACTGTCATCATGACTGGTGGCGGACCGGGAATTATGGAGGCCGCCAATCGCGGCGCCTTCGACGTCGGAGCAAAAAATGTCGGTCTGAATATCAATTTGCCCCATGAGCAATATCCCAATCCTTACATTACGCCCGAGTTATGCTTCAGTTTTCATTATTTCGCGTTACGGAAGCTGCATTTGCTTCTTCGCGCGCGAGCCTTGGTCGTATTTCCAGGCGGCTATGGCACATTTGATGAGCTCTTCGAAGTTCTCACACTGATCCAGACCCGCAAGATCGAACCGTTTCCCGTAATACTCGTGGGCGAAAAGTATTGGCGGCGGGCGATTGATTTTGAATTTCTTGTCGACGAAGGCGTCATCGACCGAGAGGATCGCGAACTTTTCTGGTTTGCCGAAACCGCAGAGGAGATATGGAACGGCATCCTGCACTGGTACTCCGCCAGCGGTAAACCGCTCGGCACTTTGTGAGATGGGTCAGTTCGTCATTCGCAGATAATGGTCATTTTTTAAAACGAGGATCCGGAGGTCAAGAATTGATCTTGATCAAATCCAATCGACCCGCGTGATGATAATGAATTGATCGTGCCATGTTGACCTCCAAACCCGAACTTGCAGACTTCCCCCAAACCGCAGCTATCGGACTTTGGGTTATGATTATAGGAATTGTGATAGGCGCATATCTCGCAATGGCTATCTAGGGAGTTTGTTACATCGAGAGCGGTGTTCGGATTAACTCGGATTTTCAAAAGGTACCTTTCACGGATGGGCAAGCTCGCACAATGTGGACGAGGATAATTACGATCGCCGTTCTCATGCTGGCTATTGGCCCGAGCGTGGGGCAGACGCCATCCGCGGGCGAAACCGGACTGCACACCCAACGCCAGCCCTACGCCATCGAAAGCTTTGGAGCATTCCGGCTGTTGATCCTGGAGGGCGATTTCACGCCCAAGGTGACGTTGGCGAAGGTCATGGCCAAACATCCCACCACTGGCGTCGGCGCCGTCGCCGATGCGCGCGGCGAAATCACGATCTATGACGGCAAGCTGATCATAAGCTACGGCAAAGAGGCGCCGCACCCGGCCGCCGACGCCGAACCGGCCGCGCTGCTTGCGATCGCGACCACGCCCGGCTGGCAAATCATCACCGTCGAGCACGACGTGGCGCCCGACGACATTGACGTTTTTTTGTCCCAGACTGCCGGCGCGCATGGCCTCAACCCGGAGGGGCCGTTCCCCTTCCAAATTCGCGGCACGCTCGCGTCCTACGTCATGCACGTCAATGCGGCGCCGACCAACGGTCCGCACGGCATGGGTCAGCCGATTGCGATTACGCGCGAGAGCAAGGGCGAGGCAATCGCCGGCATGGTCGCCGGTCTTTACGTGTCGCGTGACCTGGTCGGCATCGTAAGCCATGGCGGCACGCGCACCCACAGCCATTGGCTCGCGCCCGATGGAAAATCGACCGCGCATCTCGACCGCTGGGGGCTCAAGGCCGGTGCCGCGCTCTCGTTGCCGAAGCCGTAGCGCCGATCGACCTCCGGCCTCCGACCAGGCGCCAATCTCGTTCCCAAATTTTAAGCTAGCGCCAGCGCCGTGTCGCTGCCCCCGCGCGCACCCTGGTTTCCGCCAGCGCAAGCGCCGCGACGCGCGGCAGCATTCGGCCACTACGGCAGAAAACTGCTCTGCTTGGCGAGCTTCTCAGGCAGGTAATTGTCGATGACGTAATTGAGCCCCCATTTGGCAAGCGCCTGCTGCTCGGCACGAACGCCCATTTTGAGCAATTGCTTGATTGCGGCGATCCACTCGGGGTGCGCCATAATGAAGGGATCGTTCTGCAGTGCGTCTTGAGCTCGTTTGATGTCGGTCGATTCGAGCGGGTGAGTGGCGTCCTCAAGCCCAAAATCGATAATATCCTGCGGGGTAACGCCGAGAAACCGCGCGCGCGGTACGCAGATGAAGCGATTGATATGAGCGGCATTGCCCGAACCCACTTTGAGCGTTCGGTAGATATTCGCAAACCCATAGGGATCGCAATCGACGAAACAGTAGACCGGCAGGTTCTGCTTGTCGGACAGAAGTCGAATAAAACGCCGCGTTGCACGGGTCGGTACCCCGCCCATCTCCACGATGATGCACCGCGCCGTTTCCCAGAACCGATGGTTATTGAGGCGCTGAAACATGCCGCCGGTTTCTATGGCCAGCACGAAACGCGCATCGGTGCGGAAGCTTAAATGTTCGACCGAGCGCGGAATGCTGTAGGCCCCGCTCCCCAGATTGGCGCAGTCGACCTCGATGGTGTCTCCGGTCGCGGGATTTCTGTCGACGACGGTGAGCCGACCCGCGACCGATCCGCCGTGTGTTTCGGGATAAAAACGCAGCTGTTCGCGTGACAGCCCGTGCACCGAAGCCATCGCCTCGATGTCGTCCATGATGGCATCCGACTCGGCCTGTTCGTCGAAGCGGCAATCACCCCAGTTCTTGCTGATGTAATAAACCTCGCGCTTGGTGGCATAATCGTCATGCTCGACCATGCCTCGTGAGGTTGCCATCAAGCGAAGGGTCTGCGCGAATGACCGGGCGGTGTTGACCGTCAACGTGCGCACCTTACGTACGTCGCCAAGCTCGAAATAACCCTTCGCTTCATCATACTTCACGTTGTCGAGACTACGGACCGGGAACTTAATGCTCGGTAGTTTTCCGCTCTTGATGTTTGTGCGGACCTGCTCGGCAATCGATTCAATGACTGAAATGGTTTTCGCATCCAGTTCGCTGCGCGTGGCTTCGGAACTATTCTTTTTCATGGTTGAGCCTTTGGACTGTGCGGCTCTCGTGCAGCACGTGATCGAGCTTCTTCACGGTGGAGTCGCGTTCGTCGTTGGTGAGAGTGAGGATCTCCTGCAGCGCGATGCCAATATGCGGCAGATACTTTTCAATATAAGTGCGCCGGTCATATTCTTCGCGAAGCTGCGATTCGCCGTGCAAATAATGTGCGAGCTTACGCGCACACTGTTGCAGCCCCAATTTGATCTCCTTGAGGATTTCCGGATAAGGCTCGATCGCCTCTTTTGATTCGGATGTGTAGGGAACCCAAACCGATGCGACATGGACCAAGATCGCCATCGGCGCGACCGGCAATGTTCCCTTGGGCTGGTGCAGCCCGTAGGCCCGCCAATTCGTTTGGATAATGGCCTTGGTAATGGCGCAACTCGACTGCTGGTATAGGAGCGGCACGCGGTTCGCAAAGCGCAGGAGATGAACGGGCTCATCCTTCTCCGCGATCAGGTGTTTCGCAGCGCTTTCTTCAGCCGCCGCTTTCTGATGCATGCGGCCGTGCTTGTCGACTTCAACCTTCGGCTCGTCGGGGCGGCCATAAGCGATGCCGACCTCCACCTGGAATGGGTTGCCGCGGTAGGCTGCAGCCGGCCGAACAGTGACGGCATAAAAATCCGCCTCCAGCTCCTTGTGCAGCCCTTCCAAGAGCTGCTTCTCGCCGATCGGAACGATGCAATCAGTCCGCGGCGCCTGCACGCGCGTATTTTGGATCGCCTTATGCAGGGCGTTCGCCTGCGAATGCGCGATATGTGTCGGATAGGATCGATCGCTCAGCGGCTTACCGGCCTGCTCGATGATCTTGAGCGCCGTTTTCTTTCCCACGCAGGAAAACTCATCGACCAGAAACCGCAACAGCGTGCGGCTTGAAGTATTGTTCAACATCTGAATGAGCCGGCCAAGCTCAATGCCGTGCGGATGCGGTTTGATTTCCCGCGGTCGGGGCGGAAGCGTTTTGGTGCTGCGGGTAAAACGGAGCTCTTGTCCCTGAGGGTCCTGATAGATGATCGTCACGTGCGGATTGGCAATGGCGACTTGCTTCAAATAGACTTCGACCGAATGCGGCCACTTTTGATAGTGGCCCTCCATCTCCATTTCGACACGCGTCCCGTGACGACGGTCCCATTCCATCCGTTTCTTCTTGTGGATATCGGGTCGATTTTTGGCCGTATCGATCGACACATACATTTCCGACGCAAGCTTGTCGCCCTTGACGCGACTTATGATATGCAACGGCTTGCCGACGGTGAGTTGCCCGTACATTCCTGCAGCCGAGATGCCCATTCCCTGCTGGCCGCGTGATTGGCTCAGCTTGTGGAATTTCGAGCCGTAGAGGAGCTTGCCGAAAATGCGTGCGATCTGGCTCTCGACGATGCCGGGGCCATTATCCTCGACAATGACTCGCGACTTTCCGTAACGATCGCGCACCTGGACAATGATTTCCGGGAGTATTCCGGCTTCCTCGCAGGCATCGAGCGCATTGTCCACCGCCTCTTTGACGGCGGTGACCAATGCCTTGGCGGGCGTATCAAATCCGAGCAGGTGACGATTCTTGAGAAAAAACTCCGAAACGGAAATTTCACGCTGCCGGCTCGCCATTTCAATGGCGGTAGCGGGTGCGGATTGCCTCATGGTCATAATTCAAAAGGCGCATCCTGACGATGCAGCCTATCCTTTGTGGCCCATATAATTTCAAGATATTTGCTTTTTGCCATTGCCTCTTGACCAAGATCAAAACAGCCTCGAAGCAAATTTGTCCACCTATCGGCGGACATTGCGGGGCGACTGAATCGGGCCAGAAGCGATTGTCGCAGGCGTGCCTGCACGCGCCATAGCGATTTGGGGTAATCGGTTGAAAAAATACCTCGGCGATGGAGAAGCCGATTGATTTTTCTCAATTCACCCACCCCCCTTTCTTGTCAATATTTTCGACATTCAAATCAGGTGCGAAAACATGACAGCGAAAGAAGATTTTGACGCAGCTGTACGCGGCACGAATGAATGGATTGACAATCTGAAGCTGCAGCTCGGCTGGCAGGATCGAGAGCGGGTCTATGCGGTCCTGCTCGCGACGTTGCACGCCCTGCGCGATTGCTTGCCGCGTGACGAGGCAATTTATCTCGCTGCGGAACTGCCGGCCTTGTTACGCGGCTTCTATTACGCCGGCTGGGCATCCCGGCGCCCGTAAAGCGCCCGGAAGCCGGAGCGCGTTTCTGGAGCGCATTCATGACGGGGGCATCGCGATCCGGGGGTCGACACGGAAGAAGTCGCGCGGGCGGTATTCGCTCTCATTGCAGCGCGCGTACCGATAGCAGAGGTCGAGGACGCCAAGGCCGCCACCCCGAAAGAGTTGCACAATCTCTGGCCAGATTGAGTTCCATGTACCGCTCATGACCTTATCTGCGGAAGCGCCCTCCACTCGGCACCCGGCGAAACAGCGCGTCCGGCTTTTTCTGTGCGGCGACGTCATGACCGGGAGGGGAATTGATCAAGTGCTGGCGCATCCGTGCAAGCCGCATCTCTACGAGGGTTATGTTGACTCGGCCAGCGACTATGTTGATCTTGCCGAACGGGCGAATGGGCCAATTCCGCGGCATGTCGATGATTCATACGTTTGGGGCATTGCCCTGACTGAGTTGAACCGTATGCGGCCTGACGCTCGCATCATCAATCTTGAAACAAGCGTTACGCGCAGCGAGGACTATGCGCCGAAAGGCATCAATTACCGAATGAGTCCCGAAAATGCCGGCTGCCTCGTTGCGGCGGGCATTGATTGCTGTGTGCTTGCCAACAACCACATTCTCGATTGGGGGCGCACGGGGCTGCTCGATACGTTGTCGACACTCGATCATTTAAGGATCAAGGCCGCGGGCGCCGGCCGAAATCTTGATCAGGCCAAGGCGCCGGCAATTCTGGACATCGCCGATAAATGTCGTGTGCTGGTTTTTTCGCTTGCCTCGGCAACAAGCGGTACATCCCGCAGCTGGGCGGCGGGGCCGCAATCGCCCGGGGTGAATTTTTTGAGAAATCTCTCTGATGCAACAGCCAACCGCCTTGCGGAGGAGATTGCGCACGTGCGCAAGCCGCACGACATTGTTGTCGTATCACTCCATTGGGGTGGGAATTGGGGTTATGAGATTGGAGAAGAGCAACGGCATTTTGCCCACGCGCTGATCGATCTGGCCGATGTTTCCATCATTCACGGCCACTCTTCGCACCACGCGAAGGCGATGGAAGTTTACCGGAAGCGGCTCATCCTTTATGGCTGCGGCGATTTTTTGAACGATTACGAGGGCATTACCGGTCATGACGAATATCGCGATGATTTGGCCTTGATGTATTTTGCCGATGTGGATTTGGTTACCCGGGATCTCGCCGCGCTCGTGCTGGTTCCCCTTCAGATCCGGCAATTCCGGCTGGTCCGTCCTCTCGGCCAGGATATTGAATGGTTGCAGGCGACCTTGGATCGTGAATGCCGAAAAATCGGGGCGCGTGTCTTACCGGCGGCGGATCAGAGTCTGGTCCTGTCGTGGACGAAGGCAAGCAAATCGACAACTCTGATCGGCAATCAGGGCTCCATGTGTTGAATGCGGGCACCCCTGATTCTACGCAATACGCGCCGAAAATGATCCCGTCGGCGCCGGATGTTCGGGCGGTCGGTTGCCCGGCCTGCTGCCAAATTATGATCTAGCGCAAGATTCCTCCGGCCTGCCTGAGCTAGAAAATCCTCATGCGACCGATCCTCCATCCCTGCCTGGTCAACGGACGGTCCGGGGACCCGGCCCTTTATGTCGAGATGCTCTTTGAAAACCGCGCGGTCCTGTTTGATCTCGGCGATATTTCCAACCTTTCGCCGCGAAAGATTCAGCGTCTCGAACACGTCTTCGTCTCGCATGCGCATATTGATCATTTCATCGGATTTGACCGCCTGTTGAGACTCTTGGTCGGGCGGGAGAAGACGATCAAGCTCTATGGGCCGAATGGTTTCATCGATCACGTCCACCACAAACTCCGTGCCTATCGCTGGAACCTTGTCGATCATTTCACGTCCGACCTCGTATTCCTGGTGACCGAAGTCGACACCGGACTTGCGATCCGCACGATGCGGTTCCGTCTGAAGAGCGGTTTTCTCGCTGAAGACGCCGGCGGCAGCCAGATCATCGAAGACGTGCTCTACAGTGAGCCGACCTTTCGGGTCTTCACGGCCGTGCTGGAACATCGCACTCCCTGTCTCGCATTCGCCATCGAAGAAACCGCTCATGTCAACATCTGGAAGAATCGCTTGGCGGAGTTGAGTTTGCCCGTCGGGCCATGGCTGCGCGAACTCAAGCGTGCGGTGATCGAAGGCCGCGGGGATGACCATCAAATCCGGGTCGGCTCGGGATCGAAAACAAATGAGCGCACGATGCACCTTGGTGAATTACGCTCCGTGATGACGGTCACGCCCGGCCAGAAGATCGGCTATGTGACCGACGTCGCCGACACGGCCGCCAATCGCAAGGCCATCGTTCGTCTCGTGCATAACGCCGATCTGCTATTCATCGAGTCTGCGTTCGCCGAAGCGGATGTGGCACTTGCGGTTGAACGCGCGCATTTGACGACTGCGGCGGCCGGATCGATCGCGCGCGAAGCCGCCGTTCGCGCGATCGAGCCGTTTCACTTTTCTCCCCGGTATAGCGGCGAGGAGGCACGCCTGCTGAACGAAGTGATGATCGCCTTTGCCGGCCAACGACCCCAGGGAGCCGGCACGTGAAAGACTGGAACATCGTTGTCACGATCTATCAACAAGGATTCAGGCGGGCGCTCGGCGCTCTGCGGGACATCGGCCCGACCGAGCGCAGTCCGTACCACAACGTCCTCGCGATGAAGGCCAGCGATCCGATGGCGATTCTCGAAGCCGTTGAGCGTCTGACCGAGGAACGCCCGGCGCTTTATGATGCGATCGCGCGGGTGGCGCCGGCGATGCGGACGTTCGATTTTTTGTCTGCAGAGAGTTTCAAGGACAACGCGAAAACCGTCGTGTCCGATTGGTCGCCGAACCTGGCCGGAAAATCGTTTCACGTGCGCTTTCATCGGCGCGGGCCAAAACTCGATCTGCACACGCCCGATGTCGAACGGTTCTTGAACGACGTCATCGTCCAGGCGACGGCCAAAACAGGACCACCGGCCCGGATCTCGTTTACCGATCCGGATGCGGTCATCGTGATCGACACCATTGATGATCGGGCCGGGCTTGCCATATGGACTCGTGAGGATCTCGCTTGTCATCGCTTGTTGCGACCGGACTAGGGGCGGACTGCGCTGAAGCGTCAAACGCGCGGCTCGACTCGCACGCGACACGGCGTTCCCTCGGCGATCGAAATGTCGGCAATGCCGAATTGGCCGAGCGTCCATGCATTGGTCATCAAATGGCTGGTCGTCCGCAACACCGTGAACGTAGATGTGCCGTTCGCGACCGCCAGCGGCAACAGCAGCTGGTCGGCCAGATGAGGCTCAACGGCGGCCTCTGACGCATGATGATTACGGAATGCCGCCAAGGCCTGGTCGGCCACGGACTCGGACGGCCGTCCCAATCGGCCATAGGCAGAAAAGCTTGCTGGCCAGTATTCATACTCGGCCAACAGAAAAATGCCGGCCCCAGGACACGCAGCAGTGACAAGTTGCGGGTGGACGTCCACGGGAACTCCGAGGTCTCCGAGGCACGTCCGCGCCCGCTCCGCCATGCGCTGCGGGATATGCGCGGGCAGGTTTGCGGCAATGGCCCGGCCCGAGATTCGTCGCAATGGTCCACGGTCGATCATTTCTATCGGCTTGGGCCACATTGCATCACGATCGGCCGTGCGGCCCGCGATTTCACAACGGATCTCGCCGCCGCCGACCGGATACCATCCGAAACGGTTCAGCACGGCGTCGATGCGAAAGCCCATTCGCCGCAACGCCGGAATATAAGACGTGACAAGGTGATCAAATGGCGGGGACCACTCCACATGGGTGCCGCCACGCACCACGAGACTGGATGTCCCGTCGGCCAAGGCCAGTGGTATCAGCAGTGTCTGCAAGATGAGTGTGACCGAGCCGGCGCTTCCGCGCCCGGCGGTTTCCGCCACGTCAAAGAGATAAGTACCGGGCCGCGCTGGGTAGCTTGGCACCAAGCTGAGTTCGGGGGATGCGAGATGATCCCCCGCAATCACCGCCCCACTGATCGCGGCCGCCGCACGCACGGCCGAGAGATGCTGCGGGAGTAGTCCGGGATTGCGCCGGCCGGCGCGGATGTTGGTGAGACAAAAGGGGCGCACCTTTATCACCGACAGGCTCAAGGCGGTGCGGAGAATTTGACCGCCACCTTCGCCATGCGAGCCATCGAGTGTTAGCAATTGCTTGCTGGCCGCCGTATCCATGATCTCTTGTCGTTCCTGCTTGGCCAGCGGATCTCAATCCGCCTCTCGCTCCAGCGCGCAGCAAAACGGGGCGTCAACGCCGGTCGTCTCTTCGCTCAAAATGGCGCCGGTCACCGGATTGGGACGGAAGGTGGTGCAACCCTTCAACTGTAAGTCGTAGGCCAAATCGTAGATCTGTTTGAAATCCTCGAAGCCGCAGTTTTCCGGAACGTTAATCGTCTTGGAAATCGAATTGTCGACGAACGGCTGCAGGGCGGCCTGCATCTCGAGATGAGCGCGGACGGGAAGCTCGGCGGCAGTGATAAAATTGTTCGGCGTTCCAGTCCAGGCGCCGGTCATCGTGCGCCAGAGATTGAGCGCATAGTCGGTCAGAATGAATTCCGTCGGTGTTCCATCCGCTCCGAGCACCTTGCGTCCATACGAGGCGGCAAAGATTGGTTCAAGACCGCTGGAGACGTTGCCGGCCAAAAGACTGATCGTGCCGGTCGGCGCGATGGCAATCAGGTGGCTATTACGGATGCCATGGCGGGCGATGCCATCTTGAATGTCGTCAGGCAGGCTTCGGATAAACGCGCCTCCTGGGTATTTGTCCCGTTCGAAATATGGAAAACATCCCTTCTCCTCGGCAAGCACGATGGAGGCACGATAGGCCGCGTGGCAGATCGCGCGAATCAAATCCCTTGCGACGGCCAAGGAACGGTCACTTCCGTAGGACAGTCCCAGCATCACCAGGGCATCGGCAAGCCCGGTGATGCCGAGGCCGATGCGTCTTGAGCCGTGCGCATTTTCCGTCTGTTGCGGCAATGGAAAGCGCGACGCATCGATTACGTTATCGAGCATTCGTACGGCAACGTTTGTCGTTTCCGCGATCGCCTCGATCTCAATTCGCGCCTCTGGCGTGAACGGGGTACGCACGAAACGGGTCAGATTGAGCGACCCGAGATCGCACGCTCCGTGCGGAGGCAGCGGAATCTCCCCGCAGGGATTGGTCGCGCTGATCCGCTCGCGATATCGGAGATTGTTGAGCTGGTTGATCTGGTCGATGAACAGGACGCCTGGCTCGGCGTAATCGTACGTTGCGCGCAGCAGTTCATCCCAGAGCCGGCGGGCTGGTACGCGCCGCAATACCCGGCAGGGCACCGGCTCGGTCCTGCCCGGCCATTCGCGCTGGATGGTTTCTCCGTCGCCGTCGAAGGTGGCGGCCGGAAACACCAGCGGCCATTCGGCATCGCTGCGCACCGCCGTCATGAAGGCGTCCGTAACCAGAACGGACAGGTTGAACCGACGCAACTGCCCGGGCGCATGCTTGGCCGTGATAAACTCCTCGATATCGGGATGATCGCAGCGCAGCGTCGCCATCATGGCGCCGCGACGGGCGCCCGTGGACAGGATTGTCCCGCACATCGCGTCCCAGATTTGCATAAAGGAGACCGGGCCGGACGCGATGTTGCCGGCGCTCTTGGCGCGCGTGCCGCGCGGCCGCAGCGTCGAGAAGTCAACACCGATCCCACCGCCCTGTTGCATGGTGATGGCGCTCTCCTGCAGGGCGGAAAAAATGCCCGGCATGGAATCTTCCACCGTGCCGATGACAAAACAGTTGAACAGGGTGACGTTGTGTCCTGTGCCCGCGCCGGCCTGGATTCGTCCACCCGGAAGAAATTTGAAATCTTGCAGAATGTTGAAGAAACGATCTTCCCAGGCGACGTGATTCTTCATCTCGACGGCGGCGAGCGCACGTGCGATCCGCCGCCAAGTCTCCGCAATGGATTGCTCACGCGATGCGCGATTCACGTAGCGGTACTTTGTTTCCCAGACGTGGCGAGCGATGTCCGTCGTGATCTCATTCATGATCTTTGTCGCCGCGGATGAGCCGGTTCACTCGTCCATGCGCTGGGGTCAAAATTGATTCCGCCAAGGGTTCAATCTCTCTATCAACTATCCAGGACCGGGGTGAAAATATCTGATCTGAATCAAAACCCGAGCGCGTCCGCCGTGGCATAGGGATCGGTCACAGCGCACCTAAAACCTGTTTGGCGAGAGGCTCGTCCATGCCGGTGCAGAACGCGGAAATCGCGGCCATGTTCGATCAGGCCGCCGAACTCCTTGAGATCAAAGGGGAGAATCAGTTTCGCGTCCGTGCCTACCGCCGCGCCGCGCGCACCGTCGAAGGCTTGCCGCAGAGCGTTCGCAGTCTTTTATCGGCCGGGACGGACCTGGCGGAACTTCCCGGCATCGGAAAAGACCTGGCGGGCAAGATCGCCGACATCGTTCAAACCGGACATTTCGCCCTGCTGGATTCGCTAAAGAAGAAACTTCCGGGCGAGCTCGGCGAGATCGCCGCGCTCCCGGGTCTTGGCCCAAAACGCGTCAAGCTGCTCTACGACAAGCTCAAAGTCCGCACGCTTAACGACCTTCGTCGCGTCGTCAAATCCGGCCGGCTTCATAAGCTGCGCGGCTTTGGGCTGACGATTGAGACGAAGCTCGCCGGTGCGCTCGAAAAGCCGCGCGTCGTAAAACGGTTCAAGCTTGCCGTTGCGGAAGCTGAAGCCGAAGCGCTGGTCGGGTTCCTGCGCAATGGCGGCCGCGTGGTGGTAGCCGGCAGTTATCGCCGTCGCCGCGACACGGTCGGTGACCTGGATGTGCTGGTGACCGCGGCGGATGGCACCGCCGTCGGCGACAAGCTCGTTTCCTATGAGAACGTTGCCGATGTGCTCGCCCATGGGCCAACGCGCACGACCGTCGTCTTGCGCTCAGGCCTGCAAGTCGATGTCCGCGCCGTGCCGGAGCAAAGCTATGGCGCGGCGATGCTCTACTTCACCGGCTCGAAGGCTCACAATATTGCGCTGCGCGGCCTTGCCAACACCCACGACTGGAAACTGAACGAATACGGCCTGTTTGCCGGCAAGCGGCGAATTGCCGGAGCGACCGAGGTAGAGATCTACAAGAAACTCGGGCTCGCCTACATTCCACCGGAATTGCGCGAGGATCGCGGTGAAATCGCGTTCGCAAAGTCCAAAAATCTGCCGATTCTGGTATCCGTCTCCGATATCCGCGGCGATCTTCATGTCCATTCCGATTGGACCGATGGCACGGCAAGCATCGCGGACATGGCGGCGGGCGCGCGGGCCTGTGGCTATGAATACATGGCGCTGACCGACCACAGTCGACGCGTGGCAATGACGCACGGCCTCGATCCAGCCCGGCTGGCACGTCAAATCCATGAGATCGATCGGTTAAATGAAAAGCTTCACCGTTTTACCATTCTCAAAGGGATTGAGGTCGACATCCTGAAGGATGGCCGTCTCGATCTGCCGGATTCGAGCTTGGCGAAGCTCGACCTCGTCGTTGCCGCAGTGCATTCGCATTTCGATCTACTGCGCGATGCGCAAACCGATCGTATCGTGCGGGCGATGGAAAACAAACACGTCTCCATTATCGCCCACCCGACAGGGCGCCTGATCGGCGAACGCGAACCCTATGACGTCGACATGGATCGCATCGTTCTGGCGGCGCGGGACACCGGCTGCTATCTTGAAATCAACGCCGAACCGGACCGATTGGATTTGAACGATATCCATGCTCATGCCGCGCGCAGTAAAGGCGTCAAGGTCGCGATCTCGACCGATGCGCATTCGGTCAACGCCTTCAAATACTTGCGGTTCGGCATCGATCAGGCGCGGCGCGGCTGGCTCACGGCCGACGATGTGATCAACACGCGATCGCTCGCCGAATTGCGCAAGCTGCTTAAGCGCTGATTGCGGTTTACGGCATGGCCGCGCCGATCAGCCGCGCGGCTTCTTGGAGCGAAGGGTAATGCGCGTGAAGTCTCCTGAAAAAGCGGCACGGACATTTGACGCTGGCGTGCTCAAGCGTGAATTCCCCGGTTTGACGGCTCCCGGTTTGCACTACCTAGACAATGCCGCGACGGCGCAAATGCCGGAGGCCGTGTTCGACGCACTGCGCCGTTTTGAAATCGAGGCGCGCGCCAACGTTCACGAAGGTCTGCACGCGCGGGCGCGCGCGGCGACGGAGGCCTACAACCAGGCACGCCGGCGCGTCGCTCGCTTTCTGCATGCCGGTTCCGACGAAGAGGTTATCTTCACCTACGGCACAACGTCTGCGATCAACCTGCTCGCCCATTCGTTTGGAAGCAGCCTCTCGCGCGGCGATGAGATTCTGCTCTCTCAACTTGAACACCACAGCAATCTGGTGCCGTGGCAGCAACTCGCCGAACGCCGAGGTGTCGTTCTACGATTTCTTGCGATGACGCCGGAGGGGCGGCTCGATCTTGATCGAATGGAGTCCGAACTGACCAAGCAATGCCGACTTATGTCGCTGACGCATTGCTCCAACGTGACGGGCGCACTGACCGACGTTGCTCGGGTCGTCAAGGCCGCCCGAACAGTCGGGGCGAAAGTCATGCTTGATGGCGCCCAGCGCGCACCGCATGGACCGGTTGATGTTCAAGAACTGGGCATCGATTTCTATGCCTTTTCCGGCCACAAGACTTACGGGCCAACCGGCATCGGCGTGCTTTGGGGTCGCCGCGAATGGCTGCAATCCATGCCGCCTTTCATGACTGGTGGACAAATGATCGCGGATGTGACGCTTGCCCATACAAACTTCCGGCCGCCGCCCAGACGGTTCGAGGCCGGAACCCCGCCGATTGCGGGGGCGGTTGGGCTTGGCGCTGCGCTTGATTGGATGCAATCGCTCGATTGGAACGCGATTCAGCGACACGAGCAGAGCCTGACCCGCCGCCTGCTCGATGGGCTAAGCTCGATTCCCGGCACGCGCGTGCTCGGACCCGCCGATATGCGAGATCGACGCGGCGTGGTGTCGTTTGTCATCGCGGGCTTTTCTGCCGAGCAAATTTGCCGGCATCTCGATACGCGCGGTGTGGCCTTGCGCGGTGGGCATCATTGCGCGCAACCGCTCATTCGTGCATTCGGAGTCGAGGGCGCAGCCCGAGCAAGCTTGGCCCCCTATAGCGAAGATGACGACGTAGATGCGCTGCTGCATGGGCTTGAAGAACTGGTGAAATAAGCAATCGACCCTCGCTCTCGGCCGCTTCGATCATTGACCCAAATCAATGAGCACCGGGCCGACATCGGCAAAGCTGTCCGTCATTCGCTGGCGGTCGGCTGGCAGGCGGCACCTCGCTCACGCGGATTGTTCGGTCGATTGGGCTTTGGGCCGGCGACGTAAAGGAGCTGAACATGTTTGAACACTTGCACCCGGACCAGGCTCGTTTCATTGCGCTGCTCGCGAATACTGCGCGCAGGCAGCGTGACGTGCTGCTCGGTAATGTGGCGGAAGACGATCTCGACGGGCTGAAGCCCGGACGCGGCCAGCATAACCCGACCGCTGAACTTGGGATCGAGCCGCTTTCTGCCGATACTTCTGAGCCGGCGGCGGCTCTGGGGGAAGCAATCAGTTCGCTGGGCGAGCCGGCGCGCCGCGAGTTATATGCGTTGATGCGCATCGGTCAGGGCCATCTTGCAGCCAAGAAGTGGCGCCGCGGCGTGTCTGAGGCAACGACGCTCGGCGATAACACGATCACTGCTGCAATCATCGACGATCCCGATCTGCACGATCACATCACGAAGGGGCTTTACGAGGCCAAGCTCGCCGCGTGAGTTCGCATACCGCTGAACGGACCAGACGGCGGCTTTGGCCCGATGCAAACCGACGAGGCATCGCATGAATTTTCCCCACGAATTGCGGAATGAGTTTCCCGATCAGGCCGCGCTGATCGAACGACTGACGAAAACAAATTATGAGTTTGGGCGGCTCGTGGCCGCGTATGACGAGATCAACCGCCATATCTTCCGCGTCGAGTCGGAAGACGCGCCGACCACCGACGAGGAGCTCGAAAAGCTGAAGAAGCGGCGCCTCCTGCTCAAGGACGACATTGCCGGCCTGCTCACCAAGTTCGAGCGCCGAATGTAGATACTCAGGAGTTTACGAGCGAAGAGCGCCGACGACTTCAAAACGTCGTCCATTCAGAAATTAGCGGAGAAACCAATGGATATTATGGAAGCCATCTACGGCCGACGCGCCGTCCGTCAATTCACATCCCAACCGGTCGATCAGCCGACGCTGCAGAAGCTCATTGCTGCGGCCATTCAGGCTCCCAGCGCCGTGAACGAGCAGCCCTGGTTGTTTTTCATCGTAAGAGACCGATCGCTGCTTGCGCGTATATCTCGCGAGGCGAAAGCGCACATGCTCAAGACCACTCCGGTCGGACTGGTATCGCACCATTTTCAGCAGCTGTTGAGCAATCCGGATTTCGATATCTTCTATGGCGTGCCCGTGCTGATCGTGATCGCGTGCAAGGCGCCGAGTCCTTGGGCGGTAGAGGATTGTTCTCTGGCGGCGGAAAACCTCATGCTGGCGGCCCATGCCCTCGGGCTCGGCACATGTTGGATCGGCTTCGCGCAAGCCTGGCTTGGCACTCCGGAAGGAAAAGCCGCACTGGATCTGCCGCCGAATTGCATCCCGGTTGCTCCGATTATCGTGGGACACCCGCAGTCCGCGCCGCCGCCCGTCCACCGCAAGCAACCAGAGATACGCTGGATCGGTTGATGGGCAATCGGCAGCGGTCATTGCTTCCCTTATAATGATGGTGGGGGCAGTGAGGATTGATTCCAATGCCGGATGAAAAACCAGGCCCTGCGACTCAAAATACCGTCGTCCAAATATCCGCGCTGACCCGAAGATTCGGTGATTTGACGGCCGTCGACAACGTGACGCTGACGATCGGCCAAGGCGAAATCTTCGGCCTGATCGGCCCCAACGGCGCAGGCAAGAGCACATTATTCAAGATGCTGACCACGTTGCTCCCGCCGACGTCCGGGACCGCGACCATTGCCGGTTGCGATATTGTCAACCAACCTGCCGAGGTGCGGCGGCACATCGGTTATATCCCACAGCTTCTTTCGGCCGACGGCTCGCTGACAGGCTACGAAAATATGTTGCTCTCGGCCCGCCTTTATGGCGTCCCCCGGCCGGAGCGAGTCGAACGCATTACGCGGGCTCTGGCGCGCATGGGTCTGTCTGGAGCCGCACACGATCTTGTCGGGCATTATTCCGGCGGCATGATCCGCCGACTCGAGATCGCCCAAAGCCTGCTGCATCGCCCCATGGTGCTCTTTCTCGATGAACCGACCGTCGGTCTCGACCCGGGCGCCCGGGAGACGGTGTGGGAGCGCGTGCTCGATCTGCGGGACAGATTTAATCGCACGATGATCGTGACCTCGCATCACATGGACGAAATCAACGAGTTCTGCGACCGCATCGCGCTGATCGATCACGGCCGGATTGCGGCAACCGGGACGCCCGCCGAATTGAAGGCCCGCGTCGGACCCGACGCGACACTCGACGACGTCTTCATCCAACTTGCCCCGGCAACAAGCGAAACGGAGGGAAGCTATGGCGAAGTCAGGCGAGCCCGGCGCGCCGCCAGCGACCATGGCTGATCAATCCGTCGGCTATACGCTTGCCGACTACCTCACTCAAACGCTCGCGGTGGCTGCAGCCGAGGTGCAAAAGCTCCGCCATGATCCGCTGGAGCTGATCACCCGCGCGGTCCAGCCGGTTCTCTGGTTGATGCTGTTCGGCGAGGTGATGGCGCGGGTGCGCGGCGTCGCACCGGGCAACATTCCCTATCTCGATTTCCTCGCTGCTGGCATTCTGGCGCAGAGCGCACTGTTCGTGGCGATCTTTTATGGCATATCGGCAATCTGGGAGCGCGACCTTGGGGTGCTGCAGCGCTACCTCGTCAGTCCTGCGCCGCGCTCGGCGCTTGTGCTTGGGAAGGCTCTTTCGGCGGGGGTACGGGCATTGTCGCAAGCGCTGATCGTGTACGTGCTCGCGCTTCTGCTCGGAGTGAACATCAATCTTAATCCCGTGGATATCCTCGGCGTGGCCGTGGCGATCATTCTCGGCTCGGCACTCTTCGCCACGCTTTCACTGATCATCGCGTGCATCGTCAAGACGCGCGAGCGCTTCATGGGTATCGGGCAGGTGCTGACCATGCCGATTTTCTTCGCCAGCAACGCAATCTATCCGCTGTCGCTGATGCCGGTCTGGTTGAGCGCGGTGTCCCATATGAATCCGCTGACATACGAAGTGGATGCGCTCCGGGCGTTGATGCTGACGGGCGGTACCTCCGATTACGGACTATGGCTTGATTTCGGTGTACTGTCGGCCGTCGCCGCGCTGCTCACAATTGTCGCCGCAAGAATATACGGCCGCATGGGCTACTGATTGTTTCATCTCGACTGAGGTCAACCGACCGTCGCCACATGGCATCATCGTCCACAAACCAAGGATCTGCCGCCTAAAGGCTCGATGGCGTTTCGATATCGGCTGGATTCGTTGCCATCGCGGTTCAATGCACTCGCAAATTTATTCAACTGTATTATCTATAATTCCAGCACTGCCCCACTATCGAGGCCCCCCATGCTCTGGTCGGTCAACATCGGCTCGATCGCAGGTACGGCGATCCGCATTCACATCACGTTCCTGCTGTTCCTGGTTTGGATTTTTGTCGCGACCTATCTATCGGGTGGCGTCGAGGCCGCGTGGAGCGGGCTGGCGTTCATCATACTGCTTTTTGCCTGCGTCTTGGCGCACGAATTCGGTCATATCCTTACCGCCCGGGGATTTGGCGTCCGAACCCCGGATGTCACGCTGCTGCCAATTGGAGGTGTGGCACGTCTTGAGCGTATTCCGGAAGCGCCCGGGCAGGAATTCCTCATCGCCATCGCCGGGCCGCTGGTCAATGTCGCGATTGCAGTTGTGCTCGTGCTATTTGCCGGCGCGGACCTCAGCGCCGAGCACCTCGCTGCCATTGAAAACAGCAAAATTGCGTTGGTGGATCGTTTGGCCGCGGTAAATCTGTTCCTCGCGCTGTTCAACATGATCCCGGCCTTCCCCATGGATGGGGGTCGAGTCTTGCGCGCGCTGCTGGCAATCCGACTTGGGCACGTCCGAGCAACCGAAATCAGCGCCACGATCGGTCAGGCGTTCGCTTTCGTGCTCGGTTTTGCCGGGCTGTTCTCAAATCCGCTCCTGATCTTCATTGCGATCTTCGTCTATCTGGCCGCAGCTTCCGAGGCGCAGCTTGTTGCGCTGCGCGCGATGTCGCGAGACGTACCCGTGACGGCCGCGATGATGACGCAGTTTGCCCGGCTTACCCCGGAGACCCATATCGATGAGGCGATCGAAACCTTGCTGCACACCAATCAAAGCGAATTCCCGGTGATCGACGGTTCCGGGCGACCGGTCGGCCTGCTCGATCGCGGCAATCTCATTCGGGCGCTCAAAACACTCGGACCGGACGCCCGAGTGGAACAGGCCATGAGAGCCGACATCCCGACCGTCAGTCAAAATTTCTGTCTTGATGATGCCTTTCGTATCTTACAGGAGAAATCGACGCCCGTTGTCGGGGTCGTCGATGCCGGCGGCAAGCTGGTTGGGATGGTGACTTCCGAGACTGTGGGCGAGATGCTCATGGTGAGTGACGCCATTCCTAAGGGCGCGCGCTTTGGTCCGTGGAATCGGCCTGCTGGGGCTTAATGTGACCCGCCGAACGCGCGCCACCGACCCGCGCCGGTGCCGGTGCCGATCTCGGTTTCCAAAATTACATCCTGAAACGCGGATCGAGAAAATCCCGCAGGCTGTCGCCGAACAAGTTGAAGGCGAAGACAGCCAGGCTGATGGCGACGCCCGGAAACAGGATCATCCAGGGTGCCTGCCGGTAGAAATCCGAAGCATTGCCCGACAGCATCAGGCCCCAGGCGGCGGTCGGCTCCTGGACGCCGAGGCCGAGGAACGACAGCGATGCCTCGGCCAGTATGGCTTGGGCGATGAAGGCCGTCAGCATAATGAGATAGGGCGCCACCACATTCGGCGCCATGTGACGGAAGATGATGCGGGCATGCGAGTAGCCGGCAGCGCGCGCGGCATCGACGTAAGGCATCACCCGCACCGACAAGGCCGCCGCGCGCACGACCCTTGCCACGCGCGGCAGGATCGGGATGGCGATGGCGATGATCAGATTCAGGTCGATCCCGCCGACGAGCTTTTTTCCGAAGGCCGCGACCACGACCAGCGCCAATACGATGATGGGAAACGCCAGCAGCACGTCCATGATGCGCTGAATCCAGCTATCGACCCGACCGCCGAAATAGGCCGACGCTATGCCGAGCACGGCGCCGATCGACGAGCCGATGAACGACGAGGTGAATCCGATCACCAGGGCGGTGCGCGACCCATAGATGAGTCGCGCACAGATATCGCGGCCATAGGCATCGGTCCCGCACCAGTGCGTCAATGACGGCGCCCCGAGGATTGCGGCGAAATCGATATGCAACGGGTCATACGGCGCCACCAGTCCCGAGAAAATCCCTGCAAACATCATCACGCAGATGATGAAAAAGCTGACGGTGCCGAGCGGCTGCTGGCGGACGAATTCCGCGATTGCGCTGCGCGTGCGGGGCGCCGTTTCAAGAACCGAACTATCGGAGACTGCAATGGTCATGGCGATCACGAGTACCGAATGCGCGGGTCGAACACGGCGTAGAGCAAGTCGACTGCGAGATTGACGAAGACGTAGAACGCGGCGATCAGCATCACCATGCCCTGGATCAGCGTGAAATCATTGCGCGTGACGCTCTGGACGAACAACTGGCCGATGCCGTTGAGGTTGAATACCTGCTCGGTCACGACCAATCCGCCGATCAGGAACGTGAATTCCAGGGCAATGACGGTAATCGCGGGCAGCAGCGCATTGCGGAGCGCATGGCGCGAAATCACAAGCTTCTCATATACGCCTTTGGCGCGCGCGGTGCGGATATAGTCCTCGCTCAGGACTTCAAGCAGCGATGAGCGGATCATGCGGGCCGTCACCGCGCAGTAGCGGTAGCCGACCGCGGCAGCAGGCCAGATAAGCTGGGTCAGATTGGCGATTGGATCGACGTAGATCGGCGTAAAGGTGATCGGCGGCAGCCAATTGAAGGCCGCGAGCAGGCTCAGCATGATCAACATGCCGAACCAGAAGGCGGGGATGGAGATTCCGCCGATCGTCACGATACGCATGAGGTAGTCGATCCAGGTGTCGCGATAAAGCGCGGCCGTCGTTCCCAGGGGGATCGCGAACAACAACGCAATGAGCGTTGCCAGAACGGCCACCTCCAACGACAACTCAAGCCGGATCGAAATTTCTTCCATCACCGGCCGCTCGGTCCACATCGATATGCCGAGATCAAGCGTGACGACGCCGACCATCCAGTCCTTGAATTGAACCAGCAGCGGCTTATCGAGGCCGAGCCTGTGCCGCTCCATGTCGATGGTTTCCTGCGTGACGGAGCCGCCGTCCCCGATCAGTTTCACCTCGACGATATCGCCCGGCACGATGCGCAGCATGAAAAATATCAGGACCGCCACGCCGAGCAGTGTGGGGATCGTGAGCAGGACGCGGTTAATGGTGTAGCGCAGCATTTGCGATTTCGCCTGCGGCCCGGCCGTATACCGGGCCGCGGGCGAATGCGTCAGGTGTTCAGCCAGACCTCGGTGAGGTCCTGGCCGAGATTGTGGCTTGGCGACATTCTCCAGCCCATCAGCACCTTGTGGGTCGGTACGATGCGGTACCACCACAACAGCGGTTGTTGATAGGCCTGTTCGAACAGGCGCTTCTCGAATGCCTGGACCATCGCCTGGCGTTTCTTCGGATCGGTCTCGCGCATGTGCGCATCGTAAAGCTTATCGAGCTCGGGGTCCTCGGAACGGGAGCGATTGTCCGGCGACCTCGACCGTGACAGGTACTTTGCGAGGGCCAGACTCGAATCGTCCATGAACAGATTCGAGAAATCGATCGCGACGTCGTAATTGCCGCTGTTGAGGCCGGCGAGATAGGGCGCGGTCTCCACTTGCTTGTTCTCGACCGTCACTCCGATCTGCCGCCACTGGTCGACCAGGAAAACACCGGCCGGCGTGTAAGGCTGGGCGATCGTGCGGTTATGCAGCGTGAATTTCAGGTCTTTCACGCCGGCGTCGGCCAGCAATTTCTTGGCCTCCTCGCGCGATTTGGCGATGTCCTTGGAAAAGCCCGGCAGCTTGACCAGTTCCGCCTCTGGCGTCGACATCGCATAACCGGGACGCAGCACGCCGCCGACCGAACGCAGCGTCGATATCTTTCCCAAACCCTCGCTGCCGCCCCAGCGGTCGATGGCCATCACCAGCGCCCTGCGCACGCGCACGTCGTCGAACGGCTTCTTCTCGACGTTGAAGGCGACGAGCAGATTGAGCGTCCAGCTCGATTCCTGGATGCGAACCTTGTCGCCCATGGTCTGGACGAGGCGCGCCTTTTCCGGCTCGGAGATGCTGCGGAACTCGGCCAGCACCTGGCCTCCCTGGAACGCGTTGAGCATGGTCGCCGCCTGCAGCATGAACACGCCCTTGAAGCCGTCGAGATAGGGCAGGCCCTTCTTGAAGTAGTTTTCGTTGCGCTTGCCGGCGACGTGGCTGCCCTTGACGTGCTCGACGAACACAAAGGCCCCGGTGCCGTTGATGTGGGTCTTCGGCCAGTTCGGGTCCTGCGCCAAATCCTTCGCCGAGTAGATGTAGTTCCAGGGTGAACCGAAATGCTGCAGCATCGCCGCGTTCACCGCCTTCATCTTGAAGATGACGGTCAACGGATCGGGCGTCTCGATCGAGTCGATATCCGCGAATGTCGCCTTGCGGGTGGAAACCACGCCGGCGGGCGGGTTGCGCAGCCGGTCGTAGGTCGCCTTGACGTCCGCCGAGGTCAGCGGCGTGCCGTCATGGAATTTCACGCCGGAATGAAGCTTGAACGTATAGGTCAGCTTGTCGGGAGATTCCGTGAAGGACTCCGCCAGATCGGGCATCACATTCGGATAATGGTCGAGGTCGAATTTGAGCAGCGTCGAGTAGAACGGTGACGAGAAATGGATGGTGGCGAAAGTGTCGCTGCCATGGCCATCGTAGTGTGGCGTCTCGGCGCTGATCGCATAGGTCAGTGCGCCGCCGTGCTTGGGCGCTTCCGCGTTTGCTCTTGCGGTTTCCAAATGGATTCCGCCCACGCCGAGAGCAAGGGCTCCGGCCATTTGCTTCAAAGCTGTTCGTCTTGTCGTCATCGCATTCCCTCCACTGTTCGCGCCATTCTTATCACTACAGTTATTGTCGTAGGTTATTAGACCTTGATGCACGCGACAAAATGCCCCGGCCTTTTTTCCTCCAGTGGCGGAATGACTTGGCGGCATTCCGCGCTCGCCAGGGGGCAGCGGGTATTGAACACGCATCCCTGTGGCGGCGCTAGATGGCTCGGCAATTCACCCGCGATTAAGCGAGGCGCGCGGGCTTTTTCGATGCTCGGGTCGGGTATTGGTGCGGCGTCCAACAGGACTTTGGTATAGGGGTGCAACGGCTCGCGATACAGCGTGTCGCGGTCGGTAATCTCCATCACGCGGCCGAAATACATTACCACCACACGCATCGAGATGTGACGCACCACAGCGAGGTCATGCGCGATAAAGAGGTAGGCAAGCCCCAGCCTGCGTTGCAGATCTTCGAGCAGGTTGATGATCTGGCCTTGGATCGAAACGTCGAGCGCGGAGACCGCTTCATCGCACACGATGAAGGAGGGCTCCATGGCGAGCGCACGCGCAATGCCGACGCGCTGGCGCTGACCGCCGGATATCTGGTGCGGATAGCGCTCGGCGAGCTCCGAACGCAGGCCGACCTGCGTAAGCAATTCTGCGACGCGCGCGTATGCAGCCTTCGCGTCGGGGACGAGTTTGTAGACATGCAGCGGTTCGCCGACGATCTGGCCGACCGTCATGCGCGGGTTGAGCGAGGAATAGGGATCCTGGAAGATCACTTGAATCTTGCGGCGGATTGCCTGCAACTCGGACGGCGAGGCCTTGACGAGATTGGTGCCTTCGAACTCGATCTCGCCGGAGGTCGGTTGCTCGAGCCTTAAGATCAGCCGCCCAACCGTAGTCTTGCCGCAACCGGATTCGCCGACGAGGCCCAGCGTTTCACCGGGATAGATCGAGAAGCTCACATCCTCGACCGCTCGCACCACCGTTTTTTTGTTGCCGAGCCTCGCGCGCACCGGGAAATGCTTCGTGAGATGGCGCACCGACAACAGCGGCGCGGCGTGTTCGGCCGATGATTGTTGCGTGCCCGCGCCGCTCGCCGCCCAGCCGATCTTGCCTTCGGCAATCTCGACGTGGCGATGGCAGCGTGACACCGCGCCGGTGTCCGTCGGAAATAACTGCGGTTCCCGGTCGCAGATCGGGATGCGAAACGGGCAACGCGGCGCGAAGCGGCAGCCGGGGGGTGCATTCGCAAGATTAGGGACCAGCCCTTCGATCGTCTCCAGGCGATTGCCACGCGGGCGATCAAGTCGTGGCACCGAGCGGAGCAGCCCCATTGAATAGGGATGGCGCGGGCGGTGAAACACGGCTTCCGCCGCGCCCTGCTCGACCATGCGCGCGGCGTACATGACAATGACGCGGTCGGCATAGCGCGCGACCACCCCGAGATTGTGGGTGATGATGATGAGCGCGATGTTCAGCTTGCGCGACAGATCCTTCATCAGTTCGAGAATCTGCGCCTGGATCGTCACGTCCAACGCAGTGGTCGGCTCGTCCGCAATGACCAGCTTGGGATTGCACGCAAGCCCGATCGCGATCATCACGCGCTGGCGCATTCCGCCCGAAAACTGATGCGGATATTGACCGAGCCGGCCTTCCGCATCGGGAATGCCGACCAGCTTCAGCAGTTCAATCGCCCGCGCCCGCGCCTGCGCTTCGGTCATCTTAAGATGGATGAGGAGCGGCTCCATGATCTGCAGCCCGATCGTGAGCAGCGGATTGAGCGATGTCATCGGCTCCTGAAAGATCATGGAAATGTTGCGGCCGCGAATCTCGCGCATTTCCTCCTCATCAAGATCGAGCAGGTTGCGGCCATCAAACATGATACGGCCTTCCGGGATGCGGCCACTGTGCCTCGGCAGCAGCCGCATGATCGACAAGGCAGTGACCGACTTGCCGGATCCCGATTCGCCCACGATCGCGACGATTTCGCCAGGGTCGACGTGAAAACTTAAACCCTCAACCGCGCGCACCACGCCGCGCGAGGTTTGAAAATGGACATGCAGGTCTTGAACATCGAGTAGCGGCGAGGAGCCATCGGGACTCAACGATCGAAGCTGCGATTTTGTTTGAGTTTCGATGATGGTCACGCGATGCCCTCGAAGATTTGGACGCCGCCGTCATTTTCAAGCCAGGACATATCCGTGCGGAGGCCAAATGCGATGTTCAAAAGGAAGCCCTGCCTGATCGCGTCACGAAGGGTTAAAAGCGTGTTTGAGAGTGAAGACGACAGAATAGAACCAGCTTTCTTTCGCCTGCGCCGCCCCGAGGAGTGCGGCACAAAATCGATAATAACTCAATCAGCCCACAAATATGCAAGTAGTGGAAATTTCCGCCATTACGGCGCAAACGCCACAAGGGCTCGAACTGAGGGAGCTGCTGACCTGTCGAGTCAGGAGACCGGCCAGCGCAATTGCACCATCCGATCAAGCTTGAGTCGCTTGCCGAAGCGCGCCACCGCCACAGGAACCTGTTCGTAGAGCTTGCCTTCATCGGTCTTGGTCAGGCGGCCCGCCGCCACCACCTGCTCGCCTGCGATGAACACGTCGCGAACCGAGTCGCCGGTTGCGCTGTACACCAGATTTGCCACCGGATTGATCAACGGTTGCCATTCCGGCCGGTTGGTGTCGAACAGGACGATGTCGGCTTCCTTGCCGACCTCCAGGCTGCCGATGCGGTGATTCATGAGCGCGGCCTTTGCGCCATTGATCGTGGCCATTTCGAGCGCGGTTTCCGGCGGCATGACGCGGGGATTGAGGCGCGTCTCCTTGTAGCAGCAGCACGCCAGCCGCATTTCCTGCGGCATGTCGACGATGCCGGAACTGGCATGATCCGAGCCGACGGTGACATTGACCCCGAGCGCGATCAGTTCCGGCAATTTCCCCACTACGAAGTTTCCGTACCCGTTGTGCAGGCTCGAGCTCGGCGCACAGACGACTGACGGCTTGCGTTTGGCGAGAATCGCGACCTCCTGCGGCTCCAGCCAGCCCGAATGCACAATCAGCATGCGTTCGTCGATGACACCAAGTTTTTCCAACCGCTCGATCTCGGCCAGCCCCCCGCGAGCAATGCTGGCGTCATGGGTCGAATAACTGAAGCAGGCATGTGTCTGGAGCAGCGTGCCGTATTTCTTGGCGAGTTTGTCGAGGCCGGTGATCAATTCGTCGGAGGCGTTGTTGAGCCCGCGGAACGAGGCGCTCGCGCCGAGTCTTGGATTACCGGTCTTGGCGTACTTCTCCAGCACCGCCTCCGCCCGCGCCAGCGCCGTCGCGGTATCCTCGATCATCCGCTCCGGAAGTAGTCCCAGCACTGATTTGGTCAGGTCGAACGAAGAGCGCGAGACGATCATACGGATGCCGGTCGCCATCGCGCCTTCGACGGTCGATTCGGGATGATAATTTCCGGGGTCGATGAAGCAGGTGACGCCGTGCCGAAGCAGCTCGGATGCGGCAAGTGTTGCCGAGATACGCACGTCGTCGCCGTCGAGTGCTCCCTCATAGGGATACATGCGGTCGAACAGGAACGATTGTGCGTTCGCCTCGTCGGCAAGTCCGCGCGAGAGCTGGAACGAGGAACGCAGATGGCAGTCGATGAAGCCCGGCGTCGCGACCGTACGGTTCCCGTCGATTGTTTGCCGGCCCGCAAAATCCTTGCGGATCTCGCTCGACTTGCCGATGGCAACGATCTTGCCGTCGGTTACGGCCACTGCCGCGTCGCGGATGATGCGCCGGTCGCGATCGACGGTGATCAACCAATCGATATCGGCAATGAGAAGATCAACGGTCCGCACCCGGTTCCCGCCTATTTGCTTTCGCCCACATAGGCAAGATCGTCCGCAATCTTGAGTTCGATCAGCACGTTCTCGTCAGTGGAGTCCTCGCACAGCATAGAGCGGTGTCCGATGCCCTTGGGAATGAGCAGCATGTCGCCCGGGTGCATGACCTTGACGCCCATCTCGGTTTCCCACTTCAGCGCGCCCTTGACGCAAAAGATGATCTCATGGGCGTCGATGTTGCGATGCCAAAACCCCATGTCGTGCTTGCGCCGCTTGGAGACGTCGATCTTGACCCGGTCGGAAGTGTAGAGCCGCAGCGGCGTGCCGTCGGCCTTGTCGATATTGCTGGGGCTGAACTTCTCCGCGAAGATGTTGATCATCCGGAAAATGTCGGCGTTCTCAAGCACGCCCGCGTTGATCACGGGCGGCTCGTTGTGCGCGAGCACAACGTTCTTGCCGTTAATGGTGACGAGCTCGCGGTAGACCGGCTTGGCCTTGCTGCTCGCATCGGTCTTGGTCTGCTTGTTCATGAATGTCTCCTACTCCGTTGGCCGGCGTTGCCCGAACCGGCGGCCGCGGCCGGCGGCGTCAATACCAGCATACCCGGGGTGAGAACGCTGAGAACAGGGAATTTTCACTTCGGCTAGCTATAAGACCCAATCCTTCCGGCATCGTCATCGAAGTCTTCTTAAGCCGACCCGTGCGTTTTAATTCGGCACGACGGCAGTCGCTTCGATCTCGACCCTTGCTCCGTCCTCGACGAGCGCGCCCACCTGCACCATGGTCATCGCGGGGAAATGCTTGCCCATGACGCTCCGATATGTTTCCCCCACTTCAGCAAGCCTTGAAAGATACTCATTCTTATCGACAACGAACCAGGTCAACCGCGTGATGTGCTGCGGCCTGCCGCCGGCTTCACGGAGGATCGCAATGACATTCTGCAGCGCCTGACGCGTCTGCGCCACAAAATCACGACTCTCAAATCTCTGCTCGGCATTCCAGCCGATCTGTCCAGCCATGAAAATCAGTCGGCCTTGCGCCGCGACGCCGTTCGCATAGCCCTTTGTCATCTTCCAATTGCGCGGATGGAGCAGCGCATGCGGAGATCGTTCGTCTTTCATGAGGCCGTCTCGCTATTTTGGGCTTGGCCGTAACCGGAACCGCTGAATCTTGCCAGTCTGGGTTTTTGGTAATGCATCGAGGAATTTCACGGAGCGGGGATATTTGTACGGCGCAATCGTCGCTTTGACGTGGTCTTGCAGCTTGCGAACGGTCTCTCCCGTACGCGCGACACCGTCCTGTAGCACCACATAGGCTTCGACGATCTGGCCGCGCTCTTCGTCGGCAATTCCAACGACCGCGCACTCCTTGACATCAGCGTGCGACAGCAGCGCCGCTTCCACTTCCGGCCCAGCGATGTTGTAGCCAGATGAAATGATCATATCGTCGGTGCGGGCACAGAAGTGAAAGTACCCATTGGCATCCTGCACGAACGTATCGCCGGTCAGGTTCCAACCATCGCGCACATATATTCTCTGCCGGTCGTCGGCGAGATAGCGGCAGCCTGTCGGTCCGCGCACGGCGAGTTTGCCGATCTCGCCGCGCGGTCTCTCCTTCATGTCGTCATCGACAATTTTGGCCTCATAGCCGATCACCGGCTGGCCCGTGCTGCCAGGCGCCGCGTCCTCCAGCCGGTTGGAGATGAAGATGTGCAGCATCTCGGTCGAACCGATACCGTCGAGGATGGGTTTTCCAGTTTTCTTGACCCACTCGTTGAACACAGGCGCCGGCAGCGTCTCGCCTGCCGACACCGCCATCCGCAGCGACGACAGATTTGCGCCGCCGTCCATCGCCGCAAGCATCACCCGATAGGCGGTCGGCGCCGTGAAGATAATCGTCGCCTTATAGGTCTCGATGATTTCGATCATGTTCTGCGGCGAAGCCGTCTCGAGCAGTGTCGCGGTCGCGCCGAAGCGCAGCGGAAAGATCGCGAGGCCGCCTAGTCCAAAGGTGAAGGCCAGCGGCGGCGAGCCGACGAAAATGTCGTCGGGCGTGACCTTCAGGATCTGCTTTGCATAACCATCGGCGATGATCAGAAGATCGCGATGGAAGTGCATCGTGGCTTTCGGTTCTCCGGTGGTGCCCGACGTGAAGCCGAGCAGCGCGACGTCGTCGCGTCCGGTCTTTACCGCCTCGAAGGTCACCGGCTTGCTCAGCGCCATCCGATCGAGCTCGGCATCGTGATTGGCGGTGCCGTCAAAGCCGATCACCTTTGTTAAGAATCTGCTGTCCTTGGCACAGGCGACAAGCTCATCCATCAGCCGTGTGTCGCAGAGCGCGAGACCGATTTGCCCCTTGTCGACGATCTTGGTGAGTTCGCCGGCGCGCAGCATCGGCATGGTGTTGACGACGACCGCGCCAGCCTTGGTCGCGGCCAGCCAACAAGCCACCACGGCCGGATTGTTGGCCGAGCGGACCAGCACGCGATTGCCGGGCCTGACGCCGTAATCCTCCACCAATGCGTGCGCGATCCGATTGGTCCAGTCGGAGAGTTCTTTGTAGGTGCGGCGGCGGCCATTGCCGATCAGCGCGACGCGGTCGCCGAACCCTTGCGCGACCAGCCGGTCGGTCAGTTCGACAGCGGCGTTCAGATAGTCCGGATAGTCGAACCCCGTAAGAGGCAAATCCGGCCAGAGCTGCGACGGCGGGAGATTGTCGCGGCAGAAGGTATCGATATGCGCACTTGGCCCGAGCATGGTCACCGCTCCGCAAGCATCTGTCGCGCGATCACGACTTTTTGGACGTCCGACGCTCCCTCGTAGATCCTGAGCGCGCGGATTTCCCGATAGAGGCTCTCGACGACATGCCCCTTACGCACCCCGTCGCCGCCGTGAAGCTGTACCGCCTTGTCGATCACGATCTGCGCCTGTTCCGTGGCAAACAGCTTCGCCATGGCGGCCTCGCGTGTGATGCGCGGTGCGCCATTATCCTTGGCCCAGGCCGCGCGGTAAACCAGAAGCGCCGCCGCGTCGACATCGACCGCCATGTCGGCAATATGAGCCTGCACCATTTGCAGGTCGGACATCGGCGCACCGAACAGCTGTCGCGTCCGCACGCGCGTAACCGATTCGTCGAGCGCACACCGCGCAAACCCGAGCGCCGCCGCGCCGACCGTTGGACGGAAGGTATCAAGCACCGTCATCGCAATCCGGAAGCCCTCGCCCGGCTCTCCGATCAAGGCCGAGCCGGAAAGGCGCACATTGTCGAATGTGATGCTCGCGAGCGGATGCGGCGCAATGACATCGAGACGCTCGGCGATCGACAGGCCTCGCGTGTCGGCCGGGACCAGGAAAGCCGAAAGGCCCTTGGCCCCCGGGCCTTCTGCCGTACGCGCAAACGTCACATAGAAGTCGGCGATGCCGCCGTTGGAGATCCATGTTTTCTCGCCGTCGAGAACGAAATGGCTGCCATCACGCGCCGCCCGCATCTCGATGTTCGCCACGTCCGAACCCGCCTTCGACTCTGTCAGCGCGAATGCCGCAAGCGCGTTTCCGGCCCGCGTCCTTTGCAGTACCTTCCGTTGCTGGGGCGTCCCGAAGTAACTGATCGCAGCGGTACCAAGCCCCTGCATGGCAAAGGCAAAATCCGCCAACCCATCGTATCGCGCGAGCGTCTCACGCAAGAGACAAAGCGACCGCACATCGAGGGGTGCCGGCGCGTCAGGATCGATCGCCGTGTAGTTGAGGAATCCATCGCGGCCAAGCTTGGCCACAAGCCGGCGGCAGGCCGCATCGAGGTCGCCATGGTCGACGGGGAGGTTAACAGCGCACCAGCGCTCGATCGCCTCGGCCAACGTGCGGTGTCGAGGTTCGAAGAACGGCCAATCGAGGAAGCTCTTGTCCGCCATCAGTTGCCCTCGAACACCGGCTTTCCCTTGGCGACGAACGCGCGATAGGCGCGTTCGAAGTCCTTCGTCTGCATGCAGATCGCCTGCGCCTGTGCCTCCGCTTCGATCGCCTGGTCAAGGCTCATCGACCATTCCTGATTGAGCTGCGTCTTGGTGATGTCGTGCGCGAACGTCGGCCCGGACGCGAGCCGCCGCGCCAAGGCCAATGCTTCCTGCTCCAGTTCGGCCGCGGGCACGAGCTTGTTGAAGAAGCCCCAGCGCTCGCCCTCCTGCGCGGTCATCGTGCGGCCCGTGTACAGCAGTTCGGCGGCGCGCCCGTGGCCAATGATGCGCGGCAATATCGCACACGCCCCCATGTCGCAGCCGGCAAGGCCGACACGCGAAAACAAGAACGCCGTCTGCGCCTCCGGCGTCGCGATGCGGAGGTCGGACGCCATGGCAAGGATCGCGCCGGCACCCACCGCTACTCCGTCGACCGCGCAGGCAATCGGTTTTCCGCAACTAAGCATGGCCTTGACCAGATCACCCGTCATGCGCGTGAAGGCCAAGAGTTGCTTCATCTCCATTGCCACCAACGGACCGATGATGTCGTGCACGTCGCCGCCTGAGGAGAAATTGCCGCCGTTGGGCAAAAACACCACTGCACCGATATCGTCGGCATAGCGCAGCTCGCGAAACGTATCGCGCAGCTCGGTGTAGGACTCGAATGTCAGCGGATTTTTCCGGTCGGGCCGGTTCAATCGGATGACGGCAACGTTGTGTTCAATCCGCCAAAGAAAATGCTTGGGGTTTTGCTTCGAGGCCGCGTTCATAGTCCGCCTTCCCAGTTGCTCTGGAACGATTTCAATTTCGCCGAAACATTGTTGGCATCCTTGATGCTGACGCCGACGAGCAGCTCTTCGATCCAACCTTCGTGCGCACTCGCCATTTCCTTGAATTTTGCCAGGCCCTTGTCGGTGAGTTTGATGAACGACGTGCGGCGATCGCCATTGCGCTGCGAACGCAACACAAGCCGCTCCGCAACCAGACGGTCGACGATACCGGTCACGTTGCCGTTCGACACCATGAGGAAACGCGATATCTCGCTCATCAGCATGCCCCCCGGTTGCCGGTAGAGCGCGGCCATGACGTCGAACCGCGGCAAAGTCACACCGAATTGGGTCTTGAGCCGCTCACGCACGATGCCCTCGATCAGCCGACTCGCCCGCAGCAACCTGATCCACAGGCGCAGCTTTGCCTTGCCGTCGGCCTTGCGTCGAGAAGATGCGAGCGCCGCAGTCGTCATGACTCAGACCCTGATGGCTCCGGTCTCGCCGCGCGCCGCGAGCCGGTAAAGCTGATCGCGGCCGCGCAGATAAGGCAGCGGCCACGCCTGCTCCTCGCCCAGCGCCGCCGCTGCGTGAAGGGTCCAGTAGGGATCGGCCAGATGCGGCCGCGCCAGGCATACGAGATCGGCGCGCCCCGCCATCAGGATCGAGTTGACGTGATCGGGCTCATAGATGTTTCCGACCGCCATCGTCGCCATGCCGGTTTCGTTGCGAATCCGGTCCGAAAACGGGGTCTGGAACATGCGGCCGTAGACCGGTCGCGCCTCGATCGTCGTCTGACCGGCCGAAACGTCGCAGATGTCGACACCGGCGGCCTGCAGCATGCGTGCGATTTCCACCGCATCCGGCGGCTGGATGCCGTCGGCGCCGACCCAATCGTTGGCCGAGATGCGTGCCGCGATCGGTTTTGACGCCGGCCACACCGCGCGCACCGCATGAAAGATTTCCAGCGGATAGCGCATGCGGTTTTCGAGCGAGCCGCCATATTCGTCGGTGCGCTTGTTCGTCAGCGGCGTAATGAACGAAGACAGCAGATAGCCGTGCGCACAATGCAGTTCGAGCATATCGAAGCCGGCGCGCTCCGCCATCGCGGCGGCCGCAACGAACTGCGCGCGCACCCGTGCCATGTCGATGCGGTCCATCGCCTTCGGGCGCTGATTATCGACCGACCATGCCACGTCGGAAGCCGCCATCACCGGCCAGTTGCCGTCCTTCAACGGCGCATCGGCCTCCTCCCAGCCGAGCTGGGTCGAACCCTTCGGGCCGGAATGGCCGAGTTGGCAGCAGATTTTCGCGTCAGTCTCGGCATGGACGAAATCCACGATGCGCTTCCACGCCGCCTCGTGTTCGGGCGCATACATCCCAGTGCAGCCGGGCGAAATGCGGCCTTCCGGACTGACACAGGTCATTTCGACGGTGACAAGTCCTGCGCCACCCTTGGCGCGCTCGGCGTAATGCACAAAGTGCCAGTCGGTCGGACAGCCGTCGACCGCGCGGTACTGCGCCATTGGCGAAACCACCACGCGGTTTTTCAACGTCAAATCGCGCAGCCGGAATGGCGCAAACATCGGCCGGCGCACGGCCGCATTGCCATTTCCGGACTGCCGCTGGAACCAGGCTTCCGCACTTTCCATCCAAGCCGGGTCGCGCAGCCGTAGATTCTCGTGACTGATGCGCTGCGAACGTGTGAGGAGGGAGTAGTTGAACTGCACCGGATCGAGATGCAGATACCTCTCGACGTTTTCGAACCATTCGAGCGAATTGCGCGCCGCTGACTGCAGGCGCAATACCTCAGTGCGCCGGGCGTCCTCGTATTTCTCCAATGCCGCCTGCAGCGTCGGCTCACTGTGCAGATAGTCGGCCATCGAAATCGCGCTTTCCATCGCGAGCTTGGTGCCGGAGCCGACGGAAAAATGCGCGGTGGCCGCAGCATCTCCCATCAACACGATATTGCCGCGCGACCATTTCCTGCACAACACGCGCGGAAAATTCAGCCAAGCGGAGCCGCGCAAATGGCGCGCGTTCGACATCAGGCGGTGACCGGCGAGATGCTTTTCAAAAATACGCTCGCAGGTCGCGATCGACTGCTCCTTCGTCATCTCTCCAAAAGCGAACTTCGCCCAAGTTTGCTCGGAGCATTCGACGATGAAAGTCGCGGTGTCGGCGTCGAATTGATAGGCATGCGCCCAGACCCAGCCGTGCTCGGTCTCCTCGAATATGAAGGTGAAGGCGTCATTGAATTTCTGCCGCGTACCAAGCCAGACGAACTTGCACTTGCGCACATCGATATCGGGGACAAAATCCTGCGCGAATTCGGCACGGACCTTCGAGTTCAATCCATCTGCGGCGACGACGAGGTCGTGCGTTTTGGAAAACCCCGCGGCACTTTCGATTTCCGTCTCAAAGCGCAACCCAACGCCGAGTTCCCGCGCGCGCTGCTGCAACAAGTTCAGCAACTGCTTGCGCCCGATCCCGCAAAAGCCGTGTCCGGTCGAAACCACACGCTGGCCGCGATAATGCACGGCGATATCGTCCCAGTAGGCAAAATGGCTGCGGATGGCCTCGGCGCTGACGCGGTCGTTGGCGGCCAAGTTCTCCAGCGTCTCGTCGGAAAAAACTACGCCCCAGCCAAACGTGTCGTCCGGCCGGTTGCGCTCGAAAACGGTGATGTCATGCCAGGGATCGCGCAGCTTCATGCTGATCGCGAAATAGAGACCAGCAGGTCCGCCACCGAGGCATGCAATTTTCATGGTCGCGTTTCTCTGCCTACCGGAGAAACGAGTTTGCTACGCGGCGCCAATTAATTCAAGTATGAATATTTAAGTTTGAAGCTTCAGGGCGGGCCCCGAGGGGTTCGATGAGCAAACTGAATGGCGCCATTTCTATAGGGCGGATCGAGCGCTTCGCCGCCAGGAATAAGATTGCAATAACCGGGCTAAAGACCTATGCAATATATTGCAACATTGGGCGATGAACCGGATGTCCAAGAAAGACAGCTTAGATCTTGACGCGTTCCTCCTGCGTCTCGGGGAGCGTGTGCGAACAATTCGCGCACGACGAGGCATGTCTCGCAAGGCGCTCGGCAAACATTCCGACGTGTCTGAGCGTTATCTTGCCCAGCTCGAAGTGGGCTCAGGTAACTGCTCCATTGTGTTGTTGCGGCGCATTGCGAATGCACTCGGAGTACCGATCCGAGAACTCATCGATGACCAACCCGAGCAGTCACTCGATCGAGAACTGTTGATGCAGCTCATCGATCAGCTCCCATCCGACCAGCTGACTGCGGCACGAGAATTTATTTTGACGAAGTTTCGTGGAAAACAGGACGACCTGCGCCGCGACCGGATTGCGCTGGTCGGCCTTCGTGGAGGTGGCAAATCGACGATTGGCAAGCTGTTAGCGGAAAAGCTCGAGATCCCATTCCTGGAGCTTGACCGCCTGATCGAACAACAATGTGGAATGAAACTGAACGAGATTTTCGAAATGTTCGGTCAGGCCACCTTCCGTCGGATGGAGCGTAGCACTCTTGAAATGATCCTCGACAAATATTCGCGATTTGTACTGGCAACCGGCGGGGGATTGGTCACAGAACCGGGTACCTTCGAACTCCTCCTATCTTCGTGTTTTACGATATGGATACAGGCCAAACCGAACGAGCACATGGAGCGTGTCATCGCACAGGGAGATCTCCGCCCCATGGCTGACAACGCAGCTGCGATGGACGATCTTCTTGCGATTCTGCAAAGTCGCGAAGCGCTTTACTCACGGTCGGACCTCTCTCTCAACACCAGCGGCCAGACGCCGCGGCAGAGCCTCAGCACCCTAATGCGGTTGCTGGAGCGAAAAACACTTCGGACTAAAGTACGTGCGTAACACAGCTACTTGACTGATTTTACGCGCGAAAACATTTCTTGCGGTTAAATCGCGTTGATGCAATATATTGCGTGTTTGGCTGAAACTGCGAGACCGGGTATGGCGTTTTATGCATAATATTTCAGGTCGCTCAAACCAAAGGTTGCCCACGCCATGATCGATTTTCAAACCGATCCTTCGCGTTACCGCCACTGGCGCATCGAGTTTGATCGCGACGTGGCGTATCTCGTGATGGACGTAGATCAGGGCGGTGGCCTTCTCGGCGGCTATGAATTGAAACTTAATTCTTACGATCTCGGCGTCGATATTGAACTCAATGACGCGATCCAGCGCCTTCGCTTTGAGCATCCAGAAGTCCGCGCCGTTGTAATTAAGTCCGGCAAAGATAATGTTTTTTGCGCAGGCGCAAATATCCGCATGCTCGGAAAAGCGACTCACGGCCACAAAGTGAATTTTTGCAAGTTCACCAATGAAACACGGCTCGCGATTGAGGACGCCACGGAAAACTCGCGACAATTCTATCTGTGCGCCATCAAGGGCAACGCGGCTGGCGGCGGTTATGAACTTGCACTTGCCGCAGACCATATCATGTTGGTTGATGACCGACGCTCCGCAGTCGCATTGCCAGAAACGCCGCTGCTCGCGGTATTGCCCGGTACTGGCGGGCTTACCCGTGTCACCGACAAGCGGAAGGTGCGGCGAGATCGAGCCGATATATTTTGCTCCCTTGAGGAAGGCATTCGTGGCGAAAAGGCAGTCGAATGGCGGATTGTGGATGAAATCGTTCCAAACTCGCGGTGGAACGAAACAGTCGCCGCGCGGGCGCACGAGTTTGCCGCACGATCCGATCGGCCGAAAGACGCGCCCAGCGTGAAGCTCGCCCCGCTGAAACGGAAGATCGAAACCGACCGCCTCAGCTATTCGCATGTCGACGTCGAGATCGAGCGAGATCACGGCCTCGCCAGGCTGACCGTGCAGGGGCCGTCGCAGCCCGCGCCACACTCGCCACAGGCGGCGCAAGCGTTGGGGGCCGATTTCTGGCCACTGACCATCGCGCGTGAGCTCGAGGATGCGATCCTGCATCTGAGGTTCAACGAACCAGATATCGGCGTGCTCGTACTGCGAACGCAAGGTAATGCCCAGGCCGTACTCGAACACGACGATTTTCTCCTGCATGGAAATGGCGACTGGCTCGTTCGCGAGGTCCGGCATTATCTGAAGCGCGTACTCAAGCGGCTCGACGTCACCGCCAAGAGCATGATCGCTCTGATCGAACCTGGTTCCTGCTTTGCGGGCACTTTGGCTGAACTTGCCTTTGCGGCCGACCGCTCCGCGATGCTCATTGGAATAAAGGAAGGCGATAATCGACCCCCGGCGGCAATCGTGCTCGGACGCGCGAACTTCGGTCCCTATCCGATGGGCAATGGTCTGACGCGGCTGCAGACCCGCTTTCTCGGCGAACCGCAGACGCTCGTGGAAGCCGAGAAGAAGATCGGCCAGGCCCTCGCAGCGAAAGAGGCCGCTGAGCTAGGCCTGGTCACGATGGCGCTCGAAGACTTCGACTGGACCGACGAGCTCCGCATCATGATTGAGGAGCGTGCGAGCTTCTCGCCTGACGCGCTTACGGGCATGGAAGCGAACCTGCGCTTCGCCGGTCCTGAAACGATGGAGACAAAAATCTTCGGCCGGCTGACCGCCTGGCAGAACTGGATTTTCCAACGACCAAACGCCGTTGGACAACAGGGAGCCCTGAAACTCTACGGTAGCGGCATTCAACCGACGTTCGACAAAGAGAGGGTGTAAACAATGAATATCGAAGTCGATTATAACGGCCTTATCCCGAACAACGTCGATTTGGCGAGTGATGTGCGCGTCAGACGCGCCCTCGAGAAGTGGCATCCCGGTTACATCGGGTGGTGGATGGATATGGGGCCGGAAGGATTCCAGCAATCATTGGTCTATCTTCGCACCGCGATCGGTGTTGATCCCAAAGGGTGGGCGAAATTCGATTATGTTCGAATGCCCGAGTACCGCTGGGGGGTTCTGCTCGCACCCGGGGTCGAAGAACGCAAAGTTCCGTTCGGCACGCATCGCAACGAGCAGGCCTGGCAAGAAGTTCCCGGCGAGTATCGCGCAATGTTGCGCCGGCTCATTGTGATTCAAGGTGACACCGAACCGGCTTCCGTAGAGCAGCAACGCCATCTGGGCAAGACGGCGCCGTCACTCTACGACATGCGCAACCTGTTCCAAGTCAATGTGGAAGAGGGACGACACCTGTGGGCCATGGTCTACCTTCTGCACAAGTACTTCGGGACCGACGGCCGCGAAGAAGCGGAAGCGCTTCTGCAGCGTCGATCCGGCGACCCGGATACGCCGCGAATGCTCGGTGCTTTCAACGAGAAGACGCCAGACTGGCTATCGTTTTTTATGTTCACGTTCTTCACGGATCGCGACGGCAAAATGCAGCTTGAGGCGCTTGCGCAATCTGGGTTCGATCCACTTTCGCGCACGTGCCGCTTCATGCTCACCGAGGAAGCACACCACATGTTCGTGGGCGAGACCGGGGTCGGGCGCATCGTCGAGCGTACCTGCGAGGCGATGAAGCAGGCAAATATAGAGGATCCGCATGATATCGAAGCAGTTCGCAAGCTTGGCGTCATTGATCTTCCGACGGTGCAAAAGAAACTCAATTTGCACTTTTCGCTCACGCTCGATCTGTTCGGAAATGAGATTTCAACCAACGCGGCCAACGCTTTCCATGCCGGCCTAAAGGGCCGCTATCGCGAAGACAAACTTGATGATGATCACCAGCTGGAGCGCGGGACGTACCCTGTGCTCCGGTTGATCGACGGCCGGATCGCCAAAGAGGAGGTTCCTGCACTCTCCGCACTAAATATGCGATTGCGTGACGACTATGTCGCCGATTGTCAGGCGGGCGTTACGCGGTGGAATCGCATCATCGAAAAGAGCGGCGTCCTCTATCAGCTGAAACTACCCCATGTCGCCTTCCATCGCCACATCGGCGAATTTTCCCGCATCAATGCGGATACCCACGGCAATATCCTCGCGCCTTCCGACTGGACAAAACGACGGACCGAAATGCTGCCATCCGCGGACGATAAAGACTTCATTGAAGGCTTGATGAAGCCACAATACGAGCCTGGTAAGTTTGCCGGTTGGATCGCGCCACCAAAGGTTGGGATCGACAATAAGTCGGGCGACTTTGAATACGTGAAGATCCCAAGCTGAGCGGAGCTAATGAACGAGCACATTAAGCAACATCTAATTGATCCTGCGGTCTGCATTCGCTGCAATACCTGCGAGGCAACTTGTCCTGTGGGCGCGGTGACACACGACTCGAACAATTACGTTGTCGATCCTGAAAAGTGTAACTTCTGCATGGCATGCGTGCCGCCCTGCCCGACAGGCTCTATCAATCACTTCGTACGAGTATCAAAGCCGTATTCACTCACCGAGCAGCTCTCCTGGACTGACTTGCCAAAGCTCGACGAGGTCGGCGGTGTCGCACTTGATGCCGTTGACAACGAAGCGGCGGCGCTTCTGGCTGATGCCCACAGTGGCGCCGGTGGGGCCATGCGAGCGCCGGCATCCGCGGGTATACCGCAAATCAACTTGTTTGATCGCGCCAATCCGGCGAAGGCAAAGGTCGCTGGAAATTTTCGACTTACGGGCGAGGGCGGTTCCTGTGACGTGCGTCACATCATCCTTGATTTCGGGTCAACCGCATTTCCCGTACTTGAAGGTCAAAGCATTGGAATCTTGCCTCCAGGCAAGGACGCAAATGGGCGCCCACATGCCATGCGCCTGTATTCGGTGGCAAGTCCCCGCGACGGAGAAAGACCAAACACCAACAATCTTTCCATTACCGTCAAGCGCGTGCTGGAGGCGCGCAATGGTGGCAACCATCGTGGGGTCGCATCCAACTACCTCTGTGATCTGAAACAAGGTGATATAGTAAATGTCGCCGGGCCGTTCGGCGCGACATTCCTGATGCCGGATGATCCGAGCGCCGACATTGTCATGATTTGCACGGGGACCGGCTCCGCCCCATTCCGCGCTTTCACGGAGCGTCGGCGCCGCTCGATGCCTACGGCCAAAGGCAAGCTGTATTTATTTTTTGGTGCCCGCCGTCCAACCGAACTTCCGTACTTTGGTCCGCTTCAGCGGGTGCCAAAGACACTTCTCGATCAAGAGCTCGTCTTTTCGCGCATAGAGGGAACTCCGAAGGAATACGTGCAAGATCGAATGCGCAAGCGCTCCACCGACCTGGCCAATCTTCTCACGCGCGAAACGACTCACGTGTACGTATGCGGACTGCGGGGTATGGAATCAGGTGTCGAGACGTCATTCCGAGCAATCTGCGGTGCCAACGCGCTCAACTGGGACGAAATCCGAGGGCTGATGCGTGAACAGGGTCGCTATCACGTGGAAACGTATTAGCCACCCACATCAAACAGGTACTCCGCCCAAAGATTCCGGTTACTCGTCGAGGAAGTTCTGGATCTGTTTAATCGCTTGCGTTCGATTCTTCTCAAGCCCACCGTGCGAGTGCCCTCGCTAATCACGATGTACGCTTAACGCCACACAATGGATTGGCCATGGACATTCCTTGTTGGACCGTTGTGGATGCTACTTAAGTTTGGTGGCCTTCGATTAAGCTCGGCCTCACCGTGGGTCCGGTCGAGCCTTGACCGGACGGGGCCGGTGATTTCTTATTGAATTTAGGCCTGCTGCCATGGCGGCGGGAAGGGCGCGGGGGCCGCGATCGGGAATGCGCGGTAAAAACGGGAGAAAACGCCGTGGCGAGTGAAAACACGCCTGCGGATACGTTTCCCAAGCTGTTGGTCCGCAACGCCCGCATTTTCGCCGAGCGGCCAGCGCTGCGGCACAAGGACCTCGGCATTTGGCAGACCTGGACCTGGGCGCAAGTGCTCGAGGCGGTGCGCGCATATGCGGTCGGGCTCAGTCGCCTCGGTGTCGGGCGTGGCGACGCGATCGCCATCATCGGTGCGAATAGGCCGAAGCTTTACTGGTCGGTAATGGCGGCGCAGATGCTCGGTGCTGTTCCGGTGCCGGTGTACGCGGACGCCGTGGCCGACGAGCTGGCAAACGTGCTTGTTCATGCCGAAGTGAAGTTCGCGGCCGTCGAGGATCAGGAGCAAGTCGACAAGATTCTATCAGTTGCCGATCGGCTACCGAAGCTTGAGCGCATGTTCTATGACCAGAAAAAGGGCCTGCGCGACTACGACCACGGCAAACTGCACTTTATTGACGACGTGATCGCAGATGGCCGCAACGCGCTCGCGCTCGATGCGAAGGTCGGCGCCTGGATCGACGGTGAAATAGCGGCCGGCAAGGGATCGGACACGTCGATCATCCTCTATACCTCCGGCACCACGGGCCAGTCCAAGGGCGTCGTGCTCTCGGCGCAGGGCTGCATCGATGCGGGCTCGGACACGGTCGCCTTCGACCGGCTGAACGAGCATGACGAGGCGCTGGCCTATCTGCCGCTGGCTTGGGTCGGCGACCATTATCTCAACTATGTACAGGGGTTGATTGCGGGCTTCTGCATAGCGTGTCCGGAAAGCACCGACACGGCCATGCAGGACCTGCGCGAGATCGGACCGAGCTTCTATTTCGCGCCGCCGCGGACATTCGAACAGATGCTCACGCGCGTCATGATCCGTATGGAGGACGCCGGCTTCCTCAAGCGGCATCTGTTTCACTTCTTCATCGACGTGGCGCGCCGCTACGGCGAGAAGATCCTCAACGGCCAGCCGGTGCCGCTGCATGGCCGCCTGCTCTATGCGATCGGAAAGGTGCTGGTTTATGGCCCGCTCAAGAACGTGCTTGGCCTCTCGCGCGTGCGTGTGGCCTATACGGCCGGCGAGGCGATCGGGCCCGATCTGTTTTCATTTTATCGCTCGCTTGGGATGAATCTGAAACAGCTCTACGGCCAGACCGAGGCGTTCCTGTACGTGACCGCGCAGCCGGATGGTCAAATCTACGCCGACACGGTCGGAGCGAAACTGCCGAACGTCGACATTCGCATCGCCGACAACGGTGAAGTGCAGTTCAAGTCGCCCGGCATGTTCGTCAGCTATTTCAAGGATGAAGCCAAGACGAAGGAAGCGATGACCGCGGACGGCTACGTCAAAACCGGGGATGCGGGCTTTTTCGATGAAAAAACCGGACATCTGAAAATCATCGACCGGGCGAAGGACGTGGGCAGGCTCAAGGACGGTACGCTGTTCCCGCCGAAATACATCGAGAACAAGCTCAAGTTCCATCCGAACATTCGCGAGGCGGTGGCGTACGGCGATGGCCGCGATTTCGTCGCGGCCATGATCAACATCGATCTCGCCGCGGTCGGCGCTTGGGCGGAACGAAACAACGTGGTCTATGGCTCCTACCAGGAGCTTGCCGGCCATCCGCTGGTTTATGACTTGATCGCGCGCAACATCGATGAAACGAATCGCTCGTTGCTCGATGAAAAAGTCATGGCCGGCGCGCAAATCAAACGCTTTCTGATCCTCCCCAAGGAACTCGATGCCGACGACGGTGAACTGACGCGGACGCAAAAAGTGCGGCGCCGATTTATTGCCGAGCGCTATGCGCCGTTCATCGAAGCGCTTTATGACGGCTCGCGCGAGGCCGATATCGCAACGGAGGTGACGTTCGAGGACGGCCGCAAGGGCGTGCTGTCCGCGCGCGTTAAAATTAGGGATGTGGCGACCGTTCCCGTTGCGCGCGACCTGGAGAAAGCGGCATGAGGGCGCCGCCCGACAGCGCCGCCGTCGCGGGAGAGGTGTTGTTGTCGGTGCAAAATGTGTCGCTTTCCTTCGGCGGCGTGAAGGCGATTCAGAATGTCTCATTCGACATCCACAAAAGCGAGGTGCGCGCGATCATCGGGCCCAATGGCGCCGGCAAGACCTCGATGCTCAATGTCATCAACGGATTCTACCGGCCGCAATCCGGGAGCATTACGTTCAAGGGTGTCGCGCGTTCCAACATGCGGCCGTACGACGCGGCGCATGGCGGTATTGCCCGGACGTTCCAGAACGTCGCACTGTTTCGCGGCATGAGCGCGCTCGACAACATCATGGCGGGCCGCACGCTGAAAATGCGGCGCGGCTTTTTCTGGCAATTGGTGCGATTCGGACCCGCGGTCGCCGAGGAAGTCAAGCACCGGTTGAAAGTCGAAGAAATCATCGACTTTCTCGAGATCCCGGCGATCCGCAAAGTTCCGGTGGGGCGGCTGCCGTATGGCTTGCAGAAACGGGTCGAGCTTGGGCGGGCGCTGGCGATGGAGCCGGATCTGTTGCTGCTCGACGAGCCGATGGCCGGGATGAATCTCGAGGAAAAGGAGGACATGTCGCGCTTCATTGTCGATGTGAATGAGCACTACGGCACGACCATTGCGCTGATCGAGCACGACATGGGCGTTGTGATGGATTTGTCCGATCGCGTCGTCGTGCTCGATCACGGCGCCAAGATCGCCGACGCCACGCCGGAGGAAGTCAAACGCGATCAGAGCGTCATCGATGCCTATCTCGGGGTCGCACATTGAACGAGGGCGCTTGAGAGATTCGCGATGGATTTGCTCTACAGGATTTTCATCGATCCGTTCGTGCAAATGGGCACGGCGCCAGATTTGCTGGTGCAGGCGCTGTGGGAAGGATTCGTCGCGGGCGTGCTCTATTCGCTGATTGCCCTTGGGTTTGTACTTATTTTCAAGGCCTCAGGGGTGTTCAATTTTGCGCAAGGGATCATGGTGGTGTTCGCGGCGCTCACTCTGGTCGGCCTTTACGAGCATGGGGTGCCGGCATTTCTCGCACTCGCGCTCACCATTCTGGTGATGCTCTTGCTCGCGTTTGCGGTTGAACGCGTGGTTTTGCGGCCGCTCGTAAACCAGGCCGAGATCATCCTGTTCATGGCGACGTTCGGGCTCACGTATTTTCTGATCGGCCTGGGTGAATTGATTTTCGGCGGCGATCCAAAGGTGATGATTTCGCAACAGCTTCTGTTGCCGAGCGGTTCCTACAATATCCGGATGCTTGGCGGTTTCGTGCAGCTGCAGAAGATCGATGTGGCGGCCGCCATCATCGCGTTGCTGATGGTGACGACGCTTGCGATCTTCTTCCAGAAGACCCGGATTGGGCGGGCATTGCGCGCGGTCGCGGACAGTCACCGCGCGGCATTGTCGGTCGGCATCTCGCTCGAGCAAATCTGGGTGACGGTCTGGTTCGCGTCCGGTATCGTTGCGCTGGCGACCGGAATCATGTGGGGCGCGCGCTCGAATGTTTCGTTCGCGCTCGACATCATTGCGCTCAAGGCCCTGCCGGTCCTCATCCTCGGCGGCTTGACCTCAATTCCCGGGGCCATCATCGGCGGCGTGATCATCGGAATGGGCGAGAAGCTCGGCGAATTCTATTGGGGGCCGCTGTTCGGCAGCGGCATCGAATCCTGGTTCGCCTACGTCATCGCTCTGGTGTTTTTGCTGTTCCGGCCGCAGGGCCTGTTCGGCGAAAAGATCATCGAGCGGGTTTGAGGACGCGTCATGCTCTATCGCGAAGCCGGCCAGTTCAAGACCAGTTATGCGGCGGATCAGGCGCTGTTCCCCATCCTGCAGGATCGCGTCGGGATCCTGCTCATTCTTGCAGCGGCGTATGTCGTGGTGCCGCTTGCCGCGTCGAACTTCATGATGGATTCGATCATCGCACCCGTATTGATCTTTGCGTTGGCGGCGATCGGGCTCAATTTGCTGACCGGGTATACCGGTTTGCTTTCACTCGGCACCGGCGGCTTCATGGGCGTCGGTGCATTCGCGTGTTACAAGCTCGCGACGTTTTTCCCGGGCATCAATATCGTTATTCATATTCTGCTTTCGGGATTCTTTTCTGCCGCGGTTGGAACGCTGTTCGGGTTGCCGTCGCTGCGAATCAAGGGTTTCTATCTCGCCGTTGCAACGCTGGCGGCGCAGTTTTTCCTGTCCTGGTGCTTCATCCGCATTCCATGGCTCTACAATTACAACGTCTCCGCATCGATCGAAGTGCCGACGCGGACGCTGCTCGATATTCCGGTCACAGGGCCGAACGCCACGCCGGTGACGCGCTATCTCATTGTGCTCACTATCGTTTCAGCGATGACCTGGGTGGCATCCAATCTGATCCGCGGACGCATCGGCCGGACCTGGATGGCGGTGCGCGACATGGACATCGCGGCCGAGCTGATCGGCATCAAACTCCTGCGCACCAAGCTGCTCGCTTTCGCGGTGTCGTCGTTCTATTGCGGCGTTGCCGGTGCGATGATGGTGTTTCTCTGGCTCGGCAACGCGGAGTCGGAAAGCTTCAGCATCAATCAATCCTTCCTGGTTCTGTTCATGGTGATCATCGGAGGATTGGGCAGCTTGCTTGGCTCATTCTTTGGCGCAGCCCTGATTTGGGGCTTGCCGATCGTCTTGCGGTACGCACCCAATATGTTCGGCTTGTCGATCACGACCGCGACGGCGGAGCACATCACGTTCATGACGCTCGGGGGGCTCATCATCTTTTTTTTGATCGTCGAGCCGAATGGACTGGCCCGGCTGTGGCAGATCGGAAAACAGAAGTTAAGGGTATGGCCATTCCCGTATTAAAGGTGCAAACTGTGACACAAATTCCCAACCGGCAACTTGTCGGACAGGGAGCAATAACCTCCGGATCGGGAGGGTCGCAGAGCCGGCCGAAGAAATGCCGGCCACAATGGAGAAACGCTATGCGCTTGAAACACATTGTTCTCGGTGCGGCCGTTGCGAGCCTGGTGGGCTTTTCCCTTCTGGCTTCCAAGGCCGTGGCACAAGAGGGAACTTACATTCCGCTCTTCACCTACCGCACCGGCCCGTTCTCGAACTCGGGCATACCGATCGCTAATGGGCTGCACGACTATTTTGCGTTGCTGAATGCTCGCGACGGCGGCATCGGCGGCAGCAAGCTCATCGTCGAAGAATGCGAAACCGGCTACAAGAACGAGAAGGGCGTCGAATGCTACGAGGCGCTCAAGGCCAAGAAGCCGGCAGTCATCACGCCGTATTCGACCGGCATCACGCTGGCGCTGATTCCAAAAGCTGCGGTCGATCACATTCCGGTACTGTCGATGGCCTATGGCCTGTCGGCCTCGGCGGTGGGCAAGGACTTCCCCTGGGTGTTCAATCCCCCGTCCACATATTGGGACGGCCTCTCGATCATCTTCCGCTACATCGGCGGCAAGGAGGGCGGACTCGACAAGCTCAAGGGCAAGACCATCGGCTTCATCTTCTTCGACGGCGGCTACGGCCGCGAGCCGCTGCCGCTTCTGAATCAGTTCGCCAAGGACTACGGTTTTACGGTGAAGGAATATCCGGTGCCGCCGGCGGAAATGCAGAATCAATCGGGCCTGTGGCTCAATGTTCGTCGCGACAAACCCGACTACATGATCATGTGGGGCTGGGGCGCGATGAATCCGACTGCAGTCCAAGAGGCCGCGAAAACCAATTATCCGATGGATCACTTCATCGGCATCTGGTGGTCGGGCAGCGAGGATGATGCGCGTCCGGCAGGTCCGGCCGGCAAGGGCTATCTGTCGCTGAATTTCAACAGCGTCGGCGCGAATTACCCGGCGATCCAAGAGATCGTGAAACTTGTGATCGAGAAGGGCAACAGCCAGACGACGAAAGATAAGGTCGGCGAGAACTTCTATAATCGCGGCATCATGAATGCCGCGGTGATCGCGGAAGCCATACGCAATGCCCAGCACATCACCGGCAAGAAGAACATTACCGGTGACGAAATGCGCCGCGGCCTCGAGACACTGAAGATCACGGCCGCACGCTGGAAGGAAATGGGCCTTGCGGATTTTGCGGCCCCGGTCGAAGTGACCTGCGACGACCATAACGGCCATCATTCCGCCTATGTGCAGCAATGGGACGGCACCAAGTGGGTGAAGGTCTCGGATTGGCTTTCGCCCATGAAGGACAAGGTGCTGCCCCTGCTCGACGCCGCCGCGCAGGACTACGTGACCAAGAATCAACCTTGGCCCAAGCGTACCGAGGCTTGCGACAAGTCGTCGTAAGGGACTTGCCGGACAGCGCCCTCATCCAACGGCGCGGCGCCTCTCGCGCCTGCCGCGGATGAGGGCGATTTTGTCGGAGTGAGCTCAGATGGCCGCCACCGTGCAGACGGATGCCGCGCCGGCGATACAAAACGAGCGCATCCTCTCGGTCAACAATATCGAGGTGATCTACGATCGCGTCATCCTCGTGCTCAAGGGCGTATCGCTCGACGTGCCGAAGGGAGGCATAGTCGCGCTGCTCGGCGCAAATGGTGCCGGCAAGACCACGACGCTCAAGGCGATCTCGAACCTGCTGCATTCGGAACGCGGAGAGGTCACCAAGGGCACCATTATGTTCGACGGCGCGGAGGTGCATTCGCTCTCGCCCAACGAGCTGGTGCGGCGGGGATGCATCCAGGTGATGGAAGGCCGGCAATGTTTCGCGCACCTCACCATCGAGGAAAATCTCCTCACGGGCGCCTTCACGCGACGCGACGGCGCGGCCGCGATCAAGCGCGACCTCAAATTGGTCTACGATTATTTTCCTCGGCTGAAAGAACGCCGCAGCGCGGTGGCGGGTTACACGTCGGGCGGCGAGCAGCAGATGTGCGCGCTTGGACGTGCGCTGATGTCGCGACCCAAGATGATCCTGCTGGATGAGCCGTCGATGGGGCTCGCGCCGCAGATCGTCGAGGAAATCTTCGAGATCGTGAAAAATCTCAACGAAAAAGAGGGCGTCTCATTCCTCCTCGCCGAACAGAACACCAATATGGCACTTCAATACGCAAGCTACGGCTATATTCTTGAAAACGGCCGCGTGGTGTTGGACGGCAAGGCGTCCGCGCTCGCCGAGAACGAGGATGTGAAGGAATTCTACCTCGGAATTGCCGAAGGCAAACGCAAGTCGTTCCGCGACGTGAAACACTACAAGCGGCGCAAACGCTGGCTGGCATAGCCTGCGAATTGCGGTGGACTAAGCGTGCGCACAAGAAAATTGTGCCGCACAGGCGGGGGAAGAAAAGGTATTGATATCTCCCTGGCTTGATCGGCCCCTTACGGATTGTCGTGCAGATGATCGGAAATTTGACGTGCCTGACGGCAAGATCGTTCTCGCTGGCGGCAAAATATTTTCGTAAAGCCCATCAGCCCGAACAGGAATATCCATTTACAAACCTCAGTGACAGGCTTGTAGATTTGGCCAGCCAAATAACCGTTAGAAATCAAAGCCCGATTTTTCAGATGGCGGTGGACGCAGTCCGTTGCGAACTCGTCTCCACTATTGAAGTTTCTGGTAACAGGGAAATTTACAGGGAATTTCGCGAAATTCGGCATTCCACTGCAATTTTTGTGCTTCATCAGCGGCTAAATTCAATGCTTAGCAGTTAAATTCCCTGCGCAATGGAACTGCGAATTTCTCGACGCATATCAGGGAATTTTTGGACAACAAGCGGCGAAAAACAGGGAATTTCTTATTGAGCGAACTTTTTATCGCCGCTCCGAAACATCAGTCCGATTTTTTGACAACCTTCGGGCGAGACCTGTCGTAGAAAACCGAGTGGGAGCAAAGCCTGTGTTATCGTTCGCTTGTTATTGTTCCCAGCGGCGAATCGTCCATAACTCGAAAAATCAGTTCAAGTTGGTTTCTTTTTGCGCACGATAACAGGCGGGCTACCGATGGGACGGCCATCACCCACGGATTTAACGAACAGAATCCGCCCGCTCCAGAAACTGTCGCGCGGCACTGTTCCCACGTTACGAAACCACAGTTGATGCCGCCGCCACGCCCGCTGTATTGCGCGCACCAGCGATAAGGATCCGCCTTCGCGCTATCGATGGCCCCACTGGCAATTACGCTTGACCTGCCACTGAACTTTCATCCGGTGGCGGTTAGAGCCTCGACCGATGTTACGCCCTTCGGCGCGGTGAGTGTACCGGCATATGCCGCCGGTGTTTTGTATCCGAGCGAGGAGTGTGGCC
>Ga0187765_10000020_pt1 | contig 64659 bp, 47 predicted proteins | sample 0216_QUI02_MP05__3_FD_133018 | JGI IMG/M metagenome (GOLD analysis project Ga0187765, IMG submission 133018) | Tropical peat soil microbial communities from peatlands in Department of Meta, Colombia - 0216_QUI02_MP05_10_MG | ecosystem: Environmental > Terrestrial > Soil > Wetlands > Peat ...
CCGCGCGCAAGGGCTTCAAGGAAGGCGACCTGGTGTTCGTCGAGCACTACGTGAGCTGCGGCAAGTGCGAATGGTGCCACGCCGGACAATATCGGCACTGCGAGAATACCGATTGGCGTTACAACCCCGACGGCATCCGCTACGGCTACACCTCGGCCGAGCGCGCGCCGCACTTGTGGGGCGGATTTGCGCAGTACGTCTACCTGCCCTGGAACGCAGTGCTGCACCACGTCCCGAAGGGCGTGACGCCGGAGCTTGCGGGGCTGGTCACTCCTATGGCCAATGGCGTCGAGTGGTCGCTGTTCGAGGGCGGCGTCGGCTATGACTCCACGGTGCTGATCCAGGGGCCGGGGCAGCAGGGACTGTCGCAGACGGTGATCTGCCGGCAGGCGGGCGCGGCGCTGATCATCATCACCGGCACAACGAAAGACAAGGCGCGCATGGAGGTGGCGAAAAAACTCGGCGCGGATTTCGTCATCGACGTGCAGAAGGAGGATCCGCTCGCGCGCATCAAGGAGATCACCGGCGGGCGCGGCGTCGACGTGGTGCTCGACTGCACGGCTGGCGCCGGCACCATGCCGGTGCTGCTCGGCATCGAGGCGCTCAAGCGCAAGGCCGGCACGATCGTGGTGCAGGGCGAAATGGCGGATTTTCCGAATTTCCCGATCGGGCGGATGACGGTGAAATACATCACGGTGAAGAGCGCGCGCGGGCATAGTTACAAGGCGTGCGAACTGGCGCTGGCGCAACTTGCGTCGAAGCGCTTCCCGCTCGAACTGATCACCACGCACCGCTTCGGCTTGAAGGACGTCGATCTGGCGATCAAATCGGTCGGCGGCCAGGGCGTGCCGGACGTGATCCACGCCTCGCTGATGCCGTGGGAGTAATGAGATTGGCCTCACGTGGAGAGGCGGAATTGCAACGGCAAATCTACTGCTCCCTCCCCCCTTGTGGTGGAGGGTTGGGGCGGGGGGTAAGTCGCATTTTCAGCATCTGTCATTTACCCCTCTCCCTGTCCCTCCCCCACAAGGGGGGAGGGAACGGTGTGGCGATGCTGCATTCAAAAACTCGAGCCGTGATATGAGCGGCAAAATCAAGATCGCCATCGCGACCGGCGACCCGGCCGGGATCGGACCGGAGATCAGCCTGAAAGCCGCGCTCGATCCAAAGGTGCGCGCGGTATGCGACCCGATCGTGGTGAGCGACCTGCGCGTGCTCGATCGGCACGCCAAGGCGTGCGGGATCAAGGCGGAGCTGCGCGGCGTGAAGCGCATCGGCGAGGCGCAGTGGTCGGGCGGCCAGATAAACGTGCTCGATTGCGCCCTGCCCTACGCCGCCGCGATCGATCTCGGCACCAACAGCGTCGACGCCGGGCGGGCGATCGTCGCATTTGCGGGCGCGGCGGTGAAGGCGGCGCGCGCGGGCGAGGTCGATGCGGTGGCGGCGGCGCCGCAAAACGAGACCTCGATCGCGCTCGCCGGAATTCCCTTCGATGGGCATCCGTCGTTCGTCGCGCGCGAGACCGGCACCGATGTGGACGACGTGTATCTCATGCTCTGCTTCGGCGAGCGGCGCATCGTGCATGCCACGCTGCACACGAGCGTGCGCGAGGCGATCGGAATGATCACGCGAGAGCGGGTCATCAAGGTGATCCGCACCGCCGACCGGGCATTGCGACAACTCGGCATCGAGCGGCCAAGAATTTGCGTGAGCGGACTCAATCCGCATGCCGGCGAGGATGGATTGTTCGGCCGCGAGGAAATCGAGGTCATCCGGCCGGCGATCGATACGGCGGCAGCCGAAGGAATTTCCGTCAGCGGCCCGATCGGGGCCGACATCCTGTTCCATAAGCAAGGGCATGATGCCTTCGTGGTCATGCTGCACGATCAGGGCCATATCGCCGCCAAGCTTTTGGCGCCGAACGCCACGGCCGCCATGACCATCGGCACGCCGATCCTGTTCGCCTCCGTTGCGCACGGCAGCGCGCACGACATTGCCGGCAAGGGCATTGCGAACCCGGCCGCGATGATCGAGGCGATCATGCAATTGGCGAAGGCGCGGCGCGGCTAATGCTGTTTGGGCGGCGCCGATCTGCGCCGGAGATTGAGGAGATCGCGGATCAAGAAAACGACGCCCCCCAAAGCAAGCAGACCGGGCAAGCCGGTGAACACCGTCGCCAAGACTACGACCATGCCGAAGCTCGCGAGGCTCTCGTAGAACGGGCTCGTGCAGGAAATGTCGCCTTCGTCGAGTCTCGGGCAGACATCCATCTTGCTCACGAATAGGAGGCTCGCGATCCCGGCAAGAACCGCCAGCAGCGCCAGGTAACAGATCAGTTTGAAGACGAGCAGACCGAGGCGAGCCATCGTTGCGCAAGATCACGGAACATCCACACGCGGCTCGATCATCCCCGGCCTTCGATCTACGGACGCGTTTGATCGTGCTGACGTGCGGAATTGAGTTCTATGTCGGTTTTTTGTTCGACGATTTCGGGCGTTTGTTCGATCGGCACCGTGGCGACCGTGGTTTCGGACTTTTCGCCGCCACCTTCGAAGGCCGGCCGCGGCCGCGGTAACGGCGTGTTGCGACCGGCGATCACCGGATCGATTTCGCGCGGAATCAGGATGGTGAATTGCGCGGGGTGGCGGAACCTTCCGGCAACGTGGGCGGCGCCATCGCCGGCGCCGAAATAAAGATCGGCACGGGCCGGCCCGCGGATGGCGCTGCCGGTGTCCTGCGACACCATCAAGTGTTGAAAGAAGTTCTCCGACCGCTCGTTATCGAGCGGGAGTTCGGCCGCGATGAAAAACGGCGTACCGTAGACGTGGAGCGATTTGTCGGTTGCGATCGAGCGTCTGGGCGTGAGCGAAACGCCTTCGGCGCCGACCGGCTCCTCATAGTCGCCGAGATTGGTCTCGCGGAAGAAGACATACGACTTATTGCGGCGGCGAAGTTCCTTGCCCTCCTTCGGGTTGGCCTCGATCCATTCGCGAATCCGGTCCATCGACATTTCTTCCTTGGGAACGATTTCACGCGCGATCAGAATGCGGCCGATGGGCGTATAGGGCCACCCGTTGTGGCTGTCGTAGTTGAGGCGCAACACCTTACCGTCCTCGAGTCTGACCCGCGCCGAGCCCTGGATTTGCGCAAAGAACAAATCGGTCGGGTCCTTGAGCCAGCAGATTTCGAGCTTGCGGTTCTTGAGCGCGCCTTCTTCGATCGCGGCGCGATCAAAGTAATGGCCCGACTCGTGGTCGGCGAGGTCATGCGGCGTGCGGTAAAGCGGCACGTTGAATTCCGCGCTCGGGACGCGCGAGCCCGCGATGATCGGCTCGTAGTAGCCGGTGACAAATCCATTGGTCTCGCCGAGCGGCGCGATGCGCATCGGGCGAAAATTCCGCTCGAAGAAAATTCTTGCGGCAGCGGAATTCCGCGGGCTTGCCTTCAAAGCGCGGCGGCAGGTGGATTGCAGCGCGACATAAAACGGCTGGCTCGCCTGGCGAGACGGCGTGCCGCGTACCATCACCTTGCAGCTGTTAAGAAAGGTCGCAAAGGCGGCAGCGTGATTGTCCTCGGCCCATCCGCTGATCTTGCTCCAGCTTGTGGTTTCGAGCTGCACGTTCGGCATGCTGAACGGGTAGGGCAGAAGTTGTGCGGAGAACTCGAGCGTGTCGCGATCGGGCACGGGGGCGGGAGGATCCACGGGCTTGAACGCCCCGGGTAGCGCCGCAATGCCGGGGGCAGCGATCGTTCTCACCTGCGCTTGAACGCTGGAGCCGGCGGCAATCAAGAGGGCAATGAAACAGAAACCTCGCACGACGCCCCTCCTCAGGCCGCATGCGTCATCCAATCAACATCAAAGTGCGGCCTGGGTGTATTGACAACGCACAGCGTGGATAACCGGCGAGATTAAAGGATCATTTCCCAGCCGGTGTAGTGGATTTGCCACAATTCAGGCCCCACACGCATCACTTTTGCTTGTGCCCGGTCCAGGGCGGCGGGTTCGCCGCCTTGATGCGGCGTGCGTCTTTGACCAGCTCGCGCACGGTGCCGGTAACCGGCAGCGTCAGCCCGGCTTTGTCGGCCATGCGCGAGACGATCTGCATATCCTTCAGCGCCCAGGTGAACGAGATCATGTCCCAGTCGTTGAGCGCGGCGGAGGCGCCTGAACTCATTTGCAGCGCGTCGCGCAATTTGACGAGATCGATGCCGGTGGTTTCCGCGAGACGGCCCGCCTCGATCAGGCCGACCGCGTTGATCCACAGCAGCAGGTTGTTCATGGCCTTGCCGACCTGGCCATGGCCGACCTCGCCCAGGTGCGCAATGTCGGAACAGAATGCCTGGTAGATCGGCCGCGCGCGCTCGACGACATCGGGCTTGCCGCCGACGAGCGCGAGCAGCGTGCCCTTGTCCGCCGCCCAACGGCCGCGGCAGATCGGGGCGTCGAGCAGATCGATGCCCTTTACGCGCGCGCGTTCGTCGATCGCCTTCACGGTGTCGGGCGCCGTGGTCGACGACACGGCGACGATCGCGCCCGCGCGCATGGTGGTCAGCAAGCCGCTGGCGCCGAGGACGACTTCGTTCACCTCGTCATCGTAGCCGACGCCAACGATGATGAAGTCCGAAATCCTGCCGAGCTCGGCCGGGGTCGCGGCAATGCCGGCGCCGGCGGAGCGGGCGGCGGCGCATTGTTTCTCGTCGAGGTCACAGGCGGTGACGTCATAACCGTGCCCGACGAGGTGTTTGAGCATGGCGAGGCCCATGCGGCCGACGCCGACGATGCCAACGCGTTCCGCCTTCGCATTCATAGAAAAGTCAGCGCTTGCCGCCGTTCGCAACCGCGGCGTCGTAGCCCGGCGCGTTTTCGACCTGGTCGAACCAGTCGAAACCCATTTCTTTGACAATGCGGTTCGACATCACGATCAGCCGCACATCCTCGTGGTCGCCGGCGACGTGCTGGTGGATGGTGAAGGGCGGCACGTAAATGTAATCGCCGCGCTTCCAACTGTAGGCCTTCGGTTCCGCCGCCCATTCCCACTTGAAGGCGTCGAGGCAATCAAACTTCATGTCCCAGTGCAGATCATAGCCCGAGCCTTCCACCACGAAGATCACTTCTTCCCACATGTGGCGGTGCTTGCCGGATTTCTCGCCGGGCTTGAGAAACTGCATATAGGCCTCGACGCACATCTCGCGCGTGTTGAGCTTGTGGTGCACGAGGTGCTTGATCAGACCGTCGGCGGAATTCTCCCACGGCATGTCCTCGGCATGCACGACATTGAGCTTGCTTTCGTAGGCCTTGCGAAATTCAGCCGCGGCCTTGACGTCATCGGCGCGGAAGCTCGCGGTCTTCTTGCCGGAATGGGCGGGATCGCGCTCGGTGAACAGCGGCATGCGGCGATCCTCAAATTTCCGACGGGGGCTTGTAGTTCTCCTGCCCCTTCGGCGGCGTCTTGGGCGGCCATTCGACGATTTTCTGAAACAACAGATGCATGAACAGGAACAGCGGCTTGGCTTTGAACACCAAGAGGATCGCTTCTTCGTCCTGGCTGTCGTTGAAATGCTGATGCACGCAGCCGTTCTCGACGATCATCACGTCGCCGGCCTTCCACGGGATGTGACGGCCGTCGTGAACGTCGTGACCGCGGCCCTTGAGCACGTAGAACACCGCGCTGTTGAGATGGCCGTGCTTCTGGCCGAAGGCGCCGGGCGCGTAAGCCTCGATGTGGGATTCGATCGATTGCGTCACTGCCACGGCCTGCGGAGAAATCACGCTCTTGCCGTAGTGGCCGGGGCCGCCTTTCCAGGGCACATCCTTCGATGAATAGACGCGCGGCTCTTCGGTCAGTGACTTATAGAGATGGCTGTAGGTGCCTTCGAGAGCGCGCACGAAGGTCCGTTTCTTGGCCCAGCGCTCCCAGTGCTGGTGCTCCTTCTCGGCTGCGTCCTCCGGCGGCTTGTTGTGCCCCTGTCCCGGAATACCATCGATCAGACCTGTCATCCACATACTCCGTCATCAGCGGCCGCTGTCCTTAACGTTCCGCAGAGCCGAACGCCGACATGCTGAAGCGTACAACAGTGGCTATACGTGGATGTCCTTCAAATCAAGCCGGTCGCCGAGCGCAACGCCGGATATAACTCGCCGAGCAGCGATTGCGGCCAGTGCACGCGGAGCGCCCAGTCGAACACCACCCAGCAGACCATGGTGGTGGCGGCGGCATAACCTGCAGCGGCGAACGGCGGTTCGCGAAAGCCGAGCCACATGTAGGCAAGTATGAAAATCGCAATGGCCGGAATAAACCCGATCAGCCAGACCATTAAAATAAATGCCGCCATCCAGAGAAAGAACATGGCGGCGCGGCGGCGAATCTCGTCGATCGGCACGTTGAGCCCGTGAGCGGCAGTGCCAGGGTTTACGTGGACACCGCCCTCGATACCGGCGGCCACCGCAACTTGCTCGCGGCCGAACATTTCGTTGATGAAATTGAGCGCTGCCGCCGCGAGCGCCATGCCGGCGGCGGTGAACGGAACCACCTTGGCTTGCGGCGGCCAATCCTGCCCCGAGACGATGGCGGCAATCAGCACCAGCATGACAACGGCGGTGAAAGTCGCGGAGGCGCTCAGCCGCCATTTGTGCGTGCCGACATTGCGGAATTCCTTCACCAGATCGATGACGATCTGCGACAGCGGCCGATAGAGCGCCCACGCCACGCAGACGAGGATTCCGAGCACAGCCGGTCGCAGCAGCCAGCCCCAGCCGTACAGCTCGGTCGAGATAAAAAGATAGCGCTCGAAAATGCCGCCGATGACCAGACCAAGCACGAGCGGCGGCCGTGGCCAGCCGAGCCGCTTCATGATCCAGCCGAGAACTCCGAATAAGAACAGCGAGAACAGATCGCCCCAATCGTGCGAGCCCTCATAGGCCGCGACGAACACCAGCGCGATGATGATGGGAAGCAATATCTCCGGGCGGATGCGCGAGATCTGCGCGAGCCAGCGGCTGCCCGTGAGGCAAATAATCGCGCCGATGACATGGGCGAGCGTCAGACTCCAGACGATGGTGTAGGTGACGTCGAGGTGCTTGGTCAGCATCTCGGGACCCGGCGTAAGACCATGCATGAGAAAGGCGCCGAGCAGGATCGCCATCGAGGCGCCGGCCGGGACGCCGAAGGCAATGGTCGGCACCAGATGGCCGCCCTCCTTGGCGTTGTTGGAGCTCTCCGGCGCGATCACGCCGCGCACGTCGCCGGTGCCGAAGGTGTGCGCATTCTTCTCGGTGCGCTGGGCATAGCCGTAGGCGATCCAGTCGATCACCGCGGAGCCGATGCCGGGGATCGCGCCGAGCGCGGTGCCGAGCGCGCCGCAGCGCAGCACCAGCCACCAGTGCGTAAAGCAGTCGCGCACGCCCTGCCATTGGTCGGTAAGATTGATGTCGCCGTAGTTGTCGCCGGCGATGCGTTTTCGTGCCACCGCAAGCTCGCACAACTCGGGCAGTGCAAAGATCCCGAGCGTCGCCGGAACCAACGGCACGCCGTCCCAGAGATAAAGGGTGTCGAAGGTCCAGCGCAGCGTGCCGGTCTGCGAGCGCGAGCCGATCATCGAGATCATCAGACCGATACCGGCGGCGGTCAGGCCCTTGAGCGGGGCGCGGCCGGAGAGCGTCGCCACCATCGACATGCCGAACAGCGTGAAGCCGAGCAGTTCGGGCGAGCCGATCGCAAGCATCACCGGGCGCAAAATCGGAATGCTGACCGCCAGCATGATGGCGCCGACGATGCCGCCAAGCAGCGAAGCCATGAAACCGGCGCCGAAGGCGCGACCGGCCTCGCCGTTCCGCGCCATGGCGTGGCCGTCGATGACGGTGGCGGCGGCGCCGACATGACCCGGCACTCCGAACAATACCGCGGTGACGAAATCGGACGAGGTGATCACCGCCGCCATGCCGAGCAGCAGCGCGAAGGCGGTGTAATGATCCATGCCGTAGGTGAACGGGATCAGCATCGCCATGCCGACGATGCCGCTCAAGCCCGGCAGAACACCGATGGCAAGGCCGATCAGCACACCGAGGATCAGGATCGCCAAGCGCATCGGCTCGAGCAGAAGCACGAGCGCGTGCCACGCCATCGACAACATGTCCGGCTGCATCGATGCCCTACGCGCCTCCCCTCGGCGCACCTTTCATGACAACGCCGCGCTCATGAACTCGCGGGGGTCTGTTGCAACGATGAAATTTTGTTTATTTGGCCCCAAGATGCGATCAAGATACGATCAAGAACACGATCTCGATACATTCTTGGCCATCGCCCTGAACCGAAATACTGTCAGCCGAAATCAGCAACAGGGTCAAGGCCATCCGGGGTCAAAGCCAGGGTTGTGCGACAATAATGCCCAATACGGGTAAGACCCGAGCAGTCAAACTGGTTTCGCGGAGAGGAACAGCCATGCTCATCACAACACGCGCCCGCCTTACCGCCCTCGCCACGCTTGCGATGCTTTCGGCGTCGCTGGTCCCGGGCCGGGCGCAGGATCCGGCGGCCTTCTACAAGGGCAAGACGGTCGAGATTTACATCGGATACAGCACGGGCGGCGGTTACGACCTCTATGCGCGGGTGATCGCCCGGCACATCGGCAAATACATTCCGGGCAATCCAACGGTGGTGGCGAAGAACATGGAGGGCGCGGGCAGCTTGCGGCTCGCCAATTGGCTCTACAACGCCGCACCCAAGGACGGCACCGCAATCGCCACGATCGGCCGCGGCACCGGCTTCGACCCGTTGCTCGGCAACCGCGCCGCGCAGTTCGACGGCACCAAATATTCCTGGATCGGGAGCGCCAACAACGAGGTCAGCATCTGCGTGGCGTGGAATACCTCCGGAATCACCAAGTTCGAGGATCTGCTGACCAAGGAACTGACCGTTGGCGGCACGAGTTCGTCGGCCGACACCGATCAGTTTCCGAAAATCGTCAATGGCGTGCTCGGCACAAAAATGAAAGTGGTGACCGGCTATCCGGGCGGCAACGACATCGGGCTTGCAATGGAACGCGGCGAAGTGAAGGGCCGTTGCGGCTGGTCGTGGTCGAGCGTGAAGTCAACCCACATGGCGTGGTATCAGCAGAAGAAATTCGTCATCCTGGTGCAGCTCGCGCTGCACAAGCATCCGGAATTGCCGGACGTGCCGCTGATCACCGACCTCGCCAAGACCGACGAGCAGCGGCAAATCCTGAAACTCATCTTCGCGCGGCAGGTCATGGGACGGCCATTCCTGGCGCCCCCCGGCGTAGCTACGGACCGCGTCGCAGCATTGCGCAAGGCCTTCATGGATACGATGGCAGACAAGGATTTCCTGGCGGAAGCCGAGAAGGCGCAAATGGAAATCACACCGGTGCCGGGCGATCAGATCGATCAGCTGGTGAAGGAAGTCTACGCCACGCCGCCGGACATTGCGCAGAAGGCCGCGGCGATCATTGCGAAATAGCGAAGCCGGGAATTCGTGGCAATGGAAGCCAAGGTCAAGAACTACACACGCTGGCAATCGGACGTCATCGTCGACCTGATCAAGCGCTACGAATTCCCCTATATCACGCTCAATCCGGGCGCGAGCTTCCGCGGCCTGCACGACTCGCTCGTCAATTACGGCGGCAACGAGCCGCCGATGATGCTGTGCCAGCACGAAGAGATCGCGGTGCAGATCGCGCACGGCTACGCCAAGGCGTCCGGCAAGCCGATGGCGGTGATCCTGCACGACGTGGTCGGGCTGCTGCACGCCACCATGGCGATCTATTACGCCTATCTCGACCGCGTGCCGATTTTCATCATGGGCGCAACCGGCCCGATGGACGAAGGAAAACGAAGGCCGCACATCGACTGGACGCATTCGGCGTTGGTGCAGGGCAATGCGGTGCGCGATTACGTCAAATGGGATTACCAGCCGACCGCGATCGAGGGCGTGCCGGAATCCTTTGCGCGCGCCTATTCGGTGATGATGACCGAGCCGAAGGGCCCGGTCTACATGTGTTACGACGCCATGCTGCAGGAGGAGCCGCTCACCGCCGCGGTGACGCTGCCGCCGGCGAACGCAGCCGCGGTACCGTCGCCGAGCATGCCCGATCCGCGTGCGCTCGCCGCGATCGCGGACCGGCTGCTCGCGGCCGAGCACCCGATGCTGCTCGCCGAATACGCCGGGCGGCGCGCGGGCGGTTTCGAGAGCATCGTCGAATTGGCTGAGACGACCGGCGCGGCGGTGTGGGACGTCAACAATGCACTGAACTTCCCGAACAAGCATCCGCTCTGTCTTTCGATGGACAAAGAATCGCTCAAGCATACCGATCTGGTGGTCGGGCTCGATGTGCGCGACTGGGAAAAGCAGTTCTCCGATCTGAACAACGCCAAGCGGATCGTGACCGATCTGCTGCCGACGGATTGCGATTGCGTGGAGATCGGATTTGCCGAGGTCGGCATCAGCAAATGGGCGATGGATTATTGCCGGATGCGGCCGTGCTCGATTCGTGCGCTGGGCGACACCGCGCTCGGCATTCCGGAACTGACTCGGCTGTGCAAACAGCAGATCGACCGCGACGGCAAGCTGAAGAGCCGCATCGCGGCGCGCAAGGCGGCGATCGGCAAACGCCACGATCAGGTATGGGCGAAATGGCAGGAGGAGGCGCGGCAGGACTGGGACGCCTCGCCCATTACGTTTGCGCGCCTTGCGCTGGAAATATGGGACGTGATCAAGGACGAGGACTGGGTGCTCACTGCCAACGAGCTCAAGCACCAGGTGCGCAAACTCTGGGATTTCGACAAGCCGTATCGTCATCCCGGTGTCGAGCTCGGCACCGCAACGCAGATCGGCATTTCGATCGGGGTGGCGCTGGCGCACAAGGGAACCGACCACGTGGTGGTCGACATCCAACCCGACGGCGATCTGATGTTCGATGCCGGCGCGCTGTGGACGCTCGCCAAGTACGAAATCCCGATGCTGATCGTGATGCACAACAACCGCGCCTATTACAACGACTGGGCGCACCAAATCCGCATGGCGCAGCTGCGCGGCACGGATGAAGCGAAAGCGCATATCGGCATGGATCTGTTCGGGCCGGCGCCGGATTTCGGCGCGCTCGCGCGCGCCATGGGCTGCTACGGCGAAGGCCCGATCGAAAAGCCGGCGGACATCCGGCCGGCGCTGTTGCGCGCGCTGGCGGAGGTGAAAAAGGGCCGGCCGGCGCTGGTCGATACGATCACGCGGCACAAGTGAAGGCTCAAATCACCACCCTCTATTTTCACTTGCAACTTATCTTAACTTACTGATTTCATTTCGCTTTATTTCCTAGTTGCGAATGGCTTGCAATTGCATCTTCAATTTGTCATGCTGCGCATGCAATCTGCGGCTAAACAGTCTCGTCGTTCATTCGTCATCAGATCTTGCGGTCCCTCGCGTACGCAAGAGCCGCTTGCGGATAGGCATCGTGTCGAAGCCATGTGCCCTTCATATTTTCGCACCTTGCTGTCTGCGGTCGGAGCTGCGCTGTTCAATTTGAGCAGCGGGATTGCGGCCGACGGACCTAAGATCAAGCCGGTAAATATCTCCGCGCCATTCGATTGGAGCGGTATCTATGCCGGCGGGCACGTCGGTTACTCACGTGGACGCGCCGGCACGACGCTTTCCGACCCGGCGCCTTTGGATGCGAGCAACTCCTTCGGCAGCCTCTTCGGCGGTGTGCAGCTCGGCTGGAATTATATGCTTACGCCGCGCACGCTGCTCGGCGTCGAAGCCGACATTTCGTTTCCGAATTATCTTTCCGCGGATAATGTCGCATCCTCGCGCACGACGGCGAGAACCGATGTCGCGCACGAGATCGATTATATCGGCACGCTGCGCGGCCGTTTCGGTTATGCGACCGACCGCTGGCTGATCTACGGGACCGGTGGCTTCGCTTTCACGCAAGGACGATTCCTGCAGACGCCCGGGGCCGCGGACGATCAGGACAAGATCCTCCGCATGTTGACCGGCTGGACCCTGGGCGGCGGAATCGAGACCGCGATCGCACCGCGCTGGACCGCGCGGATCGAATATTTCTACACCAATTTCGGGACCGCCAACGTGACGTTTCCGTCAGGCACGCAATATTCTTCGACCTTCGACATCCACACGCTGCGACTCGGGCTCAACCGGAAACTCGATTCGTCCATAAAGGAAACGGTGGGAGCCAAGACGGACGAATCCGGATTCGATTTCCGTAATTGGGAACTGCACGGACAGACTACATTCATCGAGCAAGGATACGGCGCGTTTCGTTCCCCCTATCTCGGCATCAACAGTCTCACGCCTTGGGCGCAAGCACGGGAAACTTGGACCACCACGGCCTACGCGGGGACATGGCTCTGGCAGGGCGGCGAGGTTTATTTCGCACCGGAGCTGTTGCAAGGCTTCGGCCTGCACGACACCACGGGCGCGGGCGGTTTTCCGAACGGCGAGGCGCAGAAGTCGAGTTTTGCCTATCCGCGCTATCACACGTCGCGGCTGTTCTTGCGCCAGACATTCGGCTTCGGCGGCGAGCAGAAGAAACTCGAAAGCGGACCAACCCAGCTTTCCGACAAGGCGGATGTCTCGCGTCTCACCCTGCAGTTCGGAAAGTTCCCGGTTACGGATTTTTTCGACGGCAATGCTTATGCGCGCGACCCGCGCAAGGATTTCATAAACTGGTCGATCTGGGCGGCGGGCGCCTTCGACTATGGAGCAGACCAGGTCGGACTGACATACGGCGCGGTGGCCGATTTCAATCAGAGAAATTTCGCGCTGCGCACGGGTTACTTTCTGGTGCCCGACCAGTCGAACAGCGCTGAATTCGACATGCACCTATTCCGGCGCGGCAACTACGTGGTCGAGCTCGAGACACGGTATGAACTGTTCTCGCGCCCCGGCAAGCTGCGCACGATCGGCTGGCTCAACAGCGTGTTCGCCGGCAGCTACCGCGAGACACTCGACAATCCAAGCCTCAATCTAGACATCACGCAGACGCGACAAGGCCGCATCAAGTACGGCTACGTGTTCAACGTCGAGCAATCGCTGACCGACGATATTGGCCTGTTCGGACGCTGGAGCTGGAACGACGGCCGGAACGAGATCATGGCGTTCACCGACATCGACCAGAGTCTTTCGTTCGGCACCTCGATCAAGGGCAAGGCGTGGGGGCGGCCTGATGATGTGATCGGCATCGCGGCGGCTTTCAACGGGCTGTCGCGCGACCACCGTGATTTCATCGCGGCCGGCGGGCTGGGGATCCTGATCGGCGACGGCCAGCTCAATTATCAGCAGGAGCGGGTGCTGGAGACCTATTACGCACTCAGCGTTGCGAAGGGTGTTTCGCTGACGCTCGATTATCAGCTCCTCGTCAACCCGGCGTACAACGCCGACCGCGGGCCGATTTCAATTTTTGCCGGGCGCCTGCATGGCGAGTTTTGAGCCGCCGAAAATAAAATAGGCCGGCGATCTTGCGAGCGCCGGCCCCGGTCATCGTCCGGTTAAGCCACGAGAGCCCTAGTCGACCTTTCTCGCCTCGGCGTTCGGACCGCTCTTGGCGAAGATTTCGGTGATATTCGGCTTGATCGCCTTGGCGGCTTCGATGTCGGTGTTGCCGGCGCTGTCGCCGCGCGCGAGCTTGGCCATGCCGCGCCCGTAGAGCGAGCCCGGATTTTTCGGATTGAGCTTGAGGGCCGCGTCGTAGTCGGCGATGGCCTGTTCGAGCTGATTGAGCTTGAGATACGCCAGGCCGCGATTGTCGAGGGCGGTGCCGTTGTTGGCCTTGAGCTTGATCGCTTCGTTGCAATCGGTGACCGCGGCCTGCAAGTCGCCGCCGAGCGCGCGAGCCCCGCAACGATTGGTCCAGGCGTCGGCGTTGGCCGGCTGGCGCTGGATCACCTCGTCATATTGCTTCACCGCGCCGTTGTAGTCGCGGGCGGCGAGCAGGATGTTGCCGCGGTTGTACGCCGCGATCGCCTGCGCCGGATTGATCTTGATCGCCTGGTCGACCTCTTGGATCACGCGGTTGTCCTCGCGTTTGCCCTCGTAGGACGAGCCCTGCTTGTTGAAGGCAATCGGGTAGTTGGGAAGAACCCTGATCGCCATATCGGTCTCGGGGATGGACGGGTCGAAGCGGTGCTTGTCGTAGTAGATGATGCCGCGGTCGTGGAAGGTCGCGCCGTAGTTGGGGTTTATCTTGATCGCCTGATTGATGTCGGCCTGCGCGCGCTCGAAGTCGCGCTTCTCGTAGTAGGCCATGCCGCGGTTGTAATAGGCGAGCGCGTATTCCGGCTTGAGCTTGATCGCCTGGATGTAGTCCTGGATGGCGCGATCGGTCTCGCCGTTGTTGCGGTACGCGAAGCCGCGGTTGTTGAAGTAGTACGGATTGGTCGCGTTGAGCTTGATCGCCTGATCGAAGTCCTTGATCGCGGCCGCGTACTCGCGCTTCTCGTCGAGCGAGAGACCGCGGTGGTTGTAGGCGGTGGCGTAGTTCGGGTTGATCTTGATCGCCTGCTCGTAGTCGGAAATCGCGCGATCGAATTCCTTCTTGCTGTAATACATGTCGCCGCGGTTGACGAAGGCGATCGAGTACGACGGGTTGAGCTTGATGGCGCGATCGAAGTCGGCGATGGCCTTGTCGTTGTCACCCTTGATGCGCCAAGCGAAGCCGCGGTTGTTGTAGGCGCGCGGATCTTCGGAGTCGAACTTCAGCGCCAGATCCAAGTCGGCGATGGCCTTGTCGACGTCGTTCTTGAGGCCGAAGGCAATGCCGCGGTTGTAGTAGGCGATGGCGAAATTCGGGTTGATCTTCAGCGCCTCGTTCAGATCGGCGATGGCGCGGTCGACTTCGCCCTTCTCGCGATAGGCCAGCCCGCGGTTGTTCAACGCGAAGGCGTTGCGCGGATCAAGCTTGATGGCCGCGTCGAAGTTCCGGATGGCATTGTCGTAGTCGTGCTTGTCGCGATAGGCCAGACCGCGATTGTAGTAGGCGATGCCGTAGTTGCCGTTGAGCGTGATCGCCTGGTCGAAATTCTGGATGGCGCGGTCGTAGTCGCGGTTTTCGTAATAGGCGTTGCCGCGGTTGTAGTAAGCGAGGTCATAGGACGGATTGAGCTTGATCGCCTGGTCGTAGTTGGCGATGGCGCGATCGTTGTCGCCCTTGTTGCGGAACGCGAAGCCGCGGTTGTTGTAAGCCTGCGGATCCTTGGGATCGAGCTTGATGGCCTGATCGAAATCGGCGATGGCGCGGTCGAAGTTGCCCTTCGAGCCGTAGGCAATCGCGCGGTCGTAGTAGGCCAGCGTGTAGTTCGGATTGAGCTTGATCGCCTGATCGAGATCGGCAATCGCCTTGTCGAAGTCGCGCTTGCTCTCGAAGGCGTCGCCGCGGGCAAAGTACGCCACGGTATAGCCGGCGTTGAGCTTGATCGCCTGATCGTAGTCGGAAATGGCGCGATCGGTCTCGCCCTTGTTGCGGTAGGCGAGCCCGCGATTGTAGAAGCTCAGCGCGCTCCTGGGATCGAGCTTGATGGCCTGATCGAAATCGGAAATGGCGCGGTCGAGCTCGCCCTTGGCGCCGTAGGCGGTGCCACGGTCGTTGAAGGCAATCGAGCTGTTGGATTTCAGCTTGATGGACTGGCTCAAGTCGGCGATGGCCTGATCGTAGTTGCGCTTGTTCGAGTAGGCGCTGCCGCGGTTATGGAACGCCAGCGGGTCGTTCGGATTGAGCTTGATCGCGGCGTCATAGTCGGCGATCGCCTTATCGAAGTCGAACTTGTCGAAATAGGCGTTGCCGCGATTGTAGTAGGCGGAGGCGTAGCCGGTGTTGAGCTTGATCGCCTGATCGAAGTCCTGGATGGCGCGATCGGTCTGGCCCTTGGTGGCAAAGGCAACACCGCGGTTGGTGAAGGCGGGCGAGAGCTTGCCGTCGAGCTTGACGGCCTGATCGAAATCCTGGATGGCGCGATCGACCTGACCCTTGGCACCGTAAGCGAGACCGCGGTCGTTGAAGGCCACGGCGTAGTTCGCATTCAGCTTGATCGACTGGTCGATGTCCTCGATGGCCTTGTCGAATTCGCGCTTGCGCGCAAATGAATTGCCGCGGTTGTGATAGGCGAGCGCAATCTTGGGATCGATCTCGATTGACTTGTTGAGATCGGCGATGGCGCGGTCAAAGTCGTTCTTGCCGTAATAGGCGATGCCGCGATTGTAATAGGCAAGCGCATCCTTGGGATCGATGCGCACGGCCTGATCGAAATCGGAGATGGCCTGGTCGTAGTTGTGGCGGTTGTAGTAGGTCACGCCGCGATCGAAATAGATCGCCGCGCCGCGCGGATTGAGCTTGATCGCCTGGTCGAAGTCGCGGATCGCCTTGTCGGAATCCTTCTTCTCATAGTACGCGTTGCCGCGATTGTGGAACGCGACGGCGAAGCCGGGATTGATCTTGGTGGCCTGGTCGAAGTCGGCGATGGCGTGGTCATAGTCGCCCTTGGCGGCAAACGAGATGCCGCGGTCGTTGAAGGCGTATGCGTAGGTCGGGTTGAGCGCGAACTGCGCCGGCTGGTTGGTGACCGATCGCTCGAAGCCGCGTTGCAGATCGACGACGCTGCCGCGCGCGTTGACGGCAACCGTGTAATTGGCGCGAAGTTTCACAATCTGATCGAAGTCGGCGATCGCACGATCGAAGTCGTACTTCTCGTAATAGGCGAGGCCGCGGTCGTGATAGGCGGCGATGAACGCCGGATTGACCTTGATCACCTGATCGAAATTCTGGATCGCCCGGTCGATGTCCATGCGCTCGAGATAGGCGATGCCGCGGTTGTAATACGCGACGGCGTAATTCGGATTTAATTTGACCGCCTCGTCGAAGTCAGCAACGGCATGGTCGTAATCGCCGCGGTTGCGGTAGGCGTAGCCGCGGTTGTTGTAGGCCACGGCGTTCTTCGGGTCGAGCTTGATGACCTGCTCGAAGTCCTTGATCGCGCGCTCGCTGTCACCCTTGGAGCCATAGGCGACGCCGCGCTCGTTGAGCGCGACGGCGTCATCAGGCGTCAGGCGGACGCTCTGGCTCAAATCCTGCACGGCGCGGTCGAAGTCGCGCTTGTCGTAGTACGCGATGCCGCGGTTGCGGTAAGCCAGCGCGAAGCTCGCGTTGATGCGGATCGCCTGGTCGAGATCCTGGATGGCGCGGTCGACCTCGCCCTTGTTGCGGTAGGCATAGCCGCGGTTGTTGAAAGCGATGTCGTAGGTCGGATTGATGCGGATCGCCTGGTCGAAATCGCGAATGGCGAGATCAGCCCGGCCGGTCGCGATATAGGCGCTGCCGCGCTCGTTGTACGCAAGCGCATAGTTCGGATTGAGCTTGATGGCCTGATCGAAATCCTGGATGGCGCGCTCGTAGTCGTGCTTGCCGGAGGCGAAAGCGTTGCCGCGATTGTAGAAGCTGTAGGCGTCGTTGCCGCTGATCTTGATCGCCTGATCGTAGTCGCGAATCGCGCGGTCGACCTCGCCCTTGGTTTCGTAGGCAAGGCCGCGGTTATTGAAGGCCACCGAGTAACCGGGATTGACCTTGATGGCGTCGCCGAAATTCCTGATCGCGGTGTCGATCTCGCCCTTGGTGCGATAGGCGAGACCGCGGTTGTTGAGCGCGATGTCGTAATTGGGATTGATCTTGATCGCCTGATCGAAGTCCTGGATGGCGCGATCGGTCTCGCCGCGCTGCTGATAGGCAAGGCCGCGGTTGTTATATGCGGTGTCGAAGTGCGGATTGTTGCGGATGGCGGCGTCGAAATCCTGGATCGCCGCTTCGGTCTGGCCCTTCGCCCCTTTGGACAGGCCGCGATCGTTATAGGCAACGGCGAAACGGGGATCGAGCTTGATGGCCTGATCGAAATCCTGGATGGCGCGATCGAAATTGCGCTTCTCGTGATAGGCGAGACCGCGGTCGTCATAGGCGACGGCGAACTTCGGATCCAAACGGATCGCCTGATCGAAATCCTGGATGGCGCGATCGAAATCACGCTTGTCACGGAATGCAAGTCCACGGTCGTGCCACACCGCGGCATTGGTCGGCGTGATGCGGATCGACTGGTCGAAATTCTGGATGGCCTTGTCGTAATCGCGTTTGTCGGCATAGGCGAGGCCGCGATTGTAATAAGCCGGCGCGTAGTTGGGATTGAGCTTGATCGCCTGGTCAAAGTCGGCGATGGCGCGGTCGGGCTCGCCCTTGTTGCGGTAGGAGAAGCCGCGATTGTTGAAGGCGAGCGCGTTCTTGGGATCGAGTTTGATCGCCTGGGTGAAATCCTGAATGGCGAGATCGAACTCGCGGCGCTCGCGATAGGCGCTGCCGCGATTGAAATAGGCGATGTCGTAGGCCGGATTGTATTTGATCGCCTGGTCGAAATCGGCGATGGCGCGATCAAAATCCTTCTTGTTCTGATAGGCTTCGCCGCGGTTGTTGTAGGCCACCGAGTATTTCGCGTCGATGCGAATCGCCTGGTCGAAGTCCTGGATGGCGCGATCGATGTCGCCCTTGCCCGCGTACGACAGGCCGCGAATATTGAAGGCGACCGTGTAGCTCGGCCGGATATTAATGGCCTGGTTCAAGTCCTGGATGGCCGGGTCGTAGTCGCGCTTGTCGTAATAGGCAAGGCCACGGCCGTAATAGGCCGGAGCGTAGTTCGGATTGGCGCGAATCGCCTGATCGAAGTCGGCGATGGCGCGTTCGAGCTCGCGGCGGTCGTAATAGGCAAGGCCGCGGTTGTAGAAGGCCAGCCCGTTCTTGGGATCGAGTTTGATCGCCTGGCTGAAATCGTTGACCGCGCGCTCGGGCTCGCCCTGGTCGCGCAAGGCAAGGCCGCGGTTGAAGTACGGCAGCGCATTCTTGGGATCGAGCTTGATCGCCTGATCATAATCGGCAATGGCACGAACGATATCGCCCATGGCGCGATAGGTTAGGCCGCGGTTGAACACCGCCAGCGCGTCCTTGGGGTCGAGCTTGATCGCCTGGTTGAGATCCTGGATGGCGCGCTCGTATTCACGGCGGTCGTAATAGATGATGCCGCGGTCGTAGTAGGCGAGCGCGTAGTTCGGGTTGATCTTGATCGCCTTGTTGTAATCCTGAATCGCGGTGTCGTAGTCGCGCTTGTCGTAGTAAGCGTTGCCGCGATTGTAATAGGCGACGGCGAGATTGGGATTGAGTTCGATCGCCTGGTCGTAGTCGTTGATCGCGCTGTCGATCAGACCCTTGTTGCGATAGGCCATGCCGCGGTTGTTGTAGAGCAGCGCGGCTTTCGGATCCTTTGGATCGGTGACCTTGATCGCCGCCTCGAAATCCTCGATCGCTTTGTCGGAATCGCCCTTGGCGGTGTAGGCGACGCCGCGGTCGACGTACATGGCCGAGTTCTTCGGATCGAGCTTGATCGCTTGCGTGAAATCCTGGATCGCCTTGTCGTAGTCGCGCAGGTCGCGGTACGAAAGCGCCCGGTTGTAATAGGCAGCGGCGTCATTCGGGGTGAGCTTGATGGCCTGATCGAAATCCGGCACCGCGCGCTCGGGCTCGCCGTTGGCGCGGTAGGCCATGCCGCGATTGAACAGCGACAGGGCGTGGCGCGGATTGAGCCGGAGCGCCTGATTCAAGTCGTTGATGGCGTGGCTGTAATCGCGCTTGCTGCCATAGGCAAAAGCGCGTGAATTCCAGGCCGAGGCGTTGCGCGGATCGAGCTGGATCGCCTGGTCGTAGTCGGCAATCGCGCGATCGACATCGCCCTTGGCGAAGCGGCTCAAGCCGCGATTGTAATAAGCCTGCGCGTTGCGGCCGTCGAGTTGAATGGCCTGGTCATAGGCTTCGATCGCCTGATCGTTGTCGCCCTTTTCACGCGCGGCGTTGCCGACGACGGTGTGCGCTTGGGACAGAATGCTCGGCTGATCGCGACCGGCTTCGATAATGGCATTGCAGGCGGCAAGTTGCGCGGCCGGAGCGGCGGCTTCCCTACCCGTGCAGATGTTGCGCTGTTGGATTGTTTGCGCGAACGAGTTCGTCGATGTGAGAACGGCTAGCAGCAGACTCGCTGTCGCAAATGCGAAACGACTCAGAACGTACCACGGACTCCAACTCATGCCCCGCCTCTTTCAGCCGGTGGCAGCACCAACGCTACCCAGACCTATTCCTAATTGCCCAAACTCTAACTCAATAGTGAATGGATTTCTACTGAACCTTTAGGCGTATGACAGAATCTTGGAAGCGGAATTGTCGAGTAATATTAATGGGGACGGGCTAAGCAACGTCATGAGCGCTTCATATTCGCCGCTCATCAGCAGAGGTTGCTCGTTGACCTTAATCAGAACTGCGAGGAAGAACCTTCAAGCACATTGTCCTGCGGTGCTTCGTCTTGCGTTGCTTCGCCTGCTGCACCGCGCTCATTCATCTCCGAGCGCGGTCATAATCACGACTTCCGATCCGAATCCGTGCGGTGTTCACCAAGCCCGTCAAAAAAATCACACAGCCGGCTCGTAAGCTTAACCGGCATCGGGCAAGCGTCCCGATCACGATCCGCACGTTGGAGGTTCGCGTGAGAGTCCCTCGACCGTCCCTCGGTCTTGTTCTCGATAGCGCGTCGCTTGGTCGCGCAAGGCCGGCGGATTGTTGTTAAATCAAGTAAACCCGCACTGTGCGCTTGCAAGCGCCGAGCATATAATTAATACTAACACAATCAAACCGATATGCAACGGCCGATGTTCTTGGCGCCGGCTGCAAATTCGGACTACAAATTCGACTGATAAACTTCAGATGCGGCCCAATCCAAAGCGATGGTCGGGCGATAGTTGAAAGTCGGCAGGAGCGGCGCCGGCGAGTGTCGTAGGATCATGGCGTGAGTCCACATGTAGCGCGATGAACTTGATTCTCGTTAAAATGTTCGCCACCGCGCTCGCGTTGAGTCAGGTTACGACTCGGCCGGACGCGGTGAGAACCGAATTCGATCCGGTGCACGACCAAGGCGAGGTCGTACAAATTCTGCGCGATGGCTGCGCGCATATCCGCAAAGAATTCGACGTCGAAGATTTCAATCTCGATGATCTGATCAATACCGCGATGGCGGATCCCGCCAGCGTCACCGGCGAAATGCGGGCGTTCCGCGGAATCAATTTCGACGAGCTGCTCGTCGCCTACAAAATGTTCTGCAGCAAGGAGCAGGTCGACAGCAATCAGTTCGACATGGCGCAGGTGATCGAGTTCTACAACAAGGCCGCCTCGAATCTTCCTGACCATATGCGAATCAAGGGACTCAAACTGCCGGGCACCAGCGTGGTGCTCGACGGCAAGGGCGACAAGTTCGCGGAACTGTTCGAGTCGGATCATCGGCGCGTGTGGGTTTCGCTCAGCGAGCTACCCGATTACGTGCAGAAATCGTTCATCGCGGCGGAAGACAAGCGCTTCTATCAGCACCACGGCGTCGACGAGCGCGGATTGATCCGCGCGTTCATCGCCAACATGGCGCAACCGGGACGGCCGCAGGGCGGATCGACGATCACGCAGCAGGTCGCCAAGAACCTCCTGGTCGGCGATGACGTGAGCTACGAGCGCAAGATCCGCGAGATGATCGTCGCGGTGCGCATCGACCACGATATTTCGAAGAACGAAATCCTCGAAGTCTACATCAACTCGATCTATCTCGGCCGCGGCTCGTGGGGCATCGACATGGCCGCACGCAGCTATTTCAAAAAACCGGCATCGGCGTTGACGATTGCCGAAGCGGCGCTGCTCGCCGGACTTGCCAAGGGCCCGGCCTATTTCAATCCGGACCGCTATCCCGGCCGCGCGCGCGAGCGGCAATCCTACGTGCTCAAGCGACTCGAAGAAGACAAGTTCATCAGCCAGGAGCAGACGGCCTCGGCGCAAGCCGCAGGATTCCATATCGTCCCGTACGAGCGGCCTAGGCGCTCCGCGGGCTTCTATTTCACCGACCATGTCGTGCACGAGGCCAAGAACCTGGTCGGGATGCAGTCGCTCACGGTGGAATCCTACACGGTGCACTCGACCATCAATGCCAAATTGCAATCGGCGGCGGAGGCGGCGCTGCAGGAAGGCCTCGCCAAATACGAAATCGCCTCGCACCGAACCCAGTTCCAAGGACCGGAAACCAATATTTCCGAACTGATCACCAAGATCGACGCGGAGCAGAAGACCCACGCGCAGCGGCGGGGAAAGCTCAATCAGCCGCTCTGGCAGCTTGCCATGCATGCCATGCGGCTGCCGCTCTATGACGTGCATTGGACGCCCGCCGTGGTGCTGGAGAAGAAATCCGGCGGCGAGGGCGGCCTTTCGATCAAGGTCGGGCTGGCGGACGGCCGGACCATGCCGCTGATCATCCCCGACGGCATCAATCGCCGCTCCCTCGGCATCTACGACGTCATCTACACCAAGGTCACCGAGGGCAAGACCAAGGCCGATGCGCGCGCCGAATTGCGCGTGCGGCCGAAGGTGCAGGGCGCGGCCGTGGTGCTCGAGAACAAGAGCGGGCGGATCCTCGCCATGGTCGGCGGCTTCTCCTATCCGCTCAGCCAGCTCAATCGCGTGACGCAGTCCTATCGGCAGCCCGGATCATCGGTCAAACCGCTCACCTACCTCACCGCGCTGCATCGCAAGCTGCAACCGAATACGCTCGTGATGGACGCGGCCGTGACGCTGCCGCCGATCCCGGGTTCTTCCACGCATTATTGGTCACCCAAGAACTACGACCGCGTCGGCTGGGGTGCGATCACGCTGCGGCGCGCGCTGGAAAACTCCAAGAATCTGGTCACCGCGCGTCTGTTGGACGGCGGCATCGACAAGGACCCGCTGAAGAGCCTCGACGAGGTGTGCGCGACGGCGTTGGAAGCCAAGGTTTATCGCGAATGCATGCGCAACTATCCGTTCGTGCTCGGCGCGCAGGCGGTGCGCATGATCGATCTCGCGCCGCTCTATGCGGCGATCGAGAGCGAGGGCGCGCGCTTTACGCCTTACGCCATCGACTCGATCGAAGCGAACGGGTTGCTGGTCTATCGCCGGCCGCCGGCGCAACCGATCATGCTCGCCGGCGGAGATCGCGTCGCCGCCTATCAGCTCAGGACCCTTCTGGAAGGCGTGGTGGCGCGCGGGACTGCCGTGGCGCTCAAGCAATACACCGGCTTCCTCGGCGGCAAGACCGGCACCACCGAGAACGAAAACGACGGTTGGTTCACCGCCTTCACCAGCGACGTGACGATCTGCGTCTGGATCGGTTACGACAACGCCAATAGCCGGCGCACGCTGGGCGGCGGCTTCACCGGCGGCCGCACCGCGTTGCCGATCGTGGAGCAGATCGCGCTGGCGTCCTGGCAATTTGTGGCGCCGAAGACGCCGCTGCCGTCACCAACGCCCGAAATCGCGCGACGCATGAAGGCCTATCCGATCGATGTGGCCAACGCCCCGCGGCAACCCAGCGCGCTAGGGGCGTTCACCGACTACTTGAGACTCGATGACCGCGGTCGGCCCTACGACATGCAGCACGCGCTGGTCAGCCGGCACGCCGTCACGCTGCCGAACGAAACACGCGCCAGCGCCGACGAGCGCGAGGAGTCGGCCGCTCCCCGATCGAGCTCCCGATTCAATATCTTTAACCTTGTGAGATGAACGAAAATGCCGCAGTTCGCGGTCCGGCCGGGCGAGAGAGGCGGTCGTCGAAAGGTCTTATTTGTTGGGTAACGGGTTTTTGTTAGTTAGCCACCGTGCGTCATGAGTCAGGGATAAAAATCATGTGGAAGCGCTACACAATCGCTGCGCTGCTTGGACTGGCAGCCGTCACCAGCGAAAGCGCCGCAGCGGCGGAATTCAAAGTGGTGCAGAAGCCGCAGGTGATCGGTCTCCCGCTCGACCAGATCGAACCCTATACCATCGTCTTCAACGATCAGCGGCCGGACGAAACCTCCGCCAACGGCTTCGTCCGCTACGATGATTGGTCGCGCTTGAAACCACTTCAAAAGCAGTATCTTGCGCTTTATCCGAGCTATGTCGAGCCGACCGTCCATAAGATGATCGACGGCGTGACCAAGACCTACAAAGACGAGATGCAATTGTACGTGGTCGAGGCGCGCTTCAAACTGTCGCGGCCGGCGGCGTCGATCGACCTCAAGCGCTACGCCACGCTCAAGTTCATCGAGAACCTCGACCCGATGATCAAGCACGAGGCGATCAACGCGTCCCAGACCACGGCGCTGACCGACGAGAAATTCGTGAACAACGCGAATCCGGACCGCAAGTGGTGCGAAGGCCCGTCAGTCGCGATCTGCGTGCACTCCAAGTACAAGCTCGAGGGCAAGCTGCCGATGGGCATCGCGCTCGCCAACAAGATCCGGGAAGGCGAAAAGAAGATCTCGCCGGTGATCGAATTCGAGAGCGAGATGCGCGTGCTCACGCCGAACGAGGAAGATTCGGCCGGATTGAAGAAATTGACCGCTCTTGATACGCCGATCGCCGGCGTGCTCGAACAGAACATGTTCTATGTCAACGAGGTCATGCGGTTCGGCAAATTCCTGGCGATCTTCCAGCCCAATCCGGGCGATGCCAATTCAACCGTAGCGACGGTGATGATCGCGCTCGCGGTCAGTTCGAACACGCTTGAGCAGAAGAAGAAATATGCCGATGTGCCGGTGCTCCGCAATCTCGTGCCGGTGCAGGTGCTGATGGGCAACAGCTCGTTCAACACCGGCACTTCTATCAGCGCCGGATTGCCGACCTACGTGCGCAATCAGCTCAAATCGATGGCGGGCATCCTCGACCACGAATGAGCGGGCGGCCCGATCGCAAGCGGCATCGATCAACCAGAGCGGCGCCCTTGGGGCGCCGCTCTTAATTTTATGGCGAGATGTCTTGGAAAAAACTTGAGCGGCGCTTTTGGGCGCCGCTCATATAATTCCCAACGTTGAAGTCCGAATGCCCGATTATTTCTGGGCGGCGATGATCGCGTTCAACGTCTCCGGTTTCACCTTCTCCATGTTCGGCGGCATGAAGTAGCCAAGCACCTTGGCTTTGGGATAGACGCTCTCGGCGACCTTGTGCCCGTGGTTGCCGGAAATCACGATCGGATTGCCGTCGCCGTCGGTGCCGCGCACGATGCCGACATGGCCGCTCTGGCCGTTGCTGCCGCGGGTGAATACCACGATGGCGCCAACCCGCGGGCCGTCGACCTGCTTGCCGTATTTGAGGAAGGAGCGCGCGGCGCGTGAGCCGGTGCCGTTTTGGCCGGTCTGGCTCAGGATGAAGTTCATGAAATCGGCGCACCAGAGATCATCGGGCACGCCCACCTGGGAGGAATTGGCGCCTCGCCAGCGCAGGGCCTCAAGCAGCGGATTGGTTTCGCCGGATTTTGGAGCGCTGGCCACGTTGGTCCTGCCGACGCTGTTGAGGACCAGCTTGCTGACGCTGCTGGTGGTGATGCGGCCGAGACTCGCGTTCGAGTCGACCGTGTTGCTGACGGTCGGTCGCACGTTTTCGGCGGCACTTTGCGGGATGAGCAGCGCGGCGGCATCGCTGCGCTGAATGGCTTCCACGGGCTGAACCGGCGTTACTCGCTTGGCTTGGGCGAGATTCTCCGGGATTTGCTCAACGGAGCTTGCTCCCGTGAAGCGCTCGTTCAGTGGTGATGCGGCAACTTGTGAAACCGCGATCGCGGCATACGCAACCCCGGCAAGCAACAGTACTGGACTCTGCATGGCTCACTTCCGTCCCTAAGAACCGAACCAGAGATTATTTTACCTCCTCACTTCCCTTTGCCGCCGCACGAAGGGAAACGGATCAATTGTCTATTCTTTTGATGGTATTGGCCGCAAGATTAATGCGGTCTCCCCATCACCCTCGCAGGTATTATGATTAACCCCGGAACGCTATGCAATAGTCAATGTCGCTATGCACAGCATGTGGGTGCTGGAGGGAATATTTTCGCAGCGCAATAACTTGCGATTACTACGCGCGGACTTTGTCCAATTCGGAGTTCGGCCAATGAATGCTGCTTGCCCGGCTCGCGACGGTTTCAGATTTATCGGTCAGAGGAAACGTTAACGGACGCGGTCGGGAAGGCCGGTTTCAAACGCAACCTTTTCCCGGAAGCGCAGTTCAAACAATCCGCTCAGCCGGCAGGCGGTGAAACAATCAATGAAAAAAAATCTGCGCGCTGCACTTCGTCGTCGGCCGCTGACCGAAAATTTGGGCAATGGTGGCGGCTAGCAATGCGCATCACGGCAAAACTCGCAACCGCGTCAGCGTTGCGAACCGTTGATGATTCGACACATTCATTAACATTGCCGTTTCATCAAAATTTTCGTGCGGTTTTGGTCAGCGATGTTGCCGTGATCGCAGCAAAACGGGAAATCGGGCAATAGTTTGCTCCGCTCCCACGGTTCATTGCGAAAGTTTAAGTTGGGGCAACAGGCGACGTAACTTATCCTGAAACAGTCAGTACGGCTGGCGCGTTCAAAGCACCCGCGAAGGCATCGGGCAGCATGGCAACAGATCCAAAGATGGAAGCTGCGTCTGCGCTGCACCGTTACGGCTTCGGACCAAAGGCCGGCTCGATCGCGGCCATCGCCTCCGATCCGCGCGGGGCGCTGCTTGCGGAACTCGAGCGGGCCGGCGGCGGGCGCATTGCCGGTTCCGATCTGCTCAGCAGCGCCAGCGCCGCGCGGGAAGCCTTCAATTTCCAGCAGCAGCGCAGAGCGGCCCGGCTCGCGCAACGCAGCGACGCCAATGCCAATCCTTCGGTCCGGACATTGCCGCAAAATCCGGCGCGGCAATCGCCAACCGAAAACGGGATGGAGCCGAAGGACGGCGCGATGGAACAGCGGCCGCCGCAGGTGGTGAGGCCGAACGGCAGCGGCACAGTCACGAACAATACGGCAACCACAGCGCAACCCGTGCCGCGCAATCCGGGACCGGGTGTTCCGCAGCAAATTTATCTCGAGGAAGCGAAGGCGCATGTCGACGCCGCGCTGAATGCCGAGATCGGTTTCGTCGAACGCCTGGTGTGGTTCTGGTCGAACCATTTCTGCGTTTCCGCCGACAAGGGTCCGGTGCGTGCGCTGTGCGGAGCCTACGAGCGCGAGGCGATCAGGCCGCATGTGCTCGGGCGTTTCGCCGATATGCTGATGGCGGTGGAAAGCCATCCGGCCATGCTCCTCTATCTCGACAACGCGCGTTCGATCGGACCGAATTCGATAGCCGGGATCAATCGCGGCCGCGGCCTGAACGAAAATCTGGCGCGTGAAATTCTCGAGCTGCATACGCTCGGCGTTCGCACCGTCTATACGCAGGACGACGTCACGCGCTTCGCCAACGTCATCACCGGCTGGACGATCATCCCGCCGCGAATGGATCCAACGCGCGGCGGCGAGTTCACCTTCAATCCGCGCATGCATGAGCCGGGCCCGCAAAAGGTGGTCAACCGGACCTACATGGACAACGGATTCGACCAGGGCCGGGCGGTGCTGGCCGATCTGGCACGCCATCCGGCGACGGCACGGCACATTTCCGAAAAGTTCGCGCGCCATTTCATCGCCGATCAGCCGCCGCCGGCGCTGGTGGAGCGGCTCACCAAGCGCTTTCTCGACACCGACGGCAATCTCAAGGAGATGGCGAAGGAACTCGTCACGTCGGCGGAGGCGTGGACCAGCCCGCGCACAAAAATCAAACGGCCAGGCGAGTGGATCATCAGCGCGCTGCGCGCCACCGGCGCGACGCCGCCCGACGTCCGGCCCGTGATCCAGGCGCAGAACCTGCTCGGCGAGCCGCTGTGGCGGCCGAGCGCGCCGAAAGGCTTTGCCGACGAGAATGCGGCATGGATCGATGGACTCGCGCAGCGCCTGGACATCGCCAACCAGATGGCGCGTCGTGTCGCGGCGCTCGCCGAGCCCAGCGAGATCGCGGAAACCACACTCGGGCCGCTGGCGAGCGCCGAAACGCGGCAAGCCATTGCGCGCGCCGACAGCCGGCCGCAGGCGCTCGCGCTGCTGCTGATGGCCCCTGAATTTCAGCGGAGGTGACAATGCCCATGCTTCATGCTTCCACCCGCCGCGAATTCCTGCTCGGTACCGGCGCACTGTTCGCATGGGCGCATGTGCCCAGGATTGCGCGCGCGGAAGGACGCGATCCGCGCTTTCTGGTGATCGTGCTGCGCGGAGCGCTGGATGGACTGGCGGCGGTGGCACCGGTCGGCGATCCGGACTGGATCGGGCTGCGTGGCGACAAGGCGCTGACGCTCGCCGGCACAACGCCGGGTCTCAAGCTCGATTCGTTTTTCGCGCTCAACCCGTCGATGCCGAACGTGCACCGGCTCTATCAGGCGGGTCAGGTCAGTTTCGTTCATGCCGCCGCCACGCCCTACCGCGAACGTTCGCATTTCGACGGCCAGGACGTGCTCGAAAGCGGATTTGGACGGCCGGGCTCGACCGATTCCGGGTGGCTCAATCGCGCGCTTGCCGCGCTTGAGCCCGCGGGCCGCGTCGACGGCGGGCGCAAAGTCTTCGCCGCCGGTCCGGTGACGCCGCTCGTGGTGCGGGGCTCGGCGCCGGTGCTGTCCTGGACGCCGCCGCGGCTGCCGCCGGCGAGCGACGACACGCTGATGCGGCTGCTCGATCTCTATCGTCATACCGATCCGGCGCTGGCGCGCGTACTCGAGGAGCGCATCGGCCTGGCGGAAATCGCACGCGGCGGCGGCATGGACGCGATGCCGGCGCCCGGCCAAATGCAGGGGCAGAACAATCAACCGCGTCCGATCGGCGCGCAGCTGCAGGCCTATTTCGCCGAGACCGCCGGCGCGGCGGCGAAATTCCTCGCCCGGCCGGACGGGCCACGCATCGGCGCGCTTGCCTTCAACGGCTGGGATACGCATGCCGACGAAGGGCCGATCACGGGCAGGCTTGCTATTTTGCTCGGGGCGCTCGACGGCGCTATCGCGGCGATCGAGAAGGAAATGGGCGCGAGCTGGCGCGAAACCGCCGTCGCGGTCATCACCGAATTCGGCCGCACGGCGCGCATCAACGGCACGCAAGGTACCGACCACGGCACCGCAACGATCGCGTTGCTTGCGGGGGGCGCGCTCAAGGGCGGCCGGGTGATCGCCGACTGGCCGGGACTCAGGCAAGCCCAGCTGCACGAGGGGCGCGATCTCAAGCCGACCACCGATCTGCGCGCGGTGCTCAAGGGCGTGCTGCAGGATCATGTGCGCATCAGCGAGCAGGCGCTCGCAACCAGCGTGTTCCCCGACAGCGCTTCGCTGAAGCCGATGACCGGGCTGCTGGCGTGACGAAAACGGCGCGGCGAAACGTCGCGCCGAACTCAATGGGTCCGATTGCAAGCTCGGCGATCGCTGCTTGTGCGGCAAAAATTGCACGCCAATCCCCGACATAAAACAGTAACCATGGGGGTTCGATTAAAGTTGATCAGAATTCGTTAAGCGTGTTCGGCGCGCGGCATCGTATTATTTTTGCAAGCTGAATTTTCCATCCGCATCGTCGCGCATCAAAACACTTCGGCGAAAGGAGCAGCGAGTCGCGGATCGCGTTAAAGCCTTATTGCCCATATGACATCACGAGCATTCCCATTAAGGCCATTGAAACGCAAGAGAAATAAGCTTTTCTAAATTCATATGGGTGTGGGTGTGTTGAGCGTGTTGCATATACTGCAATTACCGAGACTCGTTGCCGAGCGGCGCAGCTCCGCCATCTTCGGCGTCGTGATCATCGCGATGCTGTGGGCGGGCGTGGTGTTGAAGTATTTCGACGACGTCCAGAACGACAAGCGTGACGCCGAGCGCGCAAACCAGAATTTCGCAATGGTGTTCGAAGAGAACGTGCTTCGCTCGATCGGCGAGATCGACAAGGCGCTGCTGTATCTTCGGCGCAGCATCGAGTCGCGCAAGGCTACCACCGATTATTCGACGATCGCCAACACGACCGACGTCCTAAGCGAGATCATCATTCAGGTCGCGATCATCGATGCCAACGGCATCATGCGGGCGTCGAATGCAGGCCCGCAACCGGCGCCGCCGGTGGACCTGAGCGACCGCGAGCACTATCTGGTGCACGTCCACAGCAAGACCGATTTTCTTTTCATCAGCAAGCCGGTCGTCGGCCGCGTGAGCGGAAAATGGTCGGTGCAGTTCACGCGGCGCTTCCTTAACGCCGACGGCTCCTTCGCGGGCGTGGTGGTGGCTTCGCTCGATCCGGAGCATCTGACGAAATTCTACGACAAGATCGATTTCGGATCGCCGGTGTCGATTTCGCTGATCGGAGCCGACGGCGTGATCCGCTCGAGCGGCGGCAGCGCGGGCGGCTACTCGCTCGGCCAGGACCTCTCCGATACGGAACTGTACAAGCGAATCCAGGCAGGCAGCAACGCCACTTTCGAAGATGACCATTTCGCCGACAGCCAACCGCAATTGGTGACGATCCGAAAGGTCAAGGGTCATCCGTTGTGGGTGAGTGTCAGCAGCAGCAAGAGCGAAATCTACAAGGATTCACTGTCGACGTTCAAATTGAATGCGCTCGTGGCCGGCATATTGACGCTGATCATGCTTGCAGCGGTTGAAAGCATTCTGCGCAGCGAGACGCGCGCGCGATTGAAAGCGCAGCAGCTCCAGCTCACGCTCGAAAATATGAGCCAGGGCATCATGCTGGTCACCAAGGATCTGCAGATCCCGATCATCAATGGACGTTGCGGCGAGCTCTTGGATCTGCCGCCGGAATTCATCGATAAGCCGCCGCGATTCGACCAGCTCATCGACTACCAGACGCAGCACGGCAAGTTCCACAATGCCGCGACCGCGGACGGGCGCGAGTTTTTCGATCATCCGGCCGCGACCGCCGGCGCCAATCAGCTCGCCGTCTGCGAGCGCCTGATGCCGAACGGAACCGTCATCGAGGTGCGCAGCGGCCACCTGCCGGACGGCAGCTTCGTGCAGACCTTCACCGACATCACCAAGCGCTGGGAAGCGGAAGCGCACGTGGCACGTTTGGCGTCGGAGGATCCGCTTACCGGCCTGCCGAACCGGCGCGTATTCCGTACGACTTTGGACCAAATGAGCCGGCTATCGATTCCGATCCCCGGCAGCAATCAGCCGAGAAACGAATTTGCCGTGCTGTTCCTCGATCTCGACCGATTCAAGGTGATCAACGACACGCTCGGGCATCGGATCGGCGACATGCTGCTGCAAGAGGTGGCGAAACGCCTCAGGCTGGCGCTGCGGGCGACCGACATCCTGGCGCGGCTCGGCGGCGACGAATTCGCGATCGTGGTGCCGTCGTTCATTTCGCGCGCAGCGCTGGAAGTGCTGGCGAGCGGACTGATCGTCGCAGTCTCGCAGCCTTACGAGATCGACGGTTATCGCATCCGCTCCAATGTGAGCGTCGGCATCGCAATCGGGCCGCAGGACGGCGAAAGCGTCGACGATCTGTTGATGGCGGCCGATCTTGCGCTCTATTCGGTCAAGGCGGGCAGCCGCGGGACTTACAAATTCTACGACAAGTCGATGAACAAGGAGCTCAACGACCGCCGGCAGATGGAGGTCGATCTGCGCGAGGCGATCGAGAAGAACGAGCTGGAGCTGCATTACCAGCCGATCATCAATCTGCAGCGCAATGTCATTACCGGTTTCGAGGCGCTGGCGCGCTGGCGCCATCCCACCAAAGGCATGGTGCCGCCCGCACTGTTCATCCCGGTCGCGGAAGACAGCGGCCTGATCTTGCCGCTCGGCGAATGGGCGCTGAAAGAAGCATGCCGCCAGGCGGTGAAATGGCCGAACCAGCTCACGATCTCGGTCAACCTTTCGCCGATCCAGTTTTCGGCGCCGAATTTGTATCACCTGATCAAGGACGCGCTGGATGAAACCGGCCTGACACCGAGCCGGCTCGAGCTCGAGATCACCGAGCGCATCTTCATGGAGAACAACGAAAAGACGTTGTCCACCTTGCGGCGGCTCAAGGAGCTCGGGGTGCGCATTTCGCTCGACGACTTCGGCACGGGCTATTCGTCGCTCAGCTATCTGCGCAGCTTCCCGTTCGACAAAATCAAGGTCGACCGCGCGTTCGTGTCGGATCTGAAAGAGAGCAGCGATCACATGGTGATCGTGCAGGCGGTGGTGAGCATCGCGCGCGCGCTCGGCATGACCACCACGGCGGAAGGCGTCGAGACGGAAGAGCAGCAGAAATTCCTCGCCACGCTCGGGTGCGACGAGGTGCAGGGCTATCTCTACAGCGCGCCGGTGCCGATCGAGAATGTTTCCGAGATCATCGCCAAGTGGGCGACACGGAAAACGATGGCGGCCTAAAGAACGATTCGGCGCGGCAGCCCCGGTTTCATTCTCAGACTTGTCGGAAGTGATGGCGCAAAGGCCGCCTTGGCGTCGGCGGCCTTGAGCTGGGCCTCATGCCACAGCAAAAACAGGCCGGACGCCACGACGATGCTGGAACCGATCAGAAGCTCGAGCGTCGGGATCTCGCCCCAGACGACGAAGTCGATCACCAGCGCCCACACCAGGAGAAAATAATAGAACGGCGACACCGCTGTGGTCGGCGCCATGTGCAGGGCGCGCGTCCAGCAATATTGCGCGCCCACGTTGGCAAAGCCGCTGCCGACGAGCAGCACAGCATCCGCGGGTGCCGGCCACTTGAAGCCGAAGAGCAGCAAGAAGGTGTGGAAGAATGCGACGGTTGCGAGCTGCCACATCAGCAGCGTGTTGGCGGATTCGGTCTTCGACATGCCGCGTACCGCAACGGTGACACTGCCGTACATCACGGCGTTGGCGAGCGCGAACAGCGCCCCGATTTGCAGCGAATCCGCGCCCGGATTGGTGACGACAAGCACGCCGAAAAATCCGATCAGCAGCGCCGCCCAACGCACTGGGCCGGCGCGTTCCTTCAAGAAAATGATCGAGACCAGCGCGGCAAACAGGGGTGCGGAGAAATTGATGGCGACCGCGCCGGCAAGCGGCATCAGCCACAGCGCGATCACGGTGAAGGTCTGCGAGATCGATTGCGACAGGCCGCGGGCAATGTGGTCGCGCGGGCGCTTGGTGGCGAACACCTTGAACCCGGTGAAGGGCAAGACGAAAATGGCGCAGATGAGCAGCGAAGAAAACGAGCGGAAGAACATCACCTCGCCGACGGGGTAAAGCGCCACCACCCATTTGGCGATCGCGCTCGAGGCCGCGAACAGCAGGCTCGCCACGATCATGAACAGGATACCGCGCGGCACGTCGTCCTTGCGCGCCTGCTGCGTGCGCATCTTATCGATCCGCGCGAGCTGCTTAAGCTCGGCGAGCGGCAGGACGATGTCGGCGGGGTCGCGCGCGGGGGCCTCGCTCATGCCACCCTGCCCTGCTCATCGAGCTTTCCGTCGATGATGCCGCTGATCAGGTTGTTGTTGTCGAACAGCCGGGGCGCAACGCCGGTTGCTTCCGGTACGAGCGGGACGATCCTGTCCTCGATGGCCGCGATTTCGGCGAGCATCTGGCGGCGCGCCTCGATCGCGGCCTCGATGCTCACGGGCTCAAAGCTCAGTTTCGCGCCGATCGGCAGCCGGCCGAGCGCCGCCAGGTCGGCCGATATGACGGTCGCGATTTTCGGATAGCCGCCGGTGGTCTGGCGATCGGCGAGCAACACGATCGGCTTGCCGTTGCCGGGCACCTGGATCGAACCGGGCGCAATCGCGTCGGAGGTGATGTTGTAGCCGCGCAAGTGCTCGATTTTCGGTCCGTCGAGCCGCATGCCCATGCGGTCGGAGCCGACGATGGTGTATTCGCCGCCGAAAAATTTCGCGCGGGCGGTTTCGGAAAAATAGTCGGATTGCGGACCGGCGACGACGCGGAATCGTTTGGGCAAGCCGAGATCGAATCGGTCGAGCCTATATTCATCGCGTTCGGTCGCGGTGTTGCGGACGAGCGGCAGCCGATCGCCGGCCGCAAGCGCGCGGCCGGCAAATCCTCCGAGGCCGCCGCGGATATAGGTCGATACGCTGCCGAGCGCGGGCACAACGTCGAAGCCGCCTTCGACCGCAACATAGAGCGTGGTCGCGTTCCAGAGCGCGCCGATGCGCACAATGTCGCCACGGCGCAGACGGATGCTTTCGTTCGATCCAATCAATGTGCCGGCCGACGCCGTGACGTCGGGAAGGATTTCGATCGCGGCCTTGGCGCCGACAAAGGCCATGCGCACGTCGTCGGCATCGATCGCGAGCGTGGGTCCGACGACGGCGACCTCGAGCGCGCCGGTGCCGAGCGGATTGCCGACGAGCGCATTGGCGGCGCGCAGGCTCATCGGATCGAGCGCGCCGCTCACCGGAATGCCCAAATGCTGGTAGCCCTCCCGGCCGAGGTCCTGCAGCGTGGTCAGCAGACCCGGCGACAGAACGCGCAGGGCGGGAGTCTTTGCCTCCTTCATGCGGCGGCTCCCAGGCCTTCGGTCGGCAGGATTTTCAGCGTACCTTCGGTGGCCTTGACCAGCAGGTTTTCATATTCGCGCATCGACACCGGCGCGAATGTCACGCGATCACCGGGCGCGAGCAGCGCGCCGCCGACACCATGCGCGTCCCAAAGCGGAATCGGCGAGCGGCCAATCAGATGCCAGCCGCAGGGCGTTACCAGCGGAAAAATGCAGGTCATCGCCATGGCGATGGCGAGCGAGCCTGCCGGAATTCGTGGCCGCGGAGTTTCGTGGCGCGCGAGATTCAGCTCGCGCGGCACATCGCCCATATAGGCCTGTCCCGGCAGGAAACCGAGCATATAGACGTGGTAGTCGACCGCGCTGTGTCGTTCGATCACTTGAGCGACCGAGAGTCCGGTGCGGGCCGCGACGTCTTCGAGATCGGGGGCAAGCGCAGCGTCGTAGCAGACCGGCAGGCGCCACGCGCGGCCGGCGACCTCGGTCAAACGCAGGCCTTGTATCGATTCATTGATGCGGGCCGCGAGCGACTGCGGCGGCAGGACGAGCGGGTCGTAGTAGACCATCAGCGAGCGGAACGTCGGGACGGTCTCGATGATGCCGCCGATACCGGCCGCATTCAGGCACTGCGCCAACGCGAGAACCCGCTGGCTGATTTTCCGGTCGATGCCTTCGCCAAATTCAACGATAAGAGCCGTGTCTCCCGCAGGAAGCACCTTGTAGTCGGGCATATCGGCGTTTCTCCCAATGACGATTGGGTAATCAAGGCGGACCGGCGGTTTCCTTCGTGCGCGCGAGACATTGGCAGGACGTTGCATCGCAGGGTTGGGCCTCGGCCGGTAGGAACCAAGGTTTCACGCCAACCCCGCGCTGCAACGAATACATGTAGAAAATCGGCAGCCGTTTCGGGAACAGAATGCGGAACTTGCTGGAATTGAAGGTGACGAAGATCGCGTTGGGAAACGCGAGCTCCACCGCGCGCTTCTCGACCATGTTCATATTGAAATACTTGATCGCGCCTTCTTCAGGGGAGCCGGCGCCGTGGTACCATTTCATGGCGCTGGAAAAGAGTTTTTCGCGCATGTCGTCGGGCAAATGATCGGCAAGCTGATCGTCCTCGGCTGTCGCCATCGTCACGGCGATGAGTTCGCTCAACCGAAAGCATTCAAATCCGCGCCGGTGCGCTTCGGCTTCGATCTCGGAGTAGTAGGTGTGGATCGCAATCGGCGAATAGCCGTTAAGCTCTGCATGGGTGTTGGTGCAGATCAGCCGCAAGGCCGTGCCGGGTGGGTAAACCGCGGAGATGCGATGCGACATGGCCTCGATATATTCGAGGCACTTGATGTCGTGTTCGTCGATGTGGCAGCGCGGGCCCTTGCCCCAGTAGAACAAAAACGGCAGCGGCGCGTTGCGCGATACCGCATCGGTGATCACCCTGAGCAGCAATTGCTGATCGGACGGCTGTTCGCGCTTGAATGCCCAGGTATTGAAGGCGCGCAGGACCTTCTCGGCGATCGTCGCCGGTGACGTGTTATCGGAGGCTTGGCTGAGGGCGCGCCCGGAATGCAGCGCGGCGGCCTTGCTCTCGAGGCGACGAGGCGAAGCAGCTTTTGAAATCTTGTCGCTGTGACCGCGTCCCTGTGCAGTCGGAATCGTCGCTTCGCCAGCGAGCAAACGGAACTCAGACATGCCGCACCAAACTGAAAATTTACGAGTTGTTAATAACTGTTAAAAATAACTTAACGTCAATTTTTTGTTCATTCGAATGCGCGCACAAAAAGAATTAAGGTTAATCACGTCACATTTTTTTCATCAGGATTTTGCGCAATCGTTACAATTCGGCGCCGAAATCGAGAATCATATTCTCTTTTATCGCGGATGAGCGCGTCAGCGCGAATAGCTGTCCGATAATGGTACACATCGGATGTTATGCCGAAGCGACGGACCAGGTTCGTGTAAATTTTTTTCGCAGACGGACGCGCGGCATTGAGCGGCTTCAGCCGAGCGCTCATGATTACGAAGCGCCGGCCTCAGCACTGACGCCACCAAACGGTCGTCACTTCCAATTGCCGACGCGGCCCGCATTCAATTCCAATCTCTTTCCATTCTTATCCTTGCGTAGATCGTTGGTGTCGCTTGCGCTTTTCTGAGCACCGTCAGCGGGTCTTACCGCTGGAGAATTTCTAGTTTAGAATGAATTTAATCTGCGGACTTCACCAGGACACACGCGTGTTTCATGGCCGGATCCCGGCGCGCAAGTTGATGAGAATCCCAATGAGGCTTCGAGGCTGCACGCCGCTCGCGGCGATGGTTCTCATAGCGACGGCGGGCGCGGCGCGGGCCGTCGACGAAATCCAGGTTTACAACGCCGAGATCGCCAAGGTCGATCAGTGGACGCTGCAACTGCATCTCAACTACGCCTTCAATGGCCGCAAGGCGCCGGATTTCCCGGGAGGCCTCGTTGCTCATCGCGCGCTCAACGGCACGCCCGAGTTGGCCTACGGCATCATGGATTGGTGGGAATTGGGGTTCTACGCGCCGTTTGCGATAGACAAGAACGGAACGCCGTATTCGAACGCCGGCAAGATCAGGCAGCTCTTTGTGGTTCCCAATGCGGCAGAACGGACATTCTTCTATGGCGTCAATTTCGAGTTCAGCTATGCGATGCCGCAATTTTCTGACACCAAATGGAACATGGAGGTGCGGCCGATCGTCGGCGTGCGCAAAGGCGACTACGAATTCATCGTCAATCCGATCGTCGACATCGGATTCGGACAAAACGGCGACGCGGTGTTTGCGCCCGCGGCCCGCTTTGCGCGCAAGCTGACGGAAACGCTTTCGATCGGGATCGAATACTATAGCGAACTTGGACCGTTGAACGGCTTCGTGCCGTTCAACGAACAGCAGCACAACATTTACGGCGTGGTCGATTTCAAGATCGGGCGCTTCGACGTGAACGCGGGCATCGGATATGGGCTGACGCCCGGCTCGGATCGCGTGATCGCCAAGATGATCATCGGCACCGACCTCACGCCCGGTGAATCAGGCCGTTCGATGCAAGGCACCAAATTGCTCCGCAAGGCCGACAACGGCCCAATCGGTTTGTTTCGACCTTGATTCCGCGGCAGTCCCGGCTGCCCGGCAAAGGCGTCTCGACTCTGAGCGGCCTGAGACATAGGTGACACTTCGACCGGACATGTCTTAGGTACGATCTGTTACCCATGTTTCCGGGCTGGACAATCAAATGCTGGTGCCGCAAGAGGGACTTGAACCCCCGACCCCATCATTACGAATGATGTGCTCTACCAACTGAGCTATTGCGGCATCAAAAGACTTCAGACGACGAGCAAGACAACGAGATACGACGAGTCAGATAGCCAGGACGCAAAGGCTTGGCAAGAATAAGGCTCGGCAGAACGGGAATAAGGCTCGGCCGAACAAGCCGTCCCAGACCCGGGCCATAGGCGCACAAATTGCTTGAACAGTCGTATACGGCCGCCCTCGGCACCAATTGGTTGAACGCAAACGACTTACCGGCGCGCCCGGCTCGACCGCATGGTCTGTGCAGGTCACTTAAAGAAGCGAATGCGCCACCACGTGTCGGAGGCGGCGGGCTCGGGGCTCGCCTCAGGTTCGACGGTCGAATCGGGGCCGGGATCATCGGGCGCGTGCACGAGCGGAATCACGGCCTCCACGGGAATGTCGGACGACAGGGTGGAACCGGCGCGTGCCGCTGCGCCGGCGGCGGCGGGCCGGGCGGCCGGCTCCGGTGCCGGCGCATCGGCCGGCGGGATCGCCTTCGGCAGCATCGCGTCGTCGAAAGCGGCGCGGCCGTCGGCTTCGATGGTGGCGGCTTGGCTGCCGAGCGCGGCGAGCGGAACTTTCCATTCGAAGGCGTCGATGCGGCCGTTCACCGGCGAGACCGGCAGCCAGCGGTCGGAGACGAACCCGTCGGCGGTCCAGGCGGCGTCGCGCGGAGCGCGCAGCGCGCGCGCCATCCATTCGCGCGTGCGGCCTTCGTTGCCGCTTTCGGCGTGTTCGAGTTCGGCCATCAGTTCGGCGACGCGCTGGGTCGGCTTGTGCAGCAGCGGCGCGAGCGCCGTGCGCGCTACGCTGAATTCATGCGCGTCGATGGCCGCGCGCGCCACCGCAATCGCGCCTTCGATATGACCGGGCGCCATTTGCGCCAATGCCTGGACGCGTGAGAGCCGGTCGCGGGCGGTGTCGCCGAAGCGCAAATAGGCATAGACCTGCGCGAGATCGGGATGCGGATTGGCAGTCCAGGCCTTCTCGATGATGCGACTGGCGCGGCGCAGCTTGCGCGTTTCGGCGAGCATCCGGCCGGCAAGCTCGGCGGCCGGCACCAGCGTGGGCGCGAGCTTGACCGCCTCGAGCGCCAGTTCGCGCGTGCGATCGCGATCGGTCTCCTCGACCGCGAGCGCGGCGGCGGTCAGCAGCACCGCGCGCTGGCGGCGATAGGCAGCTTTGTCGATCAGCTTGTTCTGCATGTTGCGCTCGAGCGCGGCGAGCGCGCCATCCCAATCACCCGACACGCAACGGAACTCGAGCGCGGCCTGCCCGGCCCAGGCGAGATCGGGGGCCGTGCGTGCGGCCTCCTCGGCATAGCTGCGTGCGGCGGCGAGATCGTCGCGGCGGCGCGCCTCGACGAAGAGGCCGCGCAGGCCGAGCAGCTTGGTGTCGGCGCGTCCCGCCATGGTGCGAAAGGCGGCGTCGGCCGCCGACCGGTCGCCGGAAAGCTGCGCGGTCTGGGCATTGAGCAGGAGCGCGAGCGGCTCGCTTCCGCGCAGACGGCCGGCTTCGACGGAAAACTTCCGCGCGCTGCGCAGATCGCCGGCGCCCACCGCGATCAGGCCGCGCGAAATGGCGTGGTCGCCGCGTGCGCGGCGGCGGAGACGCAGGAAGTTCGCGAACGCGTGCGGTGAAGACCAGATCGCACGAACGAGCGACCACGCCAGCACCGCGAGCATGACCACGATCATGAGCGCCACGGCCGCGACCAGGACCGAGGTCTCGATGCGCCAGCCGAGCCAGGTGACAGCCACGTCGCCCGGACGATCGGCGACCCAGACAGCACCGAGCGCCAGGATGGAGGCCAGCGCGAGAAAGATAACGATGCGGATCATGTTTCAGAGGCTCGCGTTTCCGAGCGCGCTGATGGCGGCAGCGGCTATCTTCCGGCTCTCCTCGACGGCCGCGATGCGCGCCTGCGCCTTGTCGATCCAGGCTTGCGCCGGCGCGCGCACAGGCGCGGGGAGCTTTGCAAGCTCGACCAGCGCACCCGAGACGTCAGCCTTCGCGGCCTTGAGATCGATGCGCGTGATGACGGCGGCCGGATCGTCGCCGGGCACCTCGTCGGCACGGCGAATGCGCACGAGCCGTCCGGCGTTCGCCTTCAGGCGGTCAAAAAATCCACCCTCGGGCGGAACCGAGTCGGCGGCGCGGCGAAGCGCGGGCACGAGCGCGGACAATTCCTGGGCGAGCGCAGTATTGCTCGGCACGCCCGACGCCGCGAACGGTTCGAGACCGGAGAGCGCGTTGTCCGGCGCAAGCGGCCGCGCGGCGGCAAGCTCGGCGGCGAACGGATCGCCGCGTTCGACGGCCGTGCGCAGTGCCGCGGTCGCCAACGCGTAGCGCATGGCGCGGTCGCTCGCGACAGTCGCACGCTTGGCGAGATCGGCCTCGATCGCTGCGGCTGTTTTTTCCAGGGCGGCGATGCGAGCGGCCAAGGCCTCGAGCTCGCTCTTGTCGACAGGAGTCACGTTGCGCAGTTCGCGCACGGCGGCGGCGAGATCATCGACACGGCTGTTGAGGCTGCCGATATTGTCGGCGAAAGCCTTGGTGGCGTTTTCCGCCGAGGAGAGACGATTGGCGAGCGCGGGATCGCTCAGCGGCGGCGGCGGCGAGAATGTCGATTTTTCCAGGCGGCCGATGCGGGTCGAAAGATCTTCGAGCGCGTGTTGATCGGCGCGATCGGCCGGACGCCCCGAAAGCTCGCGCAGCCGCGACTCGATGGCGGACAGCCGGTCGCCGTAGCCGGCCGAACCGTTGCCGATCACGCCGGTAAACCACAGTACGGAAATCAAGATCAGCATGGAGACGGCGCCCATGCCGGCGGCGCCGAGCAGCGACGGTCTGCCGGACGGCAGCCATGTGATCCCCTCGTGCTTGGGCGCTTCGGTATAGGGCGGCTCGTTGTCGTCGGACGCGTCGGGCGCAGCGGAGGTGGAAGCACCGGGAGATTGAGACGGCGTCTGGCTTGCGACTTCGGTGGCCTCGAGGTCGATGGTCGAGGGCTTGCGCGGCGGGCGCGCGGACGATCCCACCGGATCGGACGGATTGCGCTTGCTCGCCATGAATGCCTCCGAAGGGACCGCTCAAACGGGATGCCGCGACTGGACGAACCGGAATAATGCGAACCCGATGTGACGGCAACGTGGCTGTCAGCGTGTTGCGACCAAATCGAGCAATGCCGCCTCGTCCGGGCGCGCCGCAATCCTGATTTCCGCCGCGCCCGCGAGCGCCCCCGCCACGCGCGGCGAGAGACAATAATGGAAAAGCGCCAGTGCCTTGTCGAGTAGGCCGGCCGCCTTCGCGCAGGCCACGAAGGCCTCCGCGCTGCGGAGCGAAAAATGCAGCACGCCATCGAGGGTGCCGGTCAAAAGGGCATCGCGCACATTCGGCGGCAAGGCGGCAATCTTGACCGCGCGATAAACCACGACGGTGCGAACCGGTACGTTGGGCAGGTCATCGGCAAGATCGCGGGCGCGTTCGTCGCCCGTGAGATAGAGCAACGGCGCTCGGCTGCCCGAAAAGCGGGCGGCGGCAAGCCTGCCCAAATCACGCGCATTGCCGTCGGCCGATTGCACTTCCAAAAATCCCGCCGCGCGGGCGGCATTGGCGGTGCTGGCGCCGACCGCGAGCACCGGCCGCGTCATCAGATCGCGCATGCGCGGATGCGGAGCGATGGCGCGCGCGGCATTGGCGCTGCTCATCAGGATGGCGGCGTAGTCGGTCGCGCCAAGGTCGACATCGGCGATCGGCTCTATGCGCAGAAGCGGCGCGAGCAGCACCTGGTGACCGCGCGCGCGCAACGCCGCCGCGCTGCGTTCGCCGTCTTCCGCCGGCCGGGTGATGAGCAGACGCACGTCATATCTCGTTTTTGAAAAAGTCGGCGCCGGCGCGCGCTTTGAGATCACGGCCGGCTGCGGTGCCGACGGCTTCCGCATCGGTCAGCGGACCGTCGCAGATGATGTCGTAAAACCGGCTGCCGTCCGGTTTTAAAATCTGGCCGCGCATCTGCACGCGGCCGGCGATGATCATGGCGTGGCCGGCAATCGGCGTACGGCAGTTGCCGTCGAGCACCGCGAGATAGGCGCGCTCGGCGGCTAGCGCAAGCGCGGTGTCGGGATCGTTGATCGACGCGAGCAGGTCGCGCGTCTTTGTATCGTCTTCGCGCGTCTCGACCGCGATGGCGCCCTGCCCGACCGCCGGCAGGAATTCGGCGATGTCGAAAACGGAGTTTGCCGTCGATTCCAATCCGAGGCGTTTCAATCCGGCGAACGCCAGAACGGTCGCATCCGCCTCGCCCTGCTCGATCTTGCGCAGGCGTGTGTCGACGTTGCCGCGCAACGGAGCGACATGCAGATCGGGCCGCAGGCGCCTGACCATGGCCTGGCGGCGCGGCGAGGCGGTGCCGACGACGGTTCCGGGAGCGAGCGCGGCAAGCGAGTTCGCCTTGCGGCTGACGAAGGCGTCGCGCGCATCCTCACGCGGAAGAAAAGCAGCGAGTGCTAGTCCCGCCGGCAGCACGGTCGGCATGTCCTTCGCCGAATGAACCGCGAGGTCGATGCGGCCGGCGGCAAGCGCCTCCTCGATCTCCTTGGTGAACACGCCCTTGCCGCCGACGTCGGCCAGTACGCGGTCCTGCACCTGATCGCCGGTGGTGCGAATCACTTCGATCGCGATCCGCGCGGGATCAAGTCCGTGCGCCGCCGCGAGCCGCTGCTGCACCAGGCGCGCCTGGTAGAGCGCAAGCGGGCTGCCGCGCGTGCCAAGACGGATGTTGGTGGTTGCGCTCAAGGATTGCGGCACTGGACCTCGCAATGCTACGCCGTGTTCGAGCATGATCTTAGCCGATAACCGGTTCGCACTTTTCGGGATCATGCTCAAGGAGCCTGCATGGTTGTACTGGGAATCGAGACAACATGCGACGAGACCGCGGCGGCCGTGGTCGAACGGGTGGACGACAAGCGGCCGGGCCGGATCCTGTCCAATGTAGTGCTCTCACAGGTCAACGAGCACGCCGCCTTCGGCGGCGTGGTGCCGGAGATCGCCGCGCGCGCACACGTGGAGGCGCTCGACCACGTCATCAGCAAGGCGATGGCGGATGCCGGGCGCACATTCGACGCGATCGACGGGGTGGCGGCCGCGGCCGGTCCGGGACTGATCGGCGGGGTCATCGTCGGGCTCACCACCGCCAAGGCGATCGCGCTCGTGAACGACAGGCCGCTGATCGCGGTCAATCATCTGGAGGCGCATGCGCTCACGGCCCGTCTAACGGACGGCACGCCGTTTCCCTATTGCCTGTTCCTGGCATCGGGCGGGCATACGCAGATCGTCGCGGTGCGCGGGGTTGCGGATTACGTGCTGCTCGGAACGACCATCGACGACGCCATCGGCGAGGCCTTCGACAAGACCGCGAAGCTTCTGGGCCTCGGCTATCCGGGCGGGCCGCAGGTCGAAAAAGAAGCCGTGCGCGGCCATCCCGACCGGTTCCATCTGCCGCGTCCGATGATCGGGCGGCCCGAGCCGGATTTCTCGCTCTCGGGTTTGAAGACCGCGTTGCGGCTCGAAGCCGAAAAGATCGCGCCGCTCAGCGACCAGGACGTCGCAAATCTGTGCGCCTCGTTCCAGCAGGCGGTCGTGGAGATGATCGAGGATCGCATCCGCACCGGCCTGCAGCTGTTCAACGCACGCTACGGCGCGCCGACCGCGCTGGTCGCCGCCGGCGGAGTTGCCGCCAATCAGGTGATCCGCAAGGCGCTGCATCGCATCGCCTACGAGGCGAAGACCATTTTGGTGGTGCCGCCACCCGTACTCTGCACCGACAACGGCGCGATGATCGCCTGGGCCGGCGCCGAGCGGCTCGCGCATGGTTTCGTCGATGGCCTCGACACTGCACCGCGCGCGCGCTGGCCGCTCAGCGAGGTGAACCGCCTACGGCCGCAAGTCTCGTATCGGGCGCGTCAGTGAAGAAGAAGGTGCGAGGCGCTGCAAATGGCATTTGATCGTATCGCGGTGCTCGGAGCCGGCGCCTGGGGAACCGCGCTCGCCAATGTCGTGACGCGGGCCGGGCGCGCGGTGACATTGTGGGCGCGCGATCCGGCAATCGCCGCGTCGCTCGCCAAGGAGCGGACAAATCCACGGCTGCCGGGCGTCACGCTCGATGAAAACGTCGTGGTGACCGAAGACATCGCCTGCGCGGGACAGGCCGATGCGGTGCTGATCGTGGTACCGGCGCAAACCCTGCGCACGGTTGCGCGCGCGATCGATCAGGTCACCCGCCCCGCCACACCGGTCGTCGCCTGCGCCAAAGGCATCGAGCGCGGCAGCCGCAAATTCATGACCGAAGTCATCACGGAATGCGCGCCGCGCGCCGCGCCCGCGATCCTGTCCGGCCCGAGCTTCGCCGCCGACGTGGCGCGCGGACTTCCCACGGCGGTAACGCTTGCGATGCGCGACGAAAAGCGCGTCGGACAGCTTGCCGGCGCGCTCGGCTCGGCCGCGTTCCGGCTCTATCATTCGACCGACGTGCGCGGGGTCGAGATCGGCGGCGCCGCCAAGAACGTGCTGGCGATCGCGGCCGGCATCGTGGCCGGGCGCAAGCTCGGCGCGAGCGCCGCAGCCGCGCTCACCACGCGCGGATTTGCCGAATTGTTCCGGTTCGGCAAGGCGTTCGGTGCGCGACCCGAAACATTGACCGGCCTCTCGGGCCTGGGCGATCTCATTCTCACCTGCTCCAGCCCGCAATCGCGCAACTTCTCACTCGGCATCGCGTTGGGTCAGGGACGCGCGACTGGCGAAATGCAAAGCCACCAACTCGCCGAAGGCATCGATACCGCGCCGGTGCTGGTGGAACTCGCGATGTCAAAAAAAGTCGACATGCCGATCGCGAGCGCGATCGCGGCCGTGCTCGGCGGGCAAATGAGCGTCGATCAGGCGATCGACTCGTTGCTCACACGGCCGTTTCGAGCGGAGCATTGATTCACCTCTCCCCGCAGGCGGGGAGAGGTCGACCGAGCGTAGCGAGGTCGGGTGAGGGGGCGTTGTTGTAGTATCAATCCTGACAGGACCCCTCACCCGGCTCGCGGCTGGAGCCGCTCGCCACCCTCTCCCCGCAAGCGGGGAGAGGGAAAACTGCGGAGACGCGCCATGGCTTATTGGCTTCTGAAAACCGAGCCCGAGGAATTCTCCTGGGACGACCAGGTGAAGCGCGGCGTCAAGGGTGAGCCGTGGAGCGGCGTGCGCAATTTCCGCGCCCGCAGCAATCTCAAGCAGATGAAAAAGGGCGATCGCGCCTTCTTCTATCACACCGGCGACGAGAAGCAGGTGGTCGGCATCGCCGAGATTATGCGCGAGCATTTTCCGGACCCGACCGCCGGCAAAGGCGAGCCGTGGGTGGCGGTACAGGTGAAGGCGGTCGAGCCGCTGCCGAAACCAGTGACGCTTGCGACGGTAAAGGCAACAAAAAGCCTGAAGGACATGGCGCTGGCAAAATACGGCCGGCTCTCGGTGCAGCCGGTCACGGCGGAGGAATGGAAGATCGTGTGCCGTATGGGCGGGCTGAAATGAGGAGGCGCGGATGCATGTCCTGAATGTCAATTTTGTCGCGATTGTGCTTGCCGCCGTGGCGGCGTGGCTGTTCGGCGCGGGCTACTACGGCACACTTGGCAAAACCTGGGTCGCGGCGCTCGGCACCACGATGGAGACGATGAAAGTGCAGAACGCCGGCAAGAGCGCGACTGCCAAGGCGACACCGTTCGTACTTTCATTCATCGCCGAACTGGTCATGGCCTTCGTGCTCTACGGGATCGTCTTCCACGTCGGCATCTGGTCGATCCGTGCCGGCATTATCTCGGGCGTGGTCTGCTGGCTCGGCTTTGTCGTCACGACGATTGCCACCAACAATGCCTATCCGGGCCGCAGCTACACGCTGACCGCGATCGACAGCGGGCATTGGCTCGGCGTACTCGTGATCATGGGGGCGATCCTGGGCGGCTTCGGGCCGCGGTGAAAACATCACCTCTCCCCGCAAACGGGGAGAGGGAGTTCTTTCGACGAAAGTGCAGGGTTTCGCGCCTTGTCGCTTGGCGGGGCGCTGAATAATATTGGAAAAAAGCGGCGGTCGCGCTCAAATATGCGCGGAAATCAAGCGCGGCGTGGAGGAAGCAAGATGTCCGACAAGATCTACGAGGTACCGGCCGAATGGGCCCAGCGCGGATTCATCAACGACGCCAAATACCGCGACCTCTACGCGCGCTCGCTCAAGGATCCGAACGGATTCTGGTCCGAGCATGCCAAACGCCTCGACTGGATCAAGCCATTTAAGAAGGTCAAGAACACGTCCTATGATCCGCACAATGTTTCGATCAAATGGTACGAGGACGGCACGCTCAATGTGGCGCACAATTGCGTCGACCGGCATCTGGCCAAGCGCGGCGACCAGGTTGCGATCCTCTGGGAAGGCGACGACCCGAAGGACGACAAGAAGATCACCTATCGGCAGCTGCACGCCGACGTGCAGAAATTCGCCAATGTGCTGAAAGCGCGCGGCGTCAAGAAAGGCGATCGCGTCACCATCTATCTGCCGATGATCCCGGAGGCGTGCGTGGCCATGCTCGCCTGCGCGCGCATCGGCGCGATCCATTCGGTGGTGTTCGGCGGGTTCTCGCCCGACTCGCTCGCCGGCCGCATCGAGGACTGCAAATCCAACATCATCATCACCGCCGACGAGGGCGTGCGCGGAGGGCGGAAGATTCCGTTGAAGGCCAACTCCGATGCAGCCGCCGACAAGGCCGGCGGAGTCACCACGATCCTCGTGATCAAGCGTACCGGCGCGCCGGTCGCGATGAAAAGCGGGCGCGACCTCTATTACGACGACATCGCCAAAATCGTACCGGCCGAATGTCCGTGCGAGGAAATGAGCGCGGAGGATGCGCTGTTCATCCTCTACACCTCAGGCTCGACCGGAAAACCGAAGGGCGTGCTGCACACCACGGGCGGCTATCTCGTCTATACCTCGCTCACGCACCAATACGTGTTCGACTACCACGACGGCGACATCTACTGGTGCACCGCCGACGTCGGCTGGGTCACGGGCCACAGCTACATCGTCTACGGTCCGCTAGCGAACGGCGCCACCACGATGATGTTCGAAGGGGTGCCGAACTATCCGAGCATGTCGCGCTTCTGGGAAGTGTGCGACAAGCACAAGGTCAACATCATCTACACGGCACCGACGGCGATCCGCGCGCTGATGCAGGCGGGCGATGCACCGGTGAAGAAAACCTCGCGCGCGAGCTTAAGACTGCTCGGCACGGTCGGCGAACCGATCAATCCGGAAGCGTGGGAATGGTATTACCGCGTGGTGGGCGACAGCCGCTGCCCGATCGTCGATACCTGGTGGCAGACCGAGACCGGCGGAATCCTAATCACGCCGCTGCCGGGCGCGACGAAACTGAAGCCCGGCTCGGCGACGCGACCGTTCTTCGGCATCGTGCCGGAAATCGTCGACGCCGAGGGCAAGGTGCAAACGGGCGCGACCAGCGGAAATCTTTGCATCGCCGAATCCTGGCCCGGGCAGATGCGCACGGTCTACGGCGACCATCAGCGTTTCGTCGATACGTATTTCAAAACCTATCCGGGAAAATATTTCACCGGAGACGGCTGCCGGCGCGACGAGGACGGCTATTACTGGATCACCGGCCGGGTGGACGACGTGATCAACGTGGCCGGACATCGCCTCGGCACGGCCGAGGTCGAAAGCGCGTTGGTCGCGCATCCGAAAGTTTCGGAAGCCGCCGTGGTCGGTTATCCGCACAACATCAAGGGCCAGGGCATCTACGCCTATGTGACGCTGATGACGGGCGAGCAGCCGAGCGAAGAGCTGCGCAAGGAACTGGTGCAATGGGTGCGCAAGGAGATCGGCCCGATCGCATCGCCAGACCTCATTCAATTCTCCCCCGGCCTGCCGAAGACGCGCTCGGGCAAGATCATGCGGCGCATCTTGCGGAAAATCGCAGAGGACGAATACGGCAACCTCGGCGACACCTCGACGCTCGCCGATCCGGCGGTGGTCGATGATCTGGTGAATAATCGGCAGAACCGGAAGGATGCATCGAAGGCAGCGGCGGGAAAAGGATAGCGCCTGCTATCAGAAATCCGACGCCAGGCCCTTGTGCTCCCAATCGCCATAGCGGGTCGGCTCGGGCCCTTTCGGGCCGCCAACTTCCTTGGGTCGCTCGGTGTTCTTGCGATCGATCTCGGCGCGGCGCGCGGCGGCTTCGGCCAATGCGCGTTCGGCGGCAGGGGTCAGAGGCTTGCGCGGTGGCGAGCCTTGCAGACTTTCTTTGGTACTCATGGACGCACCCTATGCGCTGCGTGGCGTAGCCATCAAGTCACGCGCGCAGGAAGCCGCGATTGTAAGACCATTTTATGATTGGACAGAATTGCTGCCGATGAACCCGCGGCGGTCAATCGACCGATTCGTTCGGGTAGACGCCCCAGAGTTTGTCCTGCGGGAGCCAGCCGTCGAAGCCCTCGCCCGCGAAGCGGCACCAGCCGGAGGTGCAGCGCTTGACCGTGCCGAGCACGCCGGATTGCAGCTGCGCGACGATGGCGCTCTCGGGGTTCGGTTTGGCGCGCAGCGGCAGCAGTTCGTCCTTGGCGCGCAGCGTCACCACGCCGGTGCGGCGGCCGGAGAGCAGCGAACCATAGACCCAGCCTTCGGCGCCGTCGGCGTCGCGGATGCGGCGCCAGTTCTCATATTCGCCCGTGATCTCCACCGGCAAGCCCGCGCGCTGGTAGCGCCATTTGATCTCGTAATTCTTGGCCGGGCCCACGTGCATGTTGACCTTGTCGGCCTTCAGACTGACGTAGCGCGGTACGGGCAGTCCGCTGGACTGGCCGATGCCCGATCCGATCTGGCCGACCGGGCCGATCCCCTGGGCATTGCCTTGAGGGTTTCCGAGGCCGTTCAATAATCCGATCTGCTCGCTCGGGGCTTGAGCCGCGACCGCCCCGGCGATCGCCGCCAACACCAGCCCGAACGCATATACGCGGAACCGTTTCATCGTGACCGGATTTGCAAGCATCCACTGATTGCGCGGCGCACCCGCTGCGCCAGCCCCCAAATCAGCCGTCACAATGTTGTCGGGTTCGGGTTAACGCGAGCTAAACAAACCCTACGCATGCGCAGATAAATCGTGGATTTTTGGGTGCTCGCCGTTGAGCGGATTTGAGGGGTCCCAGGCGTAGCGCACGGTCTCAAAGCGCATGGACCGCGTATCCAGCATCAGCAGCCGGCCGATCAGTCCTTCGCCGAAGCCGACGATTTCGCGGATGACCTCGAGCGCCATCAGCGATCCGACCACGCCGGTCAGCGCGCCGAGGATGCCGGCTTCGGAGCAGGCCGGTACCGTGCCGGCGGGCGGCGGCTCGGGAAACAGGCAGCGGTAGGTCGGGTTCGGCTTGCCGTCGGGGCCGCGTTGGTGTGCGCGGATGGTGGTGAGCGTGCCGTCGAAGGTTCCGACCGCGGCCGTCACCAGCGGTTTCTTCGCCAGATAACAGGCGTCGGAGACCAGATAGCGGGTCGGGAAATTATCCGAGCCGTCGGCCACGATGTCATAAGCGTTAATGAGCGCGAGCGCATTGGCGGCAGTCAGTCGCTCGTCATGCGTCTTCACCGCGACATGGGGGTTGAGTTTTTGGATCGCGGCGGCGGCGATCTTCACCTTCGGCTCGCCAATATCGGGCGTGCCGTGGATGATCTGGCGCTGCAAATTCGACAACGAGACCTTGTCGTTGTCGACGACGCCGAGCGTGCCGACGCCGGCAGCCGCCAGGTAAAGCAGCGCCGGCGCGCCGAGCCCGCCGGCGCCGATGACCAGCACGCGGGACGCCTTCAACCGCGCCTGGCCGGGTCCGCCGACCTCGCGCAGGACGATATGCCGGGCATAACGCTCGATTTCGTCGGCCGAATGCATCGCAGCGATTTCCCCTTTCGATTCAGCGTCAGCAAGGGGTTACCGTAGCGCATGGCCGCACCCAAGGGCCATCAATCACATTTCCTCCGCGGCCCGGTTCGGGTAGGTTTGACCGGCGAACAAGGGGTATCTGGGGATTCGGAATGCGACTTCTCGGCGCGAGTTTCGCCGTGGTGCTTGGGCTGACGGGGCTGGTCCCGGCAGTCGCCCAAGACAGTTTGGATACGACCGGATCGTTGCAGAGCTGGACGCCGGAGCCAAAGCGCGCCCCGCAGCCCGTGCGCTCCTTGCGCGATTCCTATGCCGCGATCCCGCTCGCCGAGCGGCTGGCGATCCAGTCCGATCTGGTCTGGGCCGGCCTCTATAACGGTCCGGTCAATGGCGAGTTCAGCGATCAGCTCGTCAACGGGGTGAGAGCGTTCCAGCGCCAAAACAAGACCCGACAAACCGGCGTGCTCAATCCGGCGGAGCGGGATGCGCTGAGCGATTTCGTGCGCCCGCTGCAGGAGCAGGTCGGCTGGCGCATGGTCAACGACCCGATCACCGGGGCGCGCGTCGGCCTGCCGATGAAACTCGTGCCCAAGGCGGGACCCGGCAAGGCTGGAAGCCTGTGGAGCTCGGCCCAAGGGCAGGTGCGGATCGAAACCTTCCGCATCGTCGCGTCCGACGGAGGTCTGGCGACGCTGTTCGAGAAACAAAAAAACGAGCCCGAGCGCAAGATCGAGCAGGAGGCGCTGCGGCCGGATTCGTTCACGCTCATCGGCATGCAGGGCTTGAAGAAGATGCAGGTGCACGCCTTCGCACGTGACGGCGAGATCCGCGGCATCACCATTCTCTACGATCAGGCCGTGGACGGCACCCTGGACCCGCTCATGCTTCCGATGCGGAGCGCGTTCCAGCCGTTCGCGAGCGCCATAAAAAATGCGCAGGACAACGCGCCGCCGCGGAGCACCGTCGAATACGGCACCGGCCTCGTGGTCAGCAAGGTCGGCCATATCGTGACGGACCTGCAGGTGATCAATGGCTGCCAGACCGTGATCGTGCCCGGACTCGGCCGTGCCGAGCGTCTCGCCGACAACGCGGATGCCAGCCTCGCGCTGCTGCGGGTGTACGGCGCGGACGATCTTGTGCCGCTCGCGCTGCTCGGCGAGCCGGCGAAGGGCAACGAGCTCACGCTGGTCGGCATTGCCGATCCGAAGTCGCAGGCCGGAAGCGCGGCGATCTCGACCGCGAACATGCGGCTGATCGCCGCCGGTTCGGTCAGCGGCTCGATGGGCATCCTGAGCCAACCGCCATCGCCGGGATTTTCCGGCGCGGCCGCGCTCGATAAAAGCGGACGCTTCGTCGGCATGGTCGGGCTGAAGGTGCCGGTGGTTGCCGGTCCGGCGGCAGCGGCGCCGAAGGCGACCATCGTGCCGGCGGAAATCATTCGCAGTTTCATCGAGGCCAATTACGTGGCGCCAACATCGGGGGACGCCGGCGTCGACCACGCCAAGGCCTCGGTCGTGCGCGTGATCTGCGTGCGGAAGTAGATCTACTTGTTCTTAAACTTCGGCGGGCGCTTTTCGACGAAGGCCGCCATTCCTTCCTTCTGATCTTCCGTGGCGAACAGCGAATGGAAGACACGGCGTTCGAATTTCACGCCCTCGGCCAATGATGTCTCGAACGCGCGGTTGATGGCCTCTTTCGCGGCCAGGACCGAAGGCAGCGACATGGACGCGATCGCTTCGGCGACCTTCATGGTCTCCTCCATGAGCTGCGCCGCCGGCACCACGCGCGCCACGAGCCCGGAGCGCTCGGCCTCGGCGGCGTCCATCATGCGGCCGGTCAGGATCAGGTCCATCGCTTTCGACTTGCCGACCGCGCGGGTGAGCCGCTGGGTGCCACCTATACCGGGAATGACCCCGAGCTTGATCTCGGGCTGGCCGAATTTCGCGTTGTCGGCAGCGATGATGAGATCGCACTGCATGGCAAGCTCGCAGCCGCCGCCGAGTGCATAGCCGGCGACTGCCGCGATAACGGGCTTGCGCGCATGGGCGGCGCGGTCCCAGGTGCCGGCGAAATTGCCCATATAGACGTCGATGAAGGATTTGTCCGCCATCTCCTTGATGTCGGCGCCGGCCGCGAAGGCTTTGTCCGATCCGGTAATGACGATGCAGGCGATATTGGCGTCGGCCTCGAACGAATCGAGCGCGGCGGCAAGCTCGGCCTTGAGTTTGGCGTTGAGGGCGTTGAGCGCCTGCGGACGGTTGAGATGGATGATGCCGACCTTGCCGCGGGTTTCGACCAGGATGTTTTCGTAGCTCATCGGATGGTCTCCCGTTTGCATTGTTGGTTTTAAGGCCTAGCCAAGTCCCCGGCCGCGCGCAATGCTATCATTGAGCTGCGCGCGTCGCTTTGCGCGTTCCTTGGAGCACGACATGCCGTCGAACGTCGCCTGGTTCGAGAGACTCATGTTCCTCGATGTCGCCCTCAGCGCCGTGGCCACGATTCTTCAGTTCCCCGGCTCCATCGAAGGGCTGGAGGGGGTCGAAAGCGAATCGCCGGTTTTGGATCCGGCCTTCATCGGCACGATCTCGCTGCTCATCCTGGTCTTGGTCCTAATGCTGATCTGGCTGACGGTGCGGCAGCGAAAAAATTGGGCGCGCTGGGTGCTGCTCGCGTGGTTCGTGATTGCTGACCTGTCGCTGCTGTACGATTTCCTGTCAGATCAAGCGTTCCGTGACGGCGTGTTTGCATTCCTGCTGAACATCATCATGCTCGGGCTCGAGATCACCGCGTTCTATCTGATCTTCACCGGCAACGCGCGCGATTGGTTCAGGAAACCGGCGACAACCTGACGCGCCATTATTTCTGGCACACCGGACAGAAGAAGGTCGAGCGGCCGGTCTGCACGATGCGCTTGACGGTCCCGGTGCAGCCGGGCGTCGGGCAAGGTTTGCCCTCGCGATCGTAGACGCGGAAACTGTGCTGGAAGTCGCCGAGCGCGCCGTCGGTGCGGCGGTGATCGCGCAAGGACGAACCGCCGGCCTTGATCGCGTCGTTGAGCACGGCCTTGATGGCATCAACGAGTTTTTCGGCGCGCTCGTTCGGCGCACCGGAGCCGGCGGCGATTGTGGACGCCATGCGTTTGGGCGAGAGCCGCGCGCGAATAAGCGCCTCGCAGACATAGATGTTGCCAAGACCGGCGACGACTTTCTGATCGGAGAGCGCGGCCTTCAGGCTCGTCTTCTTGCCCTTGCAGGCGCGCGCCAGCATGGCGGCATCGAACTCATTGCCGAGCGGCTCGGGGCCGAGCGCACGTAAGAGCGGCTCCTGGTCAAGCTTCGCGCGAGGCACGAGCTTCATCAAGCCGAAGCGGCGCGGATCGTTGAAAGTCACGACGGCGCCGTTCGACATGTGGAACACCACATGATCGTGCGCCGTGCTTTTCGAGCGCTCGTGATAATAGACGCCGGGCCGCGCATCCTTCCCGACGCGGAACGAGCCGGACATGCCGAGATGCATGAGCAACACATCGCCCGACGAAAGATCGGCGAGCAGATATTTGGCGCGGCGGCCGAGGCCGGTAACGGTCTTGCCCTCGAGCGCGCGGACGAAATCCTTCGGCAGCGGCCAGCGCAGATCGCGCCGGCGCACCTCTACCCGCTCAAAACGCGCGTCTTCCATGGCAGGCGCCAGCCCGCGGCGGACGGTTTCGACTTCCGGCAGTTCAGGCACTCGCAATACCTCATCCCGAGGAGCTCGCCGTCGCGCCTCCTCACCATGAGGACGACGGGTCGCGCCACTCCCACATAGCGCCCCTGCCCGCCCCGCGCTATGGTCGGCCCGAGGAGGATTTGATGCAGAAATCCGAGCGCCGGACCAGGCACGGCCGCAACGCCGATTTCGGCTTCCGCAAGGTGCCGCTCGACGACAAACAGGCGATGGTCGATGACGTGTTCCGCTCGGTGGCGGGGCGCTACGACCTGATGAATGACCTGATGTCGGGCGGGCTGCATCGCGCCTGGAAGGACATGCTGGTCACCGCGATCAATCCGCCGCGCAACAAGCGGGCATTTTCGCTGCTCGACATTGCCGGCGGCACCGGCGACATCGCGCTGCGGGTGGTGGCGGCGGGCGGCGCCGGCACGCGCGCCACCGTGGTCGATATCAATTCCGACATGCTCGCAGTGGGACGCGAGCGCGCGCACAGGGCCGGCGCCGATGTGACTTTCACGGAGGGCAATGCCGAGGCGCTGCCGTTTCCCGACCGCGCGTTCGATGCGGTGAGCGTCGCGTTCGGCGTCCGCAACGTGCCGCGGATCGAGACGGCGCTAGCGGAAGCGTTGCGCGTGCTGAAAACCGGCGGGCATTTTCTCTGCCTGGAATTCTCCTCCGTCGACGTGCCCGGTTTCGACAAGCTCTACGATCTCTACTCGTTCAACGTGATTCCGGCGCTCGGCCGGTTGGTCGCCAATGACGAGGAGGCCTACCGCTATCTGGTGGAATCGATACGCCGTTTTCCGCGCCCGGGGCTGTTCGCGGATATGATGCGGGGCGCTGGTTTCCGCCGCGTGTCGTTCAAGCCGTTGAGCGGCGGCATCGTGGCGCTGCATTCCGGCTGGCGGCTTTAAATTCGTGCTTTCCGCGCTTGCTCATCTTGTTCGTCTTGGCCGTGCCGGTTTCGTGCTGGCGCGCGAAGGCGTTTTCGGGCTGATCGATCCGACCCCTTTGCCGCTGCCGGCACGGATCGGCGTGCGCATGGCGCGGCTGATCGAGCGGCCGACCAGCGCGGTCGCGGAACATCGGCTGGCTACGGCGCTGACGCGGTTGGGCCCTTCGTACGTGAAGCTCGGCCAGTTCCTCGCCACGCGGCCGGACGTGGTGGGCGTCGCGCTCGCGCGCGATCTGGAAAGCCTGCAGGACAAAATGGCGCCGTTCCCGCAGGGCGAAGCCGTGGCGGAAATCGAGGCCGCGTTCGAGAAGCCGATCGGCAATATTTTCACGCATTTCGGCGAGGCGGTGGCGGCTGCATCGATCGCGCAGGTCCATCGTGCCGAGACGGCGAGCGCGAATGGCGCGCGCGCGGTCGCGGTCAAGGTGTTGCGGCCGGGCATTGCGGGGAAGTTCCGCAGCGATCTCGATGCGTTCGCCTTCGCGGCACGCAAGGCGGAAGCGCTTTCGGCCGAGGCGCGGCGGCTGCGTCTCATCGAAGTGGTGGCCACGCTCGAACGGACGGTCGCGGTCGAAATGGATTTGCGGCTCGAGGCTGCCGCGCTTTCGGAGATGGCGGAGAATACCAAGGCCGATCCGGATTTCCGCGTGCCGACGGTCGATTGGGACCGCACCGCGAAAAATGTGCTCACGCTGGAATGGATCGAGGGCACGCCGCTGTCCGACCGTGCCGCGTTATCCGCCAAGGGCTACGATCTGCCGCATCTCGGCCATGCCGTCATCCAGAGCTTTCTGCGGCACGCGCTGCGCGACGGCTTTTTCCATGCCGACATGCATCCGGGAAATCTGTTCGTCGATGGCGATGGACGGCTGGTTGCCGTCGATTTCGGAATCATGGGGCGGTTACGGCCGAAGGAACGGCGGTTCCTGGCGGAAATCCTCTACGGTTTCATCACACGCAATTACCAGCGCACGGCGGAAGTGCATTTCGAGGCCGGCTACGTGCCGCCGCAGCATTCGGTCGAGAGTTTCGCGCAGGCGATCCGTGCCATCGGCGAGCCGATTAACAACCGGACCGCCGAAGACATTTCGATGGCGAAACTGCTGATGCTGCTGTTCGAGGTCACCGGCCTGTTCGACATGCGCACGCGGCCGGAACTGCTGCTGCTGCAAAAGACCATGGTGGTGGTCGAGGGCGTGGCGCGCTCGCTCGATCCCAAGCTCGACATGTGGAAAGTGTCCGAACCGATCGTGCGCGAGTGGATCGAACGGCATCTCGGACCGGTCGGAAAAATCGAACACGCCGCCGAGGGCGCCGCGGAGGTGGGGCGGTTCCTGTCCGATGTGCCAGCGCTGATGTCGCGCGGAGCGGCGGTGGTCGAGCATCTCGACGAGATCACGCGCGACGGTCTCGTGCTCGCACCCGAGACGGTGGATGCGATCGGGGCGGCCGAAGGCCGGCGCAACCGCTGGATCGCGGTGGCGCTATGGGTGATTGCGGGGCTGTTGGCATGGGGGGTGTGGCGGCTGGTATGATTGCATTGATTGCAATGCAATCATATGCTAAAGAGGCGCGATAAGCCTTGTCCGGAGAGCCTCTTGGCCAGCCTCACGGTCCGCCAACTCGAAGACAGCGTGAAGACGCGGCTCAGGCTGCGAGCCGCCAAACACGGCCGCTCGATGGAGGACGAGGTCCGCACCATCTTGGGCCGCGCCGCCGACGAAGCCGGGTTCGAAGCGACGGATCGAAGCAGCCCTGCCAGCCCGTCTGGAGCCGCGTCCGAAGCGACGACGGCGCAGCCATCGCGCGAACCGGCCGGCGGGGCGGCCGTCCGTGTGCTGCTGATCATCGGCGGCGGGATCGCGGCCTATAAATCGCTCGACCTGATCCGGCGCCTGAAGGAGCGCGGCATCGCGGTGCGCGTCGTCATGACCGCGGCGGCGCAGGAATTCGTCACGCCGCTATCGGCCAGCGCGCTCTCCGGCGAAAGAGTTTTCACCGACCTGTTCGACGCGACCAGCGAATTCGACATCGGACATATCCGGCTCGCCCGCGAGACCGACGTGATGGTGGTGGCGCCGGCGACCGCCGACCTCATGGCCAAAATGGCGGGAGGGCACGCGGACGATCTGGCGTCTGCGGTGTTGCTTGCGACCGACAGGAAGATTTTGCTCGCACCGGCCATGAATCCGCGGATGTGGCAGAATCCCGCCACGCAACGCAATTTCGCACAGCTCGTCGCCGACGGCGTTGCGGTCGTCGGTCCGAACGCAGGCGAAATGGCGGAAGCCGGCGAGACGGGGATCGGCCGCATGGCCGAACCGCTCGAGATCGTGGCGGCCGTTGAAGGCTTGAGCGGAAAAACGCGGTCGCTTGCCGGCAAGCGCGTGATCGTAACCTCCGGGCCAACGCATGAACCGATCGATCCCGTTCGCTATATCGCCAATCGCTCGTCGGGCAAGCAGGGCCACGCCATTGCGACCGCGGCGGCATTGGCGGGTGCCGATGCGATTCTCATTTCCGGACCTGTGAATGTGCCGGATCCGGAGGGCGTGAAAACGATTAAAGTCGAGACTGCGCGCGAAATGCTGCAAGCCGTCGAGGATGCATTGCCGGCGGACGTTGCGATTTTCGCCGCGGCGGTCGCCGACTGGCGCGTCGAGGCGCCGAAAAAGCAAAAGATCAAAAAATCCGGCAGGGGCGCGCCGGAATTCGATCTGGTGGAAAATCCCGACATTCTTTCCACCATCGCGCACAACAAAACGCGGCGGCCGACACTCGTCATCGGTTTTGCGGCCGAGACCGAAAAGGTGATCGAGAACGCGAAGGCAAAACTTGGCCGCAAGGGCTGCGACTGGATCGTCGCCAACGATGTGTCGCCCGCATCGGGCGTGATGGGTGGCGATATCAATACCGTGCACATCGTCACGCGCGCCAAAACCGAATCGTTGCCGCCGCAATCGAAGGAGGACGTCGCAGTCGCGCTCGTGTCTCGGATCGCCGTGGCGCTGAAGGAAGCCGCGCGATGAGCGCCGTCGAGGTCCGCATCATGCGCCTGCCGCACGCGGCCGATCTGCCGCTGCCGGCGTATCAGAGCGAACGCGCGGCGGGGCTCGATCTCGCCGCCGCGGTGCCGTCCGACAAACCGGTGGCGATTGCGCCCGGCCAATGGGCCGCGATCCCGTCCGGCTTTGCAATCGCGCTACCGCCGGGCACCGAAGCTCAGATCCGCCCGCGCTCGGGGCTCGCAGCGCGGCACGGCATATCGGTGCTCAATTCGCCGGGAACGATCGACGCGGACTATCGCGGCGAAATACAGATTCTGCTTGTCAATTTGGGCACAGAGTCTTTTTCCGTTACACGCGGAACGCGCATTGCCCAATTGGTCATCGCGCCCATGTTGCAAGCACGACTCGTCGAAACCAACGGACTCGACATTACAATGCGTGGTTCCGGCGGTTTTGGTTCGACAGGCCAGGGTTGATTGACAATCGAGCCACACTCCGTATTCGATTACCTCTACCGCAGCCTGGTTCATACGCCCCGACATGTCGCTTCTTTCCCGCAAGGCCCTCCTCGCCATTGCAGCCGTTATCGACGTGGCACTCAACGCCCGCGGCAAACTGGTGTCGGCAAAGGATCTGGCGAGCCGCCACGATCTGCCGGCGCGGCATCTCGAACCGGTGCTGCAAGCGCTGGTGCGGAAGGGCGTTCTCAACGGCGTGCGCGGACCGCACGGAGGTTACGAGCTTGGCCGCGAGTTGCGGCGCATCACGGTCGATGACATCCTGAAGGCGGCCGGCTCGATCAACGAAGATGACGCAACGGCCATACCGGGATCGGACTTGCTGCGACAGGTCGTGATGCCTGCCATTGCACAGGCGGAAAAGACTTTCGTTGCTGCGTTGAGCCGCATCACGGTCGAAGATCTTGCTCGCCGTGCGGAACCGCTCCGCCAGCGGAGCCGCGAGAGCTAGCGCGGGCCGCGCGGCGGCCGTCACGCAGCGATCATGGATTGAGGCCGTTATTGAATTCAGTCCAATGCGTATTGACCCAGCCACCGACCGAAATAATGGTCGCTACGACCGTTGCGGTTATGATCCCGACCAACACCGTGTATTCAATCATGGCGGCGCCTTGCTGATCGGCCGCAAACCGCTCGGCGAGGTCCAAAAATTTCGTCATCGTCTTCCCCTGTAACGAGTCAGCTGTGCTCTTTCGACAGCAGCGCTTTTTCAGCATTCGAAACGAGCAAGTCCGCAATCGTCGCAGCGACCACGCCGCATCTACTGTGGTTTAATTATTTTGAACTGCATCAAGGGTCAATTTAACCTGGGATATATGGAGCACCTGTAATTTGTTCTTACGGTTAATCGCAGCACTCGTTAAGACGCGAAGATTTTCAAATATCGATGCACGCGTGAAGCGCTCGGTTTGAATGCGATTTGCGACAGTTGCTTCAGACATCGGCACCAATGTCCCGTGCGCGAGCGTGGCTTTTTCTCGGCAGCTTCAAAACAAATAAATTAATTTCGCTCCCTTGATGAGAACATTAAAAAGGGCCACTCTTTCGAGCGGCGGAAGATCGAGTGACCGAAAGGGAGGTCGACGAAATCTTATTTCAGAATTTCGGGGAATATTGTGAATTTCTTGGTCCGCCCTGATTTCATTTGGAACTCCTTGCGTGCAAGCGCGATTTTGCTTGTTGCCGCGATCCTGACGCCAAGCGGCGTTGCCGCCGACGACGCCACTCCCGCTCCGCCGGACTCCGATGGACCTTCACGCGGTGCGTTATTTTTCAATCTCGAAAAGCAAAAATTGCAAGAGCTCGGAGCTGCCGCGCTCGGTTCGGCCCTGGCGCCGAATTTCGCGTTCCCGAAGAATACGCGCGACGATGCACTGTTCGGCGTCGACGTTTCCCATTGGGACGAGGACAATTGCGGCTGCACGTTCAACTGGACTGCGCTGGCGGATAAGAAGGTCGTCTTCGCCTATGTGAAGGCGTCGCACGGCGACAACAAAGATCCCGACCCGCGGTTCAACAAATCTTGGCAGGCGCTGGCGAAGGAGCCGCGCATCATCAGGGGCGCGTATCATTTCTTCTCGTCGAGCAGCGACCCGCTCACGCAGGCAAAAAGTTTCGTGGACAAGGTCAACAAAGCCGGCGGTCAGCTTCAGACCGACCTGCCGCCAGCCATGGATCTGGAATGGGACGTCAGAACGGAAAACGATGAAACAATCATCGACCCGGCCACCGGCAAAGCCAAGGATTTCTGGAAGGGCCAGTCGCCGGACACGATCATCAAGAAGGTTCTGACCTGGCTCGAGTACGTCAAGAAGGAAACCGGCCGCACACCGATCATCTACACGAACTATCAGTGGTGGCTCAACAACATCAAAGATTCGAAAAAAATCGAACAGCTCAAGGACTATATCGTCTGGATTGCCGATTATTCGGTCGAGCATACCAAGCCGGAAAATCCGGAACTGCCGAACGATTGGAACTGGAAACTTTGGCAGTTCACCGCCAAGGGCGACGTGACCAGCGCGGGGATAAAGTTCAAGCCAAGCGCAAGCGGCGAAACGATCGACGTGAGCATGTTCAAGGGCACGATGGAGGACTTCCTCCTGGTGTTCGACGTCGCGCCGCGATCAGCCGTGGCAAAGAAAGACGACAGTACGACGGACCAGAAGCTCGCCGTCCTCACGGAACCGGCGAAGAAGGACGATAAGACGACCGTACAACCACCACAGCCGAAGCCGGCAGAGGAAGCAAAGAAAGACGACAAGGCCATCGATCAGCCGCCGCAGCCGAAGCCCGCGGAGGAGGCGAAGAAAGACGACAACGCGACCGTTCAAACACCGCAGCCCAAGCCGGCGGAAGAGGCGAAAAAAGACGACAAGGCGACCGATCAGCCGCCGCAACCCAAGCCCACGGAGGAGGCAAAGAAGGACGACAAGGCCATCGATCAGCCGCCGCAGCCCAAGCCCGCGGAGGAGGCGAAGAAGGACGACAAGGCCATCGATCAGCCGCCGCAGCCCAAGCCCGCGGAGGAGGCGAAGAAGGACGACAAGGCGACCGATCAACCGCCGCAGCCCAAGCCCACGGAGGAGGCGAAGAAGGACGACAAGGCCATCGATCAGCCGCCGCAGCCCAAGCCCGTGGAGGAGGCAAAGAAGGACGACAAGGCCATCGATCAGCCGCAGCAGCCCAAGCCCGTGGAGGAGGCAAAGAAAGACGACAAGGCCACCGATCAGCCGCAGCAGCCCAAGCCCACGGAGGAGGCGAAGAAGGACGACAAGGCCACCGATCAGCCGCAGCAGCCGAAGCCGGCGGAGGAGGCGAAGAAGGACGACAAGACCGCCGACAAGCAGACAGTCGTCCGCCTTGACGAACCCAAGAAGGCCGACGCGCAGGCCGAGACGCAGCAAACCGTCGTGGGGCCGAAGCCGGACGTGAAGAGCACCACGGCCACATCGCCCGCCGCTGCCGATAAACGATCGATTGCCGAGATCGTGCTGAAGAACGGCCGCATCATCCGCGTGGATATCAACATCGATCCGGTCCTGCTGGCGCGGATCGTTGCCACGGTCGACAAGCCTTAGCCGTCGTTATCGGCCGGCAATCGCTATTGCGGGAAATATTTCTTGACGCGATCCACCACGGGCTGCGGCGTCGCATAGATCCGCGCAATAATGTTCTGGACGTTTTCGCCGTATGTCGGCGAAATGTCGGCCTGCATTTTCACGCCTTCAGCCATGAACTCCGGATCCTTCATAGTCGCATCGAAGGCGCGGCGAAGGACCGCGGCCGTCGCCGGCGGCAAGCCGGGCGGCGCGGCGAAGGCGCGCGCGATGTTGTTCGGGGCTGCCAGGAGCGCAAACATCGCGCGGTCGCTCTCGTTCGACACATAGTTGAAGATCAGCGGTACGTCGGGCAGCGCGGGGCTTTTCTCAAGTCCCATCTGCAACAGAAGATTGGTCTTGCCGTCACGCAGCCAATCGGGCTTGGCGGTTTTCAGCGCCGACAGGCTGATGAAACGGCCGTCCGCCTCGCCGCGCTCGATCGCGATGATGGTTTCCTGCGTGCCCGGATAGCCGCTGACGAGCTTGAACTTCGTGCCGAGCAGGTCATTGAGGATGGCCGGCCAGGTGTTGGTCTCGGAGCCCGCGCCGGTGCCGGCGACATTCATTTGTTTCTGTCTGACATCATCGATGGTCTTGAACGGCCCGGAGCCGCGCGACAGGCACAGCACCACGTCCTTGGTGATGGCGCCGACCCAGGTGAACTGACTCATGTCGTAGCCGGGATTGCGCGCGCCGATGAGCGGTTCCAGCAGCGGGCCATTGGCGAATGTCGCCAGCGCCGTGCCGTCGCGCGGCGCGGTGGCGGCAAGAAAATAGGCCGCACGGATGCCGCCGGCACCCGGCATATCCTGCACGGTGATCGGCGGATTGCCCGGGATATGCCGGCCGAGGTGTCGCGCCAGCAGGCGTGCGTAGAGATCGATACCGCCGCCTGCCGTGCCGGCGACGTAGATGATCACAGGTCGATTGATGGCGTCCGTGGGCTCGGCATAGACCGTAGGGGTGAGACCGGATGCCATCGCGAACACCGCGGCAGCAAGCCGCACGCATCGCAACAAGGCCTCGGTTTTCGATCGGGTGCTCATGCGCCCCATGAAAGCACGGCGCGCGGCCGCTCGAAATCAGATTTTGCGTTTCCAGAGCGAAGAGGCGGAAATGATCGGCCCCGAGTCTCAGCCAGCAGGGCGGGCCTTATTCGCCCACCTTGATCCGGGCCTCATTGATCAACTTCGCCCAGCGCGGGATTTCCGATTTTATGACCGCTGAAAATTCCGCCGGCGTGTTGGCGGCGACCTCGAGGCCGAGGGTGCCGTAGCGCTGGCGCACGTCGGGCGCGGTGAGAACGCGTACGGTCTCGCGATGAAGCCTGTCGATGATCGGCTGCGGCGTGCCGGCCGGCGCCATCAGGCCGAACCAGATCGGCACGTCGAAGCCTGGCAATCCGGCTTCCGCCATAGTCGGCAGATCGGGCACGGCCGCCGCGCGGGTCGGCGAGATCACGGCGAGCGCGCGCAGTTTTCCCTCGCGTACGAGCGGCAGCACCACCGACATGTTGGGCAGCGTCATGGTGATGCGGCCGGCGACGAGATCCGGCAGCAGCGCGGGAATTCCGCGGTAGGGAACGGGCAGGATGTTGATGTCGGCCACCGCCTTGAACACCTCGCCCGACAGATGGGCGGGAGTGCCGACGCCGGCATGTCCATAGCTGAGCTTACCGGGATTGGCGCGCGCCAGCGCGACCAGCTCTTTCACGCTTTTCGCGGGCACATCATTGTTGACTACGAGAATGCTCGGCGTGAAGACCGCGATGGAAATCGGCGCCAGATCCTTGATCGGATCGTAGGACATCTTCTCGTAAAGACTGGCATTGATGGTGATCGCCGAACTCGCCATCACCAGCGTGTAGCCATCGGGCGCGGATTTCGCGGCGCGATCGACCGCGACGTTGCCGCCAGCACCGGTAATGTTCTCGACCACGACCGGTACGCGAAGCGCGTCGGTGAATTTGTCGGCGAGCAGGCGCGCGACAATGTCAGGCGGTCCGCCAACCGGAAAACCGACCAGGATGCGGATGGGCTTGTCCGGGTAATTGGTCTGCGCGTGCGATTCAGTGTCGGCAATGAGAGCCGCAATGATGGCGAAAAGGCTGACTATAATTTTCATTTCCGCTCACTTTCCGGCGACCGCATAGGACGCAGTGGTATTTTTTCAGTCAAGCGCACGTGCGGAAAAATATTCCCTCAATGCCGCGCGTTGAGGTGAGGATTCATCCAAAAACGATGCGGCCGCGCCATATGCTGTCTTTTATTGCATGCAGATCGTTTAAAGAGAGTTCCGCCGACAGCCGGCGGCCCGCCGGCAGCGCGCTTGTTCACGGTCTGGACTCTTTCGGGCGGATTCCGCTTGCAGGTAAAGTCGCATGATTCGCCGGTGGCGCGTCCCAATGCCGCCGGTCGACCCGTGGTACCCGCGCGTCCGCCTTACGGACTGGCTACATACTTGTAATCGTGTCGATTTTTGCCTTCGTCCGGCCGGCCTCGCAGGACCGCTGCGGGGTGGGCGAAAAACCGCACCTGGGGCAAGCAGGCATGTCTGAACTCAGCCGTGAAACGGGCGGGAGTCTTCGTGCTCATCCGTGGCGCGGCGGAGTCCTGGCAGGCCTGGTCGCCGTCATCGTTCTTGCCCGATTGAACGCAGCGCGCGCCGACGACATTCCGCTGTTCACGGCGTCACTCGATGCCGTCGCGATGTTGTCTCCGTTCGAGATCGCACTCTGTGCGATCTCGCTCGGCATCCTGATTTATGCCGTCACCGCCTCGGTGATGTATTTGCAATCGCGCAGGCAGACGGCGGCCGTAAATGCACGCTATCGCGACGAGGTCATCGCGCTGCGCGCGGAGCGAGACCGCGCCAATGCGCTGCTGCTTTCGGAACCGCAGGTTCTGGTGACCTGGGACGCGGCCGGGGGCGAACCGGAGATTCAAGGCGACACGAACGTGATCACCTCGGCCGCGCTACCGCAACGCGTGCTGGCATTCGGCAGCTGGCTCGATGCCGACAAGGCGCAAGCCATGGAACACGCCGTCGACGCGTTGCGGGCGAACGGCGAAGCCTTCACCATGTCGCTGATCACGCCCAGCGGGCGGGCGATCGATGCGGAAGGCCGCGTGATCGGCGGCTGCGCGCTGCTGCGGCTGCGGGACGTGAGCGGGTTCGAGCGCGAGCTGGCGGAACTCAACGAACGCTACGTCAAACTCAACGAGACAATGGAATCGCTGCGCACGCTGATCGAAACGCTGCCTTCGCCGGTGTGGGTGCGCGACAGCGCGGGGGGGCTCGTGCTGGCGAACGCGGCCTATGCGGCGGCGGTCGAAGCCAAGGACAGCAGTGATGTGGTGAGCCGCAGCATCGAGTTGCTCGATCGCGGGGCGCGCGAGGAGGTCAGAGCGACGCGCATCGACGGAAAAATTTATGCAAACCGCATCCCGGTGATCGCCGCCGGCAGCCGGCGTATCTTCGACGTGATCGAAGTGCCGACACGCAAAGGCAGCGCGGGGCTCGCGATTGACGCAACGGAAGTCGAGAGCATGCGGGGCGATTTGTTGCGGCTCGCCGATGCACACCGCCGCACTCTCGATCAGCTTGCGACCGGAGTGGCGATCTTCGGCGCCGATCA
>Ga0187765_10000021_pt1 | contig 59113 bp, 69 predicted proteins | sample 0216_QUI02_MP05__3_FD_133018 | JGI IMG/M metagenome (GOLD analysis project Ga0187765, IMG submission 133018) | Tropical peat soil microbial communities from peatlands in Department of Meta, Colombia - 0216_QUI02_MP05_10_MG | ecosystem: Environmental > Terrestrial > Soil > Wetlands > Peat ...
GGCGAACCCACCAGCTTGCGAAGGAGTTCTAATTGCTTTGGCCAGAGCCGAGCTGCAATCACGCTTACCCCAGTGGCGTTGCCGCCCGGTCGGCTCACGCTGGCAACGACGCCGAGTTCGACTAGGTCGCCCCCAGTGGCAAATACTATCGGGATCGAAATTCCTGCTTTTAATGCTTTTATCTTTACGTCAACGGCACCGGCGAAAAGCACGGACACACTATGGCGAACCAAATCTATTGCCAGTTCCGGCAGCCGGTCGAATTGTTCATCGGCCCACCGATATTCGATCGAAACGTTCTGGCCATCTATGTAGCCGGCTTCGTTCAGACCCTCACGAAAGGCCTTCACCAGATGCCCATCGGAATTCAGCGATCTGCCACTTAGGAATCCGACCACCGGTATCGTCGCTTGCGCCCATGCAGCGATCGGACAGGCGATTGCTGAACCAGCAACAGATTTAATGAAATCTCGCCTGCGCACAAACCCACCCCGGAAGCCTACGCCAATTGTCAAACTTAGCAGATTGTCTTGCGAGGTTAAGGCCATCCATGTCCGCTTTGGGTCACAAGCGGACATCGCGTGGCGCTGAAGCTATTACAAATATTGTTCTATAGGGGCATCTCCGACCGTCACGTAGATGAGTGCTCCCTGAAGCCGCGTGATGATTTTGTTGTTTTCTGCCGGATCGACGGTGATGCAGCCGAGGCTCCGCCCCAGCATGCCGTTATTCTTGGCGCGATAAGCAGCCGTCGTGTACCAGTTCGGGTGGATGACCCATTTATACGGCGGCGTGTGGTTGATGTAACGATTGTACGGGGCCACGCCCTCGAGTACGCCAACGATCATGTTTCGATAAACGGTTTTGTCGTAGCGATCCACGATTGTCCGGTAATGGTCCGTCACCTCGGGAGGCGCGGGCAAGGTCTTGAGCGGGCCCAGCGGGACCATGTTCAGGTCCCGCTGAAAGCCTTTGAATTTGGTGGCTCTCGCGTGGGGCCCATTGCTTCTTCCATGCGCCGCGAAGTGGGCGGTGACCTGGCCTGATGTGAAATCCAAAAGGTAGAATCTCTTGTTCGCCGACGGCTGCGAGATGTCGAAGACCGCGAACACGTCTTTTTTGGAGAAAATCGGCTGCCGTGAGATCGCAACGGCGCGCTGAATTGCGGCTACCGGAGCGTCGAGCTGCTCGACCTGTTGCAAAAGGGAATCGAGTTTGCCAGCAAAGTCATCCTGCCTCGTAGTGCCCGCCGGGAGAGTGGCTTTTGACTGCGCGCGCGCCGCCAGCGGAGATGCCGCCGCACCGACCAAAACACCGAGAAATTCCCGCCGCCTCATCCTCGCCTCCGACTCAGACTGGGCATCGTAACGGCTCAATGGAGTCCTTTAATAGGGGTCGCAATCGGCTTCGCTACCTCAACATGAAATCTTGCCTAATGTCCGCTATGGGTCGAAAGCAGACGCGTGCAGCGCACAAGCCCATGTCGGCTAACGGCCAATAGCGGACACCACTGCACCCGCTTTACGGCCGGCAGTCGGCATGACCCTAAGCCAAGGAATAATTAGACACTCTTCCTGCGTGCCAACACGTACAGCACCGGCAAGAGCGCGGCATGGACCAGTGTGATGATGAGCAATAGCCCGAAGTTATTTTTCGAGGTATTCCCCGCACTAATCGCCTCGTGGAAATGCCCGTAGGCAACGCCGATCGAAAAAAGACTGAGGTAGCCGACAACGGGTCCCTTGAAATCCAGCGAGCGCCAGAACGAAACAATCGCGACGATACCAATAGAGGCGTCCGCTACGCCGATCTCAAACTGGAAAGGGCTGACCTGCCAACCAATGCTCGCAGCCGCAATATGCGGATGTACGATGTGGAAGAAGCCCGCCCACGTGTACGCGATACCCGCCGAAAGAAGCAGCCATCCCAGAAGCCGAGCAGGAAAATAAGTCGGGCTTTTTGTAACTCCCGCGAACACGAAAGCGGCCACGAATAAGATGGCCGGCAAATTGCTTAGGACAAATTCAATTGTGCTCTCAATCATAGTACGCGGGCGCCATCTTTAAGGTATCGCGTTGCGCCTTGTCATGATTGATCCAGAGCTGCGCCTTTTCCTTGACCAGCAGGTCGGATATGCGCTGCATCGAGGCCAGTGTCTTGTCCTTGTCCGTATTGCCTGAAGGTACGCCACGATTTTCCCAGTTGCTCTTGAAGTGAACGGCATCGCCCGAGAGCACGAGAGCACCGGTGTTTGGCAATTTCACCAGCAACGATTGGTGGCCGGGCGTGTGACCCGGTGTCGAAATGATTGTCACGCTGCCGTCACTGAATACGTCGTAGTCTCCTTCCAGCTTGGTCACCGGGTGTTCCGCCTTGAAGCGCCCGACGCCGAGCGGATTCGGCCACTCATATTCGACTTTTTGCACCAATAGCATCGCCTGCGGAAACAGCTCTACATTGCCGATGTGGTCGGGATGGGTATGCGATATGGCGACATACTTGATGTCGGCCGGCTTAACCCCCAGCGATTCAAGTTGCGAGGCAAGTGTCTTCGGCCGCCGCCAGTGGGTCATGCGCGGATCGGCAGGCGCCAGACCATCGGGCATGGCGGCCACTGCGTCAGTTATCCCGGTGTCCCAGAGCAGCCAACCTTGCGCGTGATGAATGAGATAACAATTGTCGACGAAATCCATCGATTTGCCGACATTGACTCCGGGCGACCAGCGAGAGATGTCGCCTGCTACCCCTTCGCCGCAATTGAGGATGTAGAGCTTATCGACGCCAGACTTGCTCTGCGCGAAGCTCGTCGAAGCAAAAACCAGCAGCGCCGCCACCGCGGCAAAACAAATGCCCGATCTTTTCATGGTCGACCCCGGATACATTGACCTGCGCCTAAGCTAGCCGATGGTTCATCCCCTCGGAAGCCGCGGACGAGGCTTGGGACTTACCCCAACGAATGTCGCTTTGAGTCACAAGCCGACATGTGCGTGCGCCGCAACAAGCCCATGGTCGGCGGGGACGTTCGCTCGTTCGTCACGGGAACCGGGCTGATGTTTCTTACATTACGTACACATCCGTAATTGACGTGCCGACAGCGCCGGCAATCGTAAGTGGGCATGTAACGGGGAGACACAACGTGGACATGATCACAGGCGTCATGCTCTTTATAGTCGTCGCGGTCGTTGCAGTCGCAGGCTTCTATGTGGTGAAGCCCGAGAAATAACACAGGGACTGCTCACCCGTTTCGAAGCGGGCATTGACCTGCCGCGTTGCCCGCGAAAACGGGAGACCCCTCGCCTATTCGATCATTTCGTCGGCGCGGGCCGGACTTATTCGATCACCTGATCAGCGATGGCGAGTAGAGAAGCGGGCACAGTGAAGCCGAGTGCCCTCGCGGTCTTCAGGTTGATCACCAGATCGAATTTGGTCGGCTGCACCACAGGCAGGTTATCGGGTTTGGTCCCGCCGAGTATTTTCCCGGCGTAAATACCAGCCTGGCGGTACGCTTCCGCGAGATCACTGCCATAGCTTGCGAGCCCACCCGATTCCGCAAACTCGCGAAGAAAGTAGACACCGGCCACCCGGCCCTGCGCCGCGGACGATATGATCTGGTCTCGCCGATTTACGAAAAACGGGTCGGCAACAAGAATGAACCCCTTGATGTCATCTTTTCTAAAGGCCGTGAATGCGTTTGCGAGCTCAACTTCGTTGCTGACGTTGTAAATCTTGATCTGCTCATTGAGGGTGTGAGCCGCCAACTGGACAGCCTTTATTTGCACATTGGCATCAGCGTTTTTCGGATTCACAAGGACGGCCAAATTTCTGCCCGTTGGAGCGAGCTGGCGCATTAGCTCGATCCGCTTTGATTCCAGTTCGGCCACCTGCAGATTTATGCCTGTTGCGTTGCCGCCTGGCCGGTTCAGGCTTTTCACCAGTCCGAGTTCAACCGGGTCTCGACCAACCATGAACACGATAGGGATCGTTGTCGATGACGCTTTTGCCGCGGATGCGGGCGGGTCTCCGCCGACCGTCACAATGACCGCCGCGCGGCGCGATACCAAATCAGCCGCCAGCGCCGGAAGCCGATCGTAGTGGCCATCGGCCCAACGAAAATCGATCTCGACGTTTTTGCCTTCGGTGTACCCGGCACTCTGGAGCCCATTTCGAAAAGCGGCAATTGGACCAACGAGAGCCGCGGCCGACAAACTGCTCAGGAAGCCTACAATCGGGATTGCCGGTTGCTCAGCATGCGCCGCAAAAGGCCACGTTGTGAGCCCCGTTAAAAATGCAAGAAATTCACGCCGCCTCATTTGCCGCTCCGGACGCCCCGCTAGTCGACGTTCTGAGCGTCTCTGTACATGACCTTGTGACGGGTCTCCGCCACCCAGGCGTCGATCTGTGCGTCGGTCATGTAGTGCGCTTTGTCGAACTGGTTCCAGTTGGTGATGTCGCTCAGGCTCTTCTTCCAGCGCTTGTACGGGGGCTTGGCCGGCGGCCCGAAGCACATGATGTCGAGCACCGACAGCTCGTCGGGAATGCCGAGCAAGGGCTTCATCGCGCGCTGCGCCTTTTCCTGGCCTATGGCGGTCACCCACCAGACGTTGTAGCCGAGCGCGGTGGCGGCGAGGTGTGCCGACATCGTGGCGGCCGCCACGCTCTGCAGCAAGATCCGTTCGGCGTTCTCCTTGTACATCCTGTCGAGCTCGGAGCCGTCGTTCAGAACCGGGAACGCCTTGACCCAGCGGAAATCACTGGCGACGACGATAAGCCCCGGCGCCGTGGCGAGCCCACGATAGTCGGGTGTCGGAAATTTCATTTTCAGCTTGGCCCGGACGACCTGCTCTTCCCGGAAGTACTCCATGATCCTGTTCTTCAGATTCTGGTTGGTGACGACGACGAAGTGCCAGGGCTGAGCGTTGGCCCCGGAGGGCGCGTGACGCGCCGCCTCAAGGATCATCTCGTAGTGCTCGCTGGGGATGATATGGCTCGGGTCGAAAGCGCGGGTCGTGATCCTGCTCCTGACGACCTCCATGAGGGCGTCGTATTTCGTCCGGTCGCTGAGATCATGTTTGGCCGTAGGTACGACTTCCGGCATAGCTTCCTCCACGTCCGATGGTAGCCGCGACGATAGCACCTCGTCACGATGCATGCTTTCCTAAGAGAGCACCGGAATGTCTACGACAATGCGATAGCGGCGAGCCGTTTATTGCAAACGGCCCGCCGCTCGGAGGCATCTCGTAGCTTTATTGAAGGAAAAGTCATTCATTGGCGCGCCAGCCGATACCGTCAGGGTCAACGCGCGTCCGCTTTGGGTCAAAACAGACATTTGGGCCACAACGGGCGGCGTCCGCTTTAACCCCAATAGCGACCGCAAAAACGGACTGCCGCAAACCGTCACGCCCCGTAATATCTGCTATGGGCCGATAGCGGGACATCACTCAGGCATTGGGTCGATGCCATCAGGCGTGGGCCGGTTATAAAGGACGGTCAAAAGCATATTGCCGGGCTCTGACGTTGCGTCCGTGCGAAAGGCCGCAACCTTGCCGTCAACGCCGCTCGAATACTCCGCGACCACCTCACCGAATGCATTGCGCTGGACCGCGATCTTTTGTCCGGCCGTGACTTTGTCGTTCAGTTTGATGAGAAACTCAACGAAGCCACCGCGGGTCGCGAGCACGCCGTGACCGCTGTTGCCGATAAAGAGACCGGAGTCCTTGCCGGTGCGGCCCATCGGTCCGGCGATGATCCTATGGTGCTTGAGCACGTTCATGGTCCCTTCCACGAACAAGGGAATCATGTCGTGATCCAGAATGCGCGCCGCGCCGATTTCCGGGGTGAATGCAGGAATGCCGGCGTCTATGCACGCGTTGGCGAGTGTGCCTGGGTAGGCCGGATTGTCGAAGATCTGATCAATCGGAAACAGCTCCGCCATCGCGCGTACTTCGGGCAGGTCCATGCGCGCAATATGGAGCGCAGTCATGTCAATGCCGGTCGTCGAAGTATGAAAGTCGATGGCGTAATCGGCATTGGGCTTGATGAGCCTGTTGAATAGCATTCCGGCGTGTCGAGATGGAGCCGTCAGGCCATTTTCGTTGCCCGGCCACTCGCGATTGAGATCGATCAAGTCGGCGCCTCTCCCCAAGTTCGGCCATCTACGCGCCATGCCTTCCATAGCCGGGCGTGACACATCGAGAACGGCCAATACCGCGCCCGACATTTCAACCGGATTAAGCGTGTCCATGACAGTCTGTATCATGCGGACCGGGCTGATCTCGTCGCCATGCACACCGCTGACGAGTGCGACGCGTTTGCCCGGTCTCATCCCCTTCGCGACCATTGTCGACACGTACCAACGCTGACCGGTGGTCGTCTCCACGCCTTGAAAAAAGAACAGGCTCTTCTTACCGGGCTCCAGATCATCGACGTTAAGCGCGCTGATGACCTTTTTTCCGTCGATCACGTCGCCCGTGTAGACCGTTCCTCGCGATGCGGCAGCCGCTTGCGCGTTCGCAGGATCGGTGTTCGCCGCGAGCGCAGCTGACGCCCCGATGGCAGCGGTTATGAAATGGCGGCGATCGAGGCCATCCCACTTTGGATCGTCAGACATGTGGTAAATCCTTTCATGTTACGATTGCGCGGCGTTGCGGTCGCTTAATTCTAGCTTGGGCGATCTTTGTGGCGCTACATTGCTCAATCGATTGGGCATGGCGCCACACAGCCGCATCGATGGCTTGGGAATGCTGTGCGGGGATGTCCGCTTCGAGCCAAAACAGACATCGACGCCGCAACACGCGGTGTCTGCTTTACCTCCAATAATGACGGAAAGAGCGCATTCGACGGCACGAAGCCGCATGCCCGCTGAAGGGCCACACGCGCGAGCAAACGGCTTCCGACGGCGATCTTAAATTGCGCGGAGCGCCGCCATTCGCCAATCTGGCCTGACGTCGAACCCCTCTTTGCACCGCCTATTGGCGCAGAATTGGTGACCGCTCGAGGTCAGGATCAATTCATCGCCGCATCCGGCGCAGATGAACATCGGTCGTAATCCGGCGTCGTGTTCTTCGGCTTCCACCGCTTTGCTCTCTAAAAAAATCCGCCGGATGTCCGGCGGATTGGTAAGTGGTGTGCGGCGCTACGCGAAACGATTTCCGCGCCGGAGATCTCCGTTAACCCAGGACGCGAACGCGCTTCCGCGCGTCGGCTCGGAGTTTTGATTGTTCGCTTAGGGCAAATCGGTCATCGCCGTCTTGCTATTTCCAGCCAAAGATTTGGCAGATATTTCCATCTCTCGAATGCCGGGATACCGAAATACCGTCGCCGTATTCGGCAAGAACGAATGCGCCGCTACGTATGTCTGCTGGAGGCCAATAGCGGACATGTTCGGTGCAACGAGCGATGTCGGCCAAGGGCAAAAATCGGACATATGCATTGCAAAAGAGCCATGTCCATTTTACCCCCGATAGCGCACTTTGCCCTGCACTATCCCATGTCTACTCTGGACCAAGAGCGGACATCGGCATTCGCACGAACCGGAATCGTCATGTGGTCTCGCCTGCTGCTTCTTGCCCTGCTTCTGCCGCCCGCTCCCGTCCTGGCCGGCGCCAAGGAGAACATTGCGGCGCTCGCTTCATCGGGCCTGGTGCTGGTCGTGGACGCTGATGGCAAAGAGTTGGTGGCCCAGAACGCTGACCAGCCTTTCGTCCCCGCCTCGGTCACCAAGATCGTAACCGCCTGGCTGGCGCTGGAGGTCCTGGGCAGTGACTACCGCTTCCAGACCCGCTTCTACCTGGACAACAACCGGGTGCTGTACGTGCGCGGCGGCGGAGACCCCTTCCTGATCTCCGAAGAGCTCGCTTTGCTCGCGCCCCAGCTGGTCGCCGCGGTCGGCAAGCAGCCGCTCGCCGGCATCGTGCTCGACGCGAGCTACTACCCCGCTGATCTCCGCATTCCGGGCATCGAGGCCAGCAAGGAATCCTACGATGCCCTGAACTCCGCCCTGGCTGTGAACTTCAATACGATTTACGCCGAACGCAGCGCCAACAGCGTCGTCTCCGCCGAAAAGCAAACCCCGATCACTCCGCTGGCAATCAAACAGTTCCGGGCGCGGGGCCCGAAGGGCCGCGGCCGCATCAGCCTCAGCCAAGACCCTGCGGTGAGCCTGCAATATGCCGGCGAGCTGATCGCCGCGTTCATCGCGCAGTCGGGCGGCAGCGTAAAGGGCCCGATTTCAACCGGACCCGTGCGCCAGGGTCTGGAGCCTGTCTATGTTCACCGCCAGTCGCGCACCCTTTCGGAGATCCTCGTTGAACTGCTCCGCGCCTCGAACAACTACATTGCCAACCAGGTCTTTCTCGAAATCGGCGGACACCGCCTGGGCGGCCCCGTCAGTCTCGAAAAATCGCTGCAGGTCGCGCACGAGATACTCGCCGCGCACGGCCTCGCCGACGCCATCCATCTCGAGGAAGGCTCGGGCATCAGCCGCGGCAACCGCTTCACCGCGCGCGGCCTTGCCAAGGTGCTGGCCCTTTTTGCACCCCACGCCGACCTGCTCCACGGCCACGACGGCGGCACGAATAAGACCGGATCGCTCGAAGGTGTCCGTACACTGGCGGGCTACACCGGCACTTCCACGCACGGACAAGTACGCTTTGTGATCTCGCTGCGGAGCAACAGCGACGCAATGCGCTTCGAGCTGCTCCGGGCCATCCGCTCCGCGCTATAGCCGCGCGTCACCACCCGCCGCACGCCGCCTCATTCGCTGCCCCGAGGCTCAAGACGACACGCGAGCGCGCACGTCGCCTTTCACTTCGCTTTTGATTGCAATTCCTTCACGAGCGCCCAAGCGGCTGCCACGAGCCTGTCCCGCGGTTTTGCCTTGCAGTAATTATCAATCCACGCATACATCTCGTCGCCTGTTCTTGAGACGAGAATATCGGGTCCATTCGGCCTCGACAGGTTTGATCCCGAAATAAATCCGTCGATCCAGGCCTGCGCTTGATACTGGTTATCTTTGAGATTTTGATTGCGGAATTCTGACCAGTCGTCACAGGTAATGGTTCCTGCTCCAAAGATGTTTTGGGCGGTGGCCGCGTTTGCCCCAAAAATTGCGAAGGTGCATAGCATTGCTATCCGGATCATTTTTCACCTTCGACCGATTGTTTCCAGCCAAGCATACCGCATGATCGCCTTAAGCTTCCAAGAAAGATGATGTCCGCTTCAGGTCATTCGCGGACATTTCGTGTCGCCAATCAGGCGCAGGCCACAACCGATTGTCACGCGCTTATCGGACTTCGCCGAGTTACCGAAAAGAGAGCCTGATCTCAAGGAAATCTCAAGGGAAAATAAACTTCGCCTCAAAGCCACCGGTCGCTTCCGCTGATATTTATCTGCCGGGGGCGATGGAGGTATGAATGATAAATATTTTCCTCTTTGGATATTTGATGGCGCTTATGCCATCACTAATCGCGCTGGCTTGGTTCGTTTGGCGCGCTTCGCCATTTAAACAGGAAGGTGGCGGGAACGAGTCGCACCAAGAACGCGTGCAGCGTCTGAAATACCGTTCCTGACGCGCTAGCCAAATGAGAAGTCGGGACGTGCGGCTCGACAGGCTTCACCTGGCATTGTCCGGATCGTCATAAAGCACGCACCATTTTGGCCGCGCTTGATTCGACCGCGAACAACTGCTTTTGCAGATTTCCGACGTGCAAATCATTAGCCCAATTTTCTGGTCAGTCGCGTCTTTAAGGATAGCGGCGGAGCCAGATGAGGATTGCTTTTCGGAAACCAACGGGCGGTCCTGCGGAAACGAATAGCCGGTTGAGGCGTATCCAGCCAGAATCAAAACGAGGAATACGCGTGCCAGCTTGATCATAACTTTGACCGCTCAATTTGAATGGGCGCGGGGCCGCCGGTGATTGGGGTGGCCCCCGACGACCCCGCTAAGCGAAGGCTCGAATGGGGAACGGACCATCGCCTGATTAGAAATTCTATCTGCGAAGGCGATTCAGCGGCCATTAATTCGATCGATATCGTGATCAAACAAGGTTAAGGGCGGCCGCGGACGTAAGCGCCTGAGAATTGAAAATAAAGAGTATTAACAAGTCAGTTGAGACAGAATTTATGCCTTGGCGTTTTGATTTAGTGCAAGTTGCGAAAGCGGTCTGTGGTAACATTCTTGTTGGGCGGGGGCGCTAGGAAATAGCGATGAGCGAAATCGCTCGTCAAGCTACGCCTACAAAGTGCCCGCGCGCGCCGTTCTTTCGACGAATTTGGCCGCAAGCAGCAATCGCTCTTGGATTGGGTCTCACCACGGCCTGGATGTGTTTTTTGGGATACGAGATCATCAAACTAATTGAGATCACAATCTGAAGCGTTACACTCCTTAGAGTCCGCTCGGGGCCTCCCCGCTGCTACTTCGCACAAAGCTTGTCGAGCCCCTCGAGCGCCAGACTAATATCCTGACCGTCTTTCGAATTCGGGTCGATATCCTGAAGCCCGCCCATTAACGCTACGTAATCGGGACCAAGTTTCGTCGCCAGTTCTTCCATTTTCTGATTCAGCTCATCGATTCTCTTCAGGTCTTTTTTCTGCTCGGCCTCCTCGATCTGGTCACCGAGCTTACCGATATCGCAGTAGGTCTGCGTCTTCGCCTTGTCGCTGCTGATAGTTTTGACAAGTTTTTGCGCAGCCGCCACTTTGGTCGCTGGCGCAGCCGGTGCAGCTTTCGGAGATTTCGGCGGGTTAGACGCCTGAGCCCGCGCGCACACCGGCACGGTGGCGATTACCAAAACTGCGACAATCAACTTGAAATTCATGAACGCTCCCCTTTCTGCGGGTTCACAAGCTTATCAGACTTGGGTGCCGTGGAAAGGATTGCCGCGCCAGGCGGCCAATGTCCGCTCTGGGCCAATAGCGGACATCAATCCGCTATTCGGTCACCTCGTTTGCGCACGTCGATGTCGGATAAAAAGGCCAAGGACAAGAATGAGAGTAGCTGCGAGCAGGAAACTCGCGACCACCTTGGTGTGATGCGCCATTCTGATAATGAAGGCCAGATGCTCGCTGAAATAGGCAGGGGCGAACACCCAAACCGTTACCCAGAGCGCCGCCCCCACCGCATCGAGCAGTACAAAACGCCACCAGGACATTCCCAATATTCCCGCCACGATCCCGTTGAGCTGGCGCAGAATGCTAAAAAAACGGGCGAACATTACTGTCGCAGAGCCGTAACGGACATAGACATGCTCGATCCCGCTGAAACGTTCGCCGCTGAGACCGACCTTTGCGCCGTAGCGCAAAATGGTCCCTCGTCCGAGCTTTCTGCCGACCAAAAATCCTAAATTGTCGCCCAGCACAGAGCCGACCCACGCCAAGATTAAGAGAGACGGCAAAGACATCTCTCCGCGGCCGGCCAACACTGATGCAAAAATCAATAACGACTCACCGGGGACCGGCGCACCGATAGCCTCGATCGCCAGAATCAGCATGACCGCAAATGCGCCATAGTGGCGAACGAAGCCTTCCAGGCCTGCAACGAGATGGGCTACTTCTTCCATGGCGCTGCGTCATCACGCACGGTTTAGACCTTCGCGTCGTGCCGCCCCCGAGGGTTGGACATGACATCGTAACAATCCCCACCGGGACTCTGGAAGAGGTCAAACGGAAGCGGGCGATGTCCGCTAAGCGCTAACCGGCCGCGCTCACTTGTGCAGTCCGGGGCATCAATGCCGCAAGAACGATTGCCACAAGGAATAGCGCCGGCACATCCGCTATCAAATGGCCGCGTTCGGCTGGATCATTGAAGGACTGAACGCCCATGATCGCGCCGTGAACCACGCTCGACCAGATGGTAAACCAGATAATGCTCTTGTGTGCGTAGGGATCTCGCGACGCAATGAGCAGAAATACGCCAAGCGTCGCGTACACGCCGATAATCATCAGCAGATAGTGGGAATGTCCGTGGCCCCATGTCCAGCCCGAAGGCCACACGATGCCCAATGTATATATGCCAAATATGAACGTCAGACCGATGACGATCAGGGCGATACGGAGAAAAAGCAGGCGATTCGCATCAGACATGGTTGCGTCTCCCGTATAACATTCGCATCAAGTCGTTCATTCGACCGGATATCAAACCGCGCCCTGAAAGAATTTGCCAGCAGCTTGATTTGCTCTTGAGATACGCTTGATTATTTCCTGACAGGCAAAAAAACGCGGCGCCGGCCCATTAACGAAACCGGCAGCCTTGGCAGGCGCGCGCGGCTGAATCAGGTTATTTTCCTGCCGAATCGTTCAAGCAGGACACCGCCATGCTGCCTCGCCTCCTTCGTCTTTTCGTTTTCGCCTCCGCCGGCGTTGTCTTCGCGGCCTTGCCCGTGCGCGCCGCGTCCGAAAAGGTCCAATACAGCGGCGATGCGAAGCCAGGCACCATCGTGATCCAGAGCGGCGAACGCAGCCTCTATCTCATCACCGGCAAGGATCAGGCGCTCAAATACCCGGTCGGCGTCGGCCGCTCCGGCCAGCAATGGTACGGCAACACGCGCATCGCCAGCAAACACATTAAGCCGGCGTGGAAACCGCCTGAATCGCTGCGCGGCAAGCGCTCGCCGGACTTCTATATCGAATCTGGTTCGCCGCGAAATCCGATGGGCGCGGCGGCGCTGGTGCTTGCCGACAACGAACTCGCCATCCACGGCACCAACAACCCCGCCTCGATCGGCGGCTTGGTATCCGCGGGCTGCATCCGCATGCACAACAGGGACATCATGGACCTGTACGGCAGTGTCTCTGTCGGCACGCGGGTCGTGTTCGTAAAGTGAATTGCTTTCTTACGGACAATCGCGCTGTTGCGATGTCTATTGCCGCCGGTGCTCAGTTCACCGTGATGCGCATGCTGCCGATATTTTCGACCATACAGGTCATCACATCGCCCGACGCCACCGGCCCGACGCCCTCCGGCGTTCCAGTCATGATCACGTCGCCTGGATACAGCCGATAGGCTTGCGAGGCATAGGCGACCAGTTTTGGGATATCGAAGATCAGCGCGCGGGTGTTTGAGCTCTGGCGTGGCTCGTCATTCACCATCAGCGACAAGTCAAGCTCGCCGCTGTCGCCGATCTCGTCCGATGTGGTCAGCCAAGGGCCGAGCACGCTGAACGTATCGTAGGATTTGCGCCAACTGCGATCCTCCGGACCGCGCACTGACATATCGAGCGCGATGGTATAGCCGCAGATCATGTCGAGCGCCTGCTCGCGCGCGACATGGTAGCACTCGCGGCCGATGACTGCAGCCACTTCGACTTCGTGGTCCATGCGCCGGTCGATCTTCGGCAACTTGACGCGTTCGCCCGCGCCGATCACCGACGTATTCGATTTCAGGAACAAGCCGTAGTGATCGATGGTCTTGATATCGGCGCCAAAATTTATCGCTTTGTCGGCGCGCGCCTCATCGGCGTGCTTCAGGTAGTTCACCGGCGCGGCGATAATCTTGCTGGGATTGGCGACAGGGCTAAGCAGCGTAACCTCGGCGAGCGGCAGCGTCGGACGGCTTGCGGCGATCTTCCGGGCACGGCGGCAAACCGTGTCGAGATGCGCGATCAGCGGATCGCCGTAGGGCAGCGGCCAGCGATACGACGGTAAAAGGTCGAGCGCCGGCGTAACGTCGACCACGAGATCGCCACGTACCAACCCAAGGCGGTTGTCGTTGAAGCGGCATATACGCATTTTGTCACCCGTGGCTTGCGGTTGGCGGTGTCGAAGGAACTGCGCGCAGGTGGCAACCGCCTCTTGGGCGCGGGCAGAAACTAGAGCTCCCGGCCCAGCATTCGATCAAGCGAATATGGTCCGCCGCCCCGCAGCGCAATCGCGAACGACACGAGACCCCACATCAGCACGTATTCGTAACCGCCCTTGAGCCAGGAGAAGCCGGCATTCCAGTAAACGAGGAAGATGACAAGCATCTCGATTGCCACTGCCGCAGCAAAAAAGCGCGTGAATAACCCGAGCAAGATTCCTATACCGCCCAGAAGCTCGACCACAAACGTCGTACCGGCAAAGATATTGCCCGGAACAAATCCCATCTTCTCGAAAACCGGAGCCAATGCCAGCGGCCCGCGCCCGATGCTGAAATAGGCATGGACGAGAAGATTCCACCCGACCGCAAAGCGCACGACCACCCAGGACAGCGGAATGACGCGGTCATAAAAGGGTTTCAACGCTGGGATTAGCGGACTTGGTTCTTCTTGCTTGCTGAGCATGGCACCCCCCGAGATTGAAGCTGACGCTGCCAAACGCGACAGAGCGGATAAGCTAACATCAACAGGAGCCCCGCCGACAAGACTGGATGAGTTGGATTCTGTTGCGAAGCCCCGGACGATGTTGCGGGTGTCAAAAGCGGACATTTGCAGCGCAAAACGGAATGTCCGCTTTGCTCCCGAAAGTGGACATGTGCGGTCCACCAGGTCATGTCTGCTCTGGGCCAAGAGCGGACATAGCCGCTATTCGATCACTCCATCAGCCTGCTGCTGGAGTTGTAGCGAGATACTGAGACCCAACGCTTTCGCTGTCTTGAGATTGATCACAAGGTCATATTTCGTCGGCGCCTGCACAGGTAGGTCGCCCGGCTTTTCCCCCTTGAGGATCCGGTCAACATATGAGGCGGCATTCCGATGTTGTTCGACAGTATCGAAACCATAGGAAGCCAAGCCTCCATTCTCGGCGAAATAACGGAACGGGTAGATAGCCGGCAAACGTAATTCAGAGCTAAGTGCAATGATGAGCTTCTGATTGGTTGTGTTGAAGGGGCTTGGGGCCACGATAATGCCGCTGTCTGGTTCCTTCGCGAAGGCTCGCAGTGCGGGTTCGATCTCTACCGCATTGCGCAAGCCAACCGGTGTCAACGTCACTCCGAGTGATGTTGAGGCAATTTCAGCGGCGTGCACGAAGGCGACATGGGCGGAAATATCTGGATTGTAAACGAATGCCACGCGGCGCATACCGGGCGCGATCTCTTTGAGCACCTGCAGCCATTTTCCGCCGATGGCAGTCTCGAAGTTTTGGAAGCCAGTGATATTTGCGCCCGGACGCGCCAAGTTTGTAATAAAGCCGCCCCCAACCGGATCGGAGACGCTGACAAAAACGATCGGGATTGTCTGCGTCGCTTTTTGCACTATCGCAGCCGCTGGATTGGCCCAGACGACAATGATGTCTGGCTTGATTGCGATCAGCTCCTCGGTGCCGGCATGGATGCGTTCGGGCGCTTGGCCCGTAAAACGGTAGTTAAACAGAATATTGCGGCCTTCGTCCCAACCAAGTTCATGAAGACGTCGCTTGAAAGCCGACAAATAGTCCTTCACCCGGGGCTCACGATCGTCCGGGAAGGGTATCACTACACCGACCCGGCGCACGCGCGGCGCCTGCTGTGCCCGAGCTGCAAGCGGCCAGGTGACTGCAGCACCGCAGAGAATAGTGACGAACTCGCGCCGTTTCATCGTCGGCTCCGAGGTTCAGAGCAGACATCGTATCGGTTCAAGATAACCGGTTAAAGAGGACGCACCGCATGTCCGCTTTGGGCCAGTAGCGGACATCGTCGGCTTTATTCGATCACCTCGTTGGCACGGGAGAGCAGTGTTGGCGGCACGGCGAGGCCAAGCGTCTTGGCGGTCTTGAGGTTGATCACCAGCTCGTACTTTGTAGGCGCCTGAACCGGAAGGTCGGCAGGCTTTTCGCCCTTGAAAATGCGGTCGACATAGCTGGCTGCGGGCCGAAACGGCTCGTCGTAATCGGGCCCGTAGGAAATCAGGCCACCGCCGGTCGCGTTGTAGCGGAGCGAATAGATTGCGGGCAACTTGTACCGCGCCGCGAGCGCGACAATCAAAGTGCCATGAGCCGACGCCGAAGCACCGGGCATGATGATTAGGCCACCATTCGGCGAGCGGGCAAAAGCCGCGACGCCGCGCTCGATCTGACCGGCATCACGTGTGTCGACAGGAACCACCTCCACACCGAGTACCTGCGCTGCGCCTCGTACGGCACCGAACGCGGCGAGCTGGGACGGATTGGTCGGATTGCGGAGCACGGCGACCCGCTTCACGCCCGGTGCAATCTCCCTAAGGAGTTCAAGCATCTTTCCGTAAAAACTGTACTCATAGAGCATGAAGCCGGTCGTATTACCGCCTGGGTGCGCCAGGGACTCGACGAAGCCGGCACCGACCGGATCTCCGACCGCCGCGAACACGATCAGTATCGTATTGCTAAGCTCTTGCAACGCCGCCACGCTCATGGTGCCGCTGGCAATGACCACGTCCGGCGCGAGCGCGACTAATTCTGCCGCGCATTTTCGTTCGAGATCGACCTTATCCTCGCCCCAACAGACTTCGATCCGTATGTTGCGATCTTCGCTCCAGCCCAATTGCTGCAAGGCCTGTCTGAACAGCGTGAGCCGAGCGTGACCTTCCGGATCGTTGGCGGCCCGGTTCATGAGGATGCCAATCCGGCGCATTTCCTTGGGCTGCTGCGCGCTTGCCGCGAGCGGCCATGCGACCGAAACAGCAATAGCTTTGATGAAGTCTCGCCGGCGCACGTAACCCTCCGCTATGAGGTTAAGGACGACGCCAGTTTTCAAAGCTTATCAGAACTTGGCGCTAGCGGTCGGCGATACGTGTGTAACCGCGCCGTAAAAAAGAAGACGTCGCATATTGCGCGTCGCTGTTCCGCATGTCCGATTTGGGTCAGAAGCGGCCAGGTGCACTGCACTGAGCCATGTCCGCTTTACCCCCAACAGCGACATTGATTGCGTAACTCGCCCATGTCGGCTTTGGGCCAATAGCGGACGTCGGCTTTATTCGATCACCTCGTCGGCGCGGGCGAGTAACGACTGTGGCATGGCAAGGCCAAGCGCTTTGGCCGCTTTAAGGTTGATGACGAGACTCAGCTTCGTCGGTTGCTGAACAGGCAAGTCGGATGGCTTGGCACCTTTCAAGATTTTATCGACATGTAGAGCGGCATTCTTATGCAGCTCGGGGCTGGTCGCCTCATAGGCCATCAAGCCGCCAGCCTTGGCTTGAACTACATAAGGATAAACCGCCGGTAGTCTGAGTCGCGCGGCAAACTCACTAATCTGAGCGCCGTGAACAACAAGGACGCTCTCGGCCGTCATGATGACGCCGTCGACGTGTTCACTCACTCCAGCATCGAATGCTGGCGCAATATCCGCGCTGGAACGGATGTCCCGGACAAATAGTGTCACTCCGAGCGAGGGTGCAGCTTTGTCCAGAGCTGCTACCTGCAATGGCGCAATCGGATCGGAGAGGTACGACAACACGAGCACCCGGGAGATTTTCGGAACCGCCTCTTTGAGCAGTTCAAGACGTTTCACGCTAAGCTCGGGAACCATTTGGGACATACCGGTAACGTTTCCCCCCGGTCGGGTCATGCTTTCTACGAGGCCGGTCCCGACCGGATCGCCAAGCGCAATCATGACAATTGGAACCGTGCGGGTTGCTCTCTTCGCGGCTTGAGCCGCGGGGGTCGTACTCACGGCGATAACGTCCGCTTTGAGTCGCAAACATTCTGAAGCAAGAGCGGGAAATCGATCGTCTTTCCCTTCAGCGGATAAATAATGGATGACGATTGTTTGACCGTCGACATAACCCAGATCACGCAGGCTATTGAAAAAAACGCCAAACCGTGGGGACGACTGCAACGTGCCTGGGTCAAACGTCAGGAAGCAAAGATGCGGGATTTTTTTGGGTTCTTGGGCGCCCGCCGCCAGCGGCCAAGTCATCGCAGCGACGCCCAGAAGTGCGATGAACTTGCGGCGCTTCATTGCTCACCCCAAGACTGAGACACGTAACGGTAGCAACCTATACCGGTACTCGGGAAGGGGTCGGCCTCAGGCGGCGCTCAATGTCCGCTTTGGGTCAAAAGCAGACATATGCGGCGCAAAACCGTATGTCCGCTTTGTCCTCAATAGCGACACTGATTACGTAACTCGCCCATGTCCGCTTTGGGTCGAAGCGGCCATGTGCACTGCACTGGGCCATGTCCGCTTTACCGCCGAAAGCGGACCAAATATTCCAAGCGTGAGTGATGGTTCCTCAGAATGCGCTTTGCGGCGGATTTCATGCTCGGATTATTAGTCCATCGAGCGATCTTACAGTCTCGCTGCCAGGAAACACCTGCTGCGCCAGCACCCGTTCATCGGCACGCAGGTGGTCGCGCAGGATGCCTTTCATGACTGCACGCAGATCGGTCGTGGGTTTGAGGTCGCGGCCTTGATAAAGCGCAGCATCGGCCACACCCGGCCAATCCGCAATCACGCGTCCTCCCTTTAGCGCGCCGCCCGCAAGCAGTGCGACCGTGGCGGTTCCGTGGTCGGTGCCTTCGGTACCGTTGATCCTGGCAGTACGGCCAAACTCGGTGACGACCGCAACTACGGTCTCCTTCCATGCCTCGCCCATTCCGCTTTCGACCGCCGCCAGTGCACCATCGAGCGCACCGAGCAATATCGATAGACGACCATGCATGGCGCCTTCGTTGGCATGTGTGTCCCAGCCATCGAAGGCAAGCGCACCGACTCGAGGCCCATCGGCGCGCGCCATGAGACGCGCTGCACCGGAGGCGGCTTCGTCGAAGTAGGCAAGCAGAGGCCTCGCGGGATTCGGGCCGGGTCGATTCGCCTCCATGCCGGTGCTGGCGATTTCCGCCAATGCAATTCGCTCCTCCAGAGCCCGCGCAAGAACCGGATCAGTATGACGGTAAAGATCGAGTAGGCGGCTCAAGGTGTCGTTTCCAGTCGGCGGCAGACGCGAAGGTGTCCATGACAAAACTGGCGCGGAGCCCCGTGCAATCAGAGGCGTTATCGGGCCGACCGCAAACGCATTCTTACCGGCGACACGGTCACCGGCCTTTAGTCCAATCAGCGCGCGATTGAGCCAACCAGTATCGCCGCCCGGCTTTGTCAACCCGCTCTCCAGAACGTCCTGACCGTCGAAGTGCGAACGTTCGCGATAGGGAGACGCTACTGCGTGGATAATGGTTGCCTGCCCGGCTTTGTACATTCGATACAGGTTCGGCATTGCCGGATTGAGAGCAAAGAAATTATCCAGCGGCAGAGCGCCGGTTTCTCCGCCTGTCAGCAATGCGTCATTGCCGCGCAACCGCACCCAGTTCGGGTCGCCTGTCGGCGCGACAGTGGCGAGCCCATCAAGCGCGCCGCGCAAAACGATGACCAGGAATCGTGGATCGCGACCTTCGGCCTTCGCAAGTCGCGGCATGTAGGCCCAGGCAAACAACGCGCCTGACGTCAGCAACATTTCACGGCGTGTAGCCAAACGAGGTCGCTTCATGACATCACCTGCGCTGGAATTCGGGCGCCATCAGCAACAACGCAATGGCCTGCGGCCGGCTTTCCGCAAGAGCCACGGTCTGCTTGGTCTCTTTTGACAAAAGCGGGCCAAGCGCACGGTCAGCAACCATATCCGGATCGATGAATTCACCGACCCGACGCGACAGGTTGTTTGCAATGTCGAGCCGCTGAGCCAGCCCGTCCATCCAGGGCGCGCTATCGTCCGAAAATCCGTTGGGTGCCGGCGGTCGCCACAGCGGCTCACCGAGCAGATTCTGCGCCTGCAAAAAGGGCCGGACGTCGGGCGGCGTAAGGTTGAGCGCGCGCAGTGAATTGACCAGCCATTCGGATGGACGGCGTATCTTGCTTGGCGGAACGTCCCAGGCTTCCGATGCCGTCACGAGCGTCTTCGATACCTCCATCAAGTCACCGTCGGTATCGTGAAAACGCTTGGCGAGCTTTTCGACCAACGCGGACGGCGGCTCGTCCGCGACAAAGTGCCGAGCAAGCTTGACGGCGACATGTTTTGCGGTCGCCGGCCTTCGTGCCAAGGCCAGTAACACCGCCCGGCCCTGCTCGAAGCCGCCGTCGCCATAGTCTTGACCCATGATGCGCTCGGTTCCCGGTTCATGCAGTCGGTCATTGAACATGAACTCGCCGCCACGCTCCAACCTCGGTGGAACGATGCTCCAACCCGTGATGACTTTGGCAAAATTGGTGACATCAGCCTGGCTGTAGCCGGACCGTACACCGACGGTATGCAATTCCATGATCTCGCGCGCGAGATTCTCGTTAATGCCTTTGCCGCGACGCTGCCCGGCGAAAGAGTTCGGACCGATCGATTGCGCATTGTCGAGATAGAGCAGCATTGCCGGGTGCGTCTCGACTGCCAGCAGCAGGTCGGCAAATTTGCCTCGTACGTGCGGCCGGATCGCCTCACGCTCGAAGGCGCCGCACAGCGCACGCACTGGGCCTTTGTCGGCCGAAACGCAGAAGTGGTTCGACCAGAACCAGACAAGTTTTTCGACGAAGCCGGTTTCTGCCGACAGAGCGGCATCAAGGCGAGCTTTGGCCTCTCGCAGATAAATTTGCTGCGGAACGCCTGGAGCCTGCGCCGCGCCGGATTTCGCATCGGGCTTCGCCATGTCAGTCTTGCTGGGGTTGCGCGCCATGTCGGCCTGAGTGCTTACGGCTTTTTCCAGCTGTTTCGCCTTGCGCTCCTGCCTGAACGCAAACGCCGCGCGCGCGGCCTCGCCCACGCTCAGCAAATCTTTATTGGCAATTTGTCCTGCGGACGGATTGGCAAGGTCTGACACAAGCGCGGCGCGCGGATCCGTTGGCACGCCTGCTTTGGGCGTGAAGCCAAAGCGGTTCAGCGCAACGGCGGCCTGCGCGCGCGAGTCGAGAGCCATAGCTCTCTGCTCCGTTTTTCCCCCTCGTCTTGCGACGATGCCGCGATCCTGCACGATCGATGGTGAAGAAAAGATGGGCGACAGATTACAATTTCGTCATGTCGTTCAGCTTGCCTCAACTGGGCATATGAAAATCCATTCCGCGCCTAAAATCCCCGTAAAGCGCATATTCGCGGCGGCACGGCGGACAGTCCACGCGATTCGTCATGCCGTCGCAATTTTAGTTGCCTGACGAACCAATGCTTAAGCTGCGAAAGCGATGATGCCCACAGTCTTTGTGGAGACAGAAGCCATGCTCTCTTAATCCGTATTTGCTATCGCGTTCGTTGCCTTTCTTTCCGGCCTTGCATCGGCTGAACCAGGCCCGCTTCACGAAGCCTGCAGAAACGACCTGAAAGCACTGTGCGGGTCCGTCCAGCCGGGTGGCGGGCGTATCCGTGACTGCATGAGAGAGCATCGCGCCCAGCTGTCGAATGCATGCAAGCTGGCCATTGCCGATCGAATGCTCGAACGAGTTGGCAATAGGTCTCCTAACGCCTCCCCTCCGGCCATTAGTCGTTGAGCGAAATAGGCGGTGGTGTCCGCTTTCGACCATGAGCGGACACCAGTGAGACGACCTCGGCGGCTTGGCGATGTCATCTTTTGTTGAACTCAGCTTAGTCGGCGGGGTGGCCGGGGCGGCGCTCAGCAATATGCCATAGTACGCCTGCAGGATCGTAGATGTAGGCCACCCGGAGCCCCCAAGGCTGCATTTCGGGTGCCTTTGGTGGGGCGACATCAAATGTCTTTGGAAGGTCCAGAGACATGACGTGCCCCCACCAATCGTCAAGGTTATCGACCAAGACTTGCATCATGGTGTTCTTGGCCCAAGTCTCTTCGTAATAGCGTTGAAGTATGAAAGAGGTCGCGCCAACGGCAAATATTGCTACGTCACCCAGAAAAACTTTTTTAAAGCCCAGCGCCTCATAAAACGCGCAGCTATGCGCAAGATCTTTAGTCGGCAGAAACGGGCGGCAGACTTCGTTTCCCGATGGCGTGGTCATGCAGTCTTCTCGTTCGAAGTCGGGAACTCTCTCGCCTTGAAATGCAAGACAAGTCTCAGATCAGCACTCTGCGGAGCATCAATGTCCGCTTTGGGCCAGAAGCGGACATTTGATTTAGTGCGTCAGAAAGCCCAACGCGTATTCGCCCGTTACCGACGACGGATATCAATCTGCATAGGCGATATGCCTCTGAGCATCGGCCCCGGCCACAGCTATCGGCTGCGCTGGCAGTTGAAGCACCGTTGCCTCCTGACCCTCACTTAGTCGTGTCAGGAGAACTATGCGTCCATCTGGAAATTCGAGCGCATCATGGTGCTTGAAGGGTTCATTCTTGTTGACTTCCCGAAAGATAGCTGTCGCATAATTTAGTTTCGTCACCTTCGGCCCTAGAATGAAAGGATCCGTAAGTGTCACGGCCTTGGAAAACGCAAGCTCCGTCCCTTGAAGAACGCAAACCGCAACTTCAACATTTTCCACCGCAGCGAACCCGCGCGTGATGGTACCAAAATCACGTGTATTTAGTTTGTCGCCAACTCTTGCCGGTCGCGACCTGACATTTTGGATGCTGTAGTCACACATTGCGGGAACTCCCTTTTTGGAAGCTCATTCACCCCCCGTGAAATACTAGCGCATTAGCAATCGCCCCGCATGTCCGCTTTGGGTCAAAAGCAGAAATGTGCAGTGCAAAAGCCTATGTCCGCTTTACCCTCTATTGCGACCGCAAAAGCGAAGGTTTTGGCGCAAGGGTCGTCAACGGTTGGCGATATTATTTCGCGCCACTCTGGCAATTTGCTTGGCAAACAGTCATGCAGTTGGCTCTGCGGTTTGCCATCTCACATTTCTTCGAGCACTTTTCAAAACACGCTTGCGCAGACTTTTGTGCAAATGCCGAAGAAGGATAGGCCATGGCCAATATGGCCATCGCAGTAGCGGTCAGCACGATTTTGTACATTGGTTTCCCCCAAAGTGGATTGCTGCATAGGTTAAATCGACGACGCCCTTTTATGGTGTTGCGTCGAGCATCGTAGCAGCCAAACCAATTGTCATGAAGAGGGACCCGTTCGCTTTGGGTCACAAGCAGACATTTGCACTGCAACAAATTACGTCTGCTCTGCCATCGAAAGAGGACAGCTACCGCGCACCCCCGGGCCTGCATTTTTCCTCATCCAACTGGTAAAATGTTTTTGGATAGGGGGTGAACATGCCGCGAATATTCCTGCTGACCTTCGTGACTGGTCTGATCGTGGGCGCGTTTCCCGCGCTCGCCGAGAAACAATATAAGATGTCGTGTTACGAGTGGTGCGCGAAAAAAGCATGTGTTTACGGCGTCACGGCGCGATGGGATCTGACCTGCAACGCTAGCTGCGAATCGAAATGTAATCGGATGCGCGCCGATGGTACCTGGAGGGAATTCATTCGGTACAACCGTCAGAAACAATAGAGTTCTCCTGTCTGCTTTGGGTCAAAAACAGACATATGCGTCGCAACAAGCGATGCCTGCTTTAACCCCTCCGTATCGATCTCGATAGATCCGCTGTGCTGTGACGATGATGCGAATGGCCGCCGCGCCTGCGAGCCGAGCTTCTTGGGCCGACAATGATCGTATTAGATCTCTAAGATCCCGCGAAAGTTTTCGCGATTTGTTGCTGCAGGCCCCTGGCGTCACTTTCGGCCAAAGCGTCGAGCTTAGACTTGGTTTGATCCGCCCGCTCGGCAAGCACGACGTAAATCTGGGCCGCCATTTCCAGCTCGGATCTGGTGTAGGGGCCTTCTTCAGTGCCCGCCTTCTGGTAAAGTTCTGCGGCTATTTTTGAATATTTGTCTGCGGTATTCATGGTGCCGACCGAGCCAATTTTCCTCAATCTACCGTTGGAAAATGGGCATGGCGTTAAACCGGACCCGGCAAAAAACGCCTCCGGAGCAAGATATTTTTAGCAATGGCCTGTGTTAGTTGGCCGAGATCAGGTTCAATTCCGTCAAAACAGCCGCCAAGCTTCTGAGATACGCACGAGCGTTAGCGGCGGAACCCGCTTTCCCGAAGGCGCAGCCATGAGCGGTTGGAGTCCACGGTAAAGACACACTGTCCGTTTATTTGTGTTGGTGGAGCCAGTCCCTATGCTGCGCCAATGGATCTGTATCGTCCTAATTGTAGCGGTGCCTTCTTATGCGCTCGCTCAGGTGCAAAGCGGTACCCGCAGTGGCCGGCAAAGCGGTATCAGCAGTGGTCAGCAGAGCGGAGTGCCAAGCGGATACTACAATTACCCTGGCTCCGGGCCCACCTATAGCAGCTGCTGGCGGACGACCGTGGTGCGGGGTACCCGCATAGTTTGGAATTGCCAACCGTACCCGCCACCGTAATCAATGCGAGTTTTTTAGGTCGCACGCCTCGTATCGCCCGCACCATGCCGGTGAGACCATTGCTCTCCGGTTTGAAAAGATCAGCCCGTCCGTTTTTCGCCCAGTGCTGGTCAATGCCCGTCTTGCATCACGCAGACATAGCGAGATGCAACCGGCCTACTCGCGCAGAGAGATCGCCGTCTGTCTCGCCTTCCTCCGGCTCGACAGGTGGAACCGTCGCGGTGTCCGGCTGGGAGTTTGTCTTTGAGGCTGCGGACGCCGCCGCATCGGCAATCTGTTCCGGACTTAACGATATGCCCTCTTCGTCCGGCTCGACCGGCACCGACAGCCGCCGCGTCGCGTACCATGTCTTATGACCTTCCCATGGCCAGCTGCCATAGAGCACACGCATGCCCAAGAAAGCCAACACCATCAACACTGTTGCCTCTGTCATTGCCTCTGTCATCACGCGTTTCTCCGCGACAATCGTAAAGGAAGGGCTTCGCCCCTCCATACCCCAGCATCGTGCCGCCAATTCGGCCTGGCTGTGCGATAGATCACACCGCCGCAGGCAAAGCTCCTTTATGTGACAGCCGTCACATAAGCGCGCCGACAGGGGTTTGGCCGCCATCAGACGAACAAAAATGGCTCGTTTTGCCCTTAAAAGCGGGCATGAGCGGTTCAACTCGCCGCGCCCGCTAAGGGGAAAACGCGGATATGAACGGCACTTGTTGCCGCAAGCAGTCGGATCGGTCCGACGCGAGAAGCAGACAGTCGATACTCATTGGTTCAAAAGCGGAAAATCTTTAGCCGGCTTGCGCCCCGGTAGCGACTGCAAAAATGCATGAATGTCGGTGGCGTCCTTGTCCGACAACACAGCCGCCGAATAGGCCGGCATGTCGTTCGGCGCGTCGCGCAGGAAGGCCACGAAGGCTTCCGCCGGCATCTCGACTTTTGCAATCGGTGGTGCCGGATAGTTCATGGCACCGCCCTGCCCTGCACGCCCGTGGCACATGAAACATCCAACGGCGAGATAAAGATTCTTTCCCTTGACGGCGTCGCCAGACATCTCTTCCGCCTGCGCCGCCGCGTGAAACCCGCCCGCTGAACATCCGGCCGCAACAATCGCGACCGCAATGAATTTGCCGATCCGCCTCGTGACATGTGTCATCGCCATATTCCTCAGCGCGGATCGGTCACGACGTCGATCAGCGCGGGCTGACCCGATTTGACCACCGCGATCGCGCGCTTGAGCGCGGGGGCGAGATCTTTCGGATCGGTGATCGGCCCTTCGCCATGGACGCCGAAGCCGCGTGCGATGGTCGCGTAATCAACGTTCGGATCCGTGATGGTGATGCCGGTCGCGGTATTGGTAATGCCGCGGCCATGGCGGGCGGCCATGGCTTGCAAATACATGTATTCCTGATGATAGGCACGGTTATTGTGCACGATGTAAAGCATCGGAATGCGATGATGCGCGGCGGTCCAGAGCGTACCTGGTGCGAACAGAAAGTCGCCGTCGCCGCCGAAGGCGATCGTCAGGCGCCCATGTTTTTTGTTGGCGAGCGCGGCCCCCAATGACGCGGGCAGATTGTAGCCGACGCCGGCACCACCCGAGACTCCGTTCCATTGGTAAGGCTTATTGAAATTCCAAAGCCGATGCGGCCAGGTGAGCCGGATCGCAGTGCCGACCAGCGACCAGTCTTCGTCTTTGATCTGACCATAGACCTCGGCACACATCCGCGCGGTCGTGATTGGACTGGCATCCCATCCGATAGTCGCATCGGACTTCGCCTGTTCGACTGCGGCAATTTTGGCCGCCGCGAGCTTCTTTCCACGTGCCTCGAACGCCGATTTCCGGCCATCGTCGGCCAATCGCTTTACATGCTCGATCAAGGTCGGCAGGCTTGCTTCGGCGTCGCCCGCGATGGTGAGATCAATCTCCTGGTAACGCCCCAAATCCTGATAATTGGATTTCATGTAAAGGTCGCGGCTGCCAAGCGTCACGATTTTTGCGCCGTTCTTGTAATTATGCTTCGACGTGCGCACGATGCGGTCGCTAAAGGCGTTCAACGTACCCCATAACTCATTCACCTCCATCGCCACGATCACATCGGCCTGACCGATGATGGCGCGGCGGAACGACATGTTGAGCGGGTGCCGCGAGGGAAAATTCATGCGGCCGACATTATCGATGACCGCGCATTGCAGCGTCTCGGCCAACTCGACCAATCGCGCCATGCCGGCCGGCGTGCGCGCCAGGCGATCGACAATGATCACGGGATTGTCCGCGGCAACCAGCATTTTTGCGAGTTCCGCAAGCGCCGCGGAGTCTCCCTGAGGCGGAATCACTTTTGAGAGTTTCGGGATCTTGAGCGTTTCCGCGTCGGCGATCGGATTTTCCTGCAATTCGGCATCGAGCGACAGCATGACGGGCGCCATCGGCGGCGTGGTCGCAACCTTGTAGGCGCGCACAGCGGATTCAGCGAAATGCTGTAGCGAGGTGGGCTGGTCATCCCACTTTACAAAATCCCGCGCGATCGCCCCGGGATCGATTGCCGAGTGCACCCATTCGGCGCCCGGTCCACGCTTGTTGGCTTCGATGATATTGCCGCCCATGACGATCACCGGAACGCGATCGCACCAGGCATTGTATATCGCCATGGTGGCATGCTGCAGGCCAACCACGCCGTGGCAAATCATGGCCATCGGCTTGCCCTCGATCTTGGCGTAACCCTGCGCCATGTGAACGGCAATTTCCTCGTGCGGGCACGTGAGGATCTCTGGTTTGGTATTGCCGCCGTGATTGAGCACCGCCTCGTGCAAACCGCGGAAGCTCGACGCGCAATTCATCGCCAGGTAGTCGATGTCGAGCGTCTTGAACACATCGACCATAAAATCGCCGCCGCTGGTCGTCTGGCTGACAGGGTCTTTCGATGGCGGCATAATCTCGACAGCCGCAAGCCTCGGCCCGGGCACCGCGGCCTTGCCGCTTCCCTTGGGTGGGCCGGATGGTTGCGTGCTGGCGGCAACCGGCGTCGTCAGAGCCGCAGCGCCAGCAAGCGTCGCCCCTTTGAGGAAATTACGACGGCCTGTGTCGGGCGAGTTGCTACGTTTCGCCATCGGTCCCTCCCGGGGAAGCTATGTCGGTGCCCGCAGCGGCTCCGCACATATTTTATTTGTTGCCGGAGTGTCGCGCCGCGTTTTCAGGGCGTCAAGACGGTGACAAATGCGATCACCGCTTTGGGTCATTGACGCAAATCACCCGGCCTCGCGCCGGGCCGTCTATCAGCGCAAGTTTTGGTCCCGCATCAACTGAAACCGTATGTTCGGATCGGGATCTGTGCCGCGGTATTGGCCGGCCCACCCGTAGATCGGCGCCCCGTTTTGCGAAGTATATGCTCGAGGGGCTGACGTCTTCTTCTTGCTGGCTTTACCGGCTTGCGCCGGCGCAGCCATCAGGGCCGCCACTCCGACGGCCACGCAAAGGGCTTTTATTTTACCGGTTAGCATACGGCGTCTCTGTCGTCCTGCGCGCATGGATCAGTTATCGATATAACACCGACCGACCCGCGCCTATTTCATTGCGCCTAAGGTTGCCCGAGAAAGCGGACATCAGGTGGCGTGACTGGCTCGCGGCACTACTTTTGAGGGTCGGCTTTCAGCACCGGGCCGCGGAGCCAATTTGCTTCTATGACCTGCTTTGCCAACTCCCTGTCGATATGCGGGCCGATTTCCTTATCGAACGCATTGGCCATGGTCCGGTATTCATATTGGCAGCTCGGTGCTCGCGCCGGCGGCAAATAGCCATCTTGCGTCAGATCCGCGAACAGAACCGGATTGGCACCGAACGCCATGCACAAAAGATTATAAAAGCGCTCTTGGGGCAAACCGTGATTGCCAGCAAAGCCCGCTAAGCGCACCTGCACCACGGGATTTCTCTTGTAGTCTTCCATATACGACCACCATGCCCAGGCGGCACCTCCTATTAACCGCCGCGATTCCGAAAATTGCAGCATGATGTATGTTGCAAAGTTATCGGCAGCATCTTCCTCGTGTCCAAATATCGGCACGCCAAAAATATCAAACGTTGCGTGCCCAACCTCATGCAAGGTGAGCCAGAGAACCTGTCCTATTTTTGCGTCATCCGGCGTAATCCCGACGCTCGTCGTTTCCTTTGGCAAGGATTCCAATATGTGCTTGAGAAGCTCGTAACAGATTGTGACTGTAGGTTTGGAATCATCTCGCCGGTACCACGCATTTATCTTGCCGCACTCGGCTGTTTTGATTGTCAGCTCCTCGGGCAGCCGAAGCGGGCCTAGGACCCTCTGAATCCTCTCAAGGGCGCCACGGATCTTCAAGACTTCGTAGAGGTCCTGGAGATCGGGACTTTTCGGCGCAACGTATTCGACGACAACCCGATTTGGCTGATCGACTTGACTGGCCGTGGTTTGCGACTGGGCGACCACCATATTCGGCAAGCCCAATGCAACGCCGGCGATGACGCCGATCAAGCTTGTCAGGTTCCATTTGAAACCGCTCATCGGGTTCTCCGATGATGTTAATGGGAGCGTGAGTCTGCCTTACCCTAAAAAGCAGACATCATCTTGCCTGGCTGGAGCTCATCTACGCTTGCGCGCGCGTTTTGGGTGAAGATGAAAGTTTCTCCAAGCCCACAGGACGATCAGTGCCCCGGCTGCGGCGGCGAGCAATCGTATAGTGGCGGCATAACTCGCCAGCCTCACCAGTGCCGCCAAATGAAATCCGGTGTACGCGCCGGCCACACCAACCAGCGCGCTCGTGATGTATCCGTGAGGTGAGTGTGTCCGTTCCTCGTAAATCCAGCCGATGATTGCACCAATCGCAATGATCAAGACAAGCGTAACGAACGGGTTGGCAAGAAAAGTCTTGAGATCGTTCATAGCCCCCTCCGCTTAATTCTCCGTCCCAACACTCTCCGACATCGTAACGGCTCGGAGTCGACACCGGAAGGGGTCGGGAGTCAGGCCAGTCCATGTCCGCTTTGTAACGGAAGCGGACATTGCCGCGGGACGGACCACCTCACCGGTGGATTTTCTCAAGAGCGGGGATGAAATCTGGTGGCGCTGCGTCACCACCGGTGCAGCGTGTCGACGATGGCGACCATCGTGGCGATGATGGCCGCCGCCTGCGAAATAATCGACAGCGTCTTCAACAGCACGCTGCGCGGATGTCTTTGTTTTTTTCTGTGCTGACGGCGCATCGGTTTTGTTTCTCGCGCCATCTTTTCCAACAACCCGCCTCTTGACAATATTCCTATAGGATAATATCCCTATAGTTGTCCGTTCCCATGAGGGACGCGAACCGGTTGCGCCGGCTCGTGTGGAGCGGACCGGCGCCCGCGGGCGTGGCGAGCAGGCCACGCACCCGGGCGGCGTCGGAGCTCCGCCCCGGCGGCCAATATGAGCTGCCCGCCAGGAGCATGGCTGACGGCGGCCGTCTGGCCCGCCCGAGCCTTCGACGGTGCCGCCACCCGCAAGGGGCGGCCGGCGAAGACAAAGGTGGACACCAGGCGACCCCCGCAAAGCGCGGCCGACGCCGAAGGAGAACGCCGGACGGCGCGCCGGAGGGCGCCACGCCTTCGCAAGGAGGCGTGCACATAAGGATTGTCGCGCCACCCGGCGCGCCGCCCCCTCTCTTCCTTTTTGGGAGGAGAGGTCACCATCGCAAAACTCGGGCGCACCCGCGCCGCGAGAACAATGACGCATGCCAGAAACAAGGAAATCGAATGACCGAAAATAAAATATACGAACCCCACACCCCCGCCGCTGGAGATCGCGCGCACTTCGCACTGCAACTCTTTCGAACAGCGATGCTCGGATTCCCGCACCTCTGCACGAAAACCGCGTGCCGCCGCGCACGTTGGTGCTCATGCGATCCAGATATCTGCATGGGTCGTTTCGGACCGCTTGTGCCGGACGATGTCCGCAACGGGATCGATGCGCTGGCGAGGGGCCACATGGATGGCCTGTCCTACGAGCAGGTGCGCGCCCGCGAGCCGTGGGCGGTCGGAGCCTACGAAGAATGGAACGAAAAAATCCGTGAATCGATACGAGAGACCGAGGCTCTGGCGCAGCCGGAAATGAAGAAGAACGGCTTCCGCCCTCTTGCGACCGTTCGGTGACCTACCTCACTTTCTTTTGGACCGCGCATGGCGCTACCATGCTTTGCCGAATGGGGCCCGGCACGATACGAGGAGCACGACCATGAGAACGACCGCCATCGCGGCGATTCTGCTCGCCGCACTGCCCGCCGCCGCATTGGCGATGGACGACCACGTCGCCGTTCAACCCAACGCGTTGAAATGGGGTCCGGCGCCGCCGGGCCTGCCGCCCGGAGCGCAAGTCGCCGTGGTGGCCGGCGACCCCAGCAAGGACGGTCCATACGTCGTGCGCGCCAAGGTGCCGTCGGGCTACAAGATTCCGCCGCACACGCACCCGACCGACGAGAACGTCACCGTCCTGTCGGGCACCTTCCACATTGCGATGGGCGACAAGTTCGACACCAAAAAAGGAGAGGCCGTGCGCGCCGGCGGCTTCTTCGTTGCGCAAAAAGGCATGCAGCATTATGGCTGGTCGACCGGGCCAACACTCATCCAGATCCATGGCATGGGGCCGTTCGCCATCACTTACGTCAATCCGGCCGACGATCCGCGCAACAATACAAAGACATCGGCCAAGAAATAACATTGAAGTAACATTCAGAGCGCCTGCTTCCGCCTCGTCCCGGGGAGCCGCCACGGGCGGCGTCCCGGAGGGCGAAGCTGCATTAACCGCATGGGAGAAACGAATGCCGGACAAAACCATCCAGATTCACGGGCGCGCGGGCAGCGATTTCGATTGCTACCTTGCGATGCCGCAAGCGGACGGCCCGGTGCCGGCGGTGGTGCTCGCAAGCGCCATCCATGGCGTCGACAAGGATCTGCGCGATCTCGCCGACGAATTCGCGTCGCATGGTTTCATCGCCGCGGCACCCGACCTGTTCTGGCGCACGATTCCCGGTCCCCTCACCCGCGCCGATGGCGAGCGGACAACGCAACGCGGCCAGCCGCGCGCCGAAAAAATAAAGACCGGCGAGGCCGACATCGCCGACACGCTGGCCGAACTGCAAGGCCTGGCGCAATTCAACGGCCGTGCCGCCGTCATGGGTTTCTGCTACGGCGGGCCCTACGCGATTCTCGGGCCGAAACGGCTCGGCTACGCGGCCGGCATTTCATGCCACGGCACGCGGCTCCAGGATTATATCGGCGAGCTTGATGGCGTGACCGCGCCCGTCTGCATCATCTGGGGCGACGAAGACAATCAGGCGCCGCCGGAAGTGCTCGATGCATTCCGCGCGGTGCCGCCACGCATGAGCAATGTGGAGCTGCACATTTTTCCCGGGATCAAGCACGCCTACATGATGCCGGACGCCGGCGCCGCATTCAGCAAGACGACGCGCGAATTTTCCATGGCGCGCGCGCTTGCCATTCTCAACGACCTGCACGGCGGCGGCGAACGCCTGCGCAAGGCATCGTGAGCGGTTTACGCTTTGTCAGGCCCCGGACAAGCCCGCCGGAAAACTGTCTTCGCGTTGATGACAGCAAGTTGACGACAAACTCACCGATGAGAGCTAACCTTTGCCGAAATGGATTCGCCCCCGCGATTTACGCTCAGCCGCTTGTTCTGGATCGGGCTGGCGCTGCTTGTTCTCGGCACCGGCCCGCTGCTTGCGATCGTCGCTGCCGCCTCGCTCGGGCTGCTGAGCGACCCCAATCCCAATCCGATCGGCCCCGGCCTGCTTTCATTCTTCACGTTCTGGCCGGCCGCTATTCTGATTGTCTGGGGACTGGTCGCATCGCTTGTCCGTTACCGGACGGCGATGCGACAGATCGGCAATCCCTAGCCGCGCGCGAGACACTAAGCCGCTTTCGCACCCAGCTCCTTATCCTTTGCCTCGGCGCGTTGCGCCGCCGGCCGCGCCACGGTGCGCGCGACGTAATCGGTAAATTCCTTCCGCTCCGGGATCAGCTTGAACATCATTCCATAGCGCAGCCCCGAACCGATGACGACGTCGGCGGCGGTGAATTGTTCGCCCATCAGATACGGGCCCTTCGCCAACGCCCTGCTGACAATGTCGAGCACCGTATCGAAGTCACGCCAGCCAAGCGTGGCGGCGCGCGGATCTTCCTTGCGCGGAAAGGCGCGGTCGGTCATCGCCGGCTCGATCACGCTCGGCCCGAAGAACAGCCATTTGAGGTATTCGCCGCGCCGCGGGGTGCCGACAGGCACATTCAGTTTTTTGGCGGGGAATTCGTCAGCCAGATAAGTACAGATCGCAGCCACTTCGGTAATGACAGTGTCGCCATGCTTGAGCGCAGGGACCTTGCCCATCGGATTGATGGCGAGATAGTCGGGCTTGAGGTTATCGCCTGCGCTCAGCTTAATAAGCTTGATGTCGTAGGGTTGGCCGATTTCTTCCAGCATCCAGAGAATGATCGAAGAGCGCGAGGGCGACGCATGATACAGCGTGAGATTGGGCATTAAGGCACCTTGTAAAATTGTGGGCGGGAACCGAACTACGATTAGATCATGATTGTGCAGAGACCGTGACATGGCCAGTAACGTTCGCGACAACGCCGGGCGCCAGCGCTTCGAACTCGACGCCGATGGGCGTATCGCGTATTCGAATTATAAACGCGCCGGCAACGTCCTCACCATTCTCCATACCGAGGTGCCGAAGGAACTTGAAGGACATGGTATCGGCTCGGCGCTGATCCGCGGCGTGCTCGACATCGCCCGCACCCAGGGCCTCAAGATTGTCCCCGTCTGCCCGTTTGCGAAGGCCTATGTCGAGCGGCACCCGGAATACGCGGATTTGCGCCTGTAGGACGCTCCATTTTGAACAGAGACGACGCTACGCCCGGCAGCGGCACCGGCGCGGCCCGGGAGATTCCCATTACCGGCCTAACTCAATCTTTACCCTTCAGTAAGACATTGGGCCCTGTCGCGACAGGAGACCGCGTTGGATTTCTCGGCCGGTATCACGTTTATCTTCAGTCAGCTCGGCAGGCTGCTGTTTTCGCTCGGCTCGCATTTTTCGCTCACATCGCTCGCCGCTGCGCTGCTGATCGCCACGCTGTTCTTTGTGTGGCAGCGCGTAAAGCGCGGCCGCCGCGTGCGCGTACGAACCATCCTGCGCGCATTGTTTCCCAGGCGCATTCTGCGCAGCCGCTCGAACGAAGCCGACATCGGCTATCTGTTCTTCAATGTCTTTGTGTACAGCGTGATGTTCGGCTGGGCCGTGCTGTCCTACCAGTTCGTTTCAAACGGCATTATTTCGGGATTGGTCGCATTGTTCGGGCCGTTATCGCCGTCGGCGTTGCCGGCCTACGTCACGCGCTCCGTCATCACCGTAATGTTGTTTCTCGCTTACGAGCTCGGCTACTGGTTCAATCACTGGCTCAGCCACAAGGTTCCGCTGCTGTGGGAATTCCACAAGGTGCACCACAACGCGGAAGTGCTGACCCCGCTTACGAATTTCCGCGTGCATCCGGTTTACACCTTTGTCTTCACGAACATTCTCGCGTTCTCGGCGGCGGTCGCCAACGGCTTCGGCAATTACATGTTCGGCGAGACCGCCTATCAATACGCGCTGACGGATACCAACATCATCCTGGTGCTGTTCATTCATGCCTATGTGCATCTTCAGCACTCGCATGTGTGGATTTCGTTCCGCGGCGTGCTCGGGCGTATCTTCGTAAGCCCGGCGCATCATCAGGTGCATCACTCGTCCAATCCCAAGCACTTCGACAAGAACTTCGGTTCATGTCTGGCCCTGTGGGACTGGATGTTCGGCACGCTCTACGTGCCGCAGAAGGAGCGCGAGCCCCTCACCTTCGGATTTGGCGACCATCCGAACGCGCATTCGGTGAAAGGCGAACTGGTCGACCCGCTGATCAAGGCGGCCGGCCATCTCAGGCCACTGTGGCAAAAACGTCCTGCGGATATCACCACGGTGCGGGTTGCGGAACGCAAGCAGGCCTAGTTAATTGCGCGGGTGCGCAAGCGGACCGTTACCGTCAACGACAAGATGCAGAAGGGCTACCGCTATGTGCTGAGCGTGGCGGTCGGCCGCGCATTCGATCCGGAGTTCAAGCCGCAATTGACGCCGGCGCAAATGCTCAGGCTCGGCGTCTTCGGCGGCAAGTACATGACGGACTGCCGGCGCGAATTTCCCAAGAGCTGGTTTGCCGGCGCAAAGCTGTCGCCGCGGGGACGCAATCGCGCATGCAATTTCTTCGGCGTCGATGCCAGCCAGCCGCTCTCGGAGTGGAGGCGCAAAGGCTGGATCCACCCCGACGATCCGCGCGGCTGGTTCCAGTGGTACTGCCGCTATTACATGGGCCGGCGTGTGCCCGACGAAGACCGCAGGCAGATCACGCGCTGGAAGGCGATCCGGCGGCACGTTCGCCAGGTCCAGAAACATTGCGAGCCCGGCGATCTGCTCTGCCGGCGCCGTCAGCGGCAGGCGCTGCTGCATTGGGCCTACGACAGCCGAAAGATCTGAACGCCGATTTACTACCCCGCCCGTCCCGCGTTACGCTTTTGGCCAATCAACGCGGCAATAATTCAACGGGGGGAATTCCATGATGCGCGCGCTTTATCACGTCGCGATTCTGTCCATCGGCGCGATTTTCATTGTCGGTTCCGCGCGCGCGCAGAGCACCCAGGACCTATACGAGAAGGCGAAAGCTGAAAAAGAGCTCATCATTTATGGCGGCGGCCCGACCTCGCTTTACGACGTGCCGGCGCGTGCTTTCGAAGCAAAATATCCGGGCATCAAGGTCACGGTGCACTCCGGCTTCAGCAATGTGCATGACGAGAAGATCAACCAGCAACTCAAGAGCAAAACGCTCGACGCCGATCTTGCCATTCTGCAAACTGTGCAGGATTTCATCCGCTGGAAAAAAGAGGGCGTGCTCGCGCGCTTCAAGCCGCCCGCCTGGGATGCGATCGATAAATCATTCAAGGACAAGGACGGCGACTATGTCGGCGTATTCGTGACGTCCGTGTCCTATGCCTACAACAAGGACATGGTGAAGCCGGCCGACGCGCCGAAATCCGCTAAAGATTTTCTGAAAGCCGAATTCAAGGGCAAGATGGTGTCCTGCTATCCGCATGACGACGACATCACCCTCTATCTTTTTTATACGCTCGTCGATCAATACGGATGGGATTGGATGAAAAAATACATGGCCAATGGCGCCCAGTTCATCCAGGGCCATCTTGGCGTTTCGCGCGGGCTTGCATCGGGTGAATACACGGTGTCGCTCGATTCAAATCCGAACCTCTCGTTACGCGAACAACGCGCCGGCAAGCCGGTCGAGATTTCGTTTTCGACAGTCGACCCGACGCCGGTTTGGGCGCAGACGGCCGCCACGTTCAAGGATTCGCCGCATCCGAACGCAGCGCGCCTTTTCTTGAGCTGGTTCCTGGAAAAAGAGCAGCAAAGCAAGCTCGACACCTGGTCACCACGCAGGGATGTCCCGCCGCCGGCCGGTTTGCCGCCACTGTTCTCGCTCAAGCTCGCCAACAACTACCCAGCGTTTATGAGTGATACGAAAAAGGTCGCCGACCTGCGCAAGCGCTTCGAGGCGCTGACCGGGCCGGTGCAAAAGAAAGGCGGCGTGCGCTAGTGACGGACTTAACCGGCCGCGACCGCGCGGGGCCGCACGGCGCGGTCTTTCCATCGCGCCATGACCGCATCGACCAAGACCACAGCGAGGCCTGCCGCAAGAACCTGCCAGCCCGGCCTGATGCCGGCATCGAAATCAAAGATCGTACCGAGTACGACAAGCGGCGAGACATGAAATGCGACCGCGATTCCAACAGCCTCGCCGATAAACGTCAGAATGGATACGACAACAGCCAGCGCAAGCAGGCTCAACGTCGACAGGTCGCCGCGGCCCTGCCACCAGGCGAGCACGCGATAGGCCATCAGCCAGAGAAACAGGCTGGCGGCAAAAGTCGGCACCGTCACATCGGCCTTGGTCTGCTGGAAATAGTGGATGAGTGCGAGCAGTGCGATGGCGTAGATGATTTGGTGCAAGCGCCGCCAGCGCACTCCCCCGAGCCGCCGCATCATGCCATCGGTCGAGGTGGCTGCGAGCGCGGCAAGGCCAAGCCACGCGACCGCGCCCACAATCAGGTAAACGCGATGGCTGATTTCGTGGATGAGCTTGCCTGCATTGTAGCCTTGATCGGCAAAAAACAGCGTCAGATGCGCGGCGATATAACAAAAGGTGCCAACGCCGAGCATGCGGCGGACATCGATCAGGTTTCCGTAACGCAGCACGCGCCGGAACGGTGTCACCGCCAGCGTGACGCCAAGAAATACCAGCGCCCAAAAGCCGGCGCGGTGGATCAACTCGTTGAGCGGACGCGCACCGTGCGCAATCTCGTTTGCCTGCAAAGCCGCCTTCACGAGCGGTAGCAGCAAGAGCGCGAGCGTGGCGATTCGCAAAGCCGACAGACGGCCACGCCGGTCCCGCCAAAGCTCCCAGGACGCTCTCATTGCGCGCGTTGTTTCCCTAGAAATGGAACTCATCCATGCATTTTACTCAATCCGGCCAGACGCATGACGGATACCGCGCCGCACAATTTACACAAATAAAACATTTGGCCGTGCTAGCCTTTTTGGGTTGGCTTGATTCGTCACAATCAATCAAATGCTTGCGTGCAAACAAGGTCGCCGCAACGGAGCAAATCCGACGAGCTGACCATCGTGGAGCGGAGGAGCAAGTAGGGACGCCACAGTAACGCTGCGCCGGGGGATTTTATGGAGGCCACCGATGTCGCGAAATCTGTTTCGCTTACTGCTCGTCTTCGTGCCTGCCCTGCTCTTTGCCACGACCGCGGCTGCGCATGACAGCTGGGTCAATCGTGGTGCTTTCAAGAATTCCGCTGGTGAGTGGTGCTGCGGCGACTACGACTGCAAAAGTTATGTGCGCACATCGTCGACAGCGAGCGGCTGGATGATCGACGGCGAACTGGTGCCGTTCGATGAAGCAATGCCGGTCGCACCGCCTGACGGCCAAGTCACGATATGCCGGCGGCCCGACGGATCGCGGCGCTGCGTGTTCGGCTTAAAACCGGGCCTGTAACGATCGTCGCGTCTTGATGGGAGCGCGCCTTGCAGATGGCGCGCCCCATATAGCTTTTTTGGCCGCGAGCGTCAGGTTTTCTCGTCGCGCCCCGCGCCCGCATAAAGGATCAGAGCAATGATGGCCGCGGCGCCGACCAGAATGAATCCGGCACCGATCATATCAGCGCCCATAAAATCAGCGGTCGCCGCGAGCACAATTGCACAAAAGCCGAGCGACAACGCCCACAGGCCGAGCCAGTCGAACGCGGTAACTGCTTCACGAACGCGCTCGACCTTGGTTCGAGCTTTCGGCGGAAGCGGTATCGGCATGGCAGAGTCTCCGTAGTGAGCTGCGAGCGATTCGCAACCCTTCGGACGTTCCCTCGCAATTTCCGTGCCTATCTCGATCGAGCGCAAGATTTCATCGCGGGTTCCTCGCAATCCGCGCGGCGAAGCCATTGGATTGTTGATCAGATTCGTGGGAGCGGGCGGCCGCCAGAATTTTTCGAAGGCACTTTCACCCAAGCCTCTCCGTCCAGAACGATTTCGTCACCGACCGAGCATGTGCAAGCCAAACGGGCACGAAACTTTTCCGGTATCAGTTCAGATACAGCCACCGTTACGTCGACGGTATCGCCGATTTTCACCGGCGCCCGGAAATTCAGGGTCTGCGAGATGTATACCGCGCCCGGACCGGGCAACCGCGTGCCAAGGACCGCCGAAATCAGGCTCGCGGTGTAAAGTCCATGCGCGATGCGCGTTCCGAACGGGGTTCTGGCGGCGAAGTGTTCGGAGAGGTGGATCGGATTGCGGTCGCCAGTCACCTCGGCAAAACCAACAACGTCTGTCGCATCGATGACCTTTTTCAGCGTCTCGGTCATCCCAACTGCGAGGTCCTCGAAGTACAGAAGTCGCAATTCTAATTGCTTCAATTGTCTGCCTCACCCTTTGCCGCTGGTTATGATTGGCCAGCACTTATTTTGGAACGCGACCCTTTATGGCGTTGGCTCGGGCGCCGCAGGTGATTCGTCCCGCTGTATCTGGTGAAAGTTGAGCGCGGACCCGCCCTTTGAGCAATTCAACATCAGCAGCAGGCATCGCAGCGATAATCGGACCGATGTTCGATCCCAAAAGGCTAGTTGTCCAAAGATCGTCGAAGTCGGTAAATGTACGCTGCACTGAAATTTCTCGGGTCTCGATTGCATCGAGACCCGCCTCCGTCCACAGACCCCGCAGGATTTCAGCTCGAGACGCCTCGACACTCGGAGGGCTTAGAGGTGGAAATCCCATCGCGCGCATTTCGACCCGAATAGGCTCCAAAGGAAATCCTCCGCCCAACATATCCCAAGCATACGCGGCCACCGTTCCGCCCGGGCGAACCACCCGAACCATCTCGGCGACCCCTTTGGCGGGGTCGGGAACGAAAAAGATCACGAGCGCCATCGTCGCCACGTCGAAGGTGCCCGCCGAAAATGGAGGCGCCATGGCATCACCGCGTCCAAACTTTGCTAAACGCGCGGCGGGTCGTGTTCGCGCAAAGGCGAGTTGGCCCTCGGACGGATCAATCCCCTGAACCTCCGCCGGTCGGCACCGGTCCACGATCAGCTCGGTGAAAGAACCATTGCCGCAACCGACGTCGACCCATTTCAGGCCTGCCGGCGCCGCGAGCCAATCAAGAAAGATCGTGCCTACCCGCTGGCTCCAATTTCCCATCATCCGTTCATAGGCGGCCCCATCATCGAAGCGGATTTGGGTATCGGCCACGAGCGCCTCCGGTCGCCTGTCTGGCGGCCATTATAGGCCAATATCATTCCGGAAAGCCGCTTGGGGGAATAGTGGGTCTGCCCGGGCGACGGTGGTGCCCCGCACATCGCTATCATAGGCCTTCTAGCAGGCCGTGCGACAACTACACTAAAATTCGCGGGGATGTCGGAACGGCAAACGCATCGGCATTATGCTCGGGAGCAATGGTAGTCTGTCGTTCGGCGCAGGTGCAGGGCAACACTTCACGCGTTGCCAGCTTAATTCTACGACCGTTTGGGAATTCGATATACCGCAGGACGACGGGCCCGCACGCTTCAAGCACGTATTTCGTACCCATCGGAAAACGGCTCGGTAGACGAGTGGAACGCGGCATCGTTACTCCCCCTTTGCCGTTTCAATTCGATTTTACCAGAGGGGCGGCGATGCGTTCACTTTGTGACAAAATTGCAGTTATCCACGCTGCACTATTACGCGAGGGGTAATTTTACACCTCCCTCGCACCGAGGCCGATTGCGCAATTCAACTCACGCTCGCGCCCGCGGTAACCCGCTCTATGAATTCCCACGCCTTAGCTCCTAGCGAACGTCCTTGCGTGCCGGCGTCGAGCAACTTCGCAGCAATCTCTTTAGTCACGTCGCACGACCAGCCCTCTTCTGTCTCGAATGCCACCACGCGCAGTGGACGTTCATACTGCCCGCTAAGAATGTCGTCGACGATCGCTTGTTCGTTGGCCCTTGCTTCATCGATCTCTCGCCAAACGTGGCCCAGCTTCCCGAGATCGTCCAGCAGCAGATAAACGATCACTCTGTTGATGACCGTCGGAACAAGAAAAATCTGCATTAGAAGCTTCCGTCGATAAATGCATCCTAAACATCCTAACGTGAGCGACGCTTTCGGTTTCGGTTGCCAAATACCCGTCGCAAGAGTTTTACGTCTCTTTTACTGCACAGCTTCCATTTCTGACGCGACGATTGTCATGCAGCAATGGACGGCTTCCGGCACAACCACCAAAGCGCCCCGATCAGCACCACATTGATCAGCGCAAGCAATGTTAATGCACCGATAGTTGCATCTGAGCCGCGCGTCTCGATCAACAAGGCGCCGACTGAAGGGGCAAAAGCCTGAACGATCAAGCTTGGAAACGCGAGTTTGCCCATCAACCCCGGAAATCGCACCGGCCCGAACAGTGCAAGCGGCAAGGTCCCGCGCCCGATCCACGAAATTCCGTAACCCGCGCCATAGAGCAAGATCACAAGCAGGAGCGCGGGCACCGCGCACAGCAACAGCAACAAGCCGATTGCCATGAGCGTGCAGGAGGCGATCATTGTCCATATCGGGTGATAACGGCTGCCGAAAAGACGCTCGACCACGCGCGCTCCGACTTGTGCGGGTCCAAAAACGGCCCCGAGGGTCACGGCAAAAGCGAAGTCGGCGCCCCTCGCCTGCAGAAAGATCAATAAGTGCACCACCACGATCGAGCCGATGCCGGCCGCGATAGACAGCACCACAGCCAGCAAGGCAAAAATCACCGTCTCGTTGTCGATGGGCGATGCGCCCTCAAAATCTTCTTTTTCGTTTTGATGGGACCTCGCTTTGTCCGGTGCGCGCACCACACTCATCTGCAGAGGCAGCATCACGAACAGATGCAGGGCCGCATAGATGAAACACGCACTGCGCCACCCCACATGATCGATCATGAAAGCGCTTAACGGCCAACAGATTGTGCTGGCAAAGCCGCCGAACAGCGTCAAATTGGTGATTGGTCCGCGTGCCTCACTGCCATACATGCGGCCGAGCGCGGCAAACACCGCGTCATAGAGGCCTGTGCCCATACCGATCCCAATCAACACCCAGGCCAGCAGGTAGATCGGCAACGCGTGTGAGAGACCAACGCCTGCCAGGCCTGCCGCATAAAATAGGGAGCTCGCGAGCAGGACCGGCCGTCCGCCGTGCGTAGCGATGATGCGACCGACCTGCGGCGAGATGAGACCTGCGGTCAGCAGGCCGATTGACGTACCGGCAACAACAAAACCGAGCGACCAGCCTGTTTCTGCGACAATCGGCTCGGCGAAGACCGCCGGAAAATAGAAAGAAGTCCCCCAAGCCAGGATTTGGGCAATACCCAGCGCGGTTATGACAATCCGGCGATCGAGCGGGCGCGCGTCTGCTGCCAATGCCAAAACGCGGGGTCCTAGTTCGCCGGCTCCATACCTTTGGTTTTTAGCACGGCGGCGGCGGCCGGACCGGAGAACATCTTAATCAACGCTTGCGCCGCATCTTTGTTTTGCGGCGAATTGCTCAGAGCGGCCGCATAGGTCGTGGTGTTCTGGATTTCTTTTGGCAGCGGTCCGACGAGTGCGGCGCCCTTCACCGGCACAATTTCGCTTATTTGGTGCAGGCCAAGCTCGGCTTCCCCGTTGACAACCAGTTCGGCGACGTAACCGCCCTTCTTCAGCTTCGCCTTCGGGCGAACTTTATCGGCGATGCCAAGCCGCTCCAGCAACTTGTCGATGTAGACCCCGCTTGAACCGCCGCTTGCTGGATCGATATAGGCAACCGATTTGGCTGCCAGAAGCGCATTCTTAAAGGCCTCAACCGTACTCACATCAGGTTTTGGCGCCCCCTCTTTCACGACCACCCCAACTCCCACCGTGGCGAGATCGACACGACTGCCACTCGCGATTTTGCCCGCGCCTGCAAGTTCGTCGATAACGCCGGGCGTGATGACAGCAACGTCGAAGGCCTCCCCACCGTCGATCCGCTTCTTCAAGCCTCCGGCGGTATCGTTGTCGACGGTCACTTTGTTGCCCGTCTGCTTCTCAAAATCGGCTGCGAGCGCCAGAACGACCTGCTTGAAGGCACCGGCGGTTAGTACCTTGACTTCGGCGGCCCAAGCGCCGGACACGGCGCCAATGGGGCCCAGAACCGCGACGATAACCAGGGCGCGCCAGATATGCGAATTCATGGGAGACTTCTCCTGAGACAAGTTGGCAATCTACACGAACCACGGCTATTTCGGTCTTGAACTTCACCTTTTCGCAGGGCAACAAAAATTCTCTTACCGAAATCTTAAAAAGAGGCACTAATTCTCGTTTTTCGCTTGAATTTGGCTTGTTTTAGTTATGCATTTTTCGCCTAGCTGCAGCGCAACATTGTTGCTTTTCAAGCAGCGGGGGAACCCTATTTTCTAGTTTGCAGTCACTGGCCGGCATGCGCCGGATCTTATGGGAAAGAAGGACACCATGTTTGCCGCACTCGTCCGCTTCATCCAGGAATGGAAGCGCTACAATCAAAGCATCAACGAGTTGTCGCGCCTGGGCGACCGCGAGCTTTCCGACATCGGCATTAGCCGCTCCGATATTCCGCGGATTGCCTGGAACGCCGCGCACCGCTAATCGGGCGTCTCATTGATTTGAATCGAAACGCCCGCGCAAATTCGCGGGCGTTTCGATTTTTGCAGCATCGTACACGATTGCTAGTTGAGCGACTTCCACTGCTCCAGAGGCATGACCTCCAGATTCTCACCGTACCCGACCGTCCAGGAATCGACCGACCATTTTTTACCGTTCGCCTTCTCAGCGAGAACGGCCGTGGCGTGCGGCGGTCGCCCATCGAGAAAGAAGCCGCGTGCCTCCGGCGCTTCGACGTCGTGGTATCGCAACAATTGGAGTTGGTCGAGCACCAGGAGCAAAGTAGTGGTATTACGGCTTGAATCGATGCAATCGAATTGATGCACATCAAACATATATTTGGCGCCCGCGCGCGCCACGTGGTTTTCCGTGCCAGCGGCGGGGCCGACACGCCTGTCGAACCATGCCCCGGCAGCTGCAACCGCATTGCGCTCTGCCGCCGCTGACGAGCGGCCGGCGGCCAATATTTGCGCAAGTTTCGCGCGGTCACTGGCAGTCAGGTCCACTTCGGCCCGGTACTTACACCCGAACCCGTGACAAACAAAAACAATGCTTGGCGTAGGCGGCGCGACCGAGAACCCGCTATAGGCTTCGTCGACGACGTTAGGCATCGTTGCCGCGCTCGTTAGTGAAATATTGGCCGCAAAAGCGATACAGCCCGCAAGGACCACGACATTCAAACGCATACGGAACACATTACCATCGTTGCAGATCGTCATCCGCTAGCCTATTGATTTTGAAATGACATCGAGGAAGTTACAAGTCGTGCACGTGGTTGGTGGCGGGCTCGCGGGGTCGGAGGCAGCCTGGCAACTGGCCCAGGCTGATGTGCCGGTCGTACTGCACGAAATGCGACCGCTGCGCAACACACCTGCGCACAAAACTAACGGCTACGCAGAGCTGGTCTGCTCAAATTCGTTCCGCTCTGATGATCGTGAACACAACGCAGTCGGTCTCCTGCACGAAGAAATGCGCCGACTCGGCTCGCTGATAATGTGCGCCGCGGATAGAAATCAGGTACCGGCCGGCAGCGCCCTGGCGGTTGATCGCGAGGGCTTTTCCGCCACGGTATCTCAGGCGCTGACCGCTCATCCATTGGTTACGCACGAGCGGGGAGAAGTTGCGCTGCCGCCAGATGATTGGGACAACGTTATCATCGCGACCGGACCGCTAACCTCACCAGATCTCGCCGCCTCGATCGTGAGCCTGAGTGGCGAACGCCAACTCGCCTTTTTCGACGCAATTGCTCCAATCGTACATCGAGATAGCATCGACCTTACCCAAGCATGGTTTCAGTCGCGCTACGACAAAGCCGGCCCCGGCGGCTCGGGTGCCGACTACATCAACTGTCCGCTGTCACGCGAAGAATACGAGACGTTTGTCGCCGCCCTACTTGCCGGCGAGAAGACCGCCTTTCATGACTGGGAAACCCCCACACCTTATTTTGATGGCTGTCTCCCGATCGAGGTGATGGCTGAGCGCGGCGTGGAGACGTTAAGGCACGGGTCGATGAAACCGTTCGGTCTGACCAATCCGCACAAGCCGGGCTCAAAGCCCTATGCCGTGGTGCAGTTACGCCAGGACAACAAATTAGGCACGCTTTTCAACATGGTCGGCTTCCAGACCAAACTGAAGCACGCCGAACAGATTCGTGTCTTTCGAAGCATCCCCGGACTGGAAAACGCGGATTTTGCCCGCCTTGGCGGACTGCATCGCAACACATTCCTGAACTCGCCCAAGCTCCTCGATGAGACGCTACGGTTCAAACCGAATCCACTTTGGCGTTTTGCCGGTCAGATCACTGGTTGCGAGGGCTACGTGGAATCAGCCGCCGTTGGTTTGCTCGCGGGACGCTTTGCAGCTGCGGTCCGACGAAGCGAAAAGATCGTGCCGCCGCCGCTAACTACAGCACACGGCGCGTTGCTCGCGTATATTACAGGCGGCCATATCGAAACCATCGACGCCGGGCCGTCTTCATTCCAACCGATGAATGTCAATTTTGGATTGTTTCCACCACTAGATGAGGTTCCGGTATTCGATCGCCATAGCAAGCTGGGGCGCAGCACGGCCAAGGCGCTCGCGCGCAAAGGCGCCATTACACGCCGCGCGCTTGCAGATCTCGACAGATGGATCGCGAGCGCACTCCCCGCAGTGGCGGCTGAATAATCGGTTAGCCCCCGACTCGCCGGAAAGATTTTGCCGCGCGCCAGATACGCCATTGCCGCCGCCAAGGCGCGACCTGCGGGGGACGAAACGGGTCATAGTCAAGCCGCTCCATATCGCGTAACCATTGCCACAGCGGCGCTATCGACAAGAAGGCGGGCTGGACAGTTGGCGAGACTTCGGCGGTCCCGATGTGCGCCAGCTGACGACGGCAACGCAAGCGAAGGTCGGCGAGCGCGGCCCTCACCTCAGGTGTCGCACGCATCGCAAAAATATCATCAGGCTCGGCTCGATACTGCCCAAGGATTTCCAACGGAATATACAACTGTCGACGGACCGCATGGAGTGGCAGCCGCGCCAGTACGCCTGCAATCGTTTGTGCGACCCCCGCTTCTATTACCAATTTAGGGGTCGCGGTGACTTTGTGATCGGCTAAAATGCCAACGGCCAATTCGAAGATCGCGCCAACGGTTCTTACCGCGTAGGACTGAAAATCGTCGATACTCGAGATGGGTGCATTGTAAATGTCGAAGCGATGCGCCTCGATCACGTTAACCAATGACTGACTGGCTAAATCGTAACGCAACTGCGTCTCGCGCAGCGCCAGCGCGACAGGATTTGCGGCAGCTTCGCCGACGCGTTCGCCCAGGACCGCTTCTCGCCACCATTGGAGCCGGATTTCCCCCGCCACGGGTTCACGCGCAACATCGCGCACGCGCGCAATTTCTGCATTGAAAGCATAGAGGGCGAATAGTGCATTCCGTTTATCGGTGGGAGCGAATAGTGTCGCAACATAACGGTCGCGATCGTTTTCTCTGACCAGTGCGGCACAATATTTGAAATGAGCTTCCATTCGACCAAACTAGCGGGCGGTCTTACGCAACTGCGATTAGTCCCGCTCCGGCACGGCGGTTTTCCGCCAACAAGATATTATAGGTCCGTACGGCAGCGCCGGTCGCCATAGTATCGACGGATAACGATACGTCATGGAAGCGCTGGCGCAGACCGGCAGGCAACACCCAGGGTTCGCGTCCGGCACCGATCAAGAAAAAATCAAGACTATCTGCGCGAGCGAAGACCGCCAAAAGCGCGTCCTCCGTCAGCTCACGAACATCATTGATAGGCCAAGCCCACACGCCGTCGGGAAAACACAGTAACGAGCCACGGTGCGACATGCCAGCAAAGCGGAAGCCGCCATCGCCGTACGCGTCGATTAGGGCCGGGCGCGGCAAATGCGGTGGGTCGGCGCCGTGGCCGAACGTCATCTACTTTTCCCGATCCGGTGCGCTCAGTGAATCACGGCCCGTTCCGACGCCGAGATAAATCAGAATCGGCGACGCTATGAACACAGATGTGTAAGTGCCGACAAGAACGACGCCGAACATCATGGTCGCAGTAAAACTATGAATCGCCTGCCCGCCAAACAACAGCAGGGCCAGCAAGGCGAGTGATACGGTGACGTGTGTTATCACCGAACGCGAGAGCGTTTGATTGACCGAAGCATTAAGCAAATCGGGCATCGGTAGTTTGCGGTACCTGCGTAGCATTTCCCGAATTCGATCGTAGATAACGACCGTATCGTTAAGCGAATACCCGAGGATGGTGAGCAGCGCGGCGATGCTGGTCAGATCAAAGTCGATTTGCGTGATCGACATGAAACCAATGGTGAGCACAATGTCGTGGACGTTCGCAATCATGGCGCCCAGCGCGAACTGCCACTCGAATCGGAACCACAAATAAATCAGAATTGCGAAAATCGCGAGCATCAAGCCGATAACGCCGTAGGAAAGCAATTCGCCCGAAACGCGCGGTCCGACCACCTCAACGCGCCGATATTCGACTGCATCGCCAAGCGCGCCACGGACCTTGGTAACAGCCTGCTGTTGGGCCACCTCACCGCCCGGCTGTTCGGCAATGCGAATGAGCACGTCGTTCGGCGCGCCGAATTGCTGCAACTGCACTTCGCCAAGACCCAAGGTTCCCAGTGTGGCGCGCATCTGTGCGAGATCGGCAGCCCCCGCCTTGGACTGAACCTCGATGAGCGTGCCGCCTTTGAAGTCGATGCCGAAATTCAGCCCATGGAAGAAATAAAGTGAGATAGCGATTATCGACAGCAATGCCGATACCGGAAAGCTGATTCGCCGGAATCGCATGAAATCGAATTTAGTATCGTCGGGGACTATACGAAGCAGGCGCACGGCACGGGCTCCTAAATCGGCACGCGTTGCGGGCGCCGCCAGCGTACCCAATATGCGACGATAAGGCGGGTCAGTGTGAAGGCAGTGAAAACAGTCGTGATAATTCCGATGCCGAGCGTAACGGCAAAACCTCGGACTGGACCTGTCCCGATATAAAACAGCACCGCGGCGGCAATGAATGTAGTGATGTTCGAATCCAGAATCGTGGCAAGCGCGCGAGAAAACCCGGCATCGATGGCATTGATCGGGGTTCGGCCGCCCCGCACCTCTTCGCGGATGCGCTCGTAAATTAGCACGTTGGAATCGACGGCAATGCCGACCGTGAGCACGATGCCCGCGATGCCCGGTAACGTTAGCGTGGCATTGAGGAACGACAATACGCCGAAGATCATTGCAACGTTGATCGCGACAGCAATGTTCGCGAACAGTCCGAATAGTCCGTACGTAACCAGCATGAAGGCGACCACCATCGCCGCACCGACATAGGACGAAACCTTACCTTTGGCGATGGAATCCTGGCCAAGACCCGGACCGACAGTGCGCTCTTCAATGATGGTAAGAGGCGCCGGCAAGGCGCCGGCCCGCAAGAGTATCGCGAGATCGTTGGCACTCTCGACAGTGAAGCTTCCGGAAATCTGGCCAGAGCCACCCAGGATTGGTTCGCGAATGACAGGTGCCGAGATCACCTGGTTGTCAAGAACAATAGCAAATGGTTTACCGACATTCTCTTGGGTGACTTGCGCAAATTTACGCGCGCCTGAGGTATTGAACCTAAACGACACGATTGGTTCGTTGGTACGCTGGTCGAAACCTGGCTGGGCATCAGTAAGATCGCCGCCGGAAACAAGAATGCGTTTTTCCACCAAATATGGAATCTTTGGCTGCGAGGTGCTGTAGAGGATTTCGCTATCAGGCGGCACGCGTCCTTGTGCGGCCTGTTCGGCTGGAATCGAGACGTCAACCATGCGGAAATCGAGCTTAGCTGTCTTGCCGAGCAATTCTTTCAACCGCGTTGGATCCTGCAGTCCCGGAACCTGCACCAGGATTCGATCGACACCCTGGCGCTGGATCAGAGGTTCGACAGTGCCGAGCTCATTGACGCGTCGTTCAATAATCTGAATCGATTGCTCGACAGACTGGCGAACCCGTTCCACGATGGCAGGCTCGGTGAGCGTTAGCCGCACCAGGCCGCCGGCCTCAGTCGTTACGTCGAGAGTCCGCTGGCCAGTGCTGCTACCAAGAATTCCGCCTAGCGGCTGCGACAGTTCCCGTAGTTTCTCAGCTGCCTTATCGAAATCGCTGCCCTCACGAATACGTACTTCCACGCTGTTGCCGCGCACCACGAGGCCGGTATAGCCGACGCGCGCGTCGCGCAGAACGCGACGGACGTCATCGCGCATTGATTCGAGTTTTTCCTTGCGGACCGCATTCGTGTCGACTTCGAGGAGAATATGCGATCCGCCCTGCAGGTCGAGGCCCAGTACCACATGTCGCTGTGCCCATTTTGGCCAGCTCTGAACCATCTTATCGGGCAGAAAATTCGGAACGGCGAACAGGCAAACGATCAATGCCGTTAGAATAATCGCCGTAGCCTTCCACCGCGTGAAATAAAGCATGACGTCCCGACTTGCGGCTTAAAGGCTAAGGCCGCCGGCACTCAACCAGCCGCAGCCTCTTCCTTGACAGGTTCACCCTTGGCACGAACGTCGCTGACCATCTGTCGCATTTGGCGAATGCGCACGTCGTCCGCAATCTCGATTTCGATCTGGTCGTCGTCGATCACCTTGGTAACCTTGCCAATAAGGCCCCCATTGGTAATGACCGTATCGCCTCGCCGCACGTTCTTGACCATTTCCTGGTGCTGTTTCACCCGCTTTTGCTGCGGCCGCAGGATCAGGAAATACATGATGATGAAAATCAACGCGAACGGCAGCAGCGACATCAACATGCCACCATCGCCGCCTGCACCACCACCAAATAGCGATCCTTGTGCAAACGCAGGCGTTATGAACATCGAGGCTTGTTCCTTGCGTAGTTTCCCAGGGCCCGGCTGGTGTTTGAATTTCGCGCGGACTATACCGGCCGCCCGTCCAATTGCAACGCTGTGTCACCCTCCAAAACCCGCAATTTTCGGCCATTTCCGAGTGGGGCCGCTTGCGGAAGCAACGCTGCCCCGCTAAGAGCAGCGCGATTTGCGGAAAAACACAGATGGCCAAACAGAAGTCGAGATCATCGCGACGCCCCTCGCCGAAATTGAAAGCCGGCCCTCAGTCAATAGACCAGACGGACGTATTCGAACGCATCGCCTCGGCGCTCGAGCGCCTGGCACCACCACGTCCGATCCTGCCCGATCTCGGCACTGCCGATGCGTTTGTTTGGCACCCTGACGGCCGGCTAGTGCCCGTTCCGCATGTGAACCGCGTCGAGATGTCGCTACTCAAAGGCATCGATCGCGTCCGCGATGTCCTCCTGGAAAACACTGAACGTTTCGCAAAAGGCTTGCCAGCAAATAATGCGCTGTTGTGGGGGGCGCGCGGCATGGGGAAGTCTTCGCTGGTGAAGGCCGCGCATGCCGGCGTTAATGCCGCCCTCGCGCGGAATACAAAAAGCACGCCTCTTAAGTTGATCGAGATCCACCGCGAGGATATTGACGGCTTGCCGGCGCTGATGACGCTCACCCGTGGCTCGCCACATCGGTTTATCGTGTTCTGTGACGATCTTTCTTTTGATGCTGAAGACACTACCTACAAGTCTCTTAAAGCAGTACTTGAAGGCGGCATCGAAGGCCGGCCGGACAATGTTATTTTCTATGCGACGTCGAACCGCCGGCATCTCATGTCGCGTGACATGATGGAGAATGAGCGCTCGACTGCGATCAATCCGGGCGAAACGGTCGAGGAGAAGGTCTCCCTATCCGACCGGTTCGGGTTATGGCTCGGCTTTCACCGCTGCAGCCAGGATGAATATTTAGCAATGGTCGACGGCTATGTCGCACACTACAAAATTCCGGCGCGAGCCGAATCACTCCACCGCGAAGCGCTCGAGTGGTCGACCACGCGCGGCTCCCGCTCGGGCCGTGTAGCCTGGCAGTTTGTACAGGATCTGGCCGGACGGGTCGGTGTTACGATAAAGGGCTGACAGCCAGCCGCTCATGCCCGCAAAGATGGGCATCCGGATCCCCGCGCCTCACCTCGGTCGAACGGCGATACTAAGCGCCGCCGAGGTACTGCGTTGGATCGACGGGTGTCGAACCCTTCCGGATCTCGAAATGTAATTGCGGCGAGCTTACGTTGCCGGTCTGCCCCGCGTGGGCGATTACCTGCCCTCGTTTGATCGCGTCGCCGCGCTTGACCATTAACTCACTCGCATGAGCATAGGCGGACACAAATCCATTCGAGTGCCGGATTAACACCAGATTGCCATAGCCCTTGAGCTCATTGCCGGCATAAGCGACCACACCGTCATCGGCCGCCTTGATTGGCGTGCCTTCCGGTACCGCCAGATTGATCCCGTCGTTCTGCGCACCGTTTGGTTTGCTACCGAATCCCGCAATGACGCGGCCACGAACTGGCCAACGGAAAGACGGCATACCGCCGCTCGGTTCGGCAACCTTCACTACAGTTTCGGTCGTCTGCGGATCTGCCTTGGCAACCTGCGCATTTTGTACGGGTGCCGCGCTCGCAACCCTCTGCATTGGAGCCGCACGGGGCTGCGCGGCTTGCGGCCCTGCGACTCGCGGTGCTGCTGCCACCGCGTGGCTGCTCGCGGGAATTGTCAAGCGGTCGCCGACGCTGAGCTTCGCGGAGGATTGAAGGTGATTTGCCCGCGCCAGTTCTGCGACTGTCACACCGCTATGGCGTGAAATGCTCATAAGTGTGTCACCGGACTTCACAATATGAATGCTGCCGATCGCCGGTGTGTTGGTAGAGCCACGTTTAGCTGCTGTTTGCGTACTGGTCGAACCATAGCGCGGAATGACCAAGCGCTGGCCCGGCCTGATCTGACTCGCATCGCGGATGCCGTTGGTCTGCATGAGTGCAGCCGCGGGCACGTTATGCCTGCGTGCGATCGTGTCGATTGTTTCCCCGTACCCGACGGTAACAGCCGAACCGCCGTCCCAGGTCCAATGGCCAGACGGAGCACGCACGGCTGATCCGGTAATGTCGTCGGAATTTTGGCCGCTTGGCCTATAGGTGGCGGGGTAAGGCGCGGCGTAAGCCGCGGGCATGGCTGAGCCTGGCTGGGTTACCGCCGGCAGCGACTGCGCTTCGATGCGAGCAGATGCGGGAGGCGCCGAGACTGAGCTGGCCAAATTTTGCGGCGGGGCCGGACGATCGGTGTCGTAAGAGCTGGAAGTGAAGCGCGCCGAATCCGAACAGCCTGCGGCGGCGGTACCAACCAGCGCGAGAACTGCGACGCGCGGCCAAACACGCAGGCGGATCTCCACCTTGGAACGCAACATGTGGTTACTCACTCGTACGCAACAAATGTAGAGTTTGAAATAAAGCAGTCGCGAGTAAACAAGGCTTTAAGAATGAAAGCGCTGACACAAACGCTTCGGCCGGACAAAGAGTGGCAAGTTGTCGTGGGACCGCGATAAGTCGGAAGCGTTGTCGGAAAAACCCCCGCGCAACGCTACAATTCCCGCGCCTGGCCAGGCACCATCGGTACAAAACGCACAGGAATAAGGTCTTCGCGCCGAATCCCCGTTTCCGTTTTGGTAAGCTTGATAATATGTTGTGACCCGTCATGGGAGCCGAGCGGCAGGATCATCACACCATTAACGGCAAGCTGATCGAGAAGCGTTTGCGGCAGCGTCTCCGTCGCTGCTGTCAAGATTATGCGATCATAAGGCGCCCTGCCCGGCACGCCCGCAAAACCATCCCCGATCACGACCTCGACATTGTCGTATCCGAGTTCTTTCAAACGCGCCCGCGCTCGATCGGCCAGCGTGCGGTAGCGCTCGATGCTCACCACGTCACGAGCGAGCCGCGACAACACCGCGGCCTGATAGCCGGATCCCGTACCCACCTCCAGCACGCGATGGTGCATGCGCACACCAAGCTGTTCGGTCATGTAGGCGACGACGTAGGGTTGGCTGATGGTCTGCCCGCAGGCGATCGGCAGCGCCTGATCAGCATACGCGCCTTCCGCAAAGGTCGTCTCGACAAAACGCTCGCGCGGCACCTCATCCATCGCGTGTAGCACTGCCTTGTCGGCGATGCCGCGCCGACGCAAGGTCAGCAGGAATTCCATGCGATCGTCGTCCTGTTTTTCGCGCGACTTTTTTGACACGTTTTTGGCCCCTTTACGGCCGTTATTAGCATGTTTGCCCGCACTTGAGCTAAGCTGGAACTCTGTGGACCATGTCGAGTTGTAGGGCGGGAGACAACAATGACAAATGCCTCGGCAGGGACACCACGCATTCTCGTGGTTGAGGATGAATATTTGATCCGCATGTTGCTTGAAGACATGCTGGAAGAACTCGGCTACGCGGTGGCCGCCGCCGTCGGCACAATTGCTGAGGCGCGCGAAATCGCGACCGACGGCGAATTCAACGCTGCCATTCTCGACGTCAATCTGGATGGCCAGGAAATTTATCCGATTGCCGATATCTTGGCCAAGCGTGCGCTGCCTTTTGTTTTTGTGACCGGTTATGGCGAACGCAGCCTGCCGGAGCCCTATCGCGGCCGCCCCGCACTGCAAAAACCGTTTCAGGCAGAACAACTCAAGCGCACGCTCGCTGAGCTGATCTCTAGCCCAACACCTCAGCCAACTTAGTCATAAACGGCTCATCAGTAAGATCGAGCCGCAGCGGCGTGACCGAGATACGTTTTTCGGTCAACGCCGCCAAATCGCTTCCCGGTGCCGCACCGACTATGCCGCCGCGGCCGAACGCAATCCAGTAATAAGGATTGCCCCGCCCGTCTTGGCGCGCGTCGATGCGCAAAAGTTCTTGATCACGCTTGCCCTGCACGGTAACGGACACGCCGGCAACTTCGTCAGGTGTGCAATCTGGAAAATTAATATTGACCAGCACATCGCGCGGCATACTGGCTTCCAAGACACGCTTGATAAGGTCGGGCGCGAATTTGATAGCTGTGTCCCAATAAGGATGGTGTTTGGTGGTGAATGCATACGCCTGCGAAAGCGCGAAGGATGGAATTCCGAGCACAGCACCTTCCATCGCACCGGCGACCGTCCCGGAATAAGTGACGTCTTCCGCACAATTGCGGCCGCGGTTGACGCCGGAAAGCACAAGATCCGGCTTTTCTTTCATTAAGTGGCGCACGCCCATGATGACGCAATCGGTGGGGGTGCCCTTGATCGCGAAATGCCGCTCGCCGATTTCACGCATGCGTAATGGATCATTCAGCGACAGCGAATGCGACACGCCGGATTGGTCGGTTTCCGGCGCCACAATCCATACCTCGTCGGAAAGCGCGCGCGCAATTTTCTCGCAGGTGGCAAGCCCCGGCGAATGGACGCCGTCATCATTGGTTATGAGGATACGCATTACACCCGTTCGATGTTCGCTATGCCACCCATATAAGGTGCGAGCGCCGATGGCACTGTAATGGAGCCATTTTCCTGCTGATACGTTTCCATCACCGCGATGAGCGCGCGGCCTACCGCGACACCAGAGCCGTTGAGCGTATGCACATGACGCACACCATCCTTGGCGCGGTAGCGCGCATTCATCCTACGTGCCTGAAATTCGCCGCAGTTCGAACAGGAGGAAATTTCGCGATACGTGTTTTGGCCCGGCAGCCAGACTTCGATGTCGTAGGTCTTTTGCGCCGCAAAGCCCATGTCCCCGGTACAAAGCGTAACCACGCGATAGTGCAGATCAAGCTTTTTGAGCACCTCCTCGGCGCACGCGAGCATACGCTCGTGTTCGTCTTTCGATTTTTCCGGTGCGGTGATCGAAACTAGTTCGACTTTGGTGAACTGATGCTGGCGGATCATACCGCGGGTATCCTTACCTGCTGCGCCTGCTTCCGCGCGGAAGCATGGCGTGCAGGCGGTCAGCCGCATTGGCAGTTGCGTGGCCTCGACGATCGATTCGCGCACAAGATTGGTTAGCGGCACTTCGGCGGTCGGAATCAGCCAAAGGTCGTTTGTCGTTCTAAATTGATCGTCAGCGAACTTCGGAAGTTGTGCTGTCCCGAACATTACATCGTCGTGCACCAAGATCGGCGGATTGACCTCGGTATATCCGTGCTCTTTGCTTGTGTGTACATCGAGCATGAATTGCCCCAGTGCGCGTTCGAGCCGCGCCAGCCCGCTCTGCAAAACAACAAAGCGCGCGCCGGATAATTTAGCTGCCAGCTCGAAATCCATCATGCCGAGCGCTTCGCCCAACTCGAAATGCTGTCTGGGCTTAAATGTATGGTCGCGCTTCTTACCGGCTACATGATGCTCGACATTGCCGCTGGCGTCAGCGCCGTCCGGCACGTCGTCGAGGGGCGTGTTCGGAATTTGTGCTAGCTCTCCGTCGAGCTCGGCGCCGAGCGTCTTCTGCTCCGCCTCCATTACTGGCAGCAACGTTTTGAGTTCCGCCACCTCGGCCATCAGTTTGCCGGCCTTACCCTCATCCTTTGCCTTTCTGGCGTCGCCAATTTCTTTGGAGGCGGCATTCCGGCGCGCCTGCGCTTGCTCGAATTTCGTGATAGCCGCGCGCCGCTTCTCATCGAGCGCAATGAGCTTTTTGGACAGCGGATCCAGCCCTCGGCGTTTGAGGCCCCGGTCAAAGACGTCCGGATGCTCGCGAATCCATTTGATGTCGTACATGGCCGGGCTTCTTAATCGGAATCCGCACGTTATTAAAGCCGGCTGGCAGGACGCCCCGGAATGACGGGAAAGCTTACTCGGCCGGTTTGGCGCTGGCAGACGCGGCCTCGGCTTTCGCCTTGGCGACTTCCTCCGCTTGCGCCCTCTTTTCCACGACACGTACCGACCAGATCGAGCCCTCGTAAAGAACGAGCAGCGGCACCGCGAGCGACATCTGGCTGATGACATCGGGCGGCGTCAGAACCGCGGCCAGTACAAAGGCGCCCACGATGAAATAGCGCCGCTTGGCCTTAAGCTGGTCCGAAGTGATCAGCCCGATCCGGCCGAGCAGCGTTAGGATCACAGGCAGCTGGAAGGCCACGCCGAAGGCCAATACCAACGCCATCATCAGCGAAAGATATTCTCCGACCTTCGGCATCAACGCGATTGAGGCGTCCGTGCTTGATCCGGGCTGCTGCATGTGCAGCGAGAAGCGCACCAGCATCGGCAGCACCACGAAATAGACGACCATCGCACCGAGGGCGAAGAAAATTGGTGTCGCTATCAGATACGGAAGAAACGCCTTGCGTTCATTGCGGTAAAGCCCGGGCGCGACAAACATATAGATTTGCGTTGCCACGATTGGGAACGACAGGAATGCCGCGCCGAACATCGCCAGCTTGAGCTGGGTGACGAAATATTCGAGCAACGCAGTATAAATGAACTTGGAATTCTCCGGCCCGGCGATCCAAACGAACGGCCACACCAGAACATTGTAGATGTCCTTGGCGAATACGAAGCAAATTGCGAACATCACACCGAACGCAATGAGTGCCTTGATGAGCCGCGACCGCAGCTCGATCAGGTGCTCCATCAACGGCGCCTTGGTCGCCTCGATATCCTCGTGCGTCATGCGCTGCCCCCGGCCTGTTTAGGCGGTGGCACCTCTGGAGTGACAAAATCTTTCCCGCTGACGGGCGAAGGCGCCTCCGGCAGCGGCACGTTTGGGTCCATCTGATGAGCCGGTTCAGGCAGAGCTGAAGGCGTCGCGGTCGGTCCGTCGGCAATCGCTTCAATTGCTTTCCCAGGTGCGGGCACCTCGAAGGCTTGCTCAATCTCCTTCTGGGTATTGGCCAGCGGATTGAAATTAGTAAGATCGTTGACCGAAGTCTTGAGATCCTCGGCCTGCTTTTTCAGATCGGCCATCTCGGCTTCGCGCAAGGCCTCCTGAAACTGACCTTGGAATTCCGAAGCCATGCGCCGGATTTTAGCCATGTACTGACCGAGCGTACGCAACACGGTCGGCAACTCTTTCGGCCCGATCGCGATCAGCGCGACAATGCCGATGACGACGAGTTCGCCCCAACCGATGTCGAACATGGATTAGTCAACTCCGGAGCGCCAAAGCACCGGCGTCGTTTATGACAGCCGTGCCAGTCATCTCACCCTTCTGCGCCGACGCAGCAATCAGGAGCGCACGCCCTCGGCGCGCCGCTCGGCTTCAGTCTTTGACGCGCCGCCAGCTTCGATCGTCTTAACCGGCTCGCTCTTTGCGTCCGCTGACTTCTCGTCTTCGGACATGCCCTTCTTGAAGGCCTTGATGCCTTGGGCGAAGTCGCCCATCAGCGATGAAATTTTTCCACGGCCTCCGAACAGAACCATCACTACCAAAAGGACGATGATCCAGTGCCATATACTCAGGGAACCCATCGGCTAATCCTCCGCAGCGACGGGCTTTTTCGGCTCGTCCCGCCATGATTTGAGTGAGAAACTAGGCCTCGCAGGCGGCAAAAACAAGGACCTCGGGCTCGGTCAAAGAGCGGCGATGTCATTGAAACCGCAGAATTTACCTTAAAATCATGCGCCGTTACTTCTCGGAACGCGACGACGGCGGCGCCAGACCAAGATCGAGATCGCCGGGCTCCAACGGTTCCTCGTCGTCACGTAATGTCAAATCATCGGAAGGAAGCGGAACAGCAAATCCTGGAGGCAAATTGCCCTCGATCAACCCGGCGCCTTTGAGTTCGTCAAGACCCGGCAAGTCACCAACCTCCTCTAGGCCGAAATGTGACAGGAAGGCCTCTGTTGTTCCATAGGTAACCGGTCGGCCCGGCGCTTTGCGCCGGCCGCGCGGGCGAATCCAGCCGGTCTTGAGTAGAACATCCACAGTGCCGGCCGCCGTCACGACACCACGAATTTCCTCGATCTCGGCGCGGGTCACCGGCTGGTGATATGCGATGATCGCGAGGGTTTCGACTGCCGCGCGCGAAAGCTTGCGCGTCTCGACAATCTGCCTTGTCAGCAGCCAGGACAGATCGGTCGCGGTGCGAAACGTCCATTTCTTGCCGACGCGCACAAGATTGACGCCACGTGAGGCGTATTCGTCCTTGAGCTGTGCCAGTGCGTGCTTCACGTTGACGCCGTTGGGAAGCCTGCGCGCTAACATTGCTTCGTCCAGCGGTTGGCCGGCGGCAAACAGCAGGGCCTCGAGCAGCCGCAATTCTTCCGGGCGTACTGCCGGTGCGGGCTCCGCCGCCCGTTCGTTGTTTTGCACCACCACGAGCTTCTTGGCCACGTTCGGCATGGGCGCCTTCTCCTTATGCGTTTTCTTGCGCGTCATGCGTCGTTGCATTTCCAATCACGCCGACGCGCTTGCGCATGTAAATCGGCGCGAATGACTCTTTCTGGTGAATTTCAGCAAGCCCCTCGCGCACCAGTTCGAGTGCCGAGGCAAACGAAGACGCAAATACGGTCGCCACCAATGCCGGTTCTACCACATAACTTATTAGGAACTGATCGATGCGCGACCAGTCCGTTGACTGTCCGATCAGGCGCTCGAGCGCGGCGCGCGCCTCGGCCAGTGACCATACTGTGCGTTGTTTAAAGCGCACCCTCGACAGCGCGCTGCGCGAGCGTTGCGTCGCGTAGGCTGACAACAGATCGTAAAGCGTCGCCGACCATTCTGGTTGCTTGATCTCGTCGATCGGCTCGGGCAATCCGCGAGCAAAAACATCGCGATTAAGCTGCGGCCGGTCCATCATCCGCATCGCAACGTCACGAATTGCCTCAAGTCGGCGTAGACGATTGGCCAAAGCGAGTGCCATTTCCTCCGCGCTGGGACCTTCGCCAGGCGCCACATCAGGCAGGAGGAGTCGCGATTTCAGATAAGCGAGCCAGGCAGCCATGACGAGATAGTCGGCGGCAAGCTCTAGTCGCAATTGCCGCGCCGCCTCTATAAACGACAGATACTGGTCGGCGAGCGCAAGTATCGAAATCTTCGCCAGATCAACTTTTTGCTGCCGAGCAAGCATTAGCAACAGATCAAGCGGGCCCTCAAAACCTTCGACGTCCACGATCATCGTCGGCTCAGTCGTACCGCGCTCGGAGCCCAGCGTTGTATCGAATTCCTCACCGCTCATGATGCCGTCTTTCGTTGCGACACGTCGGCTATAATCTCTGCGAACACACCGCGTGCAGCTTCAGTGTCGAATTCCTCGGGTGCGGTTCGTCCAGCGAGGGCTTCGGTGGCCCGCTTTGCAGCATCGCCGGAAAGAGCGGGCGCTTCTCCAGCGACCGCGGTCATCTCGCGCAAGTCGCCGTTGCAATGAAGCACGACATCGCAGCCAGCCGCCAGCGCAGCGCGGCTCCGTTCGGCAATGCTGCCGGACAAGGCTTTCATCGAGATATCATCGCTCATCAGTAATCCTTCGAATCCGATAAAGCCGCGAATCACTTGCCTCACTATTGTGACCGAAGTCGTAGCAGGCGCGACTGGGTCGATGGCGCTAAACACAACATGTGCGGTCATGCCGAGTGGTAAGTCCGCCAATGGGCGGAAAGCAGCAAAATCGGTCGCTTCTAGTGTGACCCGGTCGGCATCGACCACCGGTAACTTATGATGGCTGTCAGCGGTTGCCCGGCCGTGGCCTGGCAGGTGTTTTAATACAGGAAGCACGCCACCGGCCTGGAGCCCTTCTGCTATTGCTCTAGCGATCGCGGCAACTTTGCCCGGTTCCTCGCCATAGGCACGGTCACCGATCACGGGGTCAGCACTTTCTAGCGGAACGTCAGCAAGAGGTAGGCAATCGACATCGATACCAAGGGGCCTAAGATCGGCGGCAATCAAATGACCGGCCAGCCGCGCTGCAGCAATGCCGGAAGCGGGTTCGCGGTCGTACAGTTCGCCGTAGCGCCGCCCTGGCGGATAAGCCGGCCAGTGTGGAGGCTGCAGCCGCTGGACGCGACCACCCTCCTGATCGACAAGAACCGGCGCATTCCATCCGACGATTTCACGGAATGAATCAACAAGTTCAGTTACTTGAACAGACGTACTCACGTTTCGCTTGAAGATGATCAACCCCCAAGGCTGAGCCTCACGAAAAAACGCACGTTCTACCGGGGATATGCTGAAACCCGCCAATCCGGTGATAAACGCGCGCGCCATTGGCGCGGATTAGCCCGCGGCGTCTGCGAGGGTCAAGTTTAGCCTGCTAATTCTTCTGAA
>Ga0187765_10000023_pt1 | contig 58449 bp, 51 predicted proteins | sample 0216_QUI02_MP05__3_FD_133018 | JGI IMG/M metagenome (GOLD analysis project Ga0187765, IMG submission 133018) | Tropical peat soil microbial communities from peatlands in Department of Meta, Colombia - 0216_QUI02_MP05_10_MG | ecosystem: Environmental > Terrestrial > Soil > Wetlands > Peat ...
CGGCCTGCGCGACCTGCACACGCTTTTCTGGATCGCCAAATACGTCTATCGCGTGCGCGAGCCGGACGAGCTGATCAAGCGCGGCGTGTTCGATAAATCCGAATACCAACGCTTTCGCACCTGCGAGGATTTTCTCTGGTCGGTGCGTTGCCACATGCATTTCCTCATGGGCCGCGCCGAAGAACGGCTGTCGTTCGATATCCAGCGCGAAATCGCCGTGCGCCTGGGTTATACCGAGCACCCCGGACTGCAGGACGTCGAACGCTTCATGAAGCACTACTTCCTGATCGCCAAGGATGTCGGCGACCTCACGGCAATTCTGTGCGCCGAACTGGAAGACAGCCACGCCAAGAGCGTGCCGGTGCTGAGCCGGGTGATGGCAAGGCTGCGGCCGGTGAAGCGCCGGCAGCTTGCCGAAAGCGACGATTTTATCGTCGACAAGAACCGCATTCGCCTCGCGCAGGCCAATGTCTTCAAGCGCGATCCGGTCAACCTGATCCGGATCTTTTATCTGGCGCAGAAGCACAATCTCGCATTTCACCCCGACGCCATGCGCGCCATCACGCGTTCACTCAAGCTGATCGACGCCAAATTACGCGAGAACGAGGAAGCCAACGAGCTGTTCGTCGACATTCTCACGTCGAAGAACGACCCGGAAACCGTGTTGCGAAGGATGAACGAGGCCGGCGTGCTCGGCCACTTTGTGCCGGCCTTCGGCAAGATCGTCGCCATGATGCAGTTCAACATGTACCACCACTACACGGTGGACGAGCATCTGCTGCGGTGCATCGGCGTGCTGGCTGAAATTGAACGTGGCAGCAACAGCGAGACGCCGCTCGCCAACGAGCTGATGCACAAGATACTGCCCGAGCACCGGCGCGTTCTTTATGTCACAATGTTCCTGCACGACATCGCCAAGGGCCGTCCGGAAGATCACTCCATCGCCGGCACGCGCGTGGCGAAGCGTTTCTGCCCGCGGCTCGGTTTCTCGGCGGCCGATACCGAAACAGCCGCCTGGCTCATCGAAAATCACCTGGTCATGTCGAGCGTCGCGCAGTCTCGCGACCTGTCCGACCGCAAGACCATCGAGAATTTCGCCGCGACGGTGCAGTCGGCCGAGCGGCTCAAATTGCTGACGATCCTGACCACGGCCGATATTCGCGCGGTCGGCCCGGGCGTGTGGAACGGCTGGAAAGCCCAGCTCATCCGCACGCTCTACTACGAGACCGAGCCGGTCCTCACCGGCGGCTTCTCGGAGGTCAACCGTGCGCAGCGCGTAACAATCGCGCAGAACGAATTCCGCCTGGCGATGAAGGACTGGCCGCAGGAGCGGCTCGAAGCCTATATCGCCAAGCTTTATCCGGCCTATTGGCTCAAGGTCGATCTGCCCCACAAGATCGAGCATGCCAATTTCGTGCGCGCCACTGAAGATGCCGAAAAGCGTCTCGCCACGTCGATCGCGTTTGACGCCGAGCGTGCGGTCACCGAGCTCACGCTGCTCGCACCCGATCATCCCTGGCTGCTTTCGATCATTGCCGGTGCATGCGCGATGGCCGGCGCGAACATCGTCGACGCCCAGATCTACACTACCACCGACGGCCGCGCGCTCGACACTATTTCGCTATCGCGCGAATTCGACCGGGACGAAGACGAGGAACGACGCGCCAACCGCATTGCCGACTCGATTGAAAAGGCGTTGCGCGGCGAGTTGCGGCTGCCGGACGTCGTGGCCAAGCGCGCGCCGCCCAAGGGCCGCATCCGCGCATTCGCGCTGGAACCGACTGTCACCATCAACAATCAGTGGTCTCATCGTTACACGATGGTCGAAGTCACGGGGCTCGACCGTACCGGTCTGCTGTATGAGCTGACAACCACGCTGTCGAAGCTCAATCTCAATATTGCATCAGCCCACGTGGCAACTTTCGGCGAGCGGGTCGTGGACGTCTTCTATGTGACGGACCTGATGGGCGCGCAAATCACTTCGCCGACGCGCCAGGCGGCAATCAAACGCGCGCTGATTGCTTTGTTCGCGGTGAGCGAAGCAGAAAAACGCGAAAAGAGCGCTGATTCAGACTAAACTGGGCGATCTTCGTCAAGCGCGCGACGCAGACGCCGGATGATAACGCCGCGCGCGCGGTCGTCGGCGGCCGCCTCGATTCGCTCGTTGATGTCGAGGATCAGCTTCGACATGTCATTATGCCAATCGAGCGCAACGACCGCCTCTGGCGCAAGACGGCGGCGATGCGACACATCGATGGGGGTTGGCGCAGTTGTGGTCAATTCGTAGATATCATCAAGAACTGGAACGAAGACCTTCGCCGCCGGAACGGTACGCTCTGCGATGCGCTCGGAAAGCCCCGCCAGTGCCGACTCTTCGCCATGCACCAGGAACACGCCACGCTGAATCGGCCGCCGCGATGCGATCCAGCGCGCGAGCTCGGGCCCGTCGGCATGGCCGGAGTATTCATCAAGTTTACGAATGCGCGCGGCTACCTTGATTTCGTCGCCTTGAATACGAACCGATTTCACGCCGTCCGCGAGGAACCGGCCAAGCGTGCCCTGTGCCTGAAAACCCGCCAGTAAAACGGTGGCGTTCGAATGCCACAACCAGCGCTTGAGATGATGGCGTATACGGCCCGCATCGCACATACCGCTGGCAGCGATGATGATGTGAAAACCGGTGAACTTGGCGATCGATTTACTTTCCTCCACCGTTTCCGTGGTGCGCAGATACGGCGAAGCGAGCAGGCGCGCCACATCAACATCGGATTCGAGACTCGATGCATACTGGCGAAATACTTCGGTCGCTCGGATCGCAAGCGGCGAATCAAGAAATATCGGCGCGGCCGGCACTTCGCCACGATCCATCAGGTCGACCAAGTCGACAATCAATTCCTGAGTGCGCTCCACCGCAAAGGCCGGGATCAGCAACGCACCTCCCGCGGATTGCGCCGACTGAACTTCGCTGGCCAGCTTTTGGCGGCGCGATTGCCGCGTGACCGGCGGACGATCTTCGTCGCCGTAAGTCGATTCCGATATGACGTAGTCCAGCCCTGTCGGTGCCTCGGGATCCGGTTCGAGCAACTTCGCATCGGGCCCAATATCGCCCGAGGCGAGTACGCGCAGAGGACGATCGGATGTCCCCTCGCCCGCGAATTCGAGTTCGATCGACGCGGAGCCGAGTAGATGTCCGGCATTCCAGTAGCGCGCCTGCACTCCCGGCATGACCTGCACCCAGCGCTCGTAATCAACCGCATTGAAAGCATCGAGAGTCGCGATGGCATCCGCCTGCGTGTAGATCGGCTTCACTTCCGCGCGCCCGCGCGCCACATTGCGCCGATTGAGCATCTCGACTTCCGATTGCTGAATGCTTCCGGCATCGGGCAGCATATAGGAGCACAAATCGATTGTGCCGCGCGTTGCGAATATCCGGCCGTGGAATCCTTCGCATGCGAGCTTCGGCAAGAGGCCGCTGTGATCGATATGCGCGTGGGTGAGCAGCACGGTCGAAATATCTGCGGGACGGAAGGGAAAGGCGCTGTAGTTCAACGCTTTCAGGGTTTTTGGGCCCTGAAAGAGCCCACAATCCACCAACAGGCGCCCGGCACGGGTCTCAAACAGATAACAGGAGCCGGTCACAGTTCGAGCCGCGCCGCAAAAACGCAACGTGACACTCATAGGCCGATCTCCTCGCGCAGGGCATCGGCTAAAATATTGTCCAAGGCGATTGCGTTCGTGCCATGCGGCACACTGTCGGTCGAGCGCACCGAACGAATTCCGGCGCGCAAGAATTCGTCCATCAGTTCCGGCGCGAAAAGCGCGTGAACGACGATCGCATCAACAGTCGTCGCACCGGCCGCGGCAAGCGCTTTGGCGCAAGCGGTCAAGGTGCTGCCTGACGACACAATATCGTCGACCAAAAGCATTGGCCGCTTCAGGATCAGGCCCGCATCAGCAAACGTGACCGCAACAGAGCGGTCGCCACGGCGCATTTTACACGCCACCACATGCTTGAGACCGAGCCGGCCGGCAAGATCACTAACCCAGGGTCGGGACTCCTCGTCAGGGCCTACCACAACGGTGTGCGGATCGAACCCGCTCGTGCGCAGAAAGTCAGCGATTGCCGGCGTCGCCGAGAGGTCCTCGGCCTCGCTGCCTGGAAAGATATCGCGAATATCCCTGGTACGATGCAGATGGGCGTCAACCGTGATGATGCGATCGAAATTTCGCGCAAGAAGCTGGCCGACGACCTTTTGGCTGATCGCCTCGCCTTTATGGAAAGCTGAATCCTGTCGCATGTAACAAAGATATGGCGCCACGAGCACCAGCCGGCGCACACCGGCGCGCCGCAGCGCCTCCGCCGCAAATAAAATCGCCAGCAACTTTTCATTCGGTTGATCTAGTGAAGCATGGATGATCGTGATGTCCGCAGCTGGCCCGACAGTTACGCGCAACTCGCCGTCCGGAAATCTGTGCAGATCAATCGTGTGGGCGTTAAGACCAAGTCGCGATGCGATTCGTTGCGCGCATTCGGCCACTGACGGCAGCGTCTGAAGGACGGCTTTGTTCAAGGCTTGGTCCCGCCGCTACTCAATCGCGAGCCGACGACATAACCGGGATCAACCTTGGCGGCGGCGACTGCCAGATCAAATTCCGATGTATCGTAGGCGTAAATGCGATAGAGCGGCTCACCTTTTTCGACGCTGTCACCGACCTTCTTGAACACCTTGATGCCGGCGCCCTTATCGATCGGAGCGCCGGCACTGCGAGCCAGCCGGTTCAGCCGCAGACAATCGATTGCCTCGACCACACCGTCTCGCGATGACGGTACGTCGGCGGTCAGATTGCCAACGTCGGTACGACAGCCGGAGGGTCCTTGTGCATCGATTATCTTGTGCATCTGCTTGAGCGCCGCACCACTATCAAGCAATTCACGCGCGCGCGTGTAGCCCGAGCCGCCGCGCAGCTCGGGATCGTATTCGAGCAAATGCGCAGCCAGCCGCAATGATTTTTCCCGCAGGTCAGCCGGCGCGTCAGGCGCGTTCGATAGCACCGCCATGACATCATGCGCTTCCAGCACCGGGCCGATACCGTTGCCGATTGGCTGGCGGCCGTCGGTGGTAATCACTTCCACGGCAATCCCGAAATGATCGCCAACGAATTCGAACAATTTGCGCAAGCGCATCGCCTCCATCGCGGTCGCGAGCTTTGCGGCAGGACCGACCGGCAGATCGATCAGCAAGTGAGTTGCGCCCGCGGCGATTTTCTTCGACATGATGGAGGCCACCATCTGCTCGCGGGTATCGATGCTAAGAGGCCGTTCGACCGATATGAGAATGTCATCGGCCGGAGACAGATTGACGTGTCCGCCCCACACCAGACAGCCATGGCAGGCGTTCACGACTTCTTTTAATTCATCGACGCCGAGATCAACGCGCGCCAGCACCTCCATTGTGTCAGCTGTACCAGCCGGCGAGGTGATGGCACGTGAGGACGTTTTCGGGATCGTCAGACCGTGCGCAGCGACAATAGGCACGACGATCATCGACGTGCGATTGCCTGGAATCCCGCCGATACAATGCTTGTCGACAATGATAGGCCGGTTCCACTTGAGCTGGGTCCCGGCTTGCGCCATCGCGTGAGACAAAGCGAGCAATTCGCCGCTCGTCATGAAGCTCGCCGAACTGATCAGGAACGCCGCGATCTCCATGTCGGAATATCGATAGTGACTGATGTCATCGACGATCGCTGTGATCTCTTCCGCGCTCAGCGCGTGACCGTGAATCTTTGCGCGCACCGCATCGAGGCTGTCGGGCGGAGTCGCGGGCGTCACGGTCACCAGATTGCCGGCTGGCTCGGCGAAGCGACGGAATGCTGGCTCGGCGAGCCCGATCTCGTCGAGGCCGACGATGCCATCATCGGTGATCAGCAATGTCGCGAGGAGTACCTTTGAATTACAGCGCAATTCGACGCGGCTAAAGCCGCGAAAGACTTCCGGCCGGAGTGCCTTCGAACGGCGCGACATCACAACGATGTTTTCGCGGCCGGTATCGAGATTGACGCGCCTAATCTTCAGCTGCGGGCGCGCAGGACCATTGGGGTTCATTTGCTAAATCCACAGGTAAGCTCGTGAAATCGCATAGCAAATTGCTGTCATCCGCACATTGATCAAGATCATGATCGTATGGCCGCGAGCCAAAGTGCTGCTTAACGGCCCCTTAAATCGGCCCGCTTAGCGTGACCCCGGGGACCGGCACTTTGTATCGCCGGCACGGGATGGGTTGCGTGATGGCGTCAAAACGGGGGCATGGTCGCACGCGCCGGGAACCGGTGTTCGACAACAGTCCCGAGTTGCGCGTATCCGCCGACGACCGGCCCGCGCCTACTGCCGAAAGACCGGCGGCGGAGAGCAAACCACCCGCACGGCGCCGGAAGCGACGCACACGCAAGGCGCGCCCCGCACGCAGCAAGCGCGCGCTCATCGGCCGGATCGCGTACTGGGGCCTCGTTGTCTGCCTCTGGCTCGCAATCGGTGGCGCCGGCGTCATTGCCTGGGTCGGCGCACACCTTCCGCCCATCCAGTCGCTGGAAATTCCGAAGCGTCCACCCTCGATCCAGATTGTCGACGTCCAAGGGCACGCGCTTGCTCGTCGCGGCGACCTCGCCGGCGCGCCGACGCCGCTGAAGGAAATGCCGGCTTACGTTCCGAGAGCTTTCGTCGCCATCGAGGACCGGCGCTTCTACGAGCACTATGGCGTCGACCCCTTCGGTATCGGGCGCGCCGCCGTTGCCAATATTCTACATCGTAGCGTCGCTCAAGGTGGCTCCACGATTACGCAGCAGCTCGCCAAGAACCTTTTTCTCACTCAAGAGCGTACGATTACGCGCAAGCTTCAGGAAGTCCTTCTTGCACTCTGGCTTGAACGAAAATTTTCCAAGACCCAGATTCTCGAGATGTACCTCAACCGCGTCTATTTCGGATCGGGCGCCTACGGCATCGAGCAGGCCTCGCAGCGGTATTTCGGAAAATCAGCAAAACAGATCACCCTGGCAGAAGCGGCATTGCTCGCGGGTCTGGTGAAATCGCCATCGCGCCTTGCCCCGACACGTAATTTCGATGGCGCCGAAAAGCGCGCCAAAGTCGTGCTCACGGCAATGGCCGAGCTCAAATTCATTAATTCCGGAACCGAGCGCATTGCGTTGTCGCATCCACCAAGGATTGTCGCGCAGGCCAGCAATGGCGCCGTCAATTACGTGGCTGACTGGGTCATGGATGCGCTCAATGACGCCCTTGGCCATGTCGATGAGGATATTGTGGTGTATACCACGATCGACGCAAGCCTGCAGGCGAGCGCGGAAAAGTCCCTCGAGGACGAACTCGCGCAGAAGGGCGATAAAAACGGCGTCGCACAAGGTGCAATGGTCGCCATTACACCGGATGGCGCCGTGCGCGCCATGGTCGGCGGCCGCAGCTATGCCGACAGCCAGTTCAATCGCGCGGTTGCTGCCAAACGCCAGCCGGGATCCGCGTTCAAACCGTTCGTCTACCTTGCCGCGCTCGAACATGGCCTTACGCCCGATACGGTGCGCGAGGACAAACCGATCAACGTCAAAGGCTGGCAGCCCGAAAACTACGGTCATGAATATTTCGGTCCGGTAACGCTCACGAAGGCGCTCGCGCTATCGCTCAACACCGTATCGGTGCGCCTGACGCTGGAGGTCACGCCTCTCGCCGTCGTGCGCACAGCCTACCGGCTCGGCATTGCCTCCAAGCTCGAGCCCAATGCATCAATCGCGCTCGGCACCTCGGAAGTCTCGATGCTGGAGCTCGTTGGCGCTTACGCGCCATTCGCCAATGGTGGTTATGCGCTCATCCCGCACGTGATCGAGAAGATCACCGCCTCCAACGGCAAGGTGCTTTACAGCCGCAGCTCCCAGCAACTCGGCCGCATCATCGAAGCGCGTTACGTCGCGATGATGAACACGATGATGGCGGAGACGCTGACCATCGGCACCGCGCACAAGGCGGCGTTGCCCGGCTGGCCGGCGGCGGGGAAAACCGGCACGTCGCAGGATTTTCGCGACGCCTGGTTCATTGGCTACACCGCGCATCTCGTCACCGGCGTCTGGCTTGGCAACGACGATGGCACGCCGACCAAACACGTCACCGGCGGCAGCCTGCCAGTGGAAATCTGGAGCCGCTTCATGCGCAGCGCGCATCAAGGCGTGCCGGTTGCGAGCCTTCCAGGCTCCTCCGGCGGGGGTCTGTTCTCCGGACCGTTCGGCGGACAATCGCGACCGACGCCACCTGCTCCGATCCAGCCGGTCGCAGCGAATAATTCCGCGACAACCGGAAGCGGCGGCCTCGACGGCTGGCTGCTCAACAATCTGTTCGGCCGCCGCTAGTGATTTTTGATGCGGCGGCGGATGCCGTGGGTTACTGACCAAAGCCCGAGCGTCGCACATCCCATCGCCGCGACGCCAATGACCAGCGGCCACGCCGTCTGCCCCAGATACCAGCCAACTGCCGCGCCGCCAACCGCCGATACCGTCTGCTGCACGAAGCCGAACAGCGAGGATGCCGCGCCGGCGCGCTCCGGAAATGGCGTCATCGCGCCGGCGATCGCCTGCGGAAGCACCATGCCGAGGCCGGCGAGGTAGACGGCCATAGGTACGACGAGGGAAAACGCCGAACTCAGGCCCAGCGAGACCGATGCGACCATGCCCAGTCCGCCGACGGCGCAAGCGCAGCCACCGAGGCCGAGCACATGATCAAGGTCGAGCTTCTGCACCAGACGTGCCGCAAGCGTCGAGCCGGCCATGTAGCCGACCGAACCGATCGCAAAGACAAGACCGAAATCGAACGGCGTCAAATGATATAGGCCTTGCAAAACGAAGGCCGCGCCGGAAATCCAGCTGAACAGACCGGCAAAGCTCGCGGATGCGATGGCAAGATAGGCGAGATAAGCGGGCTCGCGCGCGACCACGCGATAGGAGCGCGCCATCGACGCTACCGAAACCGGTTCCGTCGCACGTCTGGTCAAGGTTTCCGGCAGCAGCAGCCAGACGATCACCATGCCGATCAGCCCGGCCACGACCAGCGTCAGGAACACTGCTTGCCATCCGAAGACGGTCTGCAGGACGCCGCCGACAACTGGCGCCAGCACCGGCGCCAGTGCCATGACCGATGCGATCACCGACAGCTCGCGGCCGGCGCGGGCGCCCGAATAAAGGTCGCGCACGATGGCGCGGGCCAGCACGATGCCGCCGGATCCGCCGACCGCCTGGAAGGCGCGCGCGGTAATCAACATGTCGATAGAGCTGGAAAACATGCAGACCAGGCTGGCGAGACAATAGAGCGTGATGGCAGCCAGCAACACTGGCTTGCGGCCATGACGGTCGGAAACCGGCCCATAGAAAATCTGACCGACGGCAAAGCCGATCAGATACGAGGAAATCGTAAATTGGGCTTGTGCCGTTGAGGCGTGGAGCTGGTGCGCAATATCCGGCAACGACGGCAGATACATATCGGTGGTGAGCGGGCCGATCGCGCTGAGGGCCGCCAGCAAAGCAGTCAGCGCGAAAGTGCCAGGGCGCAACATTAATGGATTTCCTTCGTCATGCCCGGCCTTGTGCCGGGTATCCACGTCTTAACGCGTTGCACCGGTTAAAGACGTGGATGGCCGGGACGAGCCCGGCCATGACATCTCACTACCGAATTATTCGCGGCAGGGCTACAGCGAGTCGAGACCGTATCGGTGCAGGTCGGCGCCGTGCACGTCGAGCCAGGCTTTTGCACGGCTCATATCGGGGCAGATTCGCTCGACCAATCGCCAGAACCGGCGCGAGTGATTCATCTCGACCAGGTGAGCCACCTCATGCGCCGCCAGATAGTCGAGCACAAAGGGCGGCGCCAGAATCAATCGCCAGGAAAACGACAATACGCCGCCGGAAGAGCATGACCCCCAGCGGCTCGATTGGTCGCGCACCGATACCCGCCTGACCTCGACCCCGAGCGCCTGCGCAGCCTGCCTGCTGGCCGCTTCAAGGTCGCGTTTCGCTTCGCGCTTGAGATAGTCATGGACTCGACGCGGAAGATGCGGCGCCTGCCCGGCGACGCAGAGCAGCTTTTCGTCCGTATTTATTTCGGTCCACACGATGCCGCGCGCACCGCGCCGGTGGTCGATGCGGTGCCCTACGCCGCGCAATGGGAGCACGGCGCCGTGTATGAAAGGTGCGCCATCCGGCAGACGACGCAGCCTGGCCGCAATCCATGCACCATGCTTCTGCGCAAATTCCCTGGCCTGCCGCACGCTGCCGCGCGGTGGCATGGTGAGCACGACCTCGCGGCTGGCAGCATTGATACGTATTGTATAGCGCCGCGCCTGCCGGTGGCGTCGCACGCGCACCAGATAGACCTCACCGTCAAATGCGACCGTGATGGACGCCGGCTCGCTGGTCCGGCGAAAAAGCAAGGCGCGCAGCGGTATCGACATTATCAACCCGGAATCAGAGCATGCGTGCAGTGTGGCACAACCGCACGGACGAACGCGAGATCGCTACTGGGCGACAACCTTCAGCGAGGGACGTGCGGTACGGCTGCCATTGTGCGACAGCACAAAATCCGCAATACGCGGGGCGATCTCGGCACGGAACCGCGAGCCGTTGAAGACGCCGTAATGCCCGACCGCAGGCTGCACATAGTGCGCCTTTTTGTCGTCGGGGATGTTCACGCACAGCGCGTGGGCGGCTTCGGTCTGACCGACACTCGAAATATCGTCGTTCTCGCCTTCCACCGTCATCAGCGCGACATGCCGGATGGCCGCCGGATCGATTGGCCGGCCGCGATGGGTCATTTGCCCCTTCGGCAGGGCGTGGCGAATGAACACGGTGTCGACCGTCTGCAGGTAGAATTCGGCGGCAAGATCCATCACCGCGAGATATTCGTCGTAGAATTCGCGATGCTTCTGCGCGGAATCGCCGTCGCCCTTGACCAGATGCAGGAACAGATTGTGATGCGCCTCGATGTGGCGGTCGAGATTCATGCTCATGAAGCCGTGCAACTGCAGGAAGCCCGGATAGACGTCACGCATCACGCCGGGATGAGGAAAAGGCACTTTGGTGATGACGTGGCTACGGAACCAGTTTACGCCGCGCCGCTCGGCAAGCTTGTTCACTTCGTTTGGGTTGATACGCGTATCGATCGGCCCCCCCATCAGCACCATCGAACGCGGCACATCTGGATCGTTATCGGCCTCCATCAGCGCGACGGCTGCCATGACCGGCACTGACGGCTGGCACACGGCGATGACGTGCACGCCGCCATCGAGCACGCGCAATATCGATATGATGTAGTCGATGTAAGTATCGAGATCGAAACGCCCCTCCGCATGCGGCACCATGCGCGCGTCGATCCATTCCGTGATGTAGACATCGTGATTGGGCAGGAATGTCTCGACCGTGCCGCGCAACAATGTCGGATAGTGGCCCGACATCGGCGCCACGATCAGCAGCTTTGGCTGCGGGCGACGCGGCGGGCGCGCAAAAGCGCGTTCAAAATGCAACAGCCGGCAGAATGGACGATGCCACACACTCTTGATGCTGACCGGAATCTTCTCTGCGCCGACAATAGTTGAATCAATCCCCCACTCCGGGCGGTGATAGCGGCGCGTCGACCGCTCGAATAATTCCATCGTGGCCGCCATGGACTTCCCATAAGCGGTATGCGCGAGCGGGTTCGCCGGATTTTTGAAGAACAGGCGCGTGGCATCGGCGAAGGCGCGCGATGGATTGAGCGCGGCATGTCCCAGTTCGTAGAACCAATACATGGGGGTGGCCAACAGCGACCCGCCACCGCCGGAGAGCGTCGCTGCTCCGCCGAATTCACCTATCGCCATAGAATCAGACCCCGGCCCTCGCTGCAGTGCGGGAGACTGTCGCTTTTCTGTCATACCGTCAACATAGCGATAAGTTGTTCGTGTCCGGTTTACAACGCAGCCGGCGTCGATAAGTCCCAATAATAACTATGCTTTTTGGCTATTCCCCGGTCTGCAAAAGTGAGCCCTGCACTCGCGCGCTCCGCAAAAGTGTGAAAAACGCCCATGACGCAGCCGCGAAAAGTACGACATTGAACGCAAATGCCTCCGCCATCAGGTCCGCCCGAAACACATGGTCGATCACCAGTGCGCGCATGCCTTCGAATACGTAGGTCGGCGGCAAGGCCCAGGCGACATATTGCAGCCACTCCGGCAGCACCGCGACCGGGTAGTAGACGCAGGTCAGCGGCAGGAACAGAAACATGATGGTCCAGGCCATGCTTTCGGCGCCGAGGCCGTTCCGCAGCAACAGGCCGGCGACAAAAATACCGACCGACCAGCTCGTCAAAATGAGATTGACGAAAAAGGCCGCGAGCGCCAGGCCGAGCGCCCATAAATTGAATCCGAAGAAGGCGATCGCGAGCAGCGACACCGGGATCATCCCGATCGACAGCCGCACGACGCTCATGATCATCAACGAGAGCAGGAATTCCGCCGGCCGCAGCGGCGACATCATGATGTTGCCGAGGTTGCGCGCGTACATTTCCTCAAGAAACGAAATCGAAAATCCGAGCTGCCCGCGAAACAAGATGTCCCACAACAGCACCGAGCCGATGAAGACCCCGCCGGCGCGCGCAAAAAAACCTGCATTTTGCGAAATGTAAACCTGCAGGAAGCCCCACATCAGCATCTGCACCGTCGGCCAATAGATCAGGTCGAGAATGCGCGGCCATGAGGAACGCAGCAGGTACCAGTAGCGCCGCACCATGGCGGCGACCCGATTGCGCGAAAAGCTCATTCCGGTATCCGTGCCGATCATTGCGCGGCCTCGCGGTGACGGCGTCCGCGCGCAACGTCGAGAAAAACCTCCTCCAGCGTTTCGCGGCCGTAGCGCGAGAGCAAATGCACCGGCGTGTCATCGTCTTCGATGCGCCCTGTCTTCATAATAATGACGCGCTCACACAGGCGTTCGACTTCGCCCATATTGTGAGACGCGAGCAGCACCGTCGCGCCGTGTTCCGCACGATAGCGTTCGAGCCGGGAGCGCACCCAGTCGGCCGTGTCGGGATCGAGCGACGCCGTCGGTTCGTCGAGCAGAAGCACTTCGGGTTTGTTGAGCAGCGCCTTGGCGAGCGAAACCCGCGTCTTTTGTCCAGCCGATAGCTTGCCCGTCGGCCGGTCGAGAAGTTCAGTCAATTCGAGGTCGGCACCAAGGCTGGCGATGCGTCCGGCAATATCCGGCACCGCGTAAAGTTGGGCAAACACGGACAGATTTTGCCGAACCGTGAGCCGCATCGGCATATCAACGTAAGGGCTTTCAAAATTCATCCGGTGCAGCACGCGGTAGCGATCACGCGGCATGTCGGCGCCGAGCACGGAGACTGAGCCTGCGGTAGGGGTTACCAGGCCCATAATCATGGCGATGGTGGTGGTTTTACCCGCGCCGTTGCCGCCGAGCAGGCCGGTTATCGAACCGGGGGCCAGGCGAAATGAAATGCCATCGACCGCGGCCACGCTTTTGTAGCGTTTGACCAGATTATCGACCGCTATGGCAGAGGCGCTTTCTGCGTTCATTCAGCGAAAGATGTGACGCTCCGCCGCAGGAAGCGCAAGCCCCGCCAAGTATCGCCCCGCCAAGTCTCGACCTTGCACCGGCATTTTGCACGGGCATCGCATGGCGCTAGGCTCTGCGAATGGCCGCGCCCAGCTTTACCCAACACCACCCGCGCCGCAATGTACGGCTCGATACATTGGTGCGTCTGCGCTGGCTTGCCATCATCGGGCAGACCACCGCGGTGCTCGCTGTCTACTACGGACTCGATTTCGAGCTGCCTATCTACGCGTGTCTTGCCGCGATTGCGCTGGCGGCCTGGCTCAATGTGGCCTTGCGGCTGCGCTTCCAATTGACACAGCGGCTCGAGCCCGACCGGGCAGCCTGGCTGCTGGCGTTCGACATCGCCGAACTGGCGGTCCTGCTGTTCCTGACGGGCGGCCTGCAGAATCCGTTTGCCTTCATGTTCCTCGGACCGGTGCTGCTGTCAGCCACCGCGCTGCCGCCGCGCTTCACGCTCACGCTCGGCGCGTTCGCCGTCGGTTGCGCGACCGTCCTGGTGTTCGTGCATTACCCGCTGCCGTGGGACAGCGACGATCCGCTGCAATTGCCGCCGATCTATATGATGGGCGTCTGGCTTTGCATCCTGCTCGCGATCGGATTCATCGGCGTCTATGCCTGGCAGATCACCGAGGAATCGCGCCAACTATCCGACGCGCTGGCCGCAACCGAACTGGTGCTGGCGCGTGAACAGCACCTGTCGCAGCTCGACGGATTAGCGGCCGCGGCTGCCCATGAGCTTGGGACGCCGCTCTCCACCATCTCGGTGATTGCGCGCGAGCTCGAACGCGCCATTGCACCGCATGCGCCGCACGGCGACGACGTCCGCCTGCTGCGCGAGCAGGCCACTCGCTGCCGCGATATTCTCGCCAAGTTGACAGAATTGTCGGCCGGCGGAGAACCATTTGATCGCATGCCGCTCACCGCGCTGATCGAGGAAGTGGTGGCGCCGCATCGCAATTTTGGCGTTGCCATCGCGGTCAAGACGCCAAGCGACCACAGCAGCGAGCCGGTCGGCGCGCGCAACCCGGCTATCCTATACGGACTTGGCAATCTGCTGGAAAACGCCGTTGATTTCGCGGCCAATCAGGCCGCGGTCGATGTACATTGGGACGAACAGACGGTCGACATCACCATCAGCGATGACGGGCCCGGATTTGCGCCGGAAATCCTCGGGCGCATCGGGGAACCCTATGTCACCAGCCGGCACCATCAGCCCGATGATACCAGCGAAGAAACGACGGGTTTGGGCCTCGGGTTCTTCATTGCAAAGACCCTGCTTGAGCGGTCGGGCGCGACGCTTTCGTTCCAGAACAGGACGGCGCCCGGGCACGGTGCGGTCGTCCAGTTGAGCTGGAGCCGCAGTGATTTCGAGCGCCCGTTAACCCTGGCGGCGGCTTGAGCCGGACCCGCGTAATCACTATTTGTTGCGGTGTAGTGAGGAGCCGGGCGAAGTACCATGCGGAATGGCTCGCCGCGCAGGTGACAACGTGGACGCCGTAACAAACGAGACCGCCAAGCCGGCGGTGAAAGAGAATATTTCTGCCGAACGATCGGTGCTGATCGTCGAAGACGACCATTCATTTTTGCAGCGGCTCGCAAAAGCACTGGAGCAACGGGGCTTTACGGTGACGACGGCCGAATCGGTCGCCGACGGCCTGCTGCAGGTGGAGAAAGTGGCACCCGCTTTCGCCGTCGTCGACATGCGGCTCGGCGATGGCAACGGGCTAGATGTGATATCCGCACTCAAGCGCCGGCGGCCGGACGCGCGCGGCATCATCCTGACCGGCTATGGCAACATTGCCACCGCGGTCAACGCGGTGAAGCTCGGCGCCGTCGATTACCTGGCGAAGCCGGTCGATGCCGACGATGTCGTCGCGGCATTACTCGCGCAGGACAACGCCAGGATCGAGCCGCCGGAAAATCCGATGTCGGCGGACCGCGTGCGGTGGGAGCACATCCAGCGAATCTACGAAATGTGCGGCCGCAACGTTTCGGAAACGGCGCGCCGCCTCAACATGCATCGCCGGACGCTGCAGCGAATTCTCGCAAAACGCGCGCCGCGCTGATCCCGCCGCAACTTCAGCCGACATCCCCATAGGGCCCGGTCGGATCCGCAAGCGATTGCAACCGCATCGCGGCGGCACGCGCGAACAGCAGCATCATCGTCTTGCGCGTCGCAGCCGGCAATTTGTGCTCCGGCGCCTCGCAGCGAAATTCCGCACCAAACGCGTCGGCCACGATCAGCCCCGTGTCGGGCGGGAAAATCTCGCACGGCACTTCGACAGTGGTGGCAAAGAACAGCCGGTCGCAATGGGCGCGGTAGTCCTGCCATTTCTGGTCAGCACGAAAATCGGCGATCGAGGATTTGATTTCGACGATCCAGAGCTCCCCGCTCGAATCGAGGCCAACAAGGTCGGCCCGGCGGCCGGACGGCAGCGGCAATTCGCTCACCACGCATCGTCCGTGCGCGTGCAGCAGCCGCGCCGTTCCGCGCGCGATCGCTAGCGCGGTTTCCGACTGACGCCCGTCGACGGGCAATTCAAGCGAAGAGGTTACGAAGGCCATTAGCCAACCATAAGAAGCGGTCTTGACCGGACTTCGGCAGACCCGGGCATTGTATCCTGCGCTACTGCATCTTGCCTCATTCGTGTTTGCGTGGCGCCGAATTTCATGGCTAAGAGATAGCGTTGTTTCTGACCGGCGCAAAGCCGGGTCGTTTTAATGCCCGTCGAGACTCATCATGTCCATTGATTACGAGGTTGAATACGACAATCGCGCGCGCGTGCCGGAACACCCGGAGATTTTCGCCCGCTGGCAGCGTGAAGGCGCGGCGTACCGCGCGGCAGCGCACAACGTAAAGCTCGGCCTTTCCTACGGCCCCTCGCTGCGCCGAACCATCGACCTGTTCCCGGCCAAGGATGACGACAGGGCTCCGTTTGCGTTGTTCATACACGGCGGCTGGTGGCGATCGCTCGAACCGTCGATGTTTTCCCAACTGGCGGCGGGGCCAAACGCGCGCGGCATCTCGGTTGCGGTCGCCGGCTACGATCTTTGCCCGAACTGCTCCATTGCCGACATCATTGACCAGATGCGCAACGCCTGTCTGATGCTGTGGCGCAAGCGCCGCCAACGCATTTTCGTTTACGGCCATTCAGCCGGCGGGCATCTCGCCGCCTGTCTTGTTGCAACCGACTGGAAAACGTTCGGACCCGACGTGCCCGCCGATCTGGTGCCGGCGGCGTACGCCATTTCCGGCGTGTTTGATCTTCTACCGCTGGTACAAGTGTCGCAGAATCAGGACCTGCGGCTCGACGAAGCTGAGGCACGCCGTGTCTCCCCGCTCTATTGGCCGGTACCGGCCGGACGTTCGCTCGATGCGGTTGTCGGCGCGCTGGAATCAAGCGAATTCCTGCGCCAGAGCAAGGCGATCGTCGAAGCGTGGCGGCAGGGCATGGCGCTGACCCGCTATGAGGAAATTGCCGGCACCAATCATTTCACGGTTGTTGATCCGCTCAGCGATCCAAACAGCGCGATGACCGCGCGGGTTGCGGCTCTCGCGCAGAGCGTCAACGCGGCCGCGCTATAGTTTGCGCGCTTGCGGTTGCGCGATCACGCAAACCAGTAGCGCCGCGCAAAAGCAACCGTCAGAGCCACGCCAACGCCGACGATCAGAACACGGATGATCTTGCGCGGGATGACGCGCGCCACATAGGCGCCGATCAATCCGCCGCCGATCGTGCCAATGGCGAGCGCCGAAGTCTGCGGCCACAGCACGGCGCCTTGCGTTGCGAACACCATGGTTGCGGCAAACCCATTCAAGCTGGAGACGAAATTCTTTGCGACGTTGGCGGCGCGATAGTCGCCACCGGTTGCAAGCGAGAACACACCCAGCATCAAAATGCCGACACCGGCACCAAAATATCCACCATAGAACGAGACGGGCAGCACGACCTTCAGGCTGGCAAAATTGAACGCAATGGCATGGCCGCGGCCTTCGGCACGCGCGCGCAGCCAGGCGCTGATCCGCTCGGAATAGGCAAACAGGAACGTCGCGAAGGCGAGCAACAGCGGCACAATTTGAGCGAATAATCGTTCTGGCGTGAGCACGAGCAGCGCCGCGCCGAGACCTGCGCCCATGATCGAGGCGACGATCAGGCCGATGAAGGCCCTGTCCAACGGCGGCAATTGCGTGCGATCCGCCAGCGCCGCCAGCATGGTCGCCGGCATGATGGACGCGAGGTTGCACACGGCGGCCAGCTGCGGCGATACCCCGGTTGCAATCAGTGCCGGATAGATCACGACGGCCGCGCCTCCAACCATGGTTGCAATAATCCCGGCAACGACGCCTGTGGCGGCGAGAAAAATGATGGTGAGAATGTCCATGCGCGATGACTTTCCTTCCGCTCATTCCCGCGAAAGCGGGAATCCAGAACCAAATTCTTTGTCTAGCCAAATCTCCCTGGGTCCCCGCTTACGCGGGGACGAGCGGACTTAGGAGCATGGTGATTTGAGCTAAAAAAACGCCTGAATACCGGTCTGCGCACGGCCGAGGATCAGCGCGTGGATGTCATGCGTGCCTTCGTAAGTGTTGACCGTTTCGAGGTTCGATAGCACGCGCATCACGTGATATTCCTCGGAAATGCCGTTCCCGCCATGCATGTCGCGCGCGAGCCGGGCAATGTCGAGCGCCTTGCCACAATTGTTGCGTTTCATCAGCGAGATCGACGGCGGCGAGGCTTTTCCGGCTTCCAGCATCCGCCCGAGCCGCAATGCGCCTTGCAATCCGAGCGCGATCTCGGTCTGCATGTCGGCGAGCTTCTTCTGGACCAGTTGATTGGCGGCGAGCGGTCGGCCGAACTGCTTGCGATCGAGAACGTACTGGCGCGCACGGTGCCAGCAGAATTCGGCGGCACCGATGGCGCCCCAGGAAATTCCGAAGCGCGCGTTATTCAGGCAACCGAACGGACCGGCAAGGCCTTTCACGTTCGGCAATAAATTTTCCTCCGGCACCACGCAATTTTCCAGCACGATTTCGCCGGTCACCGACGTGCGCAACGACAGCTTGCCTTCTATCTTCGGCGTCGAGAAACCTTTGGCACCGCGCTCCACCAGAAAGCCGCGAATGACATTGTCGAGTTTGGCCCAAACCACGGCGACATGCGCGACGGGGGCATTGGAGATCCAGGTCTTGGCGCCGTTGAGCCGGTAGCCGCTGGACACTTTCTCGGCGCGCGTCACCATGGAACCGGGATCGGAGCCATGGTCAGGCTCGGTCAGCCCGAAGCAGCCGATGAGCTCGCCGGTCGCAAGCTTCGGCAGATATTTGCGGCGCTGCGCCTCGGTGCCGTAGGCATAGATCGGATACATGACCAGCGACGACTGCACCGACATCGTCGAGCGGTAACCGGAATCGACGCGCTCGAGCTCGCGGGCGATCAGGCCATAGGACACGTAGCCGAGGCCGGCGCCGCCATATTCCTCCGGGATAGTGGGACCCAGCAGGCCAAGCTTGCCCATCTCGGGCAACATGTTGGCGTCATATTTTTCTTCGCGGAATGCTTCCGTCACGCGCGGCATCAGGTAGTCCTGCGCAAAACCGCGCGCGGTGCTGCGCACCATGCGCTCGTCTTCAGTGAGCTCGCCTTCCAGATCGAGCGGATCTTCCCAGACGAAAGCCGCGTCTTTCAGCATCACCGGCGTGCCGCCGCGTTTTTCGGCCGTTTGCGACATGAAGCCTCCTCAGAAAAACAGGCGTTATTATAGACCTTGAGACGGCTGCGTGGCCAAGCGCAAATCAGCGCAAATCAGCGCAAATCCGTGCAAATCAGTGCCCCACGACCAGCGCCGGCAGCCAGAGCGACAGCGCCGGCACATAAGTGACCAGCATCAGCACCGCAAACATGACCGTATAAAACGGCCAGATCTTCCGCATGACCTCCTCGATGCTGACCTTCCCCACCGCACAGCCGACAAACAAGATCGCGCCCACCGGCGGATGGCACAGCCCGATGCCGAGATTGAGCATCATGATCATGCCGAAGTGTACCGGGTCGACCCCGAAATTGATCATGACCGGCAGAAGGATCGGCGTGCAGATCAGGATCGAGGGGGCCATGTCCACGAGCGTGCCGAGGATGAGCAACAAGATATTAATCAAAAACAGGATGACGTATTTATTGCTCGATATCGTCAGAAAAAATGCCGTGATTTTCGCCGGCATCTGCGTGAGCGCCATCACGTAGCCGACACTTGACGCGCAAGCGATCAGCGTCATGACCATCGCAACCGTCCGCAACGTGCGATGCACCAATGCGGGCAGATCGCGCCATTTGTAATCACGGTAGATGAACATCGTCACAAAAAATGCCCACAGGCAGGCAACCGCGCCCGCCTCGATTGCCGTGAACACACCGCCAAGGATGCCGCCCAGAATAATGACGAGCGTAATCAGGCCCCAGACGGCATCGATGGTGATCTTGATGGCGTCGCGAAACGGCACGGCCGTGCCTTTCGGATGGCCGTCGCGATACGCGATCACCAGGCAAAGCACCATGATCGAAAAGCCAAGCAAAAGCCCCGGCACCACGCCGGCCATGAACAGGCTGATGATCGAAATCGTGCCGCCGGTCGCCAGCGAGTAGATGACCGCGTTGTGGCTCGGCGGCACCAGCAGCGCCTGCACCGACGCAGTGATTGTTACATTGGTAGCGAATACTCGCGGGAACCCGCTCTTTTCCATCTGTGGAATCATCACCGAACCGATTGCGGATGTATCGGCGACCGCCGAGCCGGAAATTCCGCTCAGGAATGTAGTGGCAAGTACATTGACGACCGATAACCCGCCGCGGACGCGCGTAAAGCCGACCAGCACATCAGCGAACGCAACCATTCGCCGCGCCATGCCGCCTTCCGCCATGATCGCGCCCGCCAGCACGAAAAATGGAATCGTCAGCATGGCGACCTTACTCACGCCGTCGGAGATTTTCAGCATTACGGCTTCGAGCGGAATGCCAATCCACAGGCAGCCGGCGATCGCCGCGAGAGCGAGCGAATAGGCAATCGGCACGCCGATGAAGAAACAGAAGAACATCGTGAACAGCAGAATCGCGATGTCCATTTGGTTTCCCGGGGTATCCGATCAGTGATGACTTGCGGGGGCCGGCGGCGCCCCGCAGAGAATTCGCTCGACCACGAACAGAAAGAGGATCGCCCCACCAAGCGGGATCGGCAGGTAGGTCACGCCAACCGATAGTTCCGGAAAATCCGCGATGGAGTTATCCCACGTGGCCAGGACGAGCTTTGCACCCCATACCGTCATGAAGACGGACATGGCCACCATCGCAAGTTCTGCGAGTGCGTCAAATACACGTTGCCAAATGGCCGGCATCAATTTCACGAAGAACGATACGTTCATGTGAAAGCGCAGCCGGTAGCAGGCCGCCGCGCCGAAGAAGGTCAGCCAGATCGTAAGCAAGACTGCGGTCGGTTCAGGCCACGACGCCGCGCTGTTGAGAACGTAACGCGTGTAGACCCCCCAGGGGATCACTGCCGAAATCAACACCAGAGCCGTGCCGGCGATCAGCACGCAAGCGAAATAAAGCGCATCCATCGCCTTGAGGAAGGAGGCGGCTATTGCGTTCATCTCGCCAATTCCGCGCTTGGATACGTTCCGTTATTTCGTGTCCTGGATCCGTTTGACCGTCGCGGCGTATTTGGGCCCGTATTTATCCCAAACCGGTTTGACCGCGTCCTGGAAGGCTTTCTTGTCGGCATCCGAAACCTGAATGATCTGGATGCCTGCGGCCTTGGCCTTGTCCATGGCCTGCTGCTCGTAGGCCACCCAGAGCTTGCGCTCTTCCTGTTGCGCTTCCTTGGCGAACTTCAGCAGAAGCGCCTGATCCTCTTTCGACATCGCGTCCCAGGCCTTCTTCGAGAACACCAGCATTTCCGGCACGATGAGATGCTCATCGATCGTGTAGAACTTGGCGACCTGGTAATGGTTGTCGAACACAAAACTCGGTGGATTGTTCTCCGCGCCGTCCACAACACCGGTCTGCAATGCGCTGAAGACCTGATCGTAACCCATGGCGACGCCGTTGCCGCCCATGGCGTTTGCCATGTCGACAAAGATCGGATTGCCGATGACGCGGATCTTGAGGCCCTTGAGGTCCGCGACGGTTTTGATCGGCTTCTTTGTGTCGTAGAAATTGCGCGCGCCTGCATCCATCCAGCACAGGCCGATCAGCCCCTTGCCGCTATTGGTCACCTTGTCGAGCAATTCCTGACCGATCGGGCCATCGATGACTTTCTGCATGTGCGCCGTATTTCGGAACACGTAAGGCATGTTGAATACGTTGAGATCGTCAACGACTGGGCCGAGCGCGCCGACACTGACGCGCGCGAAAGCGATAGCGCCAATCTGCGCCTGCTCGATCGCTTCCTTCTCGCCGCCAAGCTGCATCGCCGGATACATCTGGACGCTGACGCGGCCATTCGTGGCCTGCTCAAGCTTTTTGCCGAGGTTTTCGACGGCGACCACCGTCGGATAGCCGGCGGCATGAACGTCGGATGCCTTGAGCACCGTCTTCTGTTGCGCTGCGGCCGGCATGCTCGCATACGCGATGGAGATGATCGTGGTGGCAAGGAACGCGGCAAAGTTCTTCATGTCGGCGGACCTCCCGGTTTATGATTGTCTTGTCAATCTTACTATAGCCGAGAAAACAGAAATGCATATCCTGATTACCGGCGCAGCCGGCGATGTCGGAACACGGTTGCGGATATTGCTCAAAGGTGTCTATCCGCGTACTCGCCTCAGCGATATCCGCAAGCCTGCCGATCTTTCGGCCAATGACGACTTCATTGCCGCCGATCTTGCAGATTTGCGCCAGGTGGAAGCGATCACCGCCGGCATCGACGGCATTATTCATCTCGGCGGCCATTCGGTCGAAGGCTCGTGGGATACAATACACAGGGCCAATATTGTCGGCTGCTACAATCTGTTCGAGGCTGCTTATCGTGCCGGCGTCAAGCGCGTGGTGTTTGCCTCATCCAACCACGCTGTTGGCTTTTATCCGCGCGACCAGAAGATCGGCGTCAACGTCACCTTGCGGCCGGACAGCCGTTACGGCGTCAGCAAGGCGTTCGGCGAAGCGATCGGCGCGCTCTATGCCGACAAACATGGCCTGCGCGTAACCTGTCTCCGCATCGGTAACGTGAACGACATGCCGCTCGACAAGCGCCGGCTGTCGATCTGGATCAAGCCGGAAGATCTCGCGCAACTTGTTCGCATCGGGCTCGAGCATCCCGATATCCGTTTCGAGGTCTTTTACGGATCATCCGACAACGAAGCGAGCTGGTGGGACAACAGCAACGCGCGGCGCTTCGGCTACCGTCCGCAATACCGCTCGCAGGATTTCCAGGCGCGGGCGCTGGCCGAGCAGGCAAAGCTTTCGGCCGATCCGATCGGGGATCGATTTCAGGGTGGCCCATTCTGTTCCGCCGAATACGATGCCGACCGCGACCGGTAAGCGAAAGCCACCCGGCCCGTTGCCGCACTTACGCGTTTGGTCTATTCAGGGATTACGCGCGCCCGTAGCTCAGCTGGATAGAGCGTTGCCCTCCGAAGGCAAAGGTCGGACGTTCGAATCGTCTCGGGCGCGCCACGCTTTTTGCAACGCCACACTTTCCAATATTTTCCAGATCTATTCCGGCAGGAAGAACGCCGGGCTTTTGCGGAACCCACCGGGAGGACCATCATGCCGATATCGCGACGCACGCTGATCGCCACGCTCGGCTTCGGCTCGGCAACAACCATGCTGCCGCGCAATGCCTTCGCCGCCTATCCGGAGCGGCCGATTCATTTGATTGTGCCATTTGCACCTGGAGGCAATGCCGACATTGTCGGCCGCATTGTCGGTGATCGGATCTCGAACGCCGTCGGCCAACCGGTGGTGGTGGAGAACCGCGGCGGCGCCGGTGGCAGCATCGGCGCGGAGGTCGTAGCGCGCGCGGCGCCCGACGGTTACACGTTGTTCGTCGGATCAAACGGACCGCTTACGGTCAATCCTTTTGTGCAGGCCAAGCTCGGCTACGATCCCCTGAAGGATTTTGCGCCGATTGCGCTGACCAGCTACGTGCCGCATGTCATCATCCTCAACAATGGCGTCGCGGCCAAGACGTTGCCGGAGCTGATCGCGCTGTCAAAGCAGCAGCCGATCAACATGGCCACCAGCGGGGTCGGCAGCGCTACCCATATGACACTCGAGCGCTTCAAGGCTGCAACCGGCGCCAATATCACGCATGTGCCCTATAAAAGCGGCGGCGCGCTGATGCCCGATCTGATGGGCGGAAGCATCCAGGCGGCAATGACCGAATTCTCAACTGCCCTGCCGCTGCACAAAGGCGGCAAGGCGCATATCGTTGCGGTCGGCTCTGCACAGCGCTCGAAACTTGCGCCCGACATCCCCACGTTCATCGAAGGCGGCGTAAAAGGCTTCACCGCGCAGAGTTACATCGGGATCCTGGCGCCAGCCGCAACGCCTGCTCCGATTCTCGCGCAATTGCAGAAGGCGATTGCCGGCGGGCTTACCAATGGGTCAGCCGCCGACAAGTTGCGCGACCTGGGCGCGGAAATCGCCACGCCGGACCAGATGACCTCCGAAGGCTTCGCCAAATTCATCCGTGCGGACTATGAGAACATGCGCGAAGCAGCCAAGCTCGCCGGGATTACCCCAAAATGAGCGGCGTCTTGCCGCAAGGCGCCTGCGATTGCCACTGCCATGTGTTCGGTCCGGCCGCGCGCTTTCCCTACGCGGAGCCACGCAGCTATACGCCGGACGATGCGCCGCTCGAAGCATACATCGCGCTGCTCGACCGCCTCGGTTTTGACCGTGGCGTCCTCGTGCAACCAAGCGCCTATGGCCGCGACAATCGCGCGATGCTCGACGCCCTCACGCGTGAACCCAAACGCCTGCGCGGTGTCGCGGTTGGCGGGGCCGAACTAAGCCGCGCGACGCTGAAGCAATGGCACGCCACCGGCGTGCGCGGCTTGCGTGCCAACGAGTTCCGGCGCGACGGCAAGCCTTACTATCAGAACGGAGTGAACCTCGCTGAGGTCGAGCCGTTGCTGCCCGCGATCGCTGACCTCGGCTGGCATCTGCAATTGTGGATCGACGCACGCGATCTGCCTGACCTGATGCCGCGGCTTGAGCGTGTGCCGGTGCCGGTGGTGGTCGATCACATGGGCCGCATGGAATATCACTACGGCACGCAGCATCGGGGCTTCCAGGCCTTGCTGCGCGGACTGGGCGAAGGAAAGTTGTGGTCGAAACTTTCGGGCACCTACCGTCTGGGCGCCACCCCGCCAGATTACCGTGAGGCAAAACCATTCCATAACGCGCTGGTGGCCGCAAATCCGCACAATCTTGTGTGGGGCACGGACTGGCCGCATCCACGCCCGGAGGGCCCGGTACCCGACGCAGAGCGCCTGCGCGACGTTTTTCTTGATTGGACAAGCCCGCCAAATCGGCAAGCGATTCTCGTCGACAATCCCGCGCGGCTTTATGAGTTCCCGAATGCCTGACTCGGGCCGGGAGCGCTAACCAAGGTCATTCCAGTTCGGCGTGCGCAATCTCAACCGGCGGCGGCATGCGCCGTGGCTCCGGCACATAATGTTTGCCCAGCTTCACCATCGGCCGCGGCTTGAACACGATCGAAATCAATCGGTCGCACAGTGCTTTGGGCGAGGTCGGCTTGAGCAGGAATTCGTTGGCACCGGCCTCAAGCGCCTCGTTCACCTGGGTGCGTTGCGCGCGCGTGGTCATCATGATGACCGGCAAGTTCGGACGCGGAAACACGCCAGGCGAGCGCACGATCCGCAGGACTTCAATGCCGTTGAGCACCGGCATGTCCCAATCGAGCAGCATGACATCGGGATCGGACGTGCGGATCGCTTCGAGCGCGGCAAGGCCGTCGGGAGCCTCGATCACGGATTTCGCACCAAGATTGGTCAACATCGTGCGCGTGAGCCTGCGCATGTAAGCATTGTCGTCGACGATCAGGATATTAAGACCCTGGATCATCTTCTCGATTTGCTTGTTGCCCATTTATCCCGCGAGGACCGTTGCGTAAAAATTGCGCGCAATCTAGGTCGAAGTCTCTTTAGTTTTGTTGCCCCGATCGTTCAACTTTTCGCTATCGGCTGTGGTGAGCCTCGCATTGCGAAGTTAAATGCGCGTCATGCACCGGCATTTAGAAAGCATTATCCATGCGCCAGACGGGACAAATACCGTGAAACTTCCCGGCCCCGATCATCCGATTTCCATCGCCGCCAACGGCAGGCGCGTGCGCATCACGTTCGCCGGCCAGGTCGTCGCCGACACCACGCGCGCGCTCACGTTGAAGGAAGCAAGCTACAAGCCGGTTTTCTATATTCCGCGCGCGGATGCAGACATGAATCTGCTCAAGGCGACCGATCACCACACGTATTGTCCATACAAAGGCGATGCGAGCTATTTCACGATCGAGGCCGGCGGCCGCGCCGCGAAAAATGCGGTCTGGTCCTACGAGCAGCCGTTCCCCGCAATGGCGGAAATCAAGGATTATTTGGCGTTCTATCCGAGCCGCGTGGACGCGATTGAGGAAACCTGACGCCGAAAACGAAGTCCGTTCATTCCCGCGGTGGCGGGAATCCAGGGCCCTGCAAACTGCTGATGTTTTGTCTCCTGGATCCCCGCTTTCTGTCTTCGCGCTGTGCGCTTCGACGGACTCAAACCCGCCGAAGCTCGCGAAGCGAGCGAAGACTGGGTCGCGGGGACGAACGCAATAGGGTTAGTGCAAGCGTGGGCCTTTGAGGAATTTTGCACGGTCGGACGAATTCACCCGCACATCGAAGGTCACTCCGTCACGATAGAGCGTCAGCGGCACTTCGACGCCCGCGTGCCCCAGCGCCCAGACTTTTCGGTAAAACCCGCCAAGGGTCGATATTCGCTCGCCCTTCACTGCCACGACCACGTCGCCGGTCTTGATTTCGGCGCGAGATGCCGGCCCCTTGGGCGCAATCCCGACGACCACGACCTTGTCCTCGATCTCGGTCGAATAAAGCCCGAGCCAGGGCCGGACCGGCCGGTTCACGCGGCCAAATTTGCGCAGGTCGTCGAGTATCGGCTTCAGCAGGTCGATCGGCACGACCATATTGAGATGCTCGTTTTTGCCTTCGCGCGCGCGCTCAAGCTGAAGCGAACCGATGCCCACCAATTCCCCGCTCGCTGCGATCAGTGCGGTGCCGCCCCAATTCGGGTGGGCCGGATAAGTAAAGATGGCCTCGTCGAGCACGTATTCCCAATAGCCGGCGAATTCCTGCTTGGCCGCCACGCGGCCTGCGAGCGAGCGCGTGCGGCCGCCGGCCCCGCCGACGACGACGCGTTCGCCGACTTCGACGGATTTGGACGATCCGATGGTCAGCGTCGGGAGATCAATCTTGCCAAGCGCCTGAACGAGCCCAAAACCGGTCTCCGAATCGAAGCCGAGCGCGTGGCCCTGAACAACCCGGCCATCGCCGAGGTGCAGCCAGACCGTGTCGGCTTCGGTGATCAAATAGCCGATGGTAAGGACCAGTCCATCGTCAATCAGTACGCCATTGCCGGCGCGTTCGGCTCCCAGCGTATCGGCGGTGAAGGCATCCGGCGGAACGATGGAATGCAGTCCGACCACCGAGGACAAGGCACGCTCCAGATCATAGGAATAGTCATCGGCGCGCGGTTGCACCGCTTGCGGCACTTTCCATTCAACCAAAGAGGCCATCGACACGCTCCCACTGAATTCCCCATATCATACGACGGGCCGTGTGGGCGAAAAGACGGTACTCACATGTTAGTGTAATTCTGCGCCATGATCCCGTTATCGATCCTCGATCTGTCACCAGTTTCCGCCGGCGGCACCGCCGCCCAGGCGCTACGCAATTCGCTCGATCTCGCCCGGTTGGCTGACAGCCTCGGCTTCACCCGGTATTGGGTGGCCGAGCATCATAATTTGCCGGCGATCGCAAGTTCAGCGCCCGACATCATGATCGGGCAGATCGCTTCGATCACCAAAAACATGCGCGTCGGCTCGGGCGGCGTGATGCTGCCGAACCACGCCCCGCTGATGGTCGCCGAGCGCTTCAAGGTCCTGGAAGCGCTCTTCCCCGGCCGCATCGATCTCGGCCTTGGCCGCGCGCCTGGCACCGATCCGGCGACCTCCTATGCTTTGCGCCGCCGCCAGGGCATCAGCGAAGAAGATGATTTCCTCGAGCGCTTCAACGAATTGATGTTGCTGGAATCGCGCGCATTTCCTGCCGGCCATCCGTTCCACAATGTGCGCGCGATGCCGTCAGATGTCCCGCTGCCGCCAATTTTTCTGCTGGGTTCTTCCGACTATAGCGCACAGCTTGCCGGCCATATCGGCGCCGCGTTTTCCTTTGCGCACCACTTCGCCACGTTCGACGCTGCAGAGGCGATGCGGCTCTACCGCGATAATTTCAAGCCGTCACCGTCGCACGACAAACCTTACGCAATCCTGGCGACGCATGTCGTCTGCGCCGACACCGATCAAGAAGCCGAGCGGCTGGCGGCGACCGTTGACCTGAACATCGTACGCAGGGCCAAGGGCGAGTATCTTCCCCTCGCCTCGCCGGAAGACGCTGCGAACTATGAATATACCCCGGTGGATCGAGCCCGCATTGCGCAGAACCGCACGCGGCTCGCTGTCGGCGCACCGGCGACTGTGAAGGCTCGGCTCGTGCCTTTGATCGACGCGACCAAGGCGGACGAGCTGATGGTGACAACGATGCTGTTCGACCACGGCGCGCGAAAGCACTCTTACGAGCTGTTGGCAGAGGCGATTGCCTGATCTGAAATCAGCGTCAGAAGCTCCGCTCATCCCCGCGCAAGCGGGGAACCAGTCAGAATAACCCGCTGGATTCCCGCGTTCGCGGGAATGAGCGGTCTATCGCCACGCTGGCTGACGCGCCGGCTGGGCCCGTGCTAAAAGCCCGCTCGGGCTTTTCGTCCTAAAAAATAATGGGAGGCATCTTTGGGTAAACAGTTCACCTTGACCACCAATGACAAGCATTCGCTCGGTGCCTACCGGGCCGATCCGGCTGGCACGCCCAAGGGCGGCATGGTCGTGGTGCAGGAAATTTTCGGCGTGAACCACCACATCCGCGCGGTTTGCGACCGGCTCGCCGCGCTCGGTTACGTGGCGGTTGCGCCGGCGGTATTCGACCGTTTCGTGCGCAATTTCGAGAGCGGCTATACGCCGGACGAAATCGCGCATGCGCGCAGCTATCTCGGCAATCTCAACTGGGATCACATGATGGCCGATGTCGCGGCGGCGCAGAGTGATCTCAAAGGCACAGGCCCGCTCGGCATCGTCGGATTCTGCATGGGTGGCACCGCGGCATTTCTCGCCGCCTGCCGCCTTCCGGGGTTTTCCGCGGCTGTCGCTTTCTACGGCGGAATGATCGGCAAGTTCGCCGACGAGAAGCCGAAGTGCCCGATGCAGATGCATTTTGGCGAGAAAGATGACGGTATTCCAATGGACGTGGTGGCAAGCATAAAGGCGAAACAACCAAAGGCGGAAATCTACACTTATCCGGATGCGCCGCACGGTTTCTATTGCGATGAGCGGGCAAGCTACCGCAAGGAATCCGGTGACCTTGCATGGAAACGCACGCAGGACTTCCTCGCAAAGCATATGAAGAAATGACGGCGCGGCGCACATAAACGAAAAGCCCCGGCATGTCCGGGGCTTTTCTATTGGCAATGCACCTTGCTCCGCTCATTCCCGCGTAAGCGGGAATCCAGTCCGTTTTGTGCTGGGTCCCCGCATTCGCGGGGACGAGCGGAAAGGTCAATTTAAAACCACCGCTCCTTGACAAGGATGGTGTCACCCGGGCGCACGGGATAATCGAGCGGCACTTCGGTATGAACCTGCTGGCCGCCGGCCTTGCGCGTGAGCACCACCGTTGTCTTGAAAGCGCGCGGTGCAAAGCCCCCGGCAATGGCGATCGCCGTCTCCGCGGTCATGTTGGCGACGTAAGGATACTGCCCCGGCGTTGTGACTTCGCCGAGGATAAAGAACGGCCGGTAGGTCTCGACTTCAACACTCACATGCGGCTCGCGCACATAGCCCTGCTTGAGCCGCGCAGCGATCGCGTCCGCAAGCTGCTGGTTGGTGAGGCCGCGCGCCGTTACCGCGCCGATCAACGGCAGGTTGACGTTGCCGCCGGCGTCGACGGTGTAGCTGTTGGTGATGCCATCCTGGCCGAACACCACGACGCGCAGCTTGTCGCCCGCATCGAGCGTGTAAGGCCGCTCGCTTGCCGCCGGCATGACGACAGCGGCCGGCACTGAGGCGTAACCGTAGCGCGCGGCAACATAAGGTCCCCCCACAGCAGGTGGCGGTGGCGGCGCAGCCGGCGCAACGTAAACCCGCGCGGCGGTCCTTGAATTGAACAAGCCGCGGTCATCAGGGGATGCGGGCTGCAATCCAGCCCTCTGGTTGACCGGCTGCTCATAGGCCTGCTGCGCGTAAGCCGGCGACGTCGAGTATAAATGACGCGCGGGCGGCGCCTGTGAGGCCGCGCGCGGGGTCGCCTGTTGCGCATATTGTTCGTGCACGCAGCCCGAAAGCGCCATCGCGGCGCAAATCGCCAACAGAAGTCGGGCTCCCCGCATCCAGGCGTCCACTAATGCCGTGAGGAAAACGAGCCCGATTAAGGCTTTATATAGTTAACAAATCCTCACCAACCGCGCGGACCGCATTTCCCGCAAATAAACGGGCGCCGCAGGGGCGCCCGCCTGCATTTCTCCGTCCGAGTCGGTCAGGCCGGGGCGCCTTGCGTTAGCCTGGCACCGGTCCCGATCGGACAGGACACGCCGGTACCGCCCAGCCCGCAATAGCCCATGGGATTCTTCGCCAGATATTGCTGGTGATAGTCCTCGGCAAAATAGAACTCGGGCGCATCGACGATCTCGGTGGTGATGGTTCCGTAGCGTTTCTTCTTGAGCTCCTGCTCATACATTGACTTCGATGCCTCTGCCGCCTGCCGCTGCGAAGCACTGAATGTGTAGATGCCTGAGCGATACTGGGTGCCGACGTCGTTTCCCTGCCGCATGCCCTGGGTCGGATCGTGGCTTTCCCAAAATGTCTTGAGCAGCATTTCGTAGGAAATCTTTTTGGGGTCATAGACCACCAGCACCACCTCGTTGTGTCCGGTGCGGCCCGAACAAACTTCCTCGTAGGTCGGGTTAGGCGTCATGCCGCCGGCATACCCGACCGCTGTGACATGAATGCCCTCGCCCAATTCCCAGAACTTGCGCTCGGCGCCCCAGAAACATCCGAGACCGAACATCGCCTTCTCGAAGCCCTCCGGATACGGGCCTTTCAGGGCGCGGTGATTGATGAAATGTGCGGCGGCGGTCCTGATCGGGCTCGCGCGGCCCGGCAAAGCGTCGCCGGCCTTGGGCATGGCAACTTTCTTGAAGCCGAACATGCTGGGTTCTCCTGCAATCGCTGACCGCAATATATGCCGAGCGGCGCCCTGCCGAAACGGCTCACCGATCACGTCTTGGCAAGCAACCGGTATCCGCGGTTCACGCGCCCGCGAGGCGGGGTCATCCCGCATACATCACTTAAGGCACCTAAGGCCGCGCGTAGCCGATCAAGGGCTTCTTTTTGCGACCGAGGATAAGGAAAAGAATTCCGAAAACGCCGAAGAGGCCCCAGCTTGGACCCGACAGAATCCCGGCCATGACCGGATCCCATAGATAACCGCCAGCGTAGGGCTCGATCATCGGCTGAAGCTTCGCCAGGCTGCCGGCATTGATCAGCTCCCACAGCGTGCGAACGCTGGTGAAAAAGACCGTGTTCCCGGCGATCGACTTGGTGCCGTCATAGACGCCCAAGATGAATCCGGCCGCCAGAAAGATCAGGCCAAAAAAGCGCAGCAGAAAACGAATCATAGCCAACCGATCATAGCAATCGTTCGCGGGAGGCACCGATTAACCCGTGCCCCGGTTTCATACAACATTACCGCTGGGTGTAATTTCGTCCTCTTCCCTTGTGTCGGTTGCATCCGCTAACCTTCACTCGCCGGGCATTCCGGTCGCGTACATGGAGTAATAATGCCCGCCAAACCCCCTTCCGGCCGCAGCCGGCCGACCTTTACCGACCAGGAAGCCCTGCAATTTCACAGCGTTGGCCGGCCGGGCAAACTGGAGGTCATCGCCACCAAACCAATGGCGACCCAGCGCGACCTTTCGCTCGCCTATTCGCCGGGCGTCGCGGTTCCCGTTCTGGCGATCGCCGAGGATCCGAGCCGCGCCTACGACTACACGGTGAAGGGAAATTTCGTCGCGGTCATCACCAATGGCACGGCGATCCTGGGGCTCGGCAATCGCGGCGCGCTGGCAGCAAAGCCCGTGATGGAAGGCAAGGCCGTCCTGTTCAAGCGTTTCGCCGATATCGACTCCATCGATCTGGAAGTCTCGACCGAAGACCCCGATCAGTTCATCAATTGCGTGCGATATCTCGGTGCGGGCTGGGGCGGCATCAATCTCGAGGACATTAAGGCACCCGAGTGTTTCATCATCGAGCAGAAGCTGCGCGAGTTGCTCGACATCCCGGTTTTCCACGACGATCAGCACGGCACCGCCATCATCGCCGCCGCCGGTCTGCTGAATGCGCTCGATCTTACCGGCCGCGAAATTGCGACGACCAAGCTCGTCTGCAACGGCGCGGGCGCGGCCGGCATCGCATGCCTGGAATTGCTCAAGGCGATCGGATTCCGACCGGAGAATCTGATCCTCTGCGACACCAAGGGCGTGATTTATCAGGGCCGCAAAGACGGCATGAATCAGTGGAAGTCGGCCTACGCCATCAAGACATCCAAGCGGACGCTCGAGGAGGCCTTCGACGGCGCCGACGTGGCCTTCGGGCTTTCAGTCAAGGGCGCCTTCACCCCGGCGATGGTCAAGTCGATGGCGGCAAAGCCGATCATCTTCGCGATGGCCAATCCTGATGCGGAAATATCGCCCGAGGAGGTCGCCGAGATTCGCGATGACGCCATCATGGCGACGGGACGCTCGGACTATGCGAACCAAATCAATAATGTGCTTGGCTTCCCCTACATCTTCCGCGGCGCGCTCGACGTTCGTGCCTCTGCCATAAACATGGAAATGAAGATCGCCGCAGCGCGCGCGCTGGCTGATCTCGCGCGCGAAGATGTGCCGGATGAAGTCGCGGCCGCATACGGCGCACGGCCGAAATTCGGACCTGACTACATCATTCCCGTGCCATTCGATCCGCGTCTGATCTCGCACGTGCCGCCGGCGGTGGCAAAAGCCGCCATGGACACCGGCGTCGCGCGCAAACCGATCGTCGACATGGATGCCTATCGTCAGCAATTGAGCGCGCGGCGTGACCCCATCGCAGGGACGCTGGTGCAGGTGTTCAACCGATTGCGGCGCAACCCGAAGAGCGTGGTTTTCGCCGAAGGCGAAGAAGAGCAGGTGATCCGCGCGGCGGCGAGCTTCGTGCATCAGGGGCTTGGTACCGCGCTGCTCGTCGGGCGTGAGGATCGCGTGCGGCAATCCGCGAAAGAAAGTGGCATCGAGCTTTCAGAAGGCATCGAGATCGTCAATGCACGGCTTTCAAACCGCAACGCCGCCTACATCAACTTCCTGTATGAGCGATTGCAGCGGCACGGCTATCTGGTGCGCGACTGCCAACGGATGGTGAACCAGGACCGCAACCATTTCGCCGCCTGCATGGTCGCGCTCGGTGACGCCGACGCAATGGTGACCGGCGTGACCCGCAATTTTTCAGTGGCGCTCGAGGACATCCGACACGTAATCGATCCCAAGCCAGGACACCGGGTGATCGGCGTCTCGCTGGTGGTGGCTCGCGGGCGGACCGTGCTGGTCGCCGACACCGCCGTGACAGAAATGCCCGAGGCGCACGAAATCGCCGATATCGCCATCGAGGCTGCCGGCGTTGCGCGCCGGCTCGGCTACGAGCCACGGCTGGCGCTCCTTGCATTTTCGACCTTCGGCCACCCGCCGGGCGAACGTTCGGCGCGGGTGATCGAAGCGGTGAAGATTCTCGACAACAGGCGGGTCGATTTCGAGTACGACGGCGAAATGGCTGCCGACGTTGCGCTCAACCCGGAGCTGGCGGCGGCCTATCCGTTCTGTCGGCTCTCCGGGCCGGCCAACGTGCTGGTTATGCCGGCGTTTCACTCCGCATCGATTTCGACCAAAATGCTGCAGGAGCTGGGCGGAGCCACGGTCATCGGCCCACTGCTGGTCGGTCTCGACCGTCCGGTGCAAATCGTTCAACTCGGCGCTAAGGACAACCAGCTGGTCAACATGGCGGCGCTTGCGGCCTACAATGTCAGCGGCTAGATCACTGCCGACAGCCAAACGGAGCCAATGGTGAGCAAGACCCTTTCCGGCGTGATCGCTGCCGTCGCCACCCCGATCGAGGAGAGCGGCGCGCCCGATCTCAAACGCGCCGTCAGTCTGGCGCACTATCTGCTCGACAATGGCTGCGATGGCCTGAACGTGCTCGGCACCACCGGCGAAGCGACGTCGTTCTCACTCGACGAGCGCAAAGGCGTCATGGACGCCTATAAAGCGAATGGGCTCCCGCTTCATCGTCTGATGGTCGGAACCGGCGCTGCTGCGCTGTCAGATGCGGTCGCGTTGACCCGCCACGCAGCCGAACTCGGGTTTGGCGGCGCGCTGGTCCTGCCGCCGTTTTACTACAAGGGCGTGCCCGATGACGGATTGGTTTCGTACATTGATACCCTGGTGAAGGCGACGCAATCGAAGCCGATCCCGCTCTACCTTTATCATTTCCCGGCAATGTCCGGACTGCCCTGGCATGTCACGCTGATCGAGCGGCTTCTCGAATCGTACCCCTCCCGAATTGTGGGTCTGAAGGACTCCTCCGGTGACATGGCGTTTGCGCGCTCCGCTGCGGCGGTGTCACCGGACTTTGCCGTCTTCCCTTCGACGGAAGCCTGCCTGATCGAGGCGCGGGCCGGCGATTTCGCCGGCTGCATCTCGGCAACCGCCAATCTCAACGCAGACCTCTGCGCACGGGCCTGGAGGAACGGCGACACAGTCGCGCTCGACGCCGCGGTAAAGATCCGCAAGCTATTCGACGGCAAACCACTGGTTTCGGGCGTCAAAGCCCTGCTCGCGCATATCCATGGCGATGCCGGGCTGGCGCGCGTCAAACCGCCGCTCGCGCCGTTTTCGGCTGCCGACCGTGCATCTGTGATCGCCGGTCATGAGGCCGTTCGGGCAAAGCGTGTCGCCTGACGTGAGAGCTTCCGGACGTTGACGCCCGCACAAGCCCTCACTATAAGCCTCAGCCTTGGCGGCGAATTCTTTCGCCGCCGTAACTTCTTGTAAATCCTAGTCGCTTTCGCGGATTTTCGCGGTAAGCGCCAGCTTTGATGAGAGATTGATGGCCAATACCAAGTCCGCACGTAAAGCCACGCGTGTGATCGCGCGCCGCACCGAAGTGAACAAAGCACGCCGTTCGGTATTGCGGAGTTCAGTACGCAAGGTCGAGGAAGCGATCCAGAGCGGCGACCGCAAGGCGGCGATGGCGGCATTCAAGGCGGCTGAGCCAGTCATCATGCGCGCTGCGCAGCGCGGTATCGTGCATAAGAACAATGCCAGCCGGAAAGTTTCGCGTCTTGCTCACCGCATTGCCAAGCTGGGCAAGTAGATCAAGCACTCCGGTCAGACAAGCCGCGAGCCAAGTCCGCTTCAAACTCGACTAAAAATCGTCCGAACAGGCCACTTACACGCGACCGCGGTTCGCCAGCGCTCGCTGTAGTTAAATCGTCATCACCATGTCAGAGAAATCCGGTCGCCCGCGACTTGCTTGGTGAAATCGCGCTGTGATCTGCGGCGCTGCAATTGCCAGCGACGTTTTCGGAACGGGGGCTACCCAAAAATTCGCTCAGATTTTTTTTTGCGACGATAAAGACTTAAGAGGAAAGCGACGCAAGGACCCTGAAAATGCATATGTGACAGGCATTTTTAGAGGCACTTAAATTTTAAAATATTTTCCCGCTCATCGAGGCCTGCCAAACGAATTCTGCGTCGAAATTCCGCGCGACTCCAACATGTTGGATAAAGGAACGCCGTAGCAGAGTTGCCGAAGTAACACACACTGTGACTTCCGATACCGCCACAATCGTAAAATTCATTGCGAGAGCACCTTGCTCGTGTATCTTGAAAACGCGCGCGGGAATTCATCGCGCGTGATCAGAAACAAGGTTCCGGGTCGCGCTCATCGCGGATGAGAACGGATTTGGTTTGCCGCTCGCGTCAATATCAACCGCTTCAAATCGCCGACGCAGCTCGGGACTTAAAACAAGACTAAGTCTAGTGGGCTCGGGGCGGATGCAATAGAAATTTTAGGTAGCGCGAGCACCGGGGGACGCCAAAAATCCGGCAAACAACAAACCGCAGGGCGAAAGCCCGCAAGTCATTCGAGGGGTGATGTTATGACAGGTGCAGGGACAAGGTTAGTGACCAACGCCAGTGGCATTGGATGGGCGTCGTCCAGTGCGGAATCGCGCGTCGCTTTTGCCCATATCGCCGGTCGATCAGCGCCACTTTTTTATATCGTACATTCAAATCGCCATACGTCCCGTACGGCATCCATTTTCACGATCGGCACCCGAGGCGCCACGCCGCCACCGGCGGGCTGAACGCGCAACGCCCCTCGACGTCCTGTCAATGTCCGCCGCGCTCTCATCACAACGGCGGATTCCCGACCTCCGACAACATCATCGAGTGAGTGCCGTTGCGTCCTGTTTCCGGCGCGTTTGGCGGTACGTAGCCAAGCCGGGCAACCGAGTCCGTCCAACCAATTTATCGGAATGAGAAAAAGAAAATGTCGAACGCGGATCAGGAGAGCTGGTCACGAGTCAAGGAGCACCTGCGCACAGAAGTCGGTGACGACGTCTATTCAAGCTGGTTTGCTCGCATGGACCTGGAAGCGATTGAGGAAGGCGCCGTGCGGCTGTCCGTACCGACCCGCTTCCTCAAAAGCTGGATCCAATCACACTATGCAGAACGCGTGCTCGCTTGCTGGCAGGCGCAGGAATGTAAAGTCACGCGCGTCGAGCTGATCGTTCGCTCGGCGGTCCTGAAATCGGCTGTGTTGCCAAAGGCTAAACCGGACCTCGCAATCGAAAATGGGGGCCGTTACTCGAATGGCCAAGGCAATGGCCGGCCGCTATCCGTTGGCGATCCGAGTGTGCATGAGGCCCTCGGCGGCTCGCCACTCGATCCGCGTCTGACCTTCGATACATTTGTTGTGGGGCGCTCCAACACGCTGGCGCAGGCGGCGGCCAAGCAGGTGGCGGGCGCCAAACGCGGCGACCCGGTGATGTTCAACCCGCTCTACATCCATTCCGGGGTTGGCCTTGGCAAAACGCACCTGCTGCAGGCAGTGACATGGGCCGGCAATGCCACAGGCGAACGCAAGGTTCTCTACCTGACCGCCGAAAAGTTCATGTACGGCTTCGTCTCCGCCCTGCGCACGCAGACTGCTCTCGCTTTCAAGGAAGCGTTGCGCGGGATTGGAGTTTTGGTGATCGACGACCTGCAGTTCCTGCAGGGCAAATCGACGCAGGCTGAGTTCTGCCACACCCTCAACGCGCTGATCGATGCCGGGCGTCAGGTCGTGATCGCCTCCGATCGTCCCCCGTCGGACCTCGAAAGCCTGGATGACCGCGTGCGGTCGCGATTGGCCGGCGGTTTGGTCGTCGAAATGGGCGCGCTCGGTGAAGAACTTCGGTTGGAAATTCTCAAGGCGCGCGTCATGGCGGCGCGGGCACACCATCCGGCCTTTGACGTCCCGCTCCCGGTGCTTGGGTACATCGCCAAGACGGTCACCCATAACGGCCGTGACTTGGAAGGCGCGCTCAACCGGCTGCTCGCCCATAACAAGCTCACTGGCCATGCCGTGACACTGGAAATGGCCGAGCGCGAGGTGCGCGACCTGATCCGCCCGCAGGAACCCAAGCGGGTCAAAATCGAGGACATCCAGCGTGTCGTCGCCCGCCAATACAACGTCAGCCGGTCCGACCTGCTGTCATCGCGGCGCACAGCCAACGTCGTGCGGCCACGGCAGGTAGCGATGTATCTCGCCAAGACCTTGACCCTGCGCTCGCTGCCGGAAATCGGCCGACGCTTCGGTGGCCGCGACCACACCACCGTCCTGCATGCGGTTCGCAAGATCGAAGGCCTTGTTGGCAATGATATGGCGTTGGCCGAGGAAATCGAGATTCTCAAACGGCAGCTGCAGGAATAGGCACTGCTCGCTTTACAACAAAGGGCCCCGTCCCCCCGCGCGGACGGGGCCCTTGGCTTTGCGGCCACCTTGTGGACGCCTTGGGGAAAGAGGGCCGACCCGGTTGCCTGCCCTTGCGCAAGGCGCGCTCTTTAGTCACCTTTGCTCCCCGGCTTCGCATTCCGCGAGCGCCGGCTTGTCGTTGCGCCTTGTTTCAGGATCCGTTTCAAAGGCGCCCGAGCGGGTTTCCCAATGAAAGTGACAGTCGAGCGTGCAGAGCTTTTGAGGTCGCTGGGCCACGTGCATCGCGTGGTGGAGCGGCGCAATACCATTCCGATTCTGGCCAACGTGCTGGTCAAAGCCGACAAAGGCAAGCTCAGCCTGAAGGCAACCGATCTTGATCTCGAGGTCACCGACTCGATCGCCGCCGAAGTGTCGCCTGGCGGCTCGACCACGGTGCCGGCACACATGTTTTACGAAATCGTGCGCAAGCTGCCCGAGGGCGCGCAGATCATCATCGAGGGATCGGGTGATCGCGCCGTGCTTTCGCTGCGTGCAGGACGCTCGCGCTTTACCCTGCAGACGCTGCCGGAAAGCGACTTCCCAGATCTCGCCGCCGGCGAAATGAGTCATTCGTTCAAAGTCGCCGCCGCTGATTTCAAACGGCTGATCGACAAAACCCAGTTCGCAATTTCGACCGAGGAGACGCGCTATTACCTCAACGGCATCTATCTGCATACAGCGGGTACAGCCAAGGCCGGCACTTTGCGGGCCGTGGCAACCGACGGACACCGGCTCGCGCAGGTCGAACTGCCGCTGCCGCAAGGCGCCGCCGGCATGCCTGGTGTCATCGTGCCCCGCAAGACCGTGGGCGAGGTGCAGCGTCTGATCGAGAGCGGTGAAGGAGAAGTCGCGATCGAAATGTCCTCCGGCAAGATCCGCTTTACTATTGGCAATGTGGTGCTCACGTCAAAGTTGATCGACGGCACCTTCCCCGATTACGCCCGGGTCATTCCCGCCAACAATGACAAAAACCTCGTCGTCGACAAGAAGGATTTCGAAGCCGCCGTGGACCGTGTCTCGACGGTATCAAGCGAACGCGGCCGAGCCGTTAAACTCTCGATCACTGGCGGGCGCCTCGTGCTGTCGGTCACCAACCCGGACTCCGGGAGCGCCACCGAAGAAATCGAGGTCGAATACGATGCCGACCCGCTCGATATCGGATTCAATTCGCGTTATCTGCTCGATATCGCCGCACAGATCGAAGGCGAAGTTGCCGTGCTCAAGCTCGCCGATCCGGGTTCACCGACACTCATCCAGGACAAGGACGCCAAAGGCGCGCTCTACGTCCTGATGCCGATGCGGGTTTAGCGGCCGTCCTGTTTACGCGACGACCTCTCCACCTTACCCTCTCCCCTTGTGGGAGAGGGTGGCGAGGGCCAAAGGCCCGAGCCGGGTGAGGGGTCGGTGTCGCCAAGGTTTCAGCATCGTCTGGTTGCGAAACGCAGCCGCAGTTTCGCGAAAGCCATGCGTCGGACGCCTACCGACGCTGAAGCCGCCATGTGGCAGCTTTTGCGGCACCGTCGTCTCGCGGGTTTCAAATTCCGCCGACAAGTCCCATTTCAGAATTACATCTTGGATTTCGTTTGTTTCGACCGAAAGATCGTCATTGAAATCGACGGCAGCCATCATTTTAAATCGAAGAGCGACGAGCAGCGGGACCTGCTTCTGCGTCGAGAAGGATTTCGCGTTCTTCGCTATTGGAACAATGATGTCCTCCAACAACACACTTCGGTACTTGGCGATATCGTCGCGCATTTCACGAATGGGCAAGGCTGACCCCACACCCGGCGCGCTGCGCGCGCCACCCTCTCCCACAAGGGGAGAGGGTGCACTGCGGCCCGCCACATGGCAGCACCCATGACCGCCGCCTTCATTAGACGACTGACGCTCACGAATTTCCGCAGCTATCACGCGGCGAAAATTCTCCTCGAGCGTGCCGGGCCTGTGGTCCTGACCGGCGCCAACGGCGCCGGCAAAACAAATCTGATCGAGGCAATCTCGCTTTTTGCTCCCGGTCGCGGATTACGGCGCGCAACCCTGGAAGAGCTGGCTTTTTCGGAAGCCGACGGAGCCTGGTCCATATCAGCCGAAATTGAAGGTATGTTGGGCCTCGCGACGCTCGGCACCGGCATTGATCCGCCCGCGGGCAATGAATCAGCCCCAACCCGCAAATGCCGCATTGATCGCGAAAGCGTGGGTTCGGCAGCAGCCTTCGCGGACCACCTGCGAGTGGTATGGCTCACGCCGTCGATGGACCCGCTGTTCAACGGTCCCGCGTCGGAACGCCGCCGTTTCCTTGATCGGCTTGTGCTCGCGGTCGACGCTCAACACGCAAGTCGCGTTGCCGCGCTCGAACGCAGTTTGCGTTCACGCAACCGCCTGCTTGAGCACACGCCCGGTGACACGCATTGGCTCGATGCGATTGAGCACGAAACTGCCGAGGTGGCAGTGGCCGTCGCTGCGGCACGCGCGGAAACGGTCAAGCGTCTATCTGCCGCGCTCCAGGCGTCGCGTGGCGAGGCGCCGGAATTTCCGCAAGCGGAAATTGCACTGGAAGGCTGGATGGAACAGCTGCTGCCCGATCACACCGCGATTGAAATAGAGGATCGGTATCGCGCGCTTCTGAAGGATAGCCGCGCGCGTGATGCTGCTGCCGGACGCACACTCGACGGGCCGCATTTGTCCGATCTTTCCGTCAGTCAGGCGGGCAAGAATATTCCGGCGGCGGACGCCTCGACCGGTGAGCAGAAAGCGCTGTTGATCCGCCTCGTGCTCGCGCATGCGAGCTTGATCAAGCAAATGACCGGGTTTGCGCCGCTGTTGTTGCTCGACGAGGTGGTTGCGCATCTTGACCCGTTCCGGCGCGCGGCCCTTCACGACGCGCTGGCGACATTGGCGGCGCAGGTCTGGATGACGGGTGCCGACCCCGCCGCATTTGGCGATATCATTGGCCGCGCGCAGGTGTTTGTTGTCCGCGGCGGCAACATAGAGCCGGCTGGAGCGCAGTTCCCTTAAGGTCGCTCACATTTTGTTAATTCAAATGCGATCAGTTATCCGAAAATAGGAACAATAGCCGACGCTTTGCTTTACCCACTTGCTATTGGCGTAAACCTACGACGACACGAGCTATGGAAAACGACGCAGCCCTTGCAAGGGTCAGAGACGAGCTTTATCGCGCGTTCGACAGGACGCGTGCCGAACTCGATCGCATCGAGATTCTGGCGAGTGGCCTTGCCGCGTTCAATGCGCCGATTCCCGACTACGAACCGACATTCCACCATTTGCGTCGCCTGGACCTGAGCAAACACGAACTCCCGTCCGACTAGCTTCGACGGGTCAGATTTCCCCGAGCAACTCCCGCCGCTGACGTTCGGAAGCGTCGGAATAGCGGCGGAGCGCATGCGCCTCGCTGAGCAGCCCCGTGACTTGCCGACGCTCCAGCGAGTCAACGACAGCCAGGGCTTCGGCTTCGTACCGATCAAAGGCCGCTACGGCTTCTTGCGCTGTCATCTGCGACAGAAGCATATGGTCGCTGTGGTGCAATATGTCGCGCAGCGATGCCGTGGTACTGAGCTCGGCGGCATGGGCTTCCGCCACAATGACCATTCCGGCATAACGTCCGTCCTCGTCCACCGCGATCACCTGATTGGTCGAGCCGAGCGGAAACGCCTCACGAAATGCCGGAATTGGTGATTCCACCGGCGTCGTGCGCACGTCCGCCCGCATCATTTGCGCAACCGTCAGATCACGAATCCAGCCTACATCGGCGGCACTGCGGATCGTCTCGCCGCGCAGGTGAAATCGCCATGTGGCGAATGAATAACCGAAGAACTCGCGCGTCACCTGCATCGCAATGATCGCCGCGATGACGACCGCAGTGGTGAGCCATAAATCGCCGGTCGTTTCCAATGCGATGAACGTCATGGTCAACGGGCCGCCGATTACCGAGACCGACAGGGCACACATTCCGATGATGGCGTAGGAATCCGGATCTATATGCAGACCGGGCAGTAGAGCCCCTAGCCCGAACGCGAATAACTGGCCACCAAGTGCGCCAAGCAAGAGCGATGCGAAAAACAAGCCGCCGCGGAAACCGGAACCGAGCGAAACCATGGACGCAAGCGACTTCAACACGAAGATCAAAGTGATAGTGGCGAGTGGCAGCTTGAAGATGCCGGTCAGATGCAGCGCTCCATGGCCCGAAGACATCACCTGCGGCGAGATCATGGCGAGCAGACCCACCACCGCACCACCGAGCATTGGACGCAGCGCCGGCTTCACCCGTAAGCGGGTGAACAACAATTCGCATGCCGCCACGCCCCGCATCAGCACAATTCCGAAAACGGCCGCAAGCACACCGACAAAGGCCGCGATGACCACATCATGGACCGCGAGATTTGATACAGCGCCGGTCTCGATGCCGAGCCGGTCGGGCGTGAAGACTTGCGCCGTCAGATACCCGACGAGAGATGCCATGCCGACCGGCGCGAGTGAGGCGATCGAATAACTGCCGATGATCAGCTCGAAGCCGTAGAAGGCTCCGCCAAGCGGTGCGCCAAAAGCACCCGCGATCGCGGCAGCCGCCCCGCAACCGACCAGGATGCGCATATCGCCGCGCCGTAGCCGGAATGACCGCCCTATGGCCGAAGCGACGCCACTGGCGAGTTGTGTATAGCCTGCTTCCAAGCCAACGGACGCTCCGATACCGCTCGACCACACGGTCTGTGCCGCCACAATCAGGCTGCCGCGTATGGACATGCGTCCACCGTGCAGCGCATTGGCTTCGATCGGGTCGACCTCGGTGCCGCGCCTGCGCGTGATATATGCGGTCACGAGACCGAACAGCAGCCCGCCGAAGCACGGTGGTACGAACGCGCGGAGCGGATCGAGCGCGACCCGGCCGGACAGGCGTTCCCCGGGATCAAGCCCAAAAAATATCTGATGCATGTACCCGACCGCCTCACCCATCGCTGCGACCGCGAGTCCGGCAATGGCCCCGATAATGACCGCCAGCACGATCACACTCGATTCCCGCGCGCGGACGATGGCACGCAGCCGGTGCGGAACTTCGAGTGGACGGGTGAGCCAGTGCATGCTGGGTGAATTCAAATCAGGCACAAAACGTAAGTGCCTTAAATGCCATGGCACGACCGGGCGCAAGCGATGGATTCAATGCGCGATGGACGCCTTGAAGTGTCGCGAATCTGGAGGTTTGCGACACATAGAAACGGGGGCGATTCGGACTAAAAATGGGGTGAAAAAAGTGGGGATTTTTACACCCATTCCTCTTTAAAAAATCCTGCTAGATCAACATATTAAGCCCAGTGACTTTGCGCTGTACGGGACCCATTTTTCATGTCACACAAACTGCTCATTCCGACTCAATTTTCAGATCGTTTCGAGGGTGCCGCCAATGGCTGAACCGGCCCGCAAGAACCCATCCGACTATGGCGCCGAATCGATCAAGGTCCTCAAGGGCCTCGATGCCGTGCGCAAGCGGCCCGGCATGTATATCGGCGACACGGATGACGGGTCCGGCCTTCACCACATGGTCTACGAGGTAGTGGACAACGCCATCGACGAAGCGCTCGCCGGATTCGCTTCGGAAGTCGTGGTGACACTCAATCCAGACGGCTCGTGCACGGTGCGCGACAATGGGCGTGGCATCCCGACTGACATTCACAAAGGCGAAGGTGTATCGGCTGCCGAGGTCATCATGACCCAGCTGCACGCCGGCGGAAAATTCGACCAGAACGCCTACAAGGTTTCAGGTGGCCTGCATGGCGTCGGCGTTTCGGTGGTCAACGCCTTATCGACCTGGCTCAAACTCACAATCTGGCGCGACGGCAAAGAACATTTCATGGAATTCCGTGACGGCGTCGCGGTTGCTCCGCTCAAGGCGGCCGGCAGCGCCAAGGACAAGCGTGGAACGGAAGTCACCTTCATGCCTTCGACCAAGACCTTCACCATGGTCGAGTTCGATTTTGCCACGCTTGAGCATCGCCTGCGCGAGCTGGCATTCCTGAATTCCGGCGTCCTCATTGTCCTCGCCGACCAGCGCCATGCCGTCGAAAAGCGCGAAGAGATGAAGTATGAAGGCGGTGTGGAAGCGTTCGTGAAATTCCTCGATCGCAACAAGACCGCGCTCATACCAAACCCGGTCATGATCAAGGCCGAGCGCGAAGGCATCACGGTTGAATGCGCACTGTGGTGGAACGATGGCTACCACGAAAGCGTGCTCTGTTTCACCAACAACATCCCGCAGCGCGATGGCGGCACGCACCTCGCCGGCTTCCGAGGTGCGCTTACGCGCCAGATCACGCAATATGCGGAGACCGCCGGAACATCGCGCAAGGAAAAAGTCGCCCTGACGGGCGATGATTGCCGCGAAGGACTGACGGCGGTGCTGTCCTGCAAGGTGCCCGACCCCAAGTTCTCCTCGCAGACCAAGGACAAGCTGGTGTCCTCGGAAGTGCGTCCGGTCGTTGAAAACGTCATTAACCAGGCTTTGCAGGATTGGTTCGAGATCCATCCGCAAGAAGCAAGGATCATCGTCGGCAAGGTGGTGGAAGCAGCCGCTGCGCGCGAAGCAGCACGCAAGGCGCGCGAATTGACCCGCCGCAAAGGTGCACTCGACGTCTCGTCACTCCCCGGCAAGCTTGCTGACTGCCAGGAACGCGACCCCGCAAAATCTGAGCTTTTCATTGTTGAGGGCGACAGCGCCGGCGGTTCCGCCAAGCAAGGCCGAAACCGCGAATTTCAGGCCGTGTTGCCACTGCGCGGAAAGATTTTGAACGTCGAACGCGCACGTTTCGACAAGATGCTGAGCAGCCAGGAAATCGGCACGCTGATCACGGCGCTTGGCACCGGCATCGGACGCGACGAGTTCAATCCGGACAAGCTGCGTTATCACAAAATCATCATCATGACTGACGCGGACGTGGACGGCTCGCACATCCGCACGCTGCTGCTGACGTTTTTCTTCCGACAAATGGAAGAGCTCATCAAGCGCGGTCATATATTCATTGCGCAACCTCCCCTTTACAAAGTCGCGCGTGGAAAATCCGAACAGTATTTGAAAGACGAGCGCGCGCTGGAAGACTATCTGATCATGACTGGCGTCGAAGAGGCCGTGCTGCGTCTCTCCTCCGGCGAAGAGCGCGCCGGCGAGGACCTGCGCAAACTGGTCGAACAGGCACGAACGATCCGCAATCTCCTCAACGGACTGCATAGCCGATACAATCGCCAGGTCGTCGAACAGGCGGCAATTCTCGGCGTGCTCAGCTCCGATATTTTCGGCGATCCCAAGAAGGCCAAAGCGGCGGCGCCCTACATTGCCAAACGCCTCAATGCGCTCTCCGAAGAAACCGAGCGCGGCTGGGAAGGCCAATTCAGCGAAGAGGCGGGTTTTACTTTCACCCGCACGCTGCGTGGTGTGAAGACCGTCGCTATCATCGACCACGCGCTGCTCGGCTCGGCAGACGCACGCAAGCTCGACGAATATGCGGCCTCGTTGCAGAAGACCTACGAAAAGCCCGGCTCATTGCGTCGCAAGGACGAGACTTGGGCCATTCATGGCCCGGTCGGCCTGTTCGAAGCCATAACCGGCGCGGGACGCAAGGGCGTCACGATGCAGCGCTACAAAGGCCTGGGCGAAATGAACCCGGAACAGCTCTGGGAAACTACGCTCGACACCAATGCCCGCTCGCTGCTGCAGGTGCGCATCAAGGAAGTTGACGAAGCCAACGTCTTGTTTGACCAGCTTATGGGCGATCTGGTCGAGCCACGCCGGCAATTCATCCAGGATAACGCCCTGGCGGCCAGCGTCGACGTCTGACGCAATCGAATCTCAGGGCGCGTCGCAAACGTTCTCGACGCCCCTGACCCGGCCACCCCGACCGTCGGGCAACGTTACGTCCCGCCAATAGCAACTGGGCGTTACGTCGTAGTAGCCGTAACAGCCACCCAGCGCGCAACCGCGCTCCCAAACGGGATTGCCGACGTAGCGCAGCCTTACGGTGCGCGAAGAGCTCCGCCCGATGGGCGCTTCACAATCGCCGCAGTAGGGTAGCTGCTCGACAACGCGAATGCGCGGACCGGATGCGACAACATGGTCGACGTAGTCGCCGCCTTGCGAGATCCGCACGGATCGATCCGCGGGATAGAGATCCGCCGCCTGAGCCAGCCCGACAAATGAGCCGAGTAACGCGAAACCCGCCACTCCAATAACGATGCGACGCATGGCAACTGTCCTTCTGAATGCCACGTCTCAATACTAACCGCAGAAACTGCCCGTTGTCTGCGGAGGTAAAATGCTCATGACGTCAACCGGGCGCCGATGCTCAGGCCGATTATGAGCGCCCCCAGGAACAGCACCAGGAAGATGCCAAACAGCCATTGCGCGATAGTGGCCGAGGCAGCCTCGATGTCGGTGAAGCCGAAGATGCCGGCGACAATAGCGATCAGCAGGAAAACTACGGCCCATTTCAGCATTGGCACCTCCTCGACTGTCTCGCCTCAATAATGAGCGGAGCCGCCACCGGGTTCCACTACTTGCGAGGGGACTCAGGAGCGCGCGTCCGCGGGTCGCGCGCCTGCCAGGCGCCGGTATCGACGCGGGCAAGGAAGTCACCGACCACATGGTTGAACAGATCCGGCTCTTCGAGGTTTACCGCGTGCCCGGTCTTCGGAAAAACAACGAGACCTGAAGCCGCGATCGCGTTTTTCATGAACAGGCCCGGCTCAATGCAGCGTTCGTCTTCGTCGCCGACCACAATCAGCGCCGGTGTTGTCAGCTGCCGAATTTCATCCTCGAAATCGTAGAGCGACGGACGCGCACCCTGGAAGCCGCGCGACATGTGCGCTGAGCCCTGCGCATCGTGTTCAGATAATTGTCTTGAAAATTCGGCAAAGCCGCGCGGATCCTTCAGCTCGAAAGGAATGCGGCTCGGGCTGCGGCCGTAGGTTTTTGCCACGGCGCCCGAACCTTCGTGTTCGAACTGCAAGGCAAGGTCACGCGAGCGTTTGTGGAAGTCCTCGGTGTACCACCGCTCGCTGCCCGAGCCCGCACCGGCAAGCACGAGCGAGCGTACGCGTCCCGGATGGTTGAGTGCGACCTGCAAAGCAGTGTAGCCGCCCATTGACAGGCCGATAATGTGCGCCTTGCCGATCTTCAGGTGATCGAGCACCGCGACCGCATCGCGCATCACATGCAGATAGCTGTAGGCCGAAGCATCCGACGGCACGTCTGAAGGCCTGTAACCGCGTGCCGCATAGGCGATGCAGCGATAACGCTTGCCGAATTCGCGCAGTTGCGGTTCCCAGCTGCGATGATCTCCGGCGAATTCGTGCACGAACAGGATCGGCGTGCCCTGCCCGACTTCTTCATAATAGAGCTTTACGTTGTCCGATGTGGGCGCATAAGGCATCAGATTAGATCAACTCCGTGGCGTTCCCTGAACCTTCATCGCTATGCGTACGAGGTCGGCTATATTACGCGCGCCGATACGTTCCATCACCCAGGCACGGTGATTCTCTACCGTCTTTGGACTTATTTTGAGTTGCGACCCTATTTCCTTGTTCGACAAGCCGGCCACGGCGAGCTCCATGACCTGACGTTGCCGGGTCGAAAGCGTGCTGAAGCGAGATCGCAACTTTTCCAGCTCGGCCGCATCGATTTCAGGCTGCTGACTCTTTTCGATCGCGTTTTTGATGCTGGCAAGCAGGCGAGCTTCGTCGAACGGCTTTTCGATGAAATCGAACGCTCCGACCTTGATGGCCGCGACAGCCATATCGACGTCGCCGTGCCCTGTGATCAGAACAACCGGCGCGAGCGAACCGTCTTCCTTCAGCCGGTGGACCAGGTCCAGGCCTGACATGCCAGGCATTCGAACGTCCGAAACAATGCAATCAAATCGTTGTCCGCCCGCTATCGTTGAAAGAAATTCTTTCGCGGACGCAAAGCAGCCGGTCTCAATATTCTGACGGGCGAAATAGAGACGCAATGAGTCGAGAACCGCCTCATCGTCGTCAATAACGGCAATGCGAATGAGTGCGCTCATGCCTTGGCCGGCCTTGCGATGGGCAGCGTAAAATGGACGGCGCCGCCTGGCGCGCCGTCATCGATCCATAGCTTGCCACCATGCGCCTCGACAATCGAACGGCACAGTGGCAATCCGATGCCGAGTCCTTCGGCCTTGCTGGAAGACAGTGGCAGAAACGCACTTTCAAGGAGCGCGGGCGGAAAGCCCGGCCCGGTGTCTACGACACGGACCTCAATGAATTCGGCGTCGCACTGCATCGCCTCGATCAGAACCGAGCCACGCATATTTCCGATCGCCTCGATGGCATTGCGCAGAAGATTGATCAGGACCTGCTCGACCTGAAGGAGGTCGACCATGACGCGCGGGAGATCTGCGGCAATGTCGGCTCGGGCGATTACGCTCGTGCGGTCAAGATCCGGCCGGCACAATTCGAGTGCCTCGTCGACGATCTGCTCGAGCCGACATGGCGTGCGATTGCTGCGGTCGAGCCGGACCAAAGCGCGCAAATGGCGCACGACGTCGGCCGCGCGCTCAACCTGTGCAACCGCCTTTTTTGCCGTTTCGGCAGCCGCTACGACGTCAAGAGGCGTGGTGCTCATCGCATCATTGACCAGCCGCGTATAGGTACCTGCCGCCATCAATGGTTGGTTGAGCTCGTGGGCGACCGCGGCGGCGAGTTCACCCATGCTGCCAAGCCGCGCCAGACGCGAATGCGACTCCTGCTGCAATCGTAATTGCGCTTCGGTGCGTCGCCGTTCCGTCACCAGTTCGCCCGCAACCAAGCCCGTCACCGCCAGGACGAGCATCAGTGCCTGAAAGGCCGTTACGTCGAATGTTCCGGCAGGAAAAAGTTGAATGCCCAGGATGAGGCCGATCTGCGTGACCAGGATGCCGACGCTGACGCCCTCCGAACCCGTACGCACCGCAAGCCAGACAATCGGCAGGAAGAGCACATAGAACAATTGGAATTGTTGTTCTTCCGCGAGACCAAACACCAGCGCAAGCGCTATTGCGATGGCAATAAACTGGAGCAATGTTTCCGTCGTCATTGGCAGTATGCGGCGGCGTGTTAATGCGAACAACGCAAATGGCGCTATGACCGTGATGCCGATGACGTCGCCAACCCAATAGCGCAATGTTGCCGCCGTGAAGTCCGCGGGCGGCAGTAATCCGGCGGCGATCGTAAGGCTCACATATCCAATTGCGACGAAAGCGGCACTTGTAACCGCGACGATCATCAACAGAACGAGATCGCGCATCGAATCGAGCGTGGGTTCAAAGCGCAACTTCGGATTCAACAAGATCGTCAGCGCAATCGAGTAACCGCCACCAACCAGCACTGATGCAAGGATCTCGACCTGCCAGGGCATGGCGAACTGCTGATTCAAGTAGTCCGCAAGCAAGGGACTGATGAGCAAGAACGGAATCATCCGGAGCCCAAACAGCAGAAGCAGTACAAAGCTCAGGCCGGTGCCGGGATTCCAGGGCGTGATTCCGAGGTGCGCGTAAGGCTCGATGAAACTGATCCAGTCGAGCACCGCGTAGGCGGCAAGGTAAATAAGTCCGACGATCAATTTGTGCGCGTCGAAGACTCGCGGAAAGGCCATCGCTCGCAATCGCTCCGCCTGCATCCTGGTGGTCATCAATTCTAGACCTCTGCCGCGACGACACCCCGGATATTAATCCCTAGGGGGAAATACCCAAGTGCATCGCCCCGGGTATTCATCCGGAATTGTGGGCGTATTTCGCATACTTATGCTTCCCGCACGGCAATCCGAGTTGCCGCAAGCGGACAGCGATCGTGCCGAACAGACTTCCATTGTCAGCAAATCATCGTACCGCCGAAACACCGGCGGTTTCGCCCGCACACATTTCGGTCAGCAGCGTTCTTGTGAACTGGGCCGGACTCGTGGCGCTTTGGGCGCTCCCCTACCTGACGTTGCTCGATCATCTGCGTGTAGACGCGGCGCATTCTGAAGTCCTGCAATGGTCGTTGCTCGTCGTCGGCGCGCTCGGACTTGTCAGCATTCTCTGCACGGCTTGGCGAGCATCTCTCGACCCCAGGTGGCGCGCGCGACACAAATGATAAATTTCCTGAGCGACATCGGTATCAACACGCAGCCGCAGTTCTGGATATCGGTTGTCCAGATTATCTGGATCAACGTCCTGCTGTCGGGCGACAACGCCATCGTCATTGCGCTTGCTTGCCGGAATTTGCCTCAGAAGCAGCGTTTCACGGGAATGGTGCTGGGCACGGGGGTCGCGCTTTTGCTGCGCCTGATCTTCGCGACAATCGTTTCGACGCTGATGTTGATTCCCTACGTCAAGATTGCCGGCGGCGCAGCGCTTCTCTGGATCGCGGTCAAACTGCTCTCGCCCAACGAGGGAGCCGAAAACGAAAATTCATCGTCGCAGAGTCTGTGGCGAGCCGTAAAACTTGTAGCCGTTGCCGACGTTGTCATGAGCCTCGACAACGTTATTGCGGTTGCTGCCGTAGCCGACGGAAGCCTGGCGCTGCTCGTGTTCGGGCTGGGCGTGAGCATTCCCGCCATAGTGGCCGGCGCAAATATCATCATGGCTATGCTCAATTATTTTCCGCTCATCATCTGGGCCGGGGCAGGTTTGCTGGGATGGATTGCGGGCGACGTGATCGCGAGTGACCCCATTATTGCGGATTACGCGGCGTCGTTCGGCGCCAGCGCGCCCGCAAAGGTCAAGTTCATCTTCGCGATTGCCGGCATGGCCGGGACTGTTGGCTTCTGCCTCATCAGCCGGGCACGGCTGCGCGCGCCACGGCTCGACTATTAGCGCGTCAAAATAAATCCAGGTATTCTTTCTGCTCCCAAGGGGTGGGCTCGGGTTGCTCGCGTGATTCTTTGTGGAAACGCTCGATTTCGGCGGCCTTGATGTGCGTATAATAATCGACAAATGCTGCCCCGAAACCGGAACGGAAAGTTTCATCGGCGCGCAGTGCGATCAAAGCTTCGCTGAGATCTTTCGGCAACAGCGCCGCCACTGCCTCATAGGGCGTGTCGGCGGATGGTCCAGGATCAAGCCTGCGTGCAATTCCATCGAGTCCAGAGTAGATCTGCGACGCTAAATAAAGATAGGGGTTTGCGGCGGGCTCGCCGGCCCTGTTTTCCAGATGGGTCGCGGGATCGCCGGGTTGCCCTAGGACGCGCACCATGACGCCGCGGTTGTCGCGCGCCCAGATGGCGCGGTCGGGAGCGAGCGAATAAGGGCGGTAGCGCTTGTAGCCATTTATCGTCGGCGTGGTGAACACCGCAGCAGCGCGCGCATGGCTAAGCAGTCCGCCGAGATAATATTTGCCGACTGTCGAAAGCACGTCGCGGTGGTCGAACGCAAAAGCATTGCGCCTCGACCTGGTTTCGACCAGCGACTGGTGCAGATGCCATCCGCTCGACATCATGTTGGGCAGCGCCGGCCGGCACATGAAGCTCGCCAGGTAGCCGTGACGCCTTGCAATCTGTTTCACAGCCGCGCGGAACAGCACCATGGTGTCGGCGCTTTCCAGGCCCGCCTGCGGCCGGAAGGTAAATTCGCACTGGCTGGGGCCGAGCTCAACTTCGACCGAACGCAAAGGCAGGCCCAGCTGTTCGACGCCGTGGCGGAGTAGTTCGACCGCGGGATCGAGCATGTCGAAGCGAGATTCGGTGAGATACTGGTGGCCCTGGGTCAACAGGCTGATCTCGGGCGCTTCCGGAGGCCAAGTCGCGTCGGCAGGCATCAGGCGCGGATTCGTCAGCCTGAACAGATGAAATTCCACCTCCAGGCCAGCAACGAAATCGAAACCGGCTTTGGCAAGCGTTGCCAGCGCGTCGCGGCAGCGCGCACGTGCAGAAAACGGCACCGGCTGACCATTGGCGAAATAAATATCGCACAGCATCCAACCGGTTTTGTTAGCCCAGGGCAGAATACGAAACGTCGCCGGATCGGCGACCATGACGAAATCACCACCGCCTTGCATCTGCTCCATCGCGAAGCCGCCACCGGGCGTAAACACCGGATAGACGGTGCGGTGCGCGGTGTCTTTCGCGAGCAGGGTCGTGGTCATGGTAACGCCGTTGCGCATCGCGCCGGCGGCTTCCGATGCGAGCAGCGCTTTGCCGCGCAGCACGCCGTGCTGGTCCGCAAAGGAGAAGCGGACGATTTCAAGTTTTTCTTTCTTGATGACGCGCTCGACCTGGGACGCGGCCTTTGTCTGCGCGTCGCTCCACAAGCCGTGGCGCTCGACGAAGCTGGCGGATCTACGCGAGCGCGCGGGCATTCGATTTAATGCCCGTTGGTCCAGCTCGCAGCCTTGCGCTTCACGGCCTCGGTCTTCTGCCAATAGCCCTGCCAGTCGTCGGCGGGCCCGATGCCATCGATTGCCGCCGGACCCGTCATGCTCGCGGCGTGCGCCGGGTCGAGGACCATGATCGGCTTTTCGCCCTTGCTCGACTGCTCGATCGCCTGGCGCAGCAATTTTCGATAGGCGCTGATCGCCTTGTCGGATGTGCCGAGGTGCTCTTCGGTGCGGTTCTGAATTGCGCCCATCGACTCGCAGGCCCACTGGTCATGCACGTTGATGTCGGCACCCATGCCGGTATAGGTCTCGTGTTCCTGCTCGTGCGGATCAAATCCGTAGTCGTTGCTCTTGTTCTTGTTCGGGATGTAGTCGGGCAACTGGTAGAGCGCGAGACGCTGGCGTCGCATTTCGTCCTTGTCGACGGCCGCGCCGAACGAGGTGAAGATCGCGTACCAATAGTGCTTCGTATCATCAATAGGCACGTGCCATTGCGTAATCGTCATCTCCCGGCTCATCGGAATAATGAATGCGTTCGGGAACATCAGGTTGGTGACGCGCACGTGCATGTTCGCGTCGCTGATCTTACGCAACGTCAGCAGCCGGAAACCGAATTCGGTCGGCTCGACTTCGATGCGCGGCCGTGTCACCTCGCGCATGATGCGCGACATCGGCATGTCGGAATCGCGCGAAGTATCGCGAAAGAGCTTTCCATAGCCCTGGCTCGGATCTTCGTCGTGAAAAAAGCGATGAAGGAAGGACGTATGCACGGGATCGATGCCGACTTCGAGCGATTGCAGCCAGTTGCAGTCGATCATGCCCTTGAATGCGAACGTGTGGCTTGCGGGCGCAACAAAGCAATCGAAGTGCGGCAACGCCGGCGGCTTGCCGGGCCCGAGATAGGCAAACAGGATGCCGCTCTTCTCAACCACCGGATAAGATTTTTGCCTGATCTGCGAGCAGAGATTGCTGTCGTCGGGTTCGGCTGGCGTCTCCAGGCATCTGCCGTTGACGTCAAACAGCCAGCCATGAAACGCGCAGCGCAGTCCACCGTTTTCGAGGCGCCCGTAGGCGAGATCGGTGCCGCGGTGCGGACAGCGGCGACCGATCAAACCGTAGCGGCCCTGCTCATCCTTGAAGATCACCAGGTCCTCGCCGAACAGCCGCACCGGCTTGACGGGGCGGTTGCCGGAGAGCTCATCAACCAAAGCCGCAGGTTGCCAATAGCGCCTCATCAACCCGCCCGCCGGCGTATTGGCTCCGGTTCGGGTGATGAGATCGTTCTGTTCCGCACTTAACATCTTACAGCCCCACGTACGCAGGACCACGACTGTATACGATATCCACGACCGACCGAAAGCTGCCGCCAGACAGCGGCACACGCAAATGCAAAACGGCCGGCACGAGGCCGGCCGCAGTAGCTGTAAAACGCGCAGAAACTAGTTCGGATGGCGCGCGGCCCAGCCCATGTCCATGCGCCGCCGCCAGGCGGTCTGGCGCAAGCCCATCAAGCGTTGCGCGGCTGTTTTGGCTTCGGCACGGCTGGCCGCCGCGCATGTGCGATATTCAAGATCGGCGACGTGTGACACCAGCGGCTGCTTGCGAAAGAGCTTCGTGAACACACTGGCACCGTCGTCCAGCTTCAGATCCGCCAGCGAATTGGCAACGTTGCCTGAATGCCCAAACGCAACAACCCGGCCGGTCATCGTATGGCGGACTTCGTAAACACCGGGGCCGATGGGCGCTTCAACATGTTCGCCACTATGCGCATCGGGAAATCGCTTCCAACTACTCCAAGTCTGAACCATGAAAATCCCTCGAAATCTCATTCAAAAACGCGCTGCAAGAACGCGACAACTAACCATTAGTTCCGCCACGTCAACTGGCTCTCGCTGGGGGGTGTTGATAAGCCGGGAATAACGGCTGCAATTTGACGCGGATCAAGCTCCACGTATTTCCACTTATTAGCGCAGTTAATTCCTGCGGTTAATGGCCCGGCAAGACCAGAACCTTCGGCTTTACCGGGAGGCTTGTCTTGCTCACCACCAGCGATGGTATTTCAGCCACCTCAACCTCCCACTCCTGGCGAACACGCTGCAAAAAGCGGTCGAGCGTGTAGGCGCTGAAATAGTGCATCGGGATCATCAGCGGTGCCTTGAGTGCGTGCAGCACCTCGACCATGCCATCGAGGTCGAGGGTATAGGACCCATCCACCGGCACGAGCACGATGTCGACACGGCCAATTTCGTTGAGCTGCTGCTGCGTCAGCGTGTGATGCAGATGGCCGAGATGCGCGACACACAGATTGGCAACCTCGAAAATGAATATCGAATTGCCGTGCCGTTCGGTGCCGCCGTCGAACGACCGTATATTAGTCGGCACGTTGCGCACGCGCACATCTTTGTATTGCAGATCGATGCGCGCGGGCTTTTCCTCGTCGGCCCAGCCATGCAGCACATATTTGATCGCTGGATCCGGCGACAAAGTATAGTGCGTCGAATGCGCGTGATTCATCGTGGCAATATCCGGCAGCACCGGCGGCCTGACATAGTCATTGTAGTCGGTCGCAATTCGAACCAGCTGCGGGCTCTCGATGAGGAAGGTTGAGTGGCCGATATAACTGATGCGCAACTGATCGTGCTCGAGCGCGGCGAGACGCAGCGATGCTGGCTGCACGAGCGGTGATCGGGCGGCGATCAGACCCGGGCAGCTTTCCGTCATTTCCGGTTTCGCGGGTGCCGGCGCCGCACCTTGCGCCCCCGCCTCACCTGCGAATGCAATGAAAAATGCCGCCGTCAGAATTTTCAACGCACTGTCGTGCATGACATGACCCGCGCCAGTTCGGCGTCGGGAAATCTGGCACGGTTTTGCGGCTCTCGCTACCGGCCTCACGCGTAAATGAAGAGCGGCGCCCGAAGGGCGCCGCTGGTCCTCGTCCTTAGTGATCGGGCGCCGGGTCAGAATTGTTCGAAATAGTGTCGGTCGCGCATCGATACGATGATGCCCTTCGGGGTCACCACCAGCCAGCGGCCATCCTGACGTTTGATCTGTTCGACGGGACCGAGGCCGGGAAGCGGCGCACCCGGAACCACTTGATAGACGTCGCCGTGGCCTTGCACATACACGTACCCGTCGCGCGTTTCGCGGATCGACCAGTCCGGCACGATCGACAGGCGTGGCAACGCCTCGGTAGCCTGCGGCGGCCGCGGTGCGGGTAAAGGCGCCGTCGCCTGCGGAGGGGGCGGGACGGTCTGCGGCGGCGTGATCGAACCGGTAATGTCCGCAGACTCCCGGCTCAGACGATCGCTGAGTTTCGCAATCTGGCTATGAGCGGCCTTGCTGGCGGCTTCGAGATTTGCCTTCAGATTTGTGATTTCTTTGGTGAGGTGCGCAATGGATTGTTGGGCCGCCTTGTTCTCTTCCATCGCCGCAATGTCGACTGCCGGCGCCTTGGAGAACCCGCCGGTCGCCACAGCACCGACCACGGCACCAAAGGCGGCTGCGATCGCCACGGATGCCGCAAGCAGGACGTGACGTTTGTGGCGCGGACGCAAATGGAAGCGCGGGAAGTGCATCAGCGGGGATGTCGCCGCGGGAATTTCGTCTGTTGGCGCGTCCGCCGTCTCAACAGACAAAGCGTTCGGCTGTTCGGCAACGACAGGGTCGGGGGCGATTTCAGCCGTTGCGGGTGAAATCGACGGAGATTCGACCGCCGGCAATTGGATGCCGAGCCGTGATTTGTCGGCCGCATCGCCCGAGGTTGCCGCCGTGTCGCTGCCCGAAGTCTCGATCGTCTTGCGCCTGGCCATGACTAGACGTCCTCGATTGGCTGTTCACCAATCGGTAACCATGTTTGGTTACCAATTGGTTACCAATCGCTTGCGGCGCGCGCAGCGCTGTTCCAACTTCACTATCGGGACCTTGCACGGCGTCCCCTCCGTCGCACCGGACGCCGACCGGTCAGCGTGAGATGCCTTGGCGATTGCCCCGGCATCTCACGCAATTTTTTACAGCATCCTGGACGAAGTCGGTTAGACAGGCAGGCCGCATTCGGCGGCGCGCGCCTTGAGAGAAACGGCCGGCCTTGCGCCGATGTGCTGGATGACTTCCGCGGCCGCCAGTGCGCCAAGCCGCGCGGCGGTGCGATGATCCTTGCCGCGCGCCAGACCGACCAGAAAGCCAGCCGCAAACAGATCGCCGGCACCGGTCACGTCGGCCACCTGCTCGACCGGCTCCGCCGCTACCGTCTCGACCGCATCGCGTGACACGACCACGCAGCCCTTTTCGCTGCGCGTCACAACCGCAAGCCTGGCCTCGCCGCGCAAAGCCTTCACGGCGCTGTCAAAGTCGGCGGTTTCATACAGGCTGTGCAACTCACGTTCATTGGAAAACAGGATGTCGACGATGCCTTTCCGGATGAGGTCGAGAAATTCCGCACGATAGCGATCGACACAAAATGCATCCGACAATGTCAGCGCTACGCGGTGGCCCGCCTTGTGTGCAATGCCGGCTGCCTTGACGAAGGCCTCTTTCGCATGCGGCGGATCCCACAAATATCCCTCGAGATAGGTGACCGCGGCGCTCGCCACTTGCGACTCGTCAATGTCCCCAGGCGTCAAATCCTGCGCGGCGCCCAGGTATGTGTTCATGGTGCGCTCGCCATCCGGCGTCACCATGATATAGCAACGCGCGGTGGACGGGCCTTTCGAAGCCGGCGGTGTCTCGAAGGCGACTTTGGCGGCCCGGATATCATGGGCGAAGGCGCGCCCGAGTTCATCGTCCTTGATTTTGCCGACAAAGGCGGCGCGCGCACCGAAGCTGGCAACGCCAACGATCGTGTTGGCTGCCGAACCGCCCGAGCTCTCCACCGCCGGTCCCATTGCCGCATAAATTGCCTGCGCACGCGCTTCGTCGATAAGCGCCATTGTGCCCTTGTGCATGCCCTGCGCGACCAGAAAATCGTCATCGGCACGCGCAATCACGTCGACAATGGCGTTGCCGATACCGAGCACGTCGTAGCGGAGAGCGGTCATAAAGGATCCTCGATGAAAGCGCGGGCACTATATCGATTAAGAAGTGTGACGCAATGTACGCGCTCAGCCGTCGTGCACCTTGTACCGTCCATGACGGAGCACAACGCGGGCGCAGGCCCATCCGCCCGCGCGGAAGAGTCTACGCTGAAGGTGCCACCACTTTTCCCGGCCGCCCGCCGGGACTTTAGGGCGTGTTTTAGTGGGGGGGCGGAAGTCTCTTCAGCACTTCGAGACTCCACCAGAGAAAGTATCCGGCGATCAGAATCCCGAGCGCTACCTTCACGAGTTGGATGATAAGTTCGTCTTTGCTCATTTGGTCCTGCCCGTCGCTCGCCCCCGTGATTCGGACGTCCATGCCTCTATAATGGAACGGCAGCGGCTTTGATATTGTCGCGCTCCTCCGTGCCAGATCAAAGCCGGCGCGGCTGGGGTTGCGCTACACACGCCATCATGCGATGTGGCCGCCACGAGCCTAGGGGAGTGAGGCTATGGCGTTCAAGGAGCGGGTGTTTTCCGGCGTGCAGCCGACCGGCAACCTGCATCTCGGCAATTATCTCGGCGCAATCACAAAATTCGTGGCGTTGCAGGACCGCTACGACTGCATTTATTGCGTAGTCGATCTTCACGCGATCACGGTCTGGCAGGATCCGAGCGAGCTGCCACGCGCCACGCGTGAGGTGACGGCCGCGTTCCTGGCTTGCGGCATCGATCCAAAGAAACACATCATTTTCAATCAGAGCCAGGTTGCCGAGCACGCCGAACTGGCGTGGGTCTTCAATTGCGTTGCGCGCGTCGGCTGGCTCAACCGCATGACCCAGTTCAAGGAAAAAGCCGGCAAGGACCGCGAAAATGCGTCGGTGGGCCTCTACGTTTATCCAAACCTGATGGCCGCTGACATCCTTGTTTATCGCGCGACGCATGTTCCGGTCGGCGAAGACCAGAAGCAGCATCTTGAGCTGTCGCGCGACATTGCGCAGAAATTCAACAA